>WBZX01001657.1_pt1 | contig 16400 bp, 10 predicted proteins | sample 5204211 | NCBI WGS metagenome assembly WBZX01 (sample SAMN12344362, study PRJNA552823) | activated sludge metagenome | biome: Activated sludge suspended growth; feature: Nitrification reactor; material: Wastewater; isolation source: activated sludge from nitrification reactor of wastewater...
GCAGACCATGCAAGACACTTTTTTGTGGATCATAATATTTTTCCTCAGACCCTGGCCGTACTGCAGTCAAGAGCGGAACCTATCGGTATCCAATTGGTGAGCGGTGATTGGAAGACATGGAATGGAGGAGATGATTTTTTCGGTGCAATACTTCAATACCCCGATGGCACAGGAGCCGTCAATGACTATCGTGAAAAAGTCAGCCATTGGCAGGCAGAAGGAATAAAGGTAGCCGTGGTCAGTGACCTGATGGCCCTTACGCTATTGACTCCTCCGGGACAATGGGGCGCTGATGTGGTGGTGGGTAATTCCCAGCGCTTTGGTGTTCCAATTGGATTCGGTGGCCCGCACGCTGCTTTCTTTGCAACGAAGGAAGAGAATAAGCGCAGTATTCCCGGACGTATCATAGGCGTATCTGTTGACCGTAAAGGAAATCGCGCTTTGCGTATGGCCCTTCAGACCAGGGAGCAGCACATCAAGCGTGAGAAGGCAACCTCAAATATTTGTACAGCACAGGCATTGCTGGCGATTATGGCAGGGATGTATGCTGTATATCATGGCCCGGACAATCTGAAGTCAATAGCGATGAGTATCCATGGCAAGACAGCTGCCCTTCATCAACATTTGCAGAATCTTGGCTACACACCTGTCTCCGCTTCCTTTTTTGATACGCTTACAGTCCGCTTTTCGGCTGACCAGATAAAGGCGATTCGTACAGAAGCTGAAAGACAAAAGATCAATTTTTACTATACCGATCAGGATATCAGGATCAGCCTCGATGAGACCACTTCCAATGAAGATCTCACTATGATCTGCAATGTCTTTTCGACCGCTTTGGGTAAAACAAATGCTCAGGGACTGAACAGCCTTAGCGCGATCATGATTCCGGATGCACTGTTCCGCAAGGATGCGTACCTCACCCACCCGGTATTTAGCATGTACAGGACCGAGACTGAAATGATGCGTTACATCAAGTCTCTTGAAAATAAGGACCTTTCCCTGATGCATGCCATGATCCCGCTTGGATCATGCACCATGAAACTCAATGCTGCTTCGGAAATGTTCCCTGTCAGTTTTCCTGAGTTTTCATCACTGCATCCATTTGTACCCGCTGACCAGGCTGCCGGATATCACAGGATATTCGATGAGCTGTCAGCTTACCTGATTGACATCACAGGAATGAAAGCCTGCTCACTGCAGCCTAATTCAGGCGCACAGGGCGAGCTTACAGGCCTCCTGACCATCAGGGCTTATCATATTGCCAATGGACATCTCGATCGCAATATCGTCCTCATTCCAGCCTCTGCACACGGTACTAATCCCGCCAGCGCAGTCATGGCAGGTATGGAGGTAGTCGTGACCAAATGTGATGATCGCGGCAATATCGATATGGAAGATATGAAGGCCCATGCCGAAAAGCATGCGGCACACCTCGCAGGCGTTATGGTGACCTATCCATCAACCTATGGTGTGTTTGAAACCACCATCAAGGAACTTTGCGATATCATCCATCAGAACGGCGGCCTTGTCTATATGGATGGCGCTAATATGAATGCTCAGGTCGGTCTGACGAGCCCCGGATCTATCGGCGCTGATGTATGTCACCTCAACCTGCACAAGACATTTGCTATCCCTCATGGTGGGGGAGGACCAGGCATGGGACCTATCTGTGTCAACGAAAAACTGGCTCCGTTTCTCCCGGGCCATCCGTTCGCTAAGGTAGGCGGTGGCAAGGCGATTGACTCAGTCAACAGCGCACCATGGGGAAGTGCCTCTATTCTGCTCATCTCTTATGGTTACATCAGGATGCTAGGCGCAGAAGGGGTTACAGCCTCAACCATTCATGCGATACTCGGCTCAAATTATATCAAGTCCAGGCTCGAATCTCTCTATGATATCCTCTATACAGGAGAAGCCGGAAGAACTGCACATGAGCTTATCATTGACCTCAGACCATTTAAGCACGCAGGTATATCTGCAGAAGATGTAGCCAAGCGCCTTATTGACTTTGGCTTCCACGCTCCTACGCTTTCTTTCCCGGTTCCTGGAACCATCATGATTGAGCCTACGGAGAGTGAATCCAAAGCTGAATTAGATTTGTTCTGTGATGCCCTCATTCAGATCCATGCTGAAATCAATGAAGTGATCGCAGGCAAGGCAGATGAACATAACAGCGTACTCTCCAATGCACCGCATACATTAGCCGATATTACAGCGGATGAGTGGAACTATCCTTATTCAAGAAGCAAGGCGGCCTATCCATTGCCACAGCTTCGTCATCGCCATAAGTTCTGGCCTGCAGTAGCCAGGGTTGATAATGCCTATGGGGACAGGAACCTGGTATGTACATGCCCACCGATAGAGGCGTATTCTTCACCTGAGACTGTTGGCGCGTGATAGTTGTTACCGGCGCGATTGGATTTATCGGCAGTGCATTTGTGAGTTATCTCAATCAGCTTGGGTACTATGACATCGTAGTGGTAGATGACTTTTACCAATGGAAGAAGGAAAAGAATTTAAAGGGTAAACGGGTGCACGATTGGGTGCACAGGGATCTTTTTATTTCCTACTTCGAAAAGCAGGCTTCACAGATTGACATGGTCTTCCATCTAGGTGCCAGGACAGATACAGTCAGCGAAGACACCGCAGTATTCAACTTGCTCAACCTTCGTTATTCGAAAGAGATCTGGCGCATCTGTACGTCCCAGTCGATTCCGTTGGTTTATGCATCCAGTGCAGCAACATATGGGGATGGGAGCTTTGGCTTCAGCGATAGTCATTCTGTGGTTACGGACTTGAAGCCGCTCAATGCATACGCACTTTCCAAGCAACAGTTTGACCTTTGGGTGCTTGAGCAGGAAGACACTCCACCGCATTGGTATGGACTCAAGTTTTTTAATGTCTATGGTCCCAATGAGTACCATAAAGGCAGGATGGCTTCTGTGATTTTCCATGCTTGGCACCAGATCAGGGACACAGGCAAACTGAAGTTGTTTAAATCACATCGTCCTGAATGGCCCGATGGCGGACAGGAGCGTGATTTTATCTATGTCAAGGATGTACTGGAGATGATCTGGAATATCAGTGACCAAAAGCCTCAGTCTGGCTTGTATAATGTCGGAACAGGCAAGGCAAGGACCTTTAAAGATTTAGGGACAGCTACTTTTCATGCACTCGGATTAGACCCTGCTATTGAATACATAGATATGCCCGAAGATCTGCGTGACAAATACCAGTATTTCACCGAAGCCGATATGGCCAAATGGAATGCCGCCGGACTTCCCCTGCCTGCCACCTCACTCGAGGACGGAGTCAAGGATTATGTCCAGCAATACCTCAATACCAACAAATTCCTCTAAACACTAAGGCTGTTAATTCGTGGCCCTCACACCCACGTCTCACGTTCACTTTTCACTTTTCATTTTTCACTCTCTATTAGTCGGCCGCAGGCCCTGATAATAGATGAGATACCACCCATCCCCGAGTTTCGCAAATCTCCTCTTCATGTGAAGGTTGGTCCCTTTCATCAGGATCCAATGCTCGATGACGCGGTCATTGAGCACTTCATACCATTGCTCGAAATCATGTCCCGGATCTGTAAAGCGATGGTGTATTTTCCAGTCAGCCTTTTGCCAGAAATACCGCGTAGTGGAGAGCGTATCCCCATCGCCCGTGGTGGCAGGAAGCCCTTCAAGTGGAAACATGATATGTTCCATCTGAAATGCAGAATCTGTATGGAATCGGTCAAAGAAGGCCACAAAATCATCAGGCAAGGTATCCACAGCCTTTTGACCAGCAGCATCTGTGGGTGTTGTATTTGCTTTCGGATGACAGCTTTCAGTCAGCAGCGGACTGAGGAGCAGCAAGCTGAATGCAGCTAACCCAAGCCACTTCCGGTAACATTCTGTAGTAGATTTCATAAGACAAATGTATGCCTTCATAGTTTATCTCGCCTAATCCTTTTCCCGTAGAGGGATCTATGGAAGTGATAAAGATGTTTTCGCGGAAACCAAGCTTCCTTTTTCCGTAAGCCTTGTATATGCACTCCTTGGCACCCCACAAGAGGTGTAGGGTATGCAATGGGTTTTCAGACTGGTTCACTAACAGCAGATCAGCCGTAGTGAGGAAGCGGCCAGCTATCCTTCGAACAGTATCAGAGTACACCTGTATGTCCACACCACAAGGCAGGTCACTTACCATCGCTGCACACCATAGTTCACTATGACTGACAGAGATGTGCTTATTAATTCCAACCAGGTATGGTTTCCCAAAATCGTCATAAAGACAACGGGCTCTTTCAGGTAGTTCAGCAATGCTGTAAAGCAAGGCCCTGCTCGCCATCCACTCACTTCGCTTGCGCGGGGATAGCGTCTTCACGATGGCGATTTCATCCTGGTGCAACAGGCTTTCATCCATTTCATGCCTTCCATGCAGATGGCCAACAGCTGAAATGGTGGAGCCAATGATTAGTTTGTCCAGAACATCCATTGGGGCAAAGCTAAGCATCTGTGAGCTATCAGCTTACAGGGTTGTCAGCAAACATATTTTCAAACTTAGTATTGAAGCACCAGGTCCATGATTTGAACCAGATTTTTACCATTGCTCCATTTAGCCTTGGTCTGCGATCACCGATCAATGATACCAGATCACAGATCACAGATCACTGATAGCTGATAGCAGACGGCTGATGGCTGATAGCTCTAACTGTTTTCTTACCTTTGCCATCCGTTCAGACCGACCTTGTATGATATTAACAGATGTGCAGATTTTAGCAGCCATTGAAAGTGGCGATATTGTGATCACGCCTTTCGACCGCGCAGGCCTTGGTACGAATTCATATGATGTCCATCTGGCAGCACACCTGGCTGTCTATGAAGATGATATCCTCGATGCAAAACTGCACAACAAGATCAGGCATTTTGAAATTGGTCCGGAAGGTTTTGTAATACAGCCCGGAGAACTCTATCTGGGGGTCACAGAAGAATACACTGAAACACATAGCGCTGTTCCTTTTCTTGAAGGCAAGTCAAGTGTTGGCCGTCTCGGAATTGATATCCACGCCACAGCCGGCAAAGGCGATGTAGGCTATTGTAATACCTGGACCTTAGAGATCTCATGCGTCAAGCCCGTAAGGATTTATGCAGGTATGCCCATAGGTCAACTCATCTATTTTAAAGTAGAAGGACCTATCGAAAATATGTATAATCGTAAACCGGGTGCCAAGTACAACCAACGTACCGATCGGCCATTGGAAAGTATGATGTGGAAAAATAAGTTTTAAGACTAAGACAGATACTAAGGCCAGGATAAAATACAATTTTCATTTTTCCAAGTCTATAATGCACCTGTTGCGGAGCATAGCCTTGACATCATTCTTCACTCTTCACTTTTCATTTTTCATTTTCTTCTATCCATGCTTTTACGCCACCCTTGAGGTTGAGCGTGTTTACAATATTAAATTGCATGGCAAGTAATTTCTGCGCTAGTATACTTCGATTACCTGATTGGCAATACAACACTATATCGCAAGGTTCAGGTGTTTTCAATTCTTCGATGCGAAAAGGCAATTCTGTGACAGGTATGTTTATTCCGCCGATGTCATAGTCCTCATGTTCATAAGGTTCGCGGACATCGACCAGCAAGAGCTTATCGCCTGACTGCATGCGTTGTTGTAATTCTTTTACACTTATTTCTGTCATGGTATCAGGAATTGAGGGTCTATAGACAATCACCAGGTTGTGACTTGCTGATGGTAAGCTTTATCGCTGATTCCATATCGATCATAGAGCCATCCGCAGGAGGGTCCTGTTCGGTGATAAAGGCACTGTTCAGGTCATCGATATTTCCATCCTTGATTACATCACCGGCTGTCAAGCCAAGGTTTTCAAGCAGGAAGAGTGCTTCTTCATAGGTTTTACACCGTAAGTCAGGTATCTCCACTTTACCGCCTGACCTGGCGGATATGACAAATTCAAGGTAATCGCCCTTTTCAATCTGTACTTCATTGTCTCTTCCTTTGGCGTCCATCAGCGCTTTTCCTTTATAGCGCACTTCGAGGATCTGCCCCGGATCACCCGGATCATATTTCGTATCGACAATGCGGGACTTGATTTCAAAGTGTTCTTCAAGTTCTCGTTTCTTGCGCTCATAGTTTTTGCCATACAATTCCGGCAGGCGACCGGAAAGGATCTTGTCCGGGCTACGCTTTGTAATCGTGACATAGATCATCCGACCGGACTTGACCAATGATCCCGGGGCTGGATTTTGCTTCAGGATTTCCCCTCCGGGCTTGCCAAGGATATGCAGCGAATCCTGGATGCTCATCCTGAATCTTTTATGTGTAGCATCTTTGACCGCGTCATCATATTGATACCCGGAATAATCAGGCATAGCCAATTCCTGCCCATGATGGGTATATAGCTTGAGCCACAGGAAGGAGACCAGGAGGAATATCCCAAGAAAGACCAGTATGGCTACCGCAGTATACCTGAATTCCTTACTCCGGATGTAATCTGTCAGTTTCCCCTCTTCATGTGTTGTCATATTCCCGTAAGACGCTTTATCATTGAGGGTAAAAGTAGGAAAAGTATAGCTTAAGCAGTTTTACTACAACACCTTCACTCCAACACCGGGCAACCCTGGTCATTGATTCAGCTTTCCTGAATAGCCCTGTCTGCTTGTTTTGATCGTTTCCATCGCTTATGTGACCACAGCCAATGCGATTTGTTGGCCTCTATATTCTTTTCAAGCGCGCTGGCAAACCGCTGCATTATTTTTCCTGGTACAATAGGTTCCTTGCCGTCATAGATCTGCTCACAGGCAAGATCATAGTTACTCCCATTGCCGGGGAGAGCAGACACATAGACAACTGGTAAAGCATACTTGACTGCAAGGCTTTCAGGCCCATTGACAAAGGCAGTATCCCGCCCCAGGAATGGTGCCCAGATGATACCCTGCGCAGATCCAGGATTCTGATCAGCTATCATCAGGATGAGCACAGGTTTTTTTTTCATTAACCTTAGTAAATCCCCCATCTGCTTTGTCTCAATGAGGTAGTTGACATGGGAATTCCGTCTCTTCTGCATCAGTTTATTGATCCATGGGGTCTTGATTTTTTTATACAAGGCACAGACCTGGTCGGGATATAACATGCCGAGGTAAGATCCGGTCCATTCCCAGTTACCGGTATGTCCGAAAGTGACTATTACACTCTTTCCTTCAGCAAGCCATTGATCAAATAACGGGAATGGGGACATTCGCATGCGCTTCGACAACAATTTCCGGGTGGGCCTGACCACGATTTGCCGGAGCATCTTGGCGAGATACAGGTAGTTTGCATGAATATCTCTCTTAAGGGCTTTATCTGTGGCATATTGGAATGAACCCTTGAGGTTTTCGGATATCACGTGCAGACGGTATCTCACTACGTAATGCAGTATAAAAGCTATCAGGGTATCGGCCAAACCGGTCAGGAATCGCATCCTCAAAGATATCTTCTCTTCCAATAAGCAGAGATGATATACTTTTGTATGCTTTTCCAGTTCTAAAGGTGGTATGGAAATTGCGACAGATTGCAGCGAAAGGATGATACCTACAGAACCCAATCAGATTTCAGTTTTTATTGCCGATGACCACACCCTGTATGTGGATGCGCTGGTATTAGCCCTGGAACACTATCCTGCGCTGGCAGTCAAAATCCTGGGTACAGCCTCCAATGGGGAAGACTTACTCCGCCAGCTTCGGTTGAGATTACCTGATATACTACTCCTCGACCTCAATATGCCGGTCATGAACGGGTTGGAAGTAATCCCGCTGCTGAGAGAAAGTTATCCGGCCCTACCCATTATTGTAGTCACGAAGTACAGCGACCCAAAGTTTGTCCGGGAGTGCCTCCAGGTACACAATGTCGCAGGTTACATCTTAAAGACTAGCAGCCTAGAGGAACTGGCCGAAGGGATCCGGCAGGTATTGGCGGGCAACCTTTATATGAGTAAGAACCTCCAGCTTTTCCCCAAAGACATGGTGGAGGAAGAAGACGAGACAGTGTTTGATGAGAACTTTCTGGCAAAATATAATCTGACCAGGCGGGAACTCGAGATCCTGGGCCTTATCGCCAAGGCCAAAAGCAACTCCGATATCGCCATACACTTGTTTATCAGCCCCCAAACGGTTGGCGCTCACCGCAAGAACATCATGCGGAAACTTAACATATCTTCTACCGCCGGTTTAGTCAGGTTTGCCATAGAAAATCAACTGGGCTAAAAGCCGGAAGCAAAAATTCCGCCATTTTTTTCACAATTGCTTGAAAATCCAATTTTTGGGTTAATTTTGAGCACCCTCCCAAGATTTTGTTAACTTTCTTAATTACTTTTAGATCGGATATTATCACCCGGTCTACAAAGCCTGAATGCTATTAAAGCTATGATAACCAAACATATTTACTAATCCCAGTCTCATATGAAACCATTCTTTACCCTTTTATTTTCCCTCCTGTTTACTTTCCTCATTACCAATCCTTTACGGAGTGAGGTGGATTGTTACCACGATTATGTTGCTCCGGTCGCTGTCTGTGATGCACATACCGTTGTCTCCCTTTCCAATACAGGTACTGCAAAGCTATACGCCACCGATATCGATGACGGTAGTTATGATAACTGCCAGCTGGTGTCTTACCAGGCCAGGCGGATGACCCAGGGCTGGTGCCCATACGGTGTTAATGATGGCACTCAATTTGGCCCCTATGTTGAGTTCTGTTGCGAAGATGTAGGCCAGACCCTATGGGTTGTTCTCCGCGTCACCGATGCGCATGGCAATTACAATGAGTGCATGGCAGAAGTAACTGTGCAGGACAACTCCTACCCACATTTGCAATGCCCACCAAATATTACCGTAAGCTGCAGTTTCTGGTTTGGTCCGGATGCCCTCAACAATCCTAATAACAGGACATTCGGTACGATTGCAGTCAATGGTGCACCAAGATTGCCGATCATCATCAACGATCCGGGTAACACCTGGTTTCCACAGCCATACAACTGGGGCATCGATGGAACAGCCGGAGGAGGTGTTTGCGGTGGAGGCAATTATTGGGTAACCATCCCAGAGGTCATTGATTACCGTAATTCATGCGGTGTCGGGATCATCAAGCGCAAATTCTATATAGAAGCAGGCAACTGGTCCGACTGGTGTTATCAGACCATTACGGTCAAGGATTACACCAACTCCTACTACGATATCAACTGGCCAGATGATTACACAGCCAATGCCTGTCTTTATGGCCCGGAAGATGTAGATCCGGAAGATCTGCAACCACCTTATGACAAGCCAACTATCAATGGGTACAACGGCTATGGCAACTCCTGCAGCCTGATAGGCCACGCACATGAAGACCTGGTGTTTACCTTCTCTGATGGAGCTTGTAAGAAAATCCTGAGGGAATGGACGGTCATTGACTGGTGCAAATACCAGCCCAATAACCCATGGAGCCCTGGAATCTGGAAACACACCCAGGTGATTAAACTGATGAATCCTAACGCACCTACGTTTATCAATGGCTGCCAGGATGTCGTCGTTGACGGATACGAACCCAATTGTTCAGGCAGATTCTTCCAACAACCACAGATTGAGGATGACTGTACCCCCACTGAACATTTAAAATGGGATTATAAGATAGATTTATGGAATGACGGTTCTTATGATATCAGTTATGAGGGCACAGGTCAGCCAACAGTTGACAGGGTGATTCCAAATGGCTGGCATAAGATTCTATGGAACGTCTCTGATGCCTGCGGCAATTACAGGACCTGCAGCTACAAGGTGCATGTGGTCGACAAGAAAGCGCCAACACCGGTATGTTACTACGGACTCTCAACAGTCGTCATGCCGCTGGGCGGTATGGTGACCATATGGGCAAAGGATTTCAACGTATCCAGTACGGACAATTGTACTCCTGCATACAAGTTGAAATTTTCATTCTCTGAGAACCCATGGGAGACCTCCAGGACGTTCACTTGTGACGACCTCGGGACTGTCCCCATCCAGATCTGGGCTCATGATGAATATGGCAATAAGGACTATTGCACCACTTTTATCAAGATCAATGACAATGCAGATGCCTGCGAAGGCATGAATGTTGTCTCCGGCCTGGTCAATACGTTTACCAATGTGGCTGTACCTCAGGTTTCAGCTGCCATGTATAAGATCATGCCTGATCAGTCCCTTGACCAGGACGAAAGCGAATCTGCTTCTGATGCAACCGGTCACTTTACACTTGGATTCGGTACTACACAGTATGATCGGATGGTCAAGCTCTCGAGAGAGGGCAAGAAGTTGGAAGGTATTTCAACCCTTGACCTGATCACCTTGCAAAGGCACTTAAATGGTGATGAACCGATTACTGAGCCTTATAAGCTTTATGCAGCAGATCTCGATGGCAATGGCAGGGTAGGAGCGAATGATTTACTCCTCCTCAAGAAGGCGCTGCTCGGTGGATTTAAGATCCCGGGCTATCCTGGCAACCTGTCCTGGATTTTCTTTGGCGATCCTTGTTCACCAGATGCACCCCTTGACCTCTTTACCGGTGTATGCCACGATGGTGTTGAGATCGACCACACTGGTACATTCCCAACAGTAGCTTCGTTCAAGGCACTCAAGATGGGTGATGTCAATGCAGACATGGTCAATATGGCCTGGATGCTTACTCCACGCACGACCACCGCACTTCAGGTTGCAGTCAGGGAAAACCCGCTAACGCACACTTATGAGTTTATTTCCACAAGGGATGCCTCCATTTATGGCTTCCAATGCTCAGTCAACAGCACTGGCCTTGAACTGACAGCAGGAGCGCTTTCAGTAGATGATTCAAACCTGGCCAAGGATAAGGACGGGTATACCAATATCAGCTGGGGACAAACCTCACCTGTGACAGTGAAAGCCGGAGATGTCCTTTTTTCTGTTGAAAACCTGCCTTCTGGCATGCCGTTAGAGTCGCTTTTGGTGGAAGATGAAGAATCGCTTTTCCCAGAAATTTATACAAAAGGTCTTGATAATGAACTGATTGAGTTAGTTCCATACAAGGAATCCTTTGATGTGAATTCCTTCGAAAGCAGGATTTCACCAAATCCTTTTACCGATGTGACTACCCTCAAGGTGATCATCCCTGCAGGAGAAGAGTTTACGGTGACGATTCATGACATGAAGGGACAAGAGCTGTTCAACCGCAACTACGTTTCATATACCAATGAGGCTGAGGTAGTTATAGGTACAGACATCGTCAGTATCCCTGGTGTTTACTATTATCGGGTCAAATCAAATATGGGTGAACTTTCCGGAAAGTTCGTTCGACAATAAGCTGTCACCCATCCGGTATCATTGCTTTCCTTAATGCAATGGCCGGTTTTGGGCCTGAGCTGACAAACAGAATAAAAAGCCGATCTAGTGATGCCCTGGTGAAAACCAGGGCATTTTTTATTTATAATATTCAATAACAGTATTATACATATTTATATTATTTTAATAATATATTAACCTTTAGCTACATCAAGTGTTGTATCTTTGCCATATTGAAGAAAATTGCCACTTTTGTCTGGCAATCCATCCATTGCCCTAAGACCAACTTCTCCCTCTTTGTTGCCTTTTGTAACATGGTATAGTTTATGCGGATAATAGCAAACATCAGCTTCCTAAAGCTATGTAGCTAATATTGCAATTACTATTACTATATTTGCGCCTGATTTGCTTAAGATTAAGTTTTTTGAACAGAATAAAGTTATTGCTAATGAGTAAATCCATCTTTGGTATCATCATTGCCATGTTCGCTTCCCTCCTCGTGAGAGCTGAACAACCTATCTTCAACATCAGTAGCACTGATGCAAACCCGGGCGATATTATTGAAGTTAATTTTCAGGTTGACAATTTCAGCCAGATCATTAGCGTACAGTATTCCGTCAACTGGAATCCTGCAGTACTCGAATTCAGGACGATTAAGAATTTTAATCCCTCTGTGCCAGGTTTATCTCCTTCGGTGTTTGGTACACCTCAGGTATTGATTGACGCCGGCAAATTCACTCTGTCATGGATTGAAAGTAGTATATCACCGATAACGATACTCGATGGATCGCTCTTCTTCACTGTGGAGTTTGAAGTCACAGGTGATCCATGTCAGAGTTCTGCAGTATCTATTACAAATGACCCACTCGAAATTGAAGTTGCTGAAGAGGGTGAAGTTCAGGTTGGCCTCGTTGCGCACAATGGTACAGTCAATATTCCCGGATCAGGCTGTTCACAGGCTATAGTTTTTACAGGTAATTCAGCAGTAGGCGCATGCGGAGGCAATGGTGGAAATACATGCATTCAATTTACAGTGGACAACTTTGTCACAGTAGGTGCGATGGAATTTTCACTGACCTATAATCCCGCAGTCATCCAGTTTAATGAATTCAGAAATTTTGCCCCGCTTCCAGGTTTCGGAGAGGGCAATACAAATTTGCTTTCCCCTGGCACCCTTCGTGTGCTTTGGTTTGATAGCAACGTTGAAAATGATACACTACCGGATGGCACAGTCCTTTTTGAAATATGTTTTGATGTCATAGGTACCGGTGGACAATCCAGTGAGATCACATTCGGCACCAATCCTGTTGCTGCGATTTCTGATATTGATGGCAATCCACATGAAGTAAGTATAATACCTGCAGTGATCACTGCGCAATGTCAGCTTGAAGGGTTTGCCTTGCTGACCGATACAGTCTGTACAATGCCAAATGGTGATATATGTTTTGATATCAAGGTCAATGACTTTGATGATATTATTGCTCTCGGGTTTAGCCTCAACTGGGATCCAAATGTGTTCCATTATGATCACCTTGAAGCTTTTGGCATTCCAGGTCTTGATCAATCCGGATTCGGTACACCTGGATTCCCGGATGTAAATGAAGGAGAATTGACCTTAAGCTGGATTGATTTAAGTCTCGAAGGCGTTACGCTTCCGGATTTTGCAACGATATTCAGGTTATGCCTTAAGGCAGTAGGTCCTGTAGGATCATCATCGCCAATTACATTCTCATCTGATCCGCTGACGATTGAAGCAGCAACAATAGATAGTGTTCTCGTGCCTACGTTATTACATGGTCGTGGAGAAATTAAACAGTCGTGCGAAGATGTATGTACATTATCATATGTACTGAATGTAATTCAACCGACATGCCCAAGAAATTGCGATGGCGTGCTCAATCTAACGGTGATGGAAGAATGCCCTGAAACCCCCACCTATCTTTGGAATACCGGAGCAACTACACAGGATATTACAGGCGCATGCGCAGGAGATTATATAGTGACAATTACGCTGGGTACTCAAATTGTAATTGTTACCCAAACACTCACAGATCCACCCGCAATCGCTGTTACCGGCATAGTCACTAATCCTGTTCCACCAAACTCATCTACTGGTGGGGTTGATATTACAGTTTCCGGTGGCACACCACCATATACATATCATTGGAGTAATGGCCCGATGACACAGGATATATCCGGTGTTGGTGCCGGCGTTTACACGGTGACTGTAACCGACAATAACTTATGTACATTTATTCCTGATCCATTTATTGTCGGTGCTGAAATTGTTGCTGCGGTAACCGATGTCTCCTGTCACGGGGGAAATGATGGTTCCATTAATCTATCGCCAGCCTTTGGTACACCCCCTTATACATTTGTTTGGAATACCACTCCTCCGCAAATCACTGAAGATATTAACAACCTGAAAGCAGGAACATATTGCGTGACCATTTCGGATAGTGGCGGAAGCACAAGAGATTCATGTTTTACGGTTTCTCAACCGGCTGCAGTAATCGTTACAGCAACAGTCACCAATGATGTAAATGAAAATTGCCAGGGCGCAATTGATCTGAATGTAACAGGAGGTACGCTTCCTTATACATACATTTGGACAAACGGTTCTTCCACGCAGGACCTTACGGGTTTATGCGCGGGACAATATTGTGTCACAGTTACTGATGCGAAGGGCTGTGTGGTGGATACATGCTTTAATGTATTCGCAGGTGGAATCAGTGTCAGCCTGGTCGCAACGCAGTATGGAAATTTCCAGACGAGCTGTAACAATATTTGTGATGGCGATATCACTTCCGTCGTCACTGGTGGTGGCAACACCATTACTTATCAGTGGTCTAATGGTGCTACCACAGCAGATCTGAACAACCTTTGTGCAGGCACCTATACCGTAACGGTTACCGATGTTGCTTCCTCCCAGACAGCTACTGCTACAGTGGTTCTGGTTGCACCACCTCCGATCCTCCTTTCTTATATCACGACCAATCCAACTGACTATATCACCAGCAATGGGGCAATAGCAGTTATCGTCAATGGAGGATTTCCTCCATACACCTATCAGTGGACAGGCCCTGTTACCGGTACTACCGCTGCACTCAACAATGTCCCTGCAGGTACATATACAGTCAATGTGACTGATGCCAATGGCTGCGAGGTACTAGATTCAGAGCAATTATTGCCTGATGTAGATGTGCCTTGTTATACAGCTACACGGGTATTTACACCCAATAGTGATGGGAAGAATGATTTCTTCATTATTGCCTGTGTACTTGATTTCGACAACCACCTTTCGATTTTCAATCGCTTCGGAGGACTGGTCTATGAGACAGACAATTATCAGAACAACTGGATTGGCGTAGATCAGGATAATGAGGCGGTGCCGGACGGAGGATATCTCTGGGTACTCGAAGTGACACTCCAGAACGGAACTAAGGAATTATATAAGGGCACTGTCAATCTCTTGCGGACTGCTGACTAGTTTATTTCCATTCAATCTTATTGACCCATGTATTCTATAAATAGAGTAGCCACCATGAAAAGTAAAATACAATCCTATATTCAGTCAGCCATTCTGATGATGATTATTTCCATCGGAATGTCCAATACCATGATTGGCCAGGAAGCAGGTTATTTCAATCATCAGTTCCTTCAGCCTATTCTCTTCAATCCGGGTGCAACTGGTTTCCAGGGTGACCACCAGTTACTCGCCGGATACAAGCACAACTGGTCTGACTTTGAGGGAGCCCCAAGGACCTTCACAGCGCTTTACCATGGTTCATTTGCCAATAACCTTGGACTGGGCTTTCAAGTGTTAACAGACAAGATCGGTGTCGAAAACCTGACCCATGGGCAGGCTAATTTCGCATACCGTATTCCTTTTGATGATCTGGTCCTTAGCGTTGGTTTGTCAGCTGGTGTAGAATCCCACAAGATTACAGACGTTCAGAATGACCCACTGAACGATCCAACAGACCCCTTGCTCAATGAAGCCATTGATGGCTATACACTGTTTGATGGAGGAATTGGGCTCTATGGGGAGGCCAATGAGAAGTTATTTTTTGGGGTTTCTTTCCCCAACCTGGTCAAGAACCGCCTGACAGATATCTCAGGGGATATTAACCTGCCCGAGTTTGACAACTTTTCCTATGCATTTCTGCTTGGATACAGGTTTGCCGTTGAAAACTATGATTTCACTATCGAACCCTCGCTCATCGTCAAGAATCTGCGCTACAGCCCTTTCCTGATCGATGCCAACCTCAAGTTTTCCTTCCTGGATGAGCAATTGGTCGGAGGTATTGGGTATACCCTGGGGGACAACAGCCGGGCTTCCTTATTGCTGGGTACCCGTATCAACCAGCTCAGGATCTATTATTCCTATGATGTCAGCCTCGGAGACTTCCAGCAATACAACAATGGGTCCCATGAAATCACCCTGGTGTACCGTATTCCAAAGAAAAGCAGTACCACAGAGCCGGCTTCTCCGGCAGTGGAGTAAATCTGCAGCCTTTTAGGCACCCAATCCGGAGAATTCCTTCTTGGAATTCCCCCATACCTAAAAAAGGCCCCTTCTGCAGGGGCCTTTTTTACTTAATTTGCCCCGGAGAAGCCGTTTTCCGCTGAGTTGGCTTTTTAACCCCCTTTGGTTCTATTGGATTTGATGGAGCAGCAGTTGTGAAGTGCTGAAAGTATGATCTTAACATATTTGATTAATTCGCAGCGTGTAATTATCTCTAAATGAGAGGCTGATCCATGTATAAAAAAAATAATTGGAGCCAAAATAACAGATTACATTATTGGTTTATCTGTAAATACCTGATAGATAGATCGTATAAGTATTCAGCAATACTGTAATGTAATAATTACCCATTATCAGGTATAACCTCTGAAATGCCTTATCATATCTTTGTCTGGTGTAGTAGACCTATGTATGCATTTGGCATACTTTTTGGCTAGTATACATTGACTAGGGGGATTGATAAGGAATAGTTTATCATCCCGAACCAACCTGATAGAATGAAGAACTAGTAATTACCGCTGTCCTGGCGGTAATGCGGGTGTTCTTC
>WBZX01001658.1_pt1 | contig 16397 bp, 12 predicted proteins | sample 5204211 | NCBI WGS metagenome assembly WBZX01 (sample SAMN12344362, study PRJNA552823) | activated sludge metagenome | biome: Activated sludge suspended growth; feature: Nitrification reactor; material: Wastewater; isolation source: activated sludge from nitrification reactor of wastewater...
CGAAGACCGCGGCGGTGGTGCCACCGCCGCAGCGCCGCGGGACGAGACGGTCGGCCGAGCGGGCGCCGAGCTCGGCACTGGCCCACACCAGCGCCGCGCGCGCTGCTTCGTCATCGGGGACTGCGTTCGCCATGCCTCGCGAGGGGTCGGTGCGCGGCGAGCCTATCGCCTTCGTCGCTGCGCGCCGTCCAAGGGCGGCGTGACCTGGATCGCATCCGCTTCGCGCAGGCCCTGCGAGGGTTCGCGAGCTCGCGCTCGGCTTGCGGAGCGCTGGCGCCTGCGCCTATCCTCGTGCGCTCGTCGGATTCCGCGTGCGCTTGGCGTTCGACACTCCTGCATGGTGGCTCGGCCGCATCGTTCCCCCGCGATGACGCGCCGACCCCGTCGACCCTGACCTCCGAGAAGGAGCCCCCCGTGCTGCGAAACCTCGCCCTTTGTGCCCTCGCCGCGCCCGCGCTCGCGCTGCTCGCCCCGTCTGTCGCGCGCGCCGAGGCGCCCGTCGATGCGCCGCCCGGGTGGTCGCCGACCTGGGACATGTCGCTCGAGGAGCTGCAGGCGATCGGGCTCGGACAATCGCGCGGCAACCCGGTGCCCGCCCGTCGGCCGCCGGGCTTGGTCGACGAGGTGCGGCCGCAGCAGGCCGACGTCGCCGCCGTCATCTTCGTGCAGTTCGAGGCCATCACGCTGATGGAGGGCTTCGACGACTCGCACAACGACATCTCGGAGATCGCCGGTGGCGATTTCGCCGGCTACGGCGGCGACGCCTCGGCGCGCGCGGCCGTGATCGAGGCGGTGCGCATCGATTGGGCGCCCTACAACGTGCTCGTCACCGATACGCGCCCGACCGCGGGTGACTACACGATGAACGTGACCACGCCGACCAACCCGTTCGGCGGTGGCGTGCTGGGCATCGCGCCGCTCGACTGCTCGAACATGTTCAACAAGAACAACATCACCTTCGCCTTCCACGGCGCCGGTGACGGCTTCCCCGCGCCGATCCAGGCCACCACCATCGGCCAGGAGGTCGCGCACTCCTACGGCCTCGAGCACGTCGACGATCCCACCGACATCATGAACCCGGTCAACTCCGGCGGCGATCCGTCGTTCCGCGACGAGTGTCTGCCGGTGGTGCAGGGTGGCGCTTGCCCCGAGCAACACGAGCCCAATTGCGGCTCGGGCTTCAGCCAGAACGCGCACCAGGATCTGCTCGATCTGTTCGGGCCGGCGAAGCCCGACACCGAGGCACCGCTGGTGCAGATCGTCGCGCCCGGTGATGGCGCGAGCTATCCCGTGGGCGCCGACTTCGAGATCGTCGTGATGGCCACCGACGACAATGCCGTGCAGACGGTGCAGCTCTTCAACGGCGCCGCCGATCTCAACAAGACCGACATGACCGCGCCGTTCGGCTGGGACGTCGCCGACATCCCCGCCGGTGACTACGCCTTCACGGTCAAGGCGATCGACCTCGCTGGCAACGAGGCCATGAGCAACGTCGTGCACGTCCACGTCGGCGACGATCCCCCGGACGACTCGGGTGGCTCGGCGTCCGCCGACGGCACCGGCGACGGCGGCGGCGATACCGAAGGCGACAGCGATCCCGGCCAGGACGGCGGCGAGGCGTCTGGCTGCGGCTGCACCAGCGACGCGCCCGCGCCTTCGGGTGGCCGCGTGGGCCTGCTTGCGCTGGTGGCAGCACTGGGCCTGCGTCGCCGCCGGCGCTGAGCTCATCGACGCCGCGGGCGATCGATCGCTGCAGCGGCGGGCCGCGTGGCTTGACGCGGCGGCCGCGGTGCCGGACGCTGGCGAGCGATGCGGGGGGCGACACGGGCATCGTTGTGCATGGCGTGGTTGCACGCCGCGTGTTCGTTCGACGCCAGCGGTCAGCCGACCGCGGACGCGAGCACCGGCACCAGCGGCACCACGCACGGCAGCTCGGGCGCGACCGCGGCCGCCTCCGACAGCGGTGCGGCCGCGGACAGCACCGCCGCCGACGGCAGCGGCGAGGGCGGGCTGCCGCCCGGTCCGTGGGACGACGGCTGGCCGATCCCCGCCGAGCCGCAGACCGAGGGCGATCCCGAGGCCGGTTGGTATCAGCTGACCCACGAGGGCTACGTCTCGTGCGGCATCCCGCTGTCGATGTGGGGCCTGCTGGCGCCGTTCATGTCGAACTTCACCGGCGGCGAGCCGCTGCCCGATCGCGACGGCGACAACGCGAACATCCCGTACAACTGGAACGTGCACGTCGCCGGCAGCGGCGTGAAGGTGGTCTCGCAGAACTGCCTGACCTGCCACGCCGGCCGCTTCGACGGCAAGCTGGTGATCGGGCTGGGCGACGTCGACACCGACTTCACGCAGCGCATCGATCAGCTGCTCGAGCTGGTGCCGACCCCCGATCTGCCCGCGGGTGATCTCGACGAGCTGAGCAAGTTCCTCGATCGCCTCAAGGTGCTCGGGCCCTACACGACCATGCGCACGGTCGGCACCAACCCCGCGGAGCCGATGGCGGTGACCTTGGTGGCGCACCACGATCGCGACACCCTGGCGTGGTCCGACGAGCCACTGCAGCCGCTGCCCGAGATCATCGTGCCGTCGGATCCGCCGCCGTGGTGGCGCGCGCACAAGAAGCACGCGCTCTTCTACAACGCGATGGCCCGCGGCGATCACCGCGGCACCATGATGTTGGCGTCGTCGCTGTGTACCGACAGCGTCGACGAGGCCACCGCGATCGCGGCCTACTTCAACAACATCCACGCCTTCGTGCGATCGGTGCGGGCGCCGTTGTACCCGTACCCGATCGACGCGCCGCTGGCCCAGGCCGGCGAGCCGGTGTTCCTGGCGCACTGCGCGGGCTGTCACGGCACCTACGCCAGCGGGGCCGCCGGTCACGATGACAGCGGTGACACCTATCCCAACCTGCTGCTGCCGCTCGACGTGATCGGCACCGACCCAGTGGTCGCGCAGGGCGGGACCATCTACGCGCCGCAGATGGTCGAGTGGTACAACCTGTCGTTCTACGGCACGATCACCCGCATGGCGCCGGACGAGCCCTTCGAGGGCTACGCCGCGCCGCCGCTCGACGGCATCTGGGCGACCGCGCCGTTCTTCCACAATGGCTCGGTGCCCAACCTCGCCGGCGTGATCGACTCGAGCAAGCGCCCGACCTACTGGAAGCGCGTCGATCACGACACCACGAACTTCGACCAGCCCTCCGTGGGCTGGCCGTACGTGGCGCTCGACTACGGTCAGGACCAGGCCGACGCGGCCGAGCGGCGCCACATCTACGACACCACGCAGTTCGCCCACGGCAACGGCGGGCACGACTTCGGCGACGCGCTCGACGACGCCGAGCGCCGGGCGCTGCTCGAGTACCTGAAGACGCTGTAGTGCGGCCCTCGCCGGCGCCCACGCTTGGTATGCTCGCGCGGTATGGCTGACGGCTTCGTCGGACGCAGCGTGCCGCGTCGAGAAGGGCACGACAAGGTCACGGGCGCGACCTCCTACGTCGACGACGTCGTGCTGCCGGGCATGTGGCACGGCGTCACCGTGCGCGCGAACGTGGCGCGGGCCAAGCTGCTCGGCATCGAGTTCGGCGCGGGCATCCCGTGGCACGAGTTCGCGATCGTCACGGCCGCCGATCTGCCGGGGCCCAACGTCGTCAAGCTGATCGATGTCGATCAGCCGCTGCTGGCGCACGGCGCGATCCACCACGCCGACGAGCCGGTGGTGCTGCTGGCCCACCCCGATCGCGCGATGGCGGAACGGGGACGCGCGGCCGTCACGCTGCGGCTCGAGCCGCTGCCGGCGGTGTTCGATCTCGACGCGGCGCTGCGCGGCGACGTGATCGTGTGGGGCAAGGACAACCTGTTCCGCGAGTACCTCACCGGCCACGGCGACGTCGACGCGGCGCTCGCCGATCCCGACCTGGTGGTGGTCGAGGGCACCTACGAGACCGGCGCACAGGAGCAGATGTACATCGAGCCCCAGGGGATGATCGCCGAGTACGACGACGCCACCGGCGTGTGCGTGCAGGGCTCGCTGCAGTGCCCGTACTACGTGCACGCGGCCCTGGTGGCGCTCTTCGAGCTGCCGCCCGAGAAGATCCGCGTGATCCAGACGGCGACCGGCGGTGGCTTCGGCGGCAAGGAGGAGTACCCGTCGGTGATCGCCGCCCACGCGGCGGTGCTGGCCCGCAAGGCCGGCCACCCGGTGAAGCTGATCTACGACCGCGTGGAGGACGTCCGCGCGACCACCAAGCGTCACCCCTCGCGCACCCGCCACCGCACGGCGGTGCGCAGGGACGGCACCCTGGTGGCGATGGATATCGACTTCGTGATCGACGGCGGCGCCTACCTGACGCTGTCGCCGGTGGTGCTCTCGCGCGGGGCCATCCACGCCGCCGGCCCGTACCGCTGCGAGCACGTGCGCGTGCGGGCGAGGGCGGTCGCGACCAGCCATCCGCCGCACGGGGCCTTTCGCGGCTTCGGTGCGCCGCAGAGCGTGTTCGCGCTCGAGCGTCAGCTCGATCGGGTCGCCGACGCGATCGGCATGGACCCCGCGGCGCTGCGCCGCAAGAACCTGCTGCGGCAGGGCGAGCGCACGGCGGTCGGACAGGTGATCGACGAGCCGATCGCGCTCGAGGCGGTGCTCGATTGCGCGTTGGCATCGTCGCGCTGGCACGAGCGCCGCGCCGCCCACGAGGCCTTCAACCGCAGCACCGACGGCCCGCTGCGCCGCGGCATCGGGCTGGCGACCTTCATGCACGGCGCCGGCTTCACCGGCGCCGGCGAGGTCCACCTGGCCTCGGTCGCGCACCTCGAGGCCCACGTCGACGGCACCCTCGAGGTGCTCGCCGCATCGACCGAGATCGGCCAGGGCACCACCACGATCTTCGCGCAGATCGTCGCGGACGCGATCGGGCTGCCGATGGACCGCGTGCGGGTGGCTCGGCCCGACACCGCCGCGGTGCCCAACAGCGGACCAACGGTGGCCTCGCGCACCACGATGGTGGTGGGCAACCTGCTGCGCCGCGCCGCGCTCGAGATCCGCACCAAGCTGGTCGAGGGTGGCTGCCTGCAAAGCGGCGACGGACCGCTCGACCCGGCCGCGTTCACCCACGCGGTCGCGGCCTTCGTCGAGCGCCACGGGCGGCTGCGCGGCGAGGCCCGCTACCAGCCGCCGGCGGGCCTGGCGTGGGACGAGAAGGCCTTCCGCGGCGATGCTTATGCCGCCTACGCGTGGGCGGCCTACGTCGCCGACGTGACCGTCGATCTGCGCACGGCCGAGGTTCGCATCGAGGACTTCGTGGCGGTGCAAGAGGTCGGGCGGGTGGTCAACCCGGTGCTGGCCGCGGGCCAGATCGAAGGTGGGGTCGCGCAGGCGATCGGCTGGGCGATCTACGAGCGCGTGGTGTGGAAGGACGGCCGCGTCGCCAACCCGCAGATGACCAACTACATCATCCCGACCTCGGTCGACACCCCGCCGATCCGCGTCGAGTTCATGGCGCCGTTCTTGGGCGACGACGCGCCCAGCAAGGGCATCGGCGAGCTACCGATGGACGGGCCGGCACCGGCGATCCTCGCCGCCATCGCGCACGCCACCGGGGCCGACGTCACGGCGATCCCGCTGCTGCCCGAACAACTCATGCTCGCACTGCCAGGGGGCCAGGCTTAGATGGACCACGCGACTTCGTTCTCGGTCAATGGCCGCGCCGTCACGGTGCAGGCCCATCCGCTCACGCGCCTGCTCGACGTGCTGCGCGAACAGCTGCGATTGTGCGGCACCAAGGAGGGCTGCGGCGAGGGCGAGTGCGGCGCGTGCTCGGTGTTCGTCGACGGCGTGGTGGTCAACAGCTGTCTGGTGCCGATCGGCCAGTGCGAGGGCGTGGCGGTCGAGACCATCGAGGCGCTCGCCGACGATCCCCGCGTGCGCGTGCTGCAGGACGCGTTCGTGCGCTGCGGCGGGGCCCAGTGCGGCATCTGTACGCCCGGCATGCTGGTGGCCGCGACCGCGTTGGTGCGCACGCGACCGCAGGCCGACGCCGACGAGATCCGCGCCGCGCTGGCGGGCAACCTGTGCCGCTGCACCGGCTACGTGCGCATCGTCGACGCGGTCGCGCAAGCCTGCGACGCACTGGTGCGCGACACCGACGCAGGTGCGCGATGAGGGCCACACTCGAGGGCTTCGAGGTCGCCCGCGCGCGCCGCCTCGACGACGTGCTCGCACGCTTCGCCGAGGGCGGCTGGTCGGCGCTCGCCGGTGGCACCGACCTCATGGTGACGCTCGGCGCACTCGCGCTCGCGCCGTGCCGCCTGGTCGACGTGTGGGCCGTGCCCGAGCTGCGCGGCATCACCGTGCACGACGACGTCGTCGTGCTCGGCGCGCTCACGACCTACGCCGACGTGCAGGCGCACCCGCTGCTCGTGGCCGAGTTCCCGATGCTGGTGGCGGCGGCGCGGCTCTCGGGGGCGGCGGCGATCCAGAACCGCGGCACCCTGGGGGGCAACGTCGCCAACGCATCACCGGCCGCCGATAGCCCGCCGGCGCTGCTGGCCTACGGCGCCGAGCTCGAGCTGGTCAGCCGCGCGGGGCGCCGCCGCGTGCCCTATCGAGGCTTCCACACCGGCTACAAGACCTCGCTGCGGCGACCCGACGAGATCATCGCGGCGCTGGTGTTGCCGCGGCCGCGGGCGGGTGCGGCGCCTGTGCAGCACTACCGCAAGGTCGGCACCCGCAAGGCCCAGGCGATCGCGAAGGTCGGGCTCGCGTTCGCGATGGAGCTGCGCGACGGCGTCGTGCAAGAGGTGCGGCTGGGCCTGTCGAGCGTGGCGGCGACGCCGTTGTTCGCCGAGCGCACCGCGGACTGCATGCGTGGGCAGCCGCTGCGGGCGATCATCGACCAGGCCGTCGCGACGCTCGCCAGCGAGGTCACGCCGATCGACGACGTGCGCTCCAGCGGAGCGTACCGTCGCCGGGTCGCGGTGAACCTGCTGCGCGACGCCCTCGAGGCGGCGGCCGCCGGTCGTGCGCCGGTCGATTCACTCTGAACCTCGAGGGCCGTGCGTCCGGCCACGCCGGCGACGACGCACGGCCGCGATCGACTGGCCGCGTGCGGGCGGCGGTGTCACACTCGAGAGTGTCGATGGTGGCTGGCATGGACCGAACCACGCGCGCGAAGATCGACTCGATGCTCTACGAGGTCCGCAACTTCCCCGAGCGCGGGCCGTGGGACGTCGACGCGCTGGCGCGCCGCTATCAGACCGATCCGATGGTGATCCGGGCGTTGCTGGAGACCGAGGGCGTGGCGCTGGTCGACGACGCCGACGACGGCGAGGTCGACCCCAACCAGACCACGCAGGTGATGAGCCAAGACGAGCTCGGGATCGACGGACCTCGTCGCTGACCGACGGTCGAATGCGGCACGCGGGCGCACCGTCGCCGGTGCATCGCCGCCGCTGGGGTGAGCCGGCACGCCGATCGGTGCAGGTTCTCGCGCGGCGTCGGCTTTGCTATCGTGCGCGCCCATGGTGCGTCGGGCCAGGGCGAGCGCTTGCACGATCCTCACCTGCGGGCTGGGGCTGCTGCTGGCGTCGATCGACACCGCTGCCGCGGCGCCGCGCAGCTACGACGGCCCGGTGACGGTCGACGCTGCGGCCCAAGCCGACGCGCCGACGCTCGAGGTGCGCACCGCGGTGCCGACCGACGACGGCGACGGCGACCGAGCCGCCGACACGCAGGGTGACGAGGTCTCGGGCGACGCGGCCGAGGGCGATGCGGCCGAGGACGATGCGGCGGTCGAGGGCGACGCGGCGGCCGACGGCGAGCGCACCGAGGACGCGGCGGTCGCCGACGACGCCGCGGCGCAAGACGACGCCGAGCCGCCGGTGTCGACCGACGACCTCGCCGCGACTGGCGATCCCATGGCGATCGAGGTGCCGCGCAGCGCGGGCCGGGGCAAGGTGCAATATCGGGCGCCCAAGCACCGCGTGGTCTATCGCAACCTGTTGGCGGGTCGCATCAACCCGCTCGGGCTCGTCGACGAGATCACGCTGGGCTATCGGCGGCGGCTGTCGAGCAAGTCGACGCCGATGTTCCGTGACGCCCACGTGATGCTCGGCGCCCACGGCTTCCTGACGCCGGCATTCCTGCGCGTGGGCCCGGCGATCGAGGTGCAGCCGGTGGGCGTGTTCTCGCTCGGCGCCAGCTACGACTACCTGGCCGCGTTCGGCACCTTCCAGCAGCTGCAGTCGTACCGCTCGCCGAGCGCGTCGTGGGGCCCGAAGGACCTGCGACGGGGCGTCCGCGAGGGCACCAACTATGCAACCGGCGGGCACCTCGTCACGCTGACCAACGTGCTGCAGGCGAAGGTCAAGCGCTTCGCCCTGCGCAACACGCTGCGGGCGTACTGGTCGCACGTGCACCTGCGCAAGGGCGACCGCGTGTACTACGACCAGGCGCTCGACATCCTGATGCCGCAGAACGGCTGGGCGCTGACCAACGACACCGACGTGATGGCCATCTTCGACTTCGGCCTGCGCGTGGTGGTGCGCCACACGCTGACCCACGCCTTCTACCGACGCTCGGACTTCCCGACCGGCGAGCCGGTCACGCAGCCCAACGGACCGACCTCGCGGCTGGGTCCCGCGCTGGCCTACACGTTCTTCGATCGTCCGGGCGCGCGCTTCAACCGCCCGACGATCCTCGTGCTCGCACAGTGGTGGCTGCGCCATCGCTGGCGCACGGGCACCCAGCTCAGCGCGGCCGTGCCGTACGCCGCGGTGGGCTTCAGCTTCGAGGGCGATCTGTACCCCGCGCGCAGGCGAACGCGCCGCAGCTCCGAGTCCCGCCCACGGCGCTGACGGGCTGCTACGATGGTGCCCCGATGGTCGAGTCGAGCGAGGTCTGGAAGCGCTGCAGCTCGTGCAAGAAGCCGCTGCCGTACGGCGCGCAGTATTACGTGTGCAGCGTGTCGACCTGCACGCGCAAGCGCACCGGCTTCGCGTTCTGCTCGGTCGATTGCTGGGAGACCCACCTGCCGCTGATGCGGCACCGCGAGGCGTGGGCGGTCGAGGAGGTCGCGCCCACCAAAGAAGCGTGGGCGCGGGAGCTGGCGGCCGAGGCGGGTGACGGCGCAGGCGCGTCCCGGCCGGCAAGCGGCGCGGCGTCGACCGCCACCGGCGGCAGCGCGCCGGCACCTGCGAGCGCGCCTGCGGTGGTGCGGCGCGCCGGTGAACCCGATCGTGGCCGTCGCATCGCGGTGCCGAGCGCACCCGCCGAGCCGCCGCCGCCGCGCGAGGTGCTGGTGATCGCATCGCGACTCAAGGAGTACATCCGCCAGCGCTACGGCATGAACACGTCCGATGGCGTGCTCGAGCCGCTGTCGGACCATCTGCGCATGCTGTGCGACCGGGCGGTGCTCGCGGCCCGCGACGAGGGGCGCAAGACCGTGCTCGACCGCGACCTCGCGTTCCTCGACGACGAGCGATGAGTCGCGTCGTCGCGTGGACGCTGCTGGCGATCGCGGTCGCCTGCGGCGGCGAGCCGCCGCAGGCCTCGGCGACGACCTCCGCCGCATCGAAGCTGATGCCCGCGGCGTCGTCGACCTCGGCGTCACCGGAACCGCCGACGGGGCCCGCGACCGCACGGCTGCCCGCGCGTCCGCCCGAGCCGGCGGTGCCGCAGCTGCGCCCGCCGCCGCCAGGCCTGGCCGATCTGCGCGAGGCCGTGCCGGCCGCCCGCTTCGCCATCGGCTACGCCACCGCCGACAACTTCACCGCCGCGCCGCTGCCCGGCTACGGGGCACCCGGCGCGTGGGCCCACCCCGCGCTCGCAGCGGCACTGGCCGAGGTCGACGCCGTGCTGCTCCGCGAAGGCCTGGGGCTCTTGATCTACGACGCCTACCGCCCGCGGCGCGCGACCGCGGCGATGGTGGCATGGGCGCGACGCAGCGGCCGCACCGATCTGCTCGATGACGGCTACATCGCGGCGCGATCACAACACAACCGAGGGCTCGCGATCGACGTCACGTTGGTCGAGCGTCCGACCGGCACGCCGCTGGCGATGGGCACGGCGTGGGACACGTTCTCGCGCGACAGCGCCACCTTTGCGGTGCAGGGCGAGGCGCGACGCAACCGCGAGCGACTGCGGGCCGCGATGATCGCCGTCGGCCTGCGCCCGCACGACGGCGAGTGGTGGCACTTCGCGCTGCCGCATGCGGACGCGCCGGTGCTCGACGTCGCCTACGCCCCTTGATCGGGGATGCGCCGCGCGATCACGGCGGCGCGCCGGCGTCGATCCACGCGCGCACGGTCGCGATCACGGCATCATCGAGCAACACCGGCGCGTTGCGGGGCATGTGCGCCACGATCGCGCCAGCGTCGTTGGTCGGCTCGCACTCGGCCAGCAGACGATACAGCCAGCTGCCGTCGGGATCGCCGGGGGCGACGAGCGGCAGCGAGGTCTTGGCGGTCACGCTGTGCCCGAGCAGTGCGTCGTGCAGATCGCTGCGCGTGAGATCGAGGCCGCCCGCGGCCGCGAGACCGTGGCAGCCCGAGAACGAGCACGCGGGCGCGAACAGCGTCTGGCGGATCGTTGCCAGCGTGGGCTCCGGCAGCGGCGCCGCGCTGCGGTCGACGTCGTGGCACACCGGTACCGGTGGCAGCCCGGCGTCGTCGTCGTCCACCGGCGGCACGTATAGCGGTGCCGCGAGCTCCGCGGGCGTCGGCGGGCCCTGGCTGCCACTGCGCGGGTAACCGATCACGAAGCACGAGCCCTCGAAGTGCTTGATGTCGTCCTCGGTGCCGACGAAGTGCGAACCGCTGATGACGGAGCCATCGAGCAGCATGTCGGACTCGACCAGCAGCAGCATCACGCACATCTCCTGGTCGCCCACGCCCCAGCCCACGTCCTCGGAGCGGAAGTTGTCGTAGCCGCAGGTGAACGCGAGGCCGTCGCTGCCCTCGAGCTCGAGCGGCGGGTCGTAGGTGCGTCCGTTGGCCTCGGCGTCGAAGCCCTCGAGCTGGTAGAGGGTCTTGCCGTCGTTCTCGCCGCCGACCACCCGCAGATCGAAGTAGTCGCCGAGGCCGTGGTAGTGCGGCAGTGCGTAGTGGATCTTCAGGCGGTCCCACAGCGACGGGTCGTTGCCCGCGAGGTAGCTGCGGAAGTCGCATGCACCGCTGTTGCGCACGCGGCTGGAGGCGGGGATGTCGAGGTCGAGGTACGACAGCCGCATGGGCGTGAGCACGGCGTCGACCTCGCGCGGATGGATGAGGTCGAGCGTCAGCCACAGGTTGGTGGCGAGCTCGCGCGGCGAGAGGTTCAGCAGGTGGACGCCGCCGACGATGCGGCTGTGCGCGGGGATCTTGATCACCGCACCGGCGGCGGTGCGTTGGGTCTCGGTCCAGGTCTGGGTCGACTGGGCGAACAGCACCGTGCCGGCCTGCGCCGCGGCGATCTCTTCGAAGCCGCGGGAGCCACAGTCCCAGTAGCCGTCATCGCCCTCGTAGACGTCGTCGGGCACCACGAACCAGTTGCTGTGATGGAAGCTCGAGAGGTTGGAGAGCGTGACCGCCTGCACGTAGAGCGGCTGCTCGTTGTGCAGCGTCCACGACACGCACGGCTCGGTCTCGCCAAACGGCGGCAGCACGCCGTCGCCGAACTCGTGCGTGACGCTGGCGTGGTCGGTGCCGTCGCCGGTGTCACGACCACCGTCGGAGCTGTCGAGCGGCACGACGGTGTCGCCGGTGTCCTCGGAAGGCGGCGCCGAGAGCCAGCCGGAGCCACACCCGAGCCACAGCGGCGTCGTCAGCAGGGCGAGGGCTCGGCGCGTCGACGATCCCACCATCGCCGACGACCGTAGCATCATCCGTCGCTCGGCGGACCGCCCTGCACACGGACCTGGAAGTAGGTCCAGGTCACCCCCTGACGATCGTCGCGCAGCACATAGAAGACGGTCGCCAGCGCGTGGGGCGGCACCTCGGTGTCGTCCTGCTCGTCAGGGGTCAGCCGCCAGGTATTCTTCGCCAGCGGGTCGTTGCTGGTGGGCGACAGCAGCGCCCCCCAGGTCACGAACCACCGCGCGTCGTAGGTCTCGCCGCGCTCGGTGAACGTACCGTCGTCGCGCGGGATCACGTAGGTCTGCAGATCGTCCTCGCGGGCCTGCGCCTCGAGCTCGATGCGCGCGCCCCATGGCAGCTCGATTACGTCGCCGGTCGCGAGGATCGCTGCGGCGATCATCGGTGCCTCGTCGCTCGCATCCTCGAAGGCCTGCAGCGAGAGCTGCTCGATCCGCGGGTGGCGGTCGGGCTCGGGGATCGGGTCGGGGACGGCCGGCAGCGCCTCGGCGGGCACGCCGAACATCTGCGCCAGCTGGACCAGCGCGCCATCGGGGCCGACCGCGAGCCGCTGGGTCGCGTACACGCAGGCGGGGTCGGGGTCGTCGGCGCCGAGCAGCTGTGCGAGGCACAGGGCGGTGTCGCCCGAGCCGGGCGCGTGCCCGACCATGGTCAGCTCGATGTCGCCGCCGAGCAGGAAGCTGGCGTCGATCGGCACCGTGTAGCGCGGCCGCGCGGGATCGTCGGCGGTGATGCGGCACGGGCTCGGCGTGGTCGGCAGCATGCCGCTGCTGGGATCGAAGCCCGCGAGATCGGGTGGCGGGCACTCGGGCACGTCGGCCACCGACAACGGCAGCGCGTCGGACAGGCAGCCGAACAGGCCCTGGACCGGCTGGAGATTGCAGGCCAGCCACACCGGCTCGACCTCGGCGGCAATGCGTGCGGCGTTGAGCGGACCGTCGGGATCGACGAACAACGGCACCACCGTCGCGGTCGACAGCGGCATCGCCTCGGCCATGGTCGCGGCGTCCTCGGCCATGCCGGGCTCGTCGACCTCGACCCGCATCGCCAGCGGTCGCAGCGACACGATGCGCTCGACCTGCGGCAGCATGTCGCCGCAGCCACCCAGGCCGAGCACGCCCACGGCGACAAAACCCACGGCGGTGATCATGCGCGGCGTCATCAGAACTCGAGCTTGGTGCCCAGCGAGGGGATGATCGGCAGGCCCGCGATCGGCACCTGCGTGGTGAAGTCGTACGACTGGTTGAGGAACTCGGTGTTCTGATGGTTGTAGACGTTCTGCACGTCGAGGTACAGCGACAGCTTCACGCGCCGCCACACCCAGGTCTTGTCGATGCGGATGTCGAGCTGGTGGAACGCGGGCAGGCGCGACGAGTTGCGGCGGCCGTCGATCGGCAGGTACGAGCCCTGCGAGGCGTCGTAGACGGCGCCGATGGTCGGCGTGTACGGGTTGCCCGAGACCAGGCGGAAGCGGCCGCCGATCTGCCAGTTGCGCGGCAGCCTCCACACCCCGACCAGCGTGAGGATGTGGGTCTGATCGAAGTCGGCCAGCAGCATCGGCTCCGAGGGCGCGGCGCGACGCTCGCTGCGGTTCAAGGTGTACGCGACCCAGCCGAACACGCTGCCGGTCAGCTGCTTGCGCGCGAGGATCTCGAGGCCGTAGGTGCGGCCGGTCTGGCTGTTCGCGAAGGTCTCGGGGCCGATCGAACCATCGGGCCGCCGCACCACCGCGGTCGACGGCGCAATCTCGTCGTAGAGGTAGGTGAAGAAGCCGGTCGCGTCGATGCTGATGGCGTAGGGCAGCTGCTGCGAGACCCCGAGGCTGGTCTGCACCGCGCGCTCGAGCCCGACCCGCGGGTTGCCGAAGACCTTGCTGGCCTCGACCGGCTGGCCCGCCTGCGTGAACATGCCGACGCCGGCCTTGAGCACGGTCTTGTCGGCCACCTGCACCGCGCCGCGCAGGCGCGGCTCGACCGACGCGCGCGAGTAGATGCCGCCGAAGTAGCTCACGCGCACCCCCGGTGACAGTGTCACGCGCTCGCCCGGTGTGAGGTCGACGGTCGAGTAGACCGCGGGGATCACCAGCCAGCCGGTCTGGCTCGACTGCAGCTGCGCGCCAGTGTCACCGCTCATGAGCGCCGCGACCGGCGGCGCGTCGACGGTCGCGGTGAAGCGACCCGAGCGCAGCTCGGTGCCCACGCGCCACTTCACGTACTTGCTGGCCTGATGGGTGAGCTCCGAGCGCAGCGTCAGGTTGTGCACGCCGAGGTCGAACTGGAACACGTCCGAGATGCCGAACTGCAGGGTGTCGTAGCGGTACGACGGCGTGATGAGGAACTCCCAGGGGCCCTTCTTCTTGCGGTAGACCAGATCGACGCGGTGGAAGTACTGCGAGGTCTCGAAGCGATCGCGATCGTCGGTGCTGACGTCGTTGGGATCGGCCGCGACCAGCTTCAGCTTGTCGCTCGAGCCGAACACCCGCACCGAGAACTCGCCACCGCCGAGCGGGTAGTCGAAGAGGATCTGGTCGTCCCAGTAGCGCGGCGCGAGCGTGAGGTTGATGCCAGCGTCGTCGGGGATGACCCGCGGCAGCAGCAGGTCGATGTAGCTGCGCCGGGCCGCGACCGCGAACGAGCCCTTGCCGAGCTTGCCCTCGACCAGGAAGCCGCTGTCGAAGATGTCGCTGTCGATGTAGCCGTGGTAGCCGTCGCGCCGACCCTTGCGCGGCTGCACGTCGATGATGCCGCCGAGCACGTCGCCGTAGCGGCTGTCGAAGTTGCCGGGCACGAAGTCGATGCGCTCGAGGATGTCGGCGTTGAACACCGAGGTGAGCCCACCGAAGTGGTAGAGCAGCGGCACCTCGTGGTGACCGATGAACACCGCCGAGTCGTTGGGGCCGGTGCCGCGGATTGCCAGCAGGCCGAGGCCGAACGGGGCCCGGGCCACGCCGGGGAAGTTCTGGATCGCCTTGAGGGCGTCGCCCTGGGTACCGGGTAGGTTGCCGATCTCGGCCGGCGTGATGGTGCGGCGCGCGACCTCTTCGCGCTCCTCGCGGATCGATCGCACGACGGTGCGGTACGGATTGCTGGGCAGTCGCTGCAGGTAGTACTTGACCTCGAGGCTCTCGCCCTCGGTGAGGCGCTCGATGTACTCGATGCGCTCGAAGCCGGGCGCGAGCACGACCACGCGCACCAGCGTCGCTGGCGTGCCGCGAATGGTGAAGCTGCCATCCTGGTCGGAGCGCCGCGTGACCTGCCACGGCGGTGCGGCCGGGTCGGCGTAGCTGCGCTTCTTGACGCGGCCCTCCGGGGTTCCGTCGGGCGCGGGCACGACCACGATGGTCGCGCCCTCCACGGGGGTGCGTTGACCGGCCTCGAGCACCGCGCCGCGCAGTCGCAGCGCGCCAGCGCTCGCGTCGTCGCCGGTGATCGCCGCGTCGCCGGCCACTGCCGCGTCGCCGGCGTCCGGCGGCGTGTCGGCGTCGTCGACGGGATCGGTCACCGGGTCGGGGGTGGCGGGGGCGGGCGGCTCGAAGGGGATCGCCAGCCGCGTGGCGATCTCGACCGGCGCGCCGTCGAGGCTCGCGGGCCGAAACCGCAGGCGGCCGACCGCCTCGAGCGCGAGCGCGTCGAGCTCGGGCACGAGCGACTGCTCGATCGAGAGCTCGAACGGCACGCCATCGACGCCGACCACGAAGCGCACGACCACCTCGCCCCGCGGCGGCGGTTCGCGCTCGGCCAGCGCGGCGGGGTACTCGATCACGACCTCGCTCAGTGGCTCGGGCGGGATCACGCGGGCGCGCGGGTCGTCGGCCGGGCTCGCATCGCCCGCGGGTCCGGCCGCGTGGACCGGGCTCGCCACCGCGCCGGTGCCGGCCACGACCGCAGCCACGAGGGTGCATGCACGCGCGAGCATGCGGGCGCGGAGGCGGGGCAGGGCGGACGCGCGCACGAGGGCGGGGCGAATCTAGCAGCAGTCCGCATTTGCGCGACAGGGTCGGAGACGACGAATCCTCGGCCGTCCGGGCGGGCGTGGCGGCCATCACCACCGCACCGTCGCGGCCACGCCGACCATGCGGTGCGAGATCGCCGGCGCCCACGCGATCGCGCGCCCGCGCGGCCGATGCCGCAGCAGCGCGATGCCCGAGGCGATCAGCATCGGTGCCACCGCCATGGTCATCAGGCCGGCCCGCGCCACGCGGACGTGCGCAAGCGTCCGATCGACCCTCGCGAGCACCGCGGGATCGTCGATCGTGTCGGTCGACGTGAAGGTCCTGCCGAGTCGCATGCTCCCGCGCGCGCCCCAGCCGAACACCCCGGCACCGACTGCGAGCGCGGCCACGCCCAACGCGAGGCCGGTGCCGCCGAGCGCGACCGCGACCCGCTCGGGCCGTCGCACGCGGGTGTCGTCGCTGGCCAGGCCCGACGCGAGCGAGCGCCCGCCGAGCGCACCGAAGGCCGCGCCACCTGCCGCGAAGCCCACGGTCGCGAACGCCCGACCCCAGCGCACCCCGACGTCGGCGCCGTCGGGGACGCGGCAGGTGCTCGC
>WBZX01001659.1_pt1 | contig 16388 bp, 11 predicted proteins | sample 5204211 | NCBI WGS metagenome assembly WBZX01 (sample SAMN12344362, study PRJNA552823) | activated sludge metagenome | biome: Activated sludge suspended growth; feature: Nitrification reactor; material: Wastewater; isolation source: activated sludge from nitrification reactor of wastewater...
ACACCGAAATCTTGAAACGGAGATTCAAAACGGGCATTTCAGGGAAGATCTCTTTTATCGCATTTCAGCCTTTCGGATCACCCTCCCTCCCCTACGGGAAAGAACAGCAGATATTGAACTACTCGTACACCATTTTATACACCAGTTTAGGGCAGGGGCAAAAGAAAACAAGATTTCATTTGAAGACCATTTTTTCGACCTGCTCAAGCTCCATCCCTGGAAAGGAAATATCCGCGAATTGAAAAATGTGATTGAGCGCAGCCTGATCCTGATGGAAAACAACAAGTTGCTCATTGATTATCTTCCAATAGATATCCAGCAACTGGCCTCAGTGTTCCAACCCGCAGGTGCAGATAAGCAGCTCTCCGGCTTCTCCCTCGCTGCCGCAGAAAAGCTGCATATCCAGAAGATCATGAATTACACCCAGGGCAACAAGACCGAAGCCGCCAGGCTCCTCAATATTGCTATCACGACCCTCTACCGGAAACTGGAGGAATACAAAATCAGTTAAGGACGTAACTAATCTCTTCATTGCACTATAATCGTATCCTCCATTCTCACCTCTTTGTCAGGATCGAGTATTATGATATAGCAGCTAATGGCAACGCCTAAAAGCATAGCGAAACGCTATACCCTATCCTTTCATAACGAAAGGGTTTTTCCATTCCAGTTGAAGGCTACCAGCCATATAAGCCTCAATCACAACAGATTGAATGGATTTCCTTGTTCATGGAATGCAAATTGGCATATCGTGCATGTAATCGGATGATGTGAAATCCAGAATCGAAGATCAAGACTGACTAACCGTCAATCTGATTTTTGGGGTACCACACTCTCCGCTTATAATGAATACGCATGATTCTGTTAACCGATATGTAGCATTGGTTAACCCAGTTTAATACAAGATTATAAAAAATGAAAATCCACATCTCATACCTTGATGACCGCCGTCATAGGATTTAGATGTGAATGTCCCATAGCTTACGTAAAACCGATTCTTATGATGACGATAATACTGATCATAGCGGGCTTGATTTGTTTCGCCCTCTTTTACAAATCCATTGACTTTTTCGAAAATATCTGAACCCATGATGACTGTCATATTTATTCTCGCCTGCCTGGTATTTTGCTACCTGTGCTATGTATTGATCAAACCTGAAAAATTCTAACCCATGAATACAGAAATCATTGGCGTAGTCTTCATGTTTGGGTTAACGCTGTTACTGGCCATCCCTTTCGGAAGATATATCGCAAGAGTGTACATCGGAGATAAAACGCTCCTTGACTTCTTCTCTCCACTTGAAAATGCATTCTTTCGCATGAGTGGCATCAACGCCCAACGCGAAATGTCGTGGAAGGAAAGCATGGTGGCCCTGCTGACCATCAACCTGGTTTGGTTCCTGTTTGCCATGTTCGTCCTGATGGCCCAGGGATGGCTTCCTATGAACCCTGATGGCAATCCTTCAATGACGGCAGATCTGGCATTCAACACCGCCATTAGCTTTATGGTCAACTGTAACCTGCAGCATTATTCCGGAGAAACCGGAGTCACCTATCTGTCCCAGTTGATCTGCCTCATGTTCCTGCAATTCGTTTCTGCAGCGACAGGGCTGGCCGCAGCGGCGATATTGTTTAATGCGCTCAAGGAAAGAACTACCGACAAATTGGGAAATTTCTACAACTACTTCCTGAAATCCCTGACCCGGATATTGCTTCCCTTGTCATTCGTAGTAGCCATTGTCTTCTTATTCAATGGCATGCCTATGACGATGGAGGGTAAGGACACGATCACGTCCATGCAAGGGGACACGGTCCAGGTATCTACCGGACCAGTAGCTGCCTTTGTACCTATCAAACATCTGGGAACAAACGGGGGTGGTTATTTTGGAACAAACTCGGCGCACCCTTTTGAAAATCCAAACTACCTGACCAATATCGTACAACAAGTCGCCCAACTGATCATCCCGATGGCCATGGTATTCGCTATCGGCTTCTACCTCAACAAGCGGAAATTCTCCTGGATGATATTTGCAGTGATGACGATTGGGTTTCTCTGTCTGGTCATTCCTAATATGATCATGGAGCAGCAAGGTAATCCCGCTATAGCCCACATGGGTGTTGATATGGGCAGCGGAGCGATGGAAGGAAAGGAAGTAAGATTTGGTACACCGGCTTCAGCATACTGGAGTATACTGACCACGGTGATATCCACAGGATCTGTCAATTCGTTTCACGATAGCTTCATGCCCCTGTCCGGAATGAACCAGATGCTGGCCATGATGGTCAATGGCTTCTATGGCGGGTGTGGTGTAGGTCTATTGAACTTCTTCATCTTCATCATCATTGCGGTATTTATTTCCGGTTTGATGGTGGGGCGTACGCCGGAATTTCTTGGAAAGAAAGTAGAGGCGCGTGAAGTTAAAATAGCTGTACTTGTAACCTTACTATCTGCCATCCTGATCAAGGGGGGTACCGCTATAGCTGCATACCTTATTACTGCAGATCCAAACCTTCCATGGCTTAACAATCCAGGATTCCATGGATTCTCAGAAATGCTTTATGAATTTACTTCCGCTAACGCAAACAATGGAAGTGGCTTTGAAGGATTAGGCGACAACAATCCGTTTTGGAACATCAGCACCGGCATCGTCCTGATCCTGGGCAGATTCATCCCAATCATCGGGCCTATTGCCATCGCTGGAATCCTGGCCAGAAAGAAATACATCCCTGAGAGTGCAGGCACATTGAAGACGGATACGGTCACCTTTGGTGTCATGATCTTCGCTGTCATTTTTATCGTGACGGCTCTATCTTATTTCCCTGCCCTTGCCCTGGGTCCGATTGCCGAGTTTTTCTCAATGCTCTAATCTCCACAAACGTTCAATACATCTAGTTATGTCAAAAAGACAAAGAAAAGCTCCACTCTTTCAGAGGGAGCTGGTCAACGAAGCGCTAAAACATGCTTTTGTCAAATTGAATCCACGCATCATGGTCCGCAACCCGGTCATGTTTACTGTGGAAATCGGAACAGCAATCATGTTGTTTGTTACTCTATATAGCATGATATCCGGTGACGGTTCACAAGGATCTCCGGGCTACAATCTGGCAATATTTCTTATTCTCTTCGTGACTTTATTGTTCGCGAATTTTGCAGAGGCTATTGCCGAAGCCCGTGGTAAAGCCCAGGCAGACTCCCTGCGTAAGACCCGTGAAGACACACCTGCGAAATTGTTGAATAGCCTGCCAGGCGACCAACAGACCGGGTATACTGTAGTGAGTTCTTCCCGTCTGAAGAAAGGAGATATCTTCCTTTGTGAGACCGGAGATACGATTCCTACAGATGGTGAAATCATCGAAGGGATAGCCACCATTGATGAGAGTGCCATCACAGGTGAAAGTGCTCCAGTGATACGCGAGGCAGGTGGAGATAAGTCATCTGTCACCGGTGGAACCAAAGTGTTGTCCGACAAGATCAAAGTAGAAGTCACCACTTCACCGGGCGAAAGTTTCCTCGATAAGATGATCGCCCTGGTGGAAGGTGCATCCCGTCAGAAGACACCAAACGAAATCGCACTGACGATCCTGCTGGCTGGATTCACACTCATCTTTACGATCGTGTGCGTTACCCTATACTTCTATGCAGAATATGCGCATACCCCGATTACGATTGCAGCATATATTTCGCTCTTTGTATGCCTTATTCCTACTACTATTGGCGGCCTTCTTTCGGCCATCGGCATTGCAGGGATGGACAGGGCATTGCGCGCCAATGTGATTACCAAGTCAGGCAAGGCGGTGGAGACTGCAGGGGATATTGATACATTGTTGCTTGACAAGACCGGTACCATCACCATCGGCAACAGAAAAGCCACAAACTTCTATCCAGCCCCAGGGGTGACCCTCAGTGATTTTACAAAATCCTGTGTCCTGGCTTCGCTCGCCGATGAAACCCCTGAAGGAAAATCTATTATTGAACTGGCCGGCAAGGATGCGAAAAATGTGTCCATTGCTGGCGCCACCTTTGTCAAGTTTACGGCAGAGACCAGGAGTAGTGGAGTCAATATGCCGGATGGAAGGCGCCTTCGAAAAGGAGCCTCTGACGCGATACGCAAAATGGCTGAATCTGCAGGAAATCTATTTCCATTGGAAACTGCCGGCAGGATAGAAGTCATTTCTACTGATGGAGGGACCCCTCTGGTCGTTGCTGAGAATGACAAAATTCTCGGCGTGATCGAACTGCAGGACATCATCAAGCCTGGTATCAGTGAACGATTTGATCGCCTGAGGAAAATGGGAGTCAAGACGGTCATGGTCACCGGTGATAATCCTTTGACGGCTAAATTCATTGCCCAAAAGGCAGGTGTAGATGACTTTATCGCTGAAGCCAAACCCGAAGATAAAATGGCATATATCCGGAATGAACAGCAATCCGGAAAACTCGTAGCTATGATGGGTGATGGCACCAATGATGCCCCTGCACTCGCGCAGGCAGATGTAGGTGTGGCTATGAATAGCGGCACGCAAGCGGCAAAGGAAGCCGGCAACATGGTTGACCTTGACAATGACCCTACAAAGCTCATTGAAATCGTGGAGATCGGAAAGCAACTGCTGATGACCCGAGGTACACTCACTACCTTTTCGATTGCCAATGATGTGGCCAAGTACTTTGCTATTGTACCGGCGCTGTTTATCACATCGATTCCTGCGTTACAGGCATTGAACATCATGCAATTGAGTTCGCCCGAAAGTGCAATCCTCTCCGCAGTGATCTTCAATGCTATCATTATCCCGATGCTCATACCGCTTGCCCTCAAGGGGGTCGCTTATAAGCCCATTGGAGCCAGTGCATTATTGCAGCGCAACTTATTCATATATGGACTGGGAGGTGTGATCATTCCGTTTATCGGGATCAAATTGATTGACCTGTTGGTATCCCTATTTATTTAACATTCAATAATCTTACGAGATATGAAATCGCATATATTTCCCGCCATCAAACTGACGCTGATCAGTATCCTCTTTTTCGTGGGTGTTTACACCCTGATCGTTTGGGGATTTGGACAGGTGATCGCCCCAAATGACGGTAAAGGAGATGTCGTCAACTATACGACCACCGGGGGTGTAGCCGCCTATGGCTATGCAAACATCGGGCAAAATTTTACGCTTGACCAGTATTTCTGGTCACGTCCATCGGCTGTCAATTACAATGCGGCAGGCTCAGGTGCAAGTAATAAAGGTCCTTCCAATGAAGATTACCTGGCCCAGGTGCAGGCAAGGATTGATACCTTCCTGGTGCATAATCCAACCATCAAAAAGTCGGATATTCCCGTCGAAATGGTCACCGCATCAGGAAGCGGACTTGATCCGCACATTTCACCTGGAGGAGCAAGGGTTCAGGTGTCCAGGATTGCTGCAACCAGGAATCTGCCTGAAGAAAAAATCAATGCCCTGATTGCCGAACATACAGAACATCCTTTGTTTGGCATCTTCGGCCCATCACAAATCAACGTACTAAAAATCAATATCGCATTAGATCAACTTAAATAGCCACAACAATGAAAAAATTAATCATCCCTATTTTACTCCTGGTGGCAGGTGTTTCATCCGCCCAGGTAGACACTTCTGCATCCGCATTTAGTATCAGTGGCTATGCCGAAGTGTACTATGCCTATGATTTGAGCAATCCGGATGATCACCACCGGCCATCATTCCTGTATAGCCATAACAGACACAATGAATTTAACCTCAATCTTGGCTTTGTAAAAGCGGCCTATAATGCCGATAGATTCCGTGGTAACCTGGCACTTGCTGCCGGAACATACATGAATGCTAACTATGCAGCCGAACCTGGTGTACTGCAGAATGTATATGAAGCCAATGGCGGGATAAAACTCAGCAAGAAAAGCAACCTTTGGCTGGATGCCGGGATCTTTGCTTCGCATATTGGTTTTGAAAGCGCCATATCCAAAGACTGTTCGGTACTGACTAGAAGTATCCTGGCGGAAAACTCACCATATTATGAAAGCGGAGCCAAGCTGACCTATGTCACTGGCAACGGAAAATGGTTGCTCAGTGGTCTGTGGCTGAATGGGTGGCAACACATCCAACGGCCTGACGGCAATAATACCCCTGCCTTTGGGACCCAGGTCACCTTTACGCCTTCTTCCAAAGTCACACTCAACTACAGCACCTTTATCGGAAATGACAAGCCGGATGAAGTGAAGCAAATGCGGTATTTCCATAACCTTTATGGAATCATCCATCTCAGCGATCAATTTCATGTGACTGCCGGGTTTGATTATGGTATGGAGCAGGTAGCAAAAGGAAGCAGTGATTTCAATAACTGGTATAGTCCTGTCCTCATCCTGAAATATGACCTGAATGATACCTGGTCGGTTGCTGCCAGGGGCGAGTACTATGCCGATGAGCATGGCGTGATCATTGCCACGGGTACCGCAAACGGATTCAAGACAACAGGTTTTTCTCTTAACTTAGATTGCCGGATCCGGACCAATGCCGTCTGGAGGATTGAGGGCAGGCTCTTGAACAGTGAAGACGAAATATTCACTAATAGTGACGGCGATGCCACTAACTCAAATACTGCCGTTACGACATCCATTGCGGTATCATTCTAATGCCTGAAGAAAACAACAAGGAGCAAAACGCTGAACATTTTCTTGAGCTCATCCGCAAGTCAAGACGCGGCAAGTTTAAGATCTATATCGGCATGAGTGCAGGGGTGGGCAAGTCCTATCGTATGCTCCAGGAAGCACATGCCTTGTTGCGCAATGGTATAGATGTCAAAATTGGGTTTATAGAAACCCACCAGCGGAAGGAGACAGAGGAACTCCTGGTCGGCCTGCCGGTCATCCCGCGTCGGACCTTGTTTTACAAAGGGAAAGAGCTTGAAGAAATGGATGTGCAGGCCATCATCAACCTGAGGCCAGAAGTGGTGATTGTGGATGAGCTGGCACATACCAATATTGAAGGCAGCAAGAATGATAAGCGCTGGCAGGATGTCATGGATATCCTCTCCAATGGGATCAACGTGATCAGCGCGGTCAATATCCAGCATATTGAGAGCCTCAATGAAGAAATCAAGGCGATCACCGGTATCGAAGTCAAAGAGCGAATCCCTGACAGTGTACTTGCATTTGCAGATGAGGTCGTCAACATCGACCTCACTGCAGATGAGCTGGTCACCCGACTGAAGGAAGGCAAGATATATGCCGCTGAAAAAATCGAGCGGGCGCTCAACAATTTTTTCAAAAGCGAACACATCCTGCAACTTCGCGAACTGGCCTTAAAAGAAGTAGCTTCACAGGTAGAGCGGAAAGTGGAAACCGAAGTCAGGAAGCCAAGTACACTACGACATGAGCGTTTCCTTGCATGCATCAGCTCAAATGATGAGACTGCAAAAACGATTATACGGAAGACTGCCCGCCTGGCAAACTATTACAACAGTAAATGGTATGTATTGTATGTACAGACACCAAAGGAAAAACCTGATATCATCGCTCTTGACAAGCAGCGACACCTGATCAATAATTTCAAACTGGCTACAGAGCTGGGAGCTGAAATCATCAAAGTAGAGCATGAAAGGGTTTCCGTAGCCATTGTCGAGCAAGCTATGGAAAGGAAGATCACCACGATATGTATAGGTAAACCACACATCAACCTGTTACAGGTAATCATGGCCACCAATGTGTTTAATAATCTGTTGCAGAAGCTATCCACAAGTGATATTGACCTTATCATTTTATCCTAGATGAAAATAAAAACCAAACTCACACTTGGTGTCGGGGTGCTCCTTGTCCTAATAGTCCTGTTGGCTGTCATCGGGATAAAGCAGATCGTATCGCTGGCCACAGCCAGCGAACAGGTCCTGGAGGCGAATTACAACTCTCTCGACTATTCGAGAAATATGCTCAAAATCCTGGACGAAATACCTGCTGAAAAAGATGCCCCGGAAAGATTCGAACGACAACTGAGGGCACAGGAAGGTAACATCACCGAGATCGGGGAGGATGAATTGACCGAAAGCCTCAGGTCCCATTTTGATCAGTTGCTGACCCAGCCCAGGGATACCCTGCTATTGAAAAACATACGGAGTGACCTGAATGATATCATGAAAATCAACCTTGCTGCTATAGAACGTAAAAGCATCGTGGCGGCCAAAGCTGCGGAACAGGCTATCCTGTGGATCCCGGCTACCAGTGCATTGTGTTTTATTATTGCCTTTATCCTGCTCTTCAATCTACCCGGGAATATTGCCAATCCCATCCAGGAACTGACAGAGAGTATAAAACAAATTGCTTCCGAAAAATATTCTGAACGGGTGCATTTTGAAGGTCATAATGAATTTGGTGAACTGGCTACCTCCTTCAATACCATGGCTAAGAAGCTGCAGGAGTATAATGACAGCAACCTGTCAAAGATCATGATTGAAAAAAAGCGGATCGAGACGCTGATCAACAACATGCATGATCCGGTCATAGGTCTCGATGAATCAAAGTCTGTCATATTTGCAAATGCAGAGTCCCTGAAAATATTAGCCGTCAAAGATTCAGACATCCTTGGCAAACCTGCCCAGGATATTGCAGTAACCAATGATCTGATGCGCTTACTGATCAAGGATCTCATGACCGGGGAAACGCCTAAAGAAACAAAAGTCCCGCTCAAAATCTTTGCCAATGGAAAAGAAAGCTACTTTGAAAAAGAAGTGATCCCCATCCGGATCACTCCAACCGGGGAAAGTGATAAAATTGATATCGGAGACGTGATCATCCTCCGGAATGTGACGAGCTATAAAGAACTGGATGTCGCAAAGACCAATTTCATTTCCACCCTTTCACATGAATTCAAGACGCCAATTGCCGCCATCCGGATGAGTGTCGATCTCCTTCGAAAGGAAGAGCTCGGAGCAGTCACTACGGAGCAGAAAGAACTTTTGGACAGCATAGAGGATGATTCTAACCGGCTGTTGAAAATCACAGGAGAAATCTTAAACCTCTCCCAGGTAGAAACCGGCAACATCCAATTGACGATTGCAGGCACCGATCCAAGATCGATCGTCAATAATGCAATACGCATGAATAAGGTGATGGCGGATCAGAAAAAGATCAGGATTGACTTTGATATACCGGCACAGCGCCTCATGATCAGGGCCGATGAGGATAAAACAACCTGGGTCCTTTCAAACCTGCTTGGAAATGCGATTCGCTATTCATACGACCAATCTTCTGTACTCCTGAGTGTCATAAAGGAAGGAGGCTTTGTCCGATTCTCTGTAAAGGATACAGGGCAGGGAATTTCGCCGGAGTATATAGGCAAAGTCTTTGATCGCTATTTCCGGATACCAGGTACAAAAAAAGAAGGCACTGGCCTGGGCTTATCGATCAGCAAGGAACTGATAGAAGCACAGGGTGGGCATATCTATGTAGAAAGTGAGTATGGCGCCGGGAGTAAATTTTCGTTTACATTACCATTACATCCCCTAAAGGAAACTTGAAATTCTGGGTCCCATGTTCTTTGAGATCCCTTCAGGGGGTTTAGGGGCAGGCTAAAGAATTCCTACATTTGCCCTATGACCTTATATCAAATCGATGCCTTCACGGACAAATTGTTTGGAGGCAATCCTGCTGCTGTTGTGCCATTGCCTACATGGCCGCCGGATCATCTCATGCAATCCATCGCTACCGAAAACAATCTTGCCGAAACTGCTTTTGTAGTACCAGAGGGTGACGATTTCAGGATCAGGTGGTTTACCCCAGGTGTAGAAGTAGATCTGTGTGGTCACGCCACCCTTGCTACCGCATTTGTGATGTTCAACGAGCTAAACTATGCGCATGATCAGATCAGGTTCCACTCAAAGAGCGGTTTGCTTACCGTGACCAGAAACGGAGAATGGCTGACCATGGATTTTCCGGTTGATGTATATCATAGCGTGGAGATCAGCCCTGAAATAAAAAATTGCACAGATGCAATAATCCTTGAAGCATATAAAAGCGTCAGGGACTATATGATCGTACTGGAAAATCAATCCGCTGTGCTCCATAGTACTTTTGACCAGTCGGCAATACTTGAGCTTGGGTATCATGGCCTGATCGTGACAGCCCCGGGAGAGGATGTTGATTTTGTATCGAGATTCTTTGCCCCAGCCTATGCTATACCTGAAGATCCGGTAACCGGTTCATCCCATTGCACCCTGACACCCTATTGGGCCCATCGACTGGACAAGAAATCACTGGCAGCACGTCAGCTTTCCTCCCGGGGCGGGTATATCAAGTGTCAACTCAACAATGGCCGTGTCGACATCAGTGGCAAGGCCGTCCTGTATATGAAAGGGAAACTGGATGTGAGCAATCTGTTATGACCTGTCAGCTATCTGCTATCTGCCAAAAAAAAAAATTACCCTTTGCCCTCTGCTCTTTGCACTTCCGCTTTGCAGGCTTCGCTGCGTGCGGAATCTTCGCTTCGCGTCGATAAGCTTCTTTGCTCTTTGCTGCTCTTTGCACTCTGCACTCTGCTCTTTGCATATCAGTGGACAAACCTCACTGAATTCTTATTCCCCTTGCCATCATCTTCGATGATCGGATTTGAAGGGTCGGTGATCCATTTGCCATCGACGACAAACTTGTAGGTCTGCTTACCTCCAAACATCGGAAGCGTTGTAGTCCAGACATCGCCCAGGCGCACCATCTGGTGTTTATGCCCATTCCAGTTGTTGAACTCCCCGGCAAGGAAGACTTCTTTGGCATCTGCATATCCTTCGAGGGTAAACGTCACAGGAGTAGTGACGTATAGCACGGAGTTGAAGGTCTGATGTTCATTCTTTACCTTCTCTTTGTTGACCGGATCATGCATCCATTCACCATCGACAATAAACTTGTATTCATATCGTCCGGGAGGAAGTTGGGCATGTAGCTCCCAACCTGCGGCAACCCTGTTCATCTTCAGTTCATGCTCATTCCAGCCATTGAACGTGCCTGCCAGGATGACTTCATTGGCACTGAAATGTTCATTGAGGAAGAAAACGACATTGCCATCTTCTGCCACCTTGATCACTGACAAATCCACCTTATAGATATCCTCCAGGAAATTGTCTTCAAACTGTCGCGGATCGGTAACCTTACCTTCGATATCGGCAATATATCGTCCATTGATGATATATCTGAAGTCAAGCGGGAAGGCATCATTAAAATCATGTATATGCTTACGCAACTCAAAGGTGAAATCATCAAGCTTGGACATCTTCCAGCCCTTCTTGTTCCAGTTGTTAAACTGCCCGGTCACGGCTACATCATATATACCCAGGTCTTCAAAATCGACCTTCAGTGCATTCTCTCCCAGTAATGCCTTGGCATAATTGCGTACATCAAACACAAACACGACATCCTCTCCTTCAAAGTAGTAGGGATTCTTGACATCCTGTGCAGTACTGGATATAGTCATCAAGGCCCAGGTGAGAACCAGGAAAAAAATCCTTGTGATATGTTGAATCCTTCTACGCATGTCGTTATGACCTCACCTGGCTGAAAAAATAGAGCTTTCTTTTCTGATAATTGATCATTACCCTTCTTTTTTTGAGAAATTCATACCCCAGCACACCCTGCACATTGACGTCAAAGGACTGATTGATCTCGTCGAGGCTCGTCAGTAAGGTGTTCATTTTTTCTGAATACTGATTTCCACATTGGACTTCATTGAGTGCTCCTGCGAGGACTTCCACTTCATTCTTACCGACACCGATGAGGTTGACCCGCTTGATGATCGTAAACTTGTCGAGGGCCTTACGATTGACTTTCCGGTCGAGAAGGTTGAGCTCTGCTCCCGAATCAAGGATCATATCCAGCTTGACTGCATTGACTTTAGCTTCGACTACGATGAGGTGATGGAGTAACTCAAAACTGAGGCTGTCATAAGGCATCTCAAAAGGGGCCTGCGTGTCTATCCGTATTCCCTTTTTGTTGACTCTGGTCAGCATGATGACTCTGTTTTGAAAATCGATAAAGACTTCAAAATTCTTATAGACTTCATACCCGAGGATGCCCATCATCCGGATATTCTTCTTGAGTTCGATATGATGGAGGTCTACCAGGTGGGCTGCTATATCTCTGACGACCAGTTGGTCTATCTGGAGGCTGTCCACTGATTTTTCCATGACGGCGTTCACCATACCTGTGTTACCTAATGCCGCAACTGGCCTCCCATTGCTTCCGGCTGAGAAATATTCCTTATTGAGTACAAGCTTTTCTGATCCTGTATCCAGCATAAAATAACCAGCCACTGTATCCACACTGGCTTCCACCATGATCAGCTGGCCTACGAGGGTAAAGGGAATGTAAATGGTATTGACTTCTGACACTGCTGCCTGTGGAAAAGAAAGGTTGCACAGCAGGCTCAAGGATGGACTATCGTCTGGGTCGGGGACGGCGAAGGCACTAAGGGAAATAAATAAACATGCACAGCAAACCCATGTCCTAAAGAACCGGATAGTCGAATCTCGCGCTGCAGCAATTGACGGCATTAAAAGTGGTGTAACGTCAGAACAATACTAAAATACTAATAACGCACTTTAGTATAGATTCATTTTATAGCCGGATTACACACCTGTCGACAGGCTACCATTGAAAATGGATGAAAGATCAACGCTCAATTGAAATTCCGATCTCCTCACCATCCATCCATTCAACTTTTGTCTCTATGCCGCTATCCGTCGCCAGGGTAAGGGCCAATGTCTCTGCCTTGATATAATCACCAAATTGCCTGATGGCAGATTCAATACCTTCGAGCGCTTCCACCTTGACATTGATCCTATCTGTCACATTCAAGCCACTACTCTTGCGCAGGTTCTGGATACGGTTGACCAGTTCACGTGCAGTTCCTTCTGCGATGAGTTCATCATCCAGGGTGACATCGAGCGCCACTGTGATACCATCTTCAAAGGCAACCTGCCATCCCGGGATATCCTCTGAAATCACTTCTAAATCTTCGCGCTCAAGAGTGTAGTCCTGGCCTTCGACCGTGATCGATAGCTCTCCACCCTTTTCAAATCTGGCGATCGCATCCTGGTCCAATGCCTGGATGATGTCAGCTGCCGCTTTCATGTTTTTCCCGAGTCGCTTACCAAGGGTTTTAAAATTGGCCTTTGCCTTTTTACTCACCATACCTGAGGTGTCGGTGATATATTCTATCTCCTTGACATTGACTTCAGAGAGGATCAGTTCCTTGACCTGATCGATATCGGATTGGAAACGATCATCAAGTACCGGCAGCAATATGCGGCGCAATGGCAGACGTACCCTGAGTTTTTCCTTCTTACGGATCGAGAGGATCAGCGAACTGATATGCTGTGCATAATCCATACGGCGAAGTAAAGCCTCATCAAGGAGATCGTGCGATGGTGTCGGAAGATCCGTGAGGTGAACACTCTCCGGATGTTTGCCGGAGTAAGCAGTGAGGCTGCGGTACAACCAATCGCTGAAGAAAGGTGCCACAGGCGAAATCATCTGCGAAACCACCACCAGGCACTCATGGAGCGTAGCATAGGCAGCACGTTTGTCATCAGACAGCTCTCCTTTCCAGAAACGCCTGCGGTTGAGGCGCACATACCAATTGGATAAGTGATCATTGACAAACACCTCAATACGACGGCAGGCTGTGGTGACATCGAAATCATCCATGTCCGCCTGATATGCATCAATGAGTGAATGCAATCTCGAAAGTATCCAACGATCGATCTCCGGTCGCTGATCTACAGGCATCACACCATCATCATCCGCATTCCACTTGTCGAGATTGGCATACAGCGCAAAAAAGGAGTATGTATTATATAATGTGCTGAACAGTTTGCGTGTACTCTCCACTATGCCCTCCTCATCAAACTTGAGGTTGTCCCAGGGTTGAGCATTAGAAAGCATATACCAACGGGTGGCATCTGCGCCATATTTGGTGATTGTCTTAAATGGATCTACCGCATTGCCGAGACGTTTGGACATTTTCTGTCCGTTCTTGTCGAGCACCAGGCCGTTGGACACCACATTCTTAAATGCAATAGAGTCAAAGGCCATCGTGGCAATCGCATGGAGGGTAAAAAACCAACCTCTCGTCTGATCTACCCCTTCGGCGATAAAATCAGCCGGATAGTTTTGCCTGAACTTCTCTTCATTTTCAAACGGGAAATGCCACTGGGCATAAGGCATCGCGCCGCTGTCAAACCACACATCGATCAGATCAGACTCCCTTTTCATGGGCTGCCCTTTGGATGAAACCAATGTGATCTCATCTATAAATGGCCTGTGTAAATCTCCGGGGACAATTTGTGAAAGGTTTAATGCCAGATTGGCTGCATCAATTTCCTTTGCAAGTTGAGCGATAGAGCCGATACATTTCTCCTCACTGCCATCTGCAGTACGCCATATATTGAGTGGTATCCCCCAAAACCTTGACCTTGAAAGATTCCAGTCCTGTAGGTTTTCCAGCCAGTTGCCAAATCGCTTCTCTCCTGTGTGTGCGGGTTTCCAGTTGATGGTCTTATTGAGTTCGATCATCCTGTCCTTACAGGCAGTTGACTTGATAAACCAACTGTCCATCGGATAATACAGGACGGGCTTGTCAGTGCGCCAGCAATGTGGATAGTTGTGTTCGTATTTCTGGACATTGAGGGCCTTGCCTTCGGTCTTTAGTTGCACTGCGATATCAATGTCTACTGCAACATACCCGGGCTCATCCTTATAATCCTTGACGTAGCGACCTGAGTATGGCCCAACATTTTCCTTAAATTTTCCTGTCTGGTCTACGAGCGTGAGTGTCCCTACTCCATTTGCTTTGGCCACACGTTGGTCATCAGCACCAAATGAAGGCGCGGTATGAACGATCCCTGTACCATCAGAGGTGGTCACATGATCACCGGTCAATACGAGATAGGCATCTGTTCCACCAAGCAATGGTTCGATCTCATTGCCAAAATCCAGCAAAGGCTCATAGCGGATTCCCTTGAGTTGGCTGCCTTTGAAAGCGGCAGATTGTCCTTCTACAGTGGATTGATTCTTGCCTCCAAACCAGGTTGGCACCAAGGCTTCAGCGAGTACAACACTCACTGGGGTATGCGTGTATGGGTTTGACGTTTTGATCTTGATATAGCTGATATCAGGGCCTGCACTCAATGCTGTATTAGATGGCAGGGTCCATGGCGTTGTGGTCCATGCGGCAATGCGTACATCTTCATTTGGGTCTTCAAATAAAAATGATGACTGTTCATTATTGATGACCTTAAACAATGCCACCACGGTCGTGTCCTTTACCTCCTTATATGCACCTGGCATATTGAGTTCATGTGAACTCAGTCCGGTACCTGCTGCAGGAGAATAAGGCTGGATGGTGTATCCTTTATACAACAGTCCCTTGTCGTATAATTTTTCAAGGAGAAACCAGACAGACTCGATGTAATCATTTTCATACGTGATGTATGGATTGTTGAGGTCCACCCAATAGCCCATCTTGCGGGTGATATCATCCCACTCCGTCTTATATCGCATGACGGTCTCACGGCACTTGATATTGTAGTCTTCGATGGAGATTGATTTTCCGATATCATCCTTGGTGATGCCCAGTTCTTTTTCTACACTCAGTTCGATCGGCAGGCCATGGGTATCCCATCCGCCCTTTCGCTCCACGCGATAGCCTTTAAGTGTATGATATCTGCAGAATAGATCCTTGATCGCCCTGGCCATAACGTGGTGGATACCCGGCATCCCGTTTGCACTTGGTGGACCTTCATAGAAGACCCAACGTTTGTCCGCAGGCCGCTGTTCGATACTCTTGTCAAAAATCCTGTTTTCTTCCCACCACTGGAGCATTTCCTGGTCGATGCCAGGGAGGTTCATTCCTTTATATTCCGGATATAGACTCATGTAGTATATCAGTTTTTTAAATTAAAAAAGCCCCGACGGTAATCTGACGGGGCTTGTATAAGCTCAGATTACCTTGTTCTATCAATTGATGATAATATGTATTGTCATTTGATCCATTAATAAGGCAAAAATAACAAAAAGCATAGAGCATAGGGCATAGGGCAGAGAGTAGCAGAGAGCATAGGGCATAGGGCGCAAAAGGCACACGAAAAGTAGATTTGGGTTAATCTGTATAACAGATTGACAATCAGTCAATAAATTAGTCCATTTTCCAAAAAATAAAATTTAATGGCATGATCGGTAACGTTTGAGCCTGCTCAAGACACTGGTATAGGAGACTATAACCTTAAAATCACAGTATCATTATGGCAAAATTCAGATTTGAAGATTTAGAAATATGGAAGGAGGCTATAGCAATTGCCACGATCTTCTTTGATATTGCAGATGAATTAGAGGAGAAAAAGCTTTGGCGAT
>WBZX01001661.1_pt1 | contig 16367 bp, 11 predicted proteins | sample 5204211 | NCBI WGS metagenome assembly WBZX01 (sample SAMN12344362, study PRJNA552823) | activated sludge metagenome | biome: Activated sludge suspended growth; feature: Nitrification reactor; material: Wastewater; isolation source: activated sludge from nitrification reactor of wastewater...
GAAGGGTGTCCCGCTCGTCTACTACGGAGACGAGTACGGCCTCGCGGGCGCCGGCGACCCGGACAACCGACGTCCGATGCAGTGGTCGGGCTACTCGCAGGGCCAGCAGCTCGTCCACGACAGGCTCAAGAAGCTCACCAAGATCCGCGCGGATCACAAGGCGCTGAGCCGCGGCAGCCGCACGACGATCGGCGTCACGACGGACACGCTCGCCTACAAGATGTCGGACGGCACGGACACGGTGTTCGTGGTGGTCAATCGCGGCGACAGCCAGCAATCGGTGGGCGGGCTCCCCGGCGGCGCCATGACCGACCTGATGACGAACGGCGCCGTCAGCGGCCCGACGGTCACCGTCCCGGCCCGCTCGACGCTCGTCCTGGTGCAGTGAACAGCCCGTATTCCTGACAAGGGGCCGCCTCCGCGGCCCCGACTCCGCTGTCCAGAAGAGGCGTGTCGGACGCACGCATTCGAGCCGCCCGACGCGGAAGGCCCGGAGCCGCCCGACGTGAAGGTCTCGGGGGGCGCTGCGGAGACGCGTTGGGGCGGTCGGCGGGGGCCGGGGGGACGCCTGCCGCGCCCCCTGAAGATCTGCCCTTACTCGAGGATGCCGGGGAAGATCTTGGCCGAGATCTTGTGGGGTTTGCCGCTGTTCGGGACGAAGTTGTCCCAGACGATGGCGGCGGTGCCCGTCTTGGGGTCGATGGCGGCGCCCGGGTTGGTCTGGCGGCCGACCTGGCTGTCGTTCGCGACGCCCGGCTCACCGATGGGGGTGCCGTCCGGGTTGAAGGCGCGGAAGAAGGTGTTCTCGCCGTTCGCCGGGCCGCCGGTCCAGACGACGAGGAACTTGCGGTTGCTGGGGTTCACGAGGATGCGAGGCTCGCTCTGCGCCGAGGTGTCCGTGGCGACGATGATCGGCGGGCCGCCGGTGCCGGGCCCCGTGAACATGCGGATCACGACCTCGCGGTGCGTCGCGCCGCCCATGTCGGGCGCGGAGTCGCGCGTGTAGCCGAAGACGAACTGATCCATCGGGCCGAGCCACGCGCCCGTGGGCTCGTGCGGCGCCACGTCCACCGCGCCGTCGGTCATCGTGTAGAAGAAGCCGGCCATCAGCTTGCCGTCCTTGTCGAGCTGCTGCGCGACGAGGGGCCCCGAGGCCGCGGGATCGGCGATCCACGACACCATGAAGCCCGCCAGGAGCGACCAGGAGGCGGTGCGGTTGGGCTGGAGCGTGTCGCCGATGTCGATGGGGGGGCCGTTCTGCGCGGCGAAGGAGCTGTACGGCTGGACGACGATGTCGAAGAGCGGACCGCCGGACATCTTGCCCACGGCCGAGACGATGAAGGTGTTCGCCGGCTCCGGCGTGGCGGCGCAGCTGGGGTTGTCCTTGGGCGCCTGCGTGGGCGCCAGGATCGGCGTGGCGAGCATGCCGTTCGACTCGATCTTCCGCTCCCAGAGCGCGACCTCCTGGCTGTCGTGCCAGAAGAAGAGCGAGCGATTGGAGGGCGCCGTACACAGCGTGTGACCGCCGGGGTCGGGCTTCGTCGAGGCGCCGTAGTCCACGGTGCCGGTGCCCTTGGCGTACGTGCCGTCGAACTTGTACGAGCGGCCCTGGAGCTTGTTGAGAGCCACGGAGTGCCACACGGTGAGGAACGTCGACGTGTCGACGGCGTTCAGCGTCTCCTCGCGGAAACCGACGGAGGGCAGCTCGTTCTGGACGGTGTTGTCGGCGCCGGCCTCGACGTCGAACTCCTTGAACTTGCACATCGGCGAGCACGCGTCCTGATCGCCGGGGGCCGGGTTGGGGTCGCCCATCGCGCCGTCGTCGCACTCTTCGCCCGCGTCGATCTTGCCGTTGCCGCAGGCGGGCTTGCACGAGCTCGGCTCGCCGCTGCACTCGAAGCCCATCTCGATCGTGCACGTCGCGCTGCAGCCGTCGCCGTTCTTGGTGTTGTCGTCGTCGCACTTCTCGGCGCCGGTGATCTTGCCGTCCCCGCACTCGTCCATGGGCGTGCTGCTCGTGGTGCCGCCCCCGCCCGTCGTGCCTCCGGTGCCGCCCGTGCCGCCGCCGCCCGTGCTCCCACCGGTGCCGCCACCCCCCGCGGTCGTGCTGCCGGGGTCGACGTCGGCGGGTGCGTTGATGAAGGAGCAAGCGCCGAGGAAGAGCGGCGCGACGAGCGACAGCGAACGCAAGCGATGCATACCGGCACGAGATTGTCAGGGTGCCCGGGGAAGGGCAAGACCCTCGCGCGCTCCGGGCGCGACGGGTTCGACGCCGCTCGCAGTCGTGTCGAGAGCGGACACGCAGCGCGCGGAGCCCCCTGCGGCGAGGCGACTGCCGCTGTTGCGACGGCGCGGGCCGGCGGCTACTGTGCGCGCCTCCTGGTGGGCCGAAAACTCGAACTAGTCTCCGAATTCACCCCGAAGGGCGACCAGCCGCGCGCCATCGAGGAGATCTGCCGGGCGTACGCGCAGGGCATGACGCAGCAGACGCTCCTCGGCGTCACGGGCAGCGGCAAGACGTTCACGGCGGCGAAGGTCATCGAGCACCTCGGCGTGCCGACGCTCGTGATGGCGCCGAACAAGACGCTCGCGGCGCAGCTCTACGGGGAGCTCCGCGAGCTCTTCCCCAACAACGCGGTCCACTACTTCGTCAGCTACTACGACTACTACCAGCCCGAGGCGTACGTCCCGACGAGCGACACGTACATCGAGAAGGACGCGATCATCAACGACGCGATCGATCGCATGCGGCACGCGGCGACGTACGCGCTGCTGTCGCGCTCGGACGTGATCATCGTCGCCTCGGTGAGCTGCATCTACGGCATCGGCAGCGCCGAGAGCTACCACGGCCTCGTCATCCGCCTGGAGCGCGGCGTCGAGTTCCGCCGGGACGATCTGCTCCGCCTCCTCGTCGACATCCAGTACCAGCGCAACGACGTCGACTTCCACCGCGGGACGTTCCGCGTGCGCGGCGACATCGTCGAGATCTTCCCCGCCTACGAGGAGAACATCGCGATCCGCGTGGAGCTGTTCGGCGACGAGATCGAGGCGATCAAGGAGGTCGATCCGCTCCGCGGCAAGGTCCTCGGCACGCGCGACCGCGTCGAGATCTACCCGGCGTCGCACTACGTCACGGAGCAGCAGCAGCTCCGGACCGCCATCAGCGGCATCCGCGAGGAGCTGCGCGAGCGGCTCGATTTCTACGACAAGGCGGTCCGCTTCCTGGAGAAGCAGCGCATCGAGCAGCGGACGATGTACGACCTCGAGATGCTGGAGCAGATGGGGTTCTGCAACGGCATCGAGAACTACTCGCGCCACCTCTCGGGCCGCAAGGCGGGGGAGCCGCCGCCGACGCTCATCGACTACTTCCCCAAAGACTTCTTGATGATCATCGACGAGTCGCACCAGACCATCCCGCAGATCGGCGCGATGTACAGGGGCGACCGCTCGCGCAAGGAGACGCTCGTCGAGTACGGGTTCCGCCTCCCGAGCGCCCTCGACAACAGGCCGCTCAAGTTCGAGGAGTTCGAGCAGCACTACTCGAAGGTCCTCTACGTGAGCGCGACGCCCGGCGAGTACGAGCTCGAGCACACGAAGGGCGTCGTCGTCGAGCAGATCATCCGGCCGACGGGCCTCATCGATCCGAAGATCACCATCGTCCCCGTCGCGGGCCAGGTGGACGACCTGCTCGCGCGCATCCGCGAGCGCGTCGGCCGCGGCGACCGCGTGCTCGTGACGACGCTCACCAAGCGCATGGCCGAGGATCTGACGGAGTACTACACGGAGCTCGGCGTCCGCGTGCGGTACCTGCACTCCGACATCGACACGATGGAGCGCATCGAGATCCTCCGCGATCTTCGGCGCGGCGAGTTCGACGTGCTGGTCGGCATCAACCTGCTGCGCGAGGGGCTGGATCTGCCGGAGGTCTCGCTCGTCGCGATCCTCGACGCGGACAAGGAGGGCTTCCTCCGCAGCGGGCGCTCGCTCATCCAGACCATCGGCCGCGCGGCCCGCAACGTCCGCGGCGAGGTCATCATGTACGCGGACCGCGAGACCGACGCGATCAAGCTCGCGATCGGGGAGACGAACCGCCGCCGCACGATCCAGGCCGCGTACAACGTCGAGCACAACATCACGCCGGCCACCGTCGTGAAGGCGATCCTGGACATGTCGCCGACGTCCGGCGCGCGCGACTACTACGCGGTCCCCAGGCTGCCGAAGGACAGCGGCGGGACGGCCGGCCCCGACATCGACGTCTCGGAGCGCATCGAGGAGCTGCGGCTGGAGATGTTCGCCGCGGCGGAGAACCTCGAGTTCGAGAAGGCCGCGCGGATCCGCGACCAGATCCGCACGCTCCGCGGCGAGGGCTTCGGCGACGAGCCCGGCGCGCCCCCCGCCCAGGGCAAGAAGCCCGCGCGCGGCGGCAAGCCCGCGGGGCGCACCAACAAGAAGCCGCGCGCGCAGGGCGCGGCACGAACGGCGCGAGGCAAGTACCGATGACCTTCCGTTTGGCGGCGGCTTCCCTGGTGATCGCGGCGGGCGTCCTCACGACGGGGGTCGCGCTCGCGCAGGACGAGTGGAAAGAGGGGGGCGAGCCGCCCTCCGGAGACAAGCCGCCGTCGGGAGACAAGCCGCCTTCCGGCGACGCGCCCCCGCCCGAGGAGAAGCTCCCCTCCGACGATCACCCCGGCAAGAAGAAGGAAGAGCCCCCGCCCGACGCCGACGCGAAGCCCACGCGCCTCGTCGTCGACGTGAAGCTCGGCCCCGCGTTCATCCTCTCCGCCAAGGGCGTGACGGAGTTCGGCCTCCAGCTCAACGCCGGCTACGCGCTCTCCCACGATCTCGTGACCAAGGGCGACGGCCTGTACCTGACGGTGTCGCCGTACCTCATCGTCGGCGAGGACCTCACGCTGATCGCGCCGCTCGGCGCGCAGTACGACCTGCCGCTGACGATGATTCCCATCCAGGGCGTGTACGCGTACGCGCGCGTGTCGGCCGGCTACGCCTACCAGAAGGCGTCCACCGTGCCCTTCGATCAGGGCCACCACGGCTTCGCCGTGCAGCCGGCGCTCGGCGCGAAGTTCACGTTCTTCGATCGGTTCCACGTCGGGATCGAGCCGTTCGCGTTCGACATCGTCCACACGTTCCCGCCCAACAAGAAGCAGGGCGTCGAGGTGACGACGTCGGCGTACCAGCTCTACATCTTCGTCGGCGCCCACTTCTGAGGGGAGCCACTGGGAGGACGGAGTCCGCTCGGCGGAGGCGGAGCGGAGCCCGGCGGAGCGGAGTCCGTAGCTGAGGGGACACCGTCCTCGACGTTGCTCAGCGCACGACGGTCTCGCGCGTGACGGTGAACTGGAGCTCCTGCTCGCCGCGCTTGACCCACACGGCGACCTTCGTCCCGGGCTCGCCGCGCAGGCGCTGGATGCAGTCCATGAGCGTCAGCCCCTCGGCCGGCGTGCTGTCGATGCGGAGGATGCGGTCCATGCGCGTGAGGCCCGCGCGCTCCGCGGGGCCGTCCTTCGTCGTCGCGAGGATGACCGCGCCGAGCGAGTCCGGGATGGGGCCGAGGATGGCCCCGATGCCGCCGAACTCGCTGTCGCCGCCGCCCTCGCCCTTCACGACGAGCTGCACGTCCGCCGTCATCGGCGTCGCCCCGCGGGCCGAAAGGCCGCTGACGATGCGCGTGCGGTAGCCGTCCTTCGTGACGCGGATCGAGAAGGGGCCGCTCGTCGGCGCGCCCTCCAGGGTGTAGGCGCCGCTGTCGTCGGTGGTCACGGAGGGGATGGAGCTGACGCCGCTCGACGTGACCGAGTCGAGCTCGACGCGCGCGCCCGCGATCGGCTTTCGCGTGGCCGCGTCGGTGATGGTGCCGGTGAGCGCCGCGCCCTTCGTGACGGTGATCTGGATGCCGGTGACGGGGCGGCCGGACTCGACCTCGAACAGGCTGCTGCGCGCGGGGGGCCGGCCCTCGACGCTCACGGAGAGCACGTATTTCCCCGGCGTCGCGCTCTCCATCGTGAACTCGCCCTTCTCGTTCTCGACGGTGCGCGCGCGGCCGTTCGAGCCCTCGTCGTCGCCGTCGGAGCCGATGAACTTCTCCACCGCGAGCATGAACTTGGGGATGGGCGCGCCCTGCTCGTCGACCACGGAGCCCTCGATCCGCCCGCCCGCGCGGAGGGTGAGCGTGTTCGCGCGCTCGTTGCTGGACCGCAGCGTGACGGGCTGCGACGCGCCGAAGCCCGGCTTCCGCGCGATCGCGGAGCACCCGTCCGCCTCGCCCGGCAGGTCGAACGAGCCGTCGGGCTCCGTGACGGTGCTCACGTCCTTGTCGGTGCAGCCGATCCACGCGCGCATGACGGGGCTTCGATCCGGGCCGATCACGCGGCCGTGCACCGTCCCGGCGGAGGCGACGGGCGTGGGGGCGCTCGTGCGCGCGGGGGACGGCGCGCTGTCGACGGGCTTGCGCGCGGGCCGCGCCGCGGGCTCCTCGGCGGCCGCGGAGGCGGTGGGGATCGCGATCGTGGGCGGGGCGGGGAGGATCAGCCAGCCGAGGAACGGCACCACGAGCATCGCCCCGAAGACGAGCGCGGCCATGAGCCAAGCCCGGTTGCGCAGGACAGGATCGGTGGTGCCGGAGGACATGGGCGACGAGCGGGTCTACGGCTCGACGTTCGGTCCGGCGTCCGGGTCGGCTCCGGCGTCCGGGCGCTGTTCCTTGCGAGGCGGCCTCCTGCCCTCCTCGCCCTCGGGGCCGGTGACGAGGTTGTCCGGCTCGACCGGCCACGGCGATTCGCTGGCGGAGCCGCCGCACGCCGCGGCGACGACGCCCGCCGCGAGCAGGGCCGCGGAGATCACGAAGATCGCCCGCGCGGTCGTGCCGTTTCTCCGTTCCGGTGCGTTCTCGGTCATCAGGCGCGGCTTTCTGCCAGGTTCTCGCGCGCGAGCCAAGCGCAGGCCGCCGCGTTGCCGACGCACCACACGATCAGCAGCACCCGACCGAAGGGGCTCGCGTGCTCGCCGAGCGCCGCGATCGAGAGCAGGTAGGCCGCGGTGCCCGTCGCGATGCCCGCCACGATCGGCCGGAGCGTCCGCGCGCCGAAGGCGAGGGCGGTCAGCCCGAACGGGATGGCGACGTTCGCGAGCGGGAGGAACTTGTGCAGCGACGCCCCGATGAGGAGATCCATGTCGCCGAGAGGCCGCGCGAGGATGTCGACGGGCAGGTACGCGCGCGGGAAGATCCACGGCACGAAGAACAGGAGGCCCGGCCCCGCGAGGAGCGCGCCGAGCATGTACCCCGAGCTCAGCACGCTCGTGGCCTTCACGTTCTTGCGGAGCGCCCACGTCCCGACGAGCGCCGAGAGCCCGAGCACCAGCACGAGCCGCAGCAGCGCGTGGATGAACGTCACGCGCTGCACGGCGTCCGCGGCCTGGAGGATGCCGGCGCCGAAGAGCTTCTTGCCGTTCTCCGAGTCGTCGACGACGCGCGCGCTCGTCTTGAGCGCCCCCTCGACGGCGACGGGGTCGGTCACACCGAGGCTCATGATCAGGGCGGCCGCGCCCGCGACGTGCGGCGACGCCATCGAGGTGCCGTTGTACGCGGGGTACACCTCGCACTTCTCGCGGCCCTTCTTGCAGACCGTCTGCTGCGTGACGTTCACGCCGGGCGCCGCGATGTCGACGCCTTTGCCGCGCGACGAGAACTTCGCGAGCTTGTCGTCCGGGTCCGAGGCGCTCACGCCGATGACGCCGTCCGTCGCGCCCGGGTAGCCGACGGAGCCGCCGCTGTTGCCCGCCGCCGCGACGACGACGGCGCCCTGCGCGAGCGCGTGCTTGACCGCGTCCTCCATGATGGTGGAGTTGCGCGGCCCGCCGAGGCTCAGGTTGATCACGTGCGCGCCGTGATCGGCCGCCCAGCGGATGCCGTCGGCGACGTCGGCGGTGGAGCCCCAGCCGTCCTCGTTCAGCACCTTCACCGGCATGAGCCGCGCGTGGAAGGCGATGCCCGTCGCGCCGACGCCGTTGTTGGTGCTCTGGGCGATGGTGCCGGCGACGTGCGAGCCGTGGCCCTGGTCGTCGTTCGCGTGCGTGTCGTTGGTGATGAAGCTCCAGCCCTCGACGCACTCGGTCTGGAGGAGGTCCGTCCCCTTGTTGAACGGGCCGTGCGTCTCGCAGGCGATCCCCGTGTCGACGACGGCGACGGTGACGCCGCGCCCCGTCGCGAAGTCCCACGCGCGCGGCGCGCCGATCCGGTCCATGTGCCACTGGTCCTTGAACAGCGGGTCGTCCGGCGCGAACACCATGCGCACCCGGGCGAGCGGCTCGACGTGCTCGATCCGCGGGTCCGCCGAGAGCTCCGCGAGCACGTGGACGGCGTTGGTCGGGTCCACCCGGGCGAGCTCGATGCGGGTCTCGCGCTCGAGGCGGGTGGGGCGCAGCGCCAGGCGGAACCTGCTCGCGATGTCCGCGAGGTCGCTGTCGGAGACGTCGTCGTGGGCGTCGATCACGTACTCGCCGGGCACGTCCCACGAGGACTCGTCGGTCCATGCGTCGGCGGTCTTCCCGTTCATCCCGAGCTCGGCCGTGAACGAGGGAACCGCGGTCGGCGTCGGGCCGTCGGCGCGCGCCACGCCGGAGAGCGCGGCGATCCCGGCGATGGCGGTGACCCCGACGAGGGGCCACAGGGAGCGTGCAAAAAGCGGGCGGGAGCGATCCATCCAGCGTCTCCTTACGAGCAGCGAGGGTAGCGCGACGGGACCTCGATGCCACGTGCGCCGCCGCGCAGGCTGGAGGATTCGCCGTCTGGATCTTGCGAACCTCGAAGGCGCGTGAAGAACCGTGAACGCGCCCCCCACCGCCCGCTCGCCCGTGTCACCGCGAAGCTCGCTTCGCGTGCGAGGCGCCACCCATCGGAGGAGCGCTGCTCGCCGCCTCCGCGGGGCCGAGCAAATTTTGCGGCAAATCTGCACCCTTGGATCTTGCGGCAGACGGGTGACAGGGCCGTAAGATCCCGGTGTCCTCCCCGATGATCCTCAACGAAGCGCGTATCGAGCAAACCATCGACCGTGATGAACGAGGCATCTTCCTCAAGTCGCTCGTCGTCGTGAAGGTCCCGGATCGCGGCGGACCCGTGCCGCTGGCGATGGTTCGAAAGCGCAGCGCGGTCGTGGAGGAGACGCGGGCGCCCGTGCTGCTGATCCACGGCTACGGGCAGAACAGGTACGCGTGGCACCTCCCGGCGCGGAGCTTCTCCAACTACCTGGCGCGCGCCGGCTTCGACGTGTTCAACCTCGATCTGCGCGGCCACGGGCGCTCGCGCCACCTCGGCGCGCGGCTCCCCGCGCACGTCACCGAGTTCGTCCGCGAGGACGTCCCCGCGGCCGTCGCCGAGATCCAGAAGCTCTCCGGCGATCGCCCCGTGTACATCGTCGGTCACTCGCTCGGCGGGCTCATCGCCTACGCGGCGGCGCCTCGGCTCGACGGCGCGCTCGCGGGCATCACCACGCTGGGCAGCCCGTACCAGTTCACGCGGGGCTCGCCGACGCTCGCGATCCTCGGGTGGCTCATGCTCCACCTCGATCGCCGCATGGGCCTCGGCCACGGCGCGCTGGAGCTCAAGGGCCTCGGGGAGGCGATGCGGAGCCTGCGCGGCTTCATCGAGAGCCCCATCTTCCCGCTGCCGATCCGCGGCTTCGTCCCCCGGTCGATCGAGCCGCAGGTCCTCTCGCAGCACATGTCGCTCGCGATGGACAGGGGCAGCATCACGGTGCTCCGGAACATGTTCCTCCGCGCGGCCGAGTGGCGGAACAGCGGGGAGCGCCTGGGCGGCCTCGCCGACGCCGAGGCCTTCGAGGCGTGCGACGTGCCGATCCTCGTGATCGCGGGCACCAAGGACGACCTGGCGCCGCCCGACAGCGTGCAGCCGGCGTTCACGCGGAGCCGCTCGTCGGACAAGACGTACAGGGCTTTCCCCCGCGGCCACATCGACCTCATCATGGGGATGGATGCGCCCCAGACGATCTGGCCTCTCATCGAGAGCTGGATGGGTGTTCGCCTCCGCCGCACGGCCAAGGCAGCGTGACGAAGAAGGAAGGATCGATGTCGCTCAAGGACAAAGTCGTCGCGGAGGGGATGAAGCTCGCGCAGAGCCCGCAGGTCGCCAAGCTGATGGCGGACGAGCGGGTGATGAAGCTCGTGATGACGGCCGTGAGCATGCCCGGCAAAGTGCAGACCTTCACCACCGAGCAGAAGGAGGCGTTCGCCAAGGCGATGGGCCTCGCGACGCAGGACGAGGTGAAGGATCTCAAGCGCCAGATCGCCGCGCTGGAGCGGGATCTGAGCGACTTGCGCGCTCGCCGCTGACTGGCAGTCTCTCTCGGGATTTTTTGGGGGGGCGCGAAAGAGGTCAACGGGGACAGGGAGCCTCGCGAACGCGTCTCCGCGAGCGTCCCAAGCGCCCCCCCGCTGAGCGGACTCCGTCCTCCCAGTGGCTGCCCGCCCCCCCGAAATGCCTACTTGGCGTCGCCGCGGGCGTAGATCGAAGCCACGTAGTCGAGGACGTCGCGGGCGGAGACCTCGTTGTAGCCGAAGTACTTCATCATCCGGGTCTTGATGATGTCGATCTTCTCCTGCGTCTCCTTGTCGATCACGCTCGACACGAGCGTCTGGAGCTTGATCGAGTCCTTCTGATCCTCGAAGAGCTTGAGCTCCAGGGCGCGGCGGAGGCGGTCGTTCGTGTGCCACTCGAACTTCTTGCCCTCGACCGCGAGCGCGCCGATGTAGTTCATGATCTCGCGGCGGAAGTCCTCCTTGCGGTTGTCGGGGATCTCGATCTTCTCCTCGATCGACCGCATCAGCCGCTCGTCGGGCTCCACGTCCTCGCGGGTGAAGCGGTCCTTCACCTTCTCCTTGAGGACGAACGCCTTGATCGCGTCGATGTAGTTGCCGGCGAGCTTCTGGATGGCCTCCTCGTCGGCGCTGATGGCGCGCTGCACCTCGTTCTTGATGGTGTCCTCGTACTCCTTCTTCACCATCCCGATGCACTCGCTGTAGCGCTTGCGCTGCTCCTCGTTGGTGATGAGGGAGTGGTGGCGCAGGCCCTTCTCCAGCTCGGACAGGACCATGAAGGGGTTGATCGTCCCCTCGCCGAGATCGTTCACGAGGGCGTTCGAGATCTTGTCCTGCACGTAGCGCGGGCTGATGCCCTCCATGCCCTCGCGCGCCGTCTCCTTGCGCAGCTCCTTCACGGTGTCCTGCGTGTAGCCGGGCAGGACCTTGCCGTCGTAGAGCTTCATCTTGTGGACGAGGGAGAGGTTCGGCTTCTTCGGGTCCTCGAGGCGCGTCAGGACTGCCCACATCGCGGCCACGCCGAGCGTGTGCGGGGCGATGTGCTTGCCCTTGATCTTCTCCTTGTTGAAGTCCTTCTCGTAGATCTTGATCTCCTCCGACACCTTGGTGATGTACGGGATGTCGATCTTGATCGTGCGATCGCGGAGCGCCTCCATGAACTCGTTGTTGAGGAGCTTCTTGTATTCAGCCTCGTTGGTGTGGCCGAGGATCACCTCGTCGATGTCCGTCTGGGCGAACTTCTTGGGCTTGATCCGGTGCTCCTGCGAGGCGCCGAGGAGGTCGTAGAGGAAGGCGACGTCGAGCTTCAGGACCTCGATGAACTCCACCACTCCGCGGTTCGCGATGTTGAACTCACCGTCGAAGTTGAAGGCGCGAGGATCGGAGTCGGAGCCGTATTCAGCGATCTTGCGATAGTTGATGTCGCCCGTCAGCTCGGTCGAGTCCTGGTTCTTCTCGTCCTTGGGCTGGAAGGTGCCAATGCCGACGCGGTCCTTCTCCGAGAGGAGGAGGCGCCTCACCCGGATGTGGTCCATCACCTTGGCCCAGTTGCCGCCGTACTTGTCCATCAGGCGCTTGAAGACGAAGCGGCACGCCGGGTCGAGCTCGCCCTCCACGCGGACGCGGAAGTGGGAGTTCGAGAGGCCGAGATCCGCGATGGCGCGCTCGCGCCACGCCACCGGGATGAGGCGGAGCGGCTCCTCGTGCATCGGGCACGGCATGGTCGCGCTGTCGGCGCCGGAGACGCCGGCGGTGTCGAGGTTCACCCAGTCGAACGTGAAGAGCGAGCCGTCCGGCGTCGTGGAGTAGTGCTCCAGGCCCTTCTTGATGAGGCGGGCGATCGTGCTCTTGGACGAGCCGACGGGGCCGTGGAGGAGGATGACGCGCTTCTCGGGGCCGTAGCCTTCGGCCGCCGCGCGGAGCATGTGGACGAGGCGCATCAGCGGGATGTCGAGGCCGAAGATCGCGTCCGCTCCGCCGTTGTGCTCGTCCTTGAAGAAGTTGTAGCGGATGAGCTTCTTCTTGTTGTCCGTGTACTCCTCGGTGCCGTACCGGATGATCATGTCGTACACGCGCTGGAACGCGTTGCGCGTCACCTGCGGGGTCTGCCGCACGATCTTGAGGTAGTCCTCGAAGCTGCCTTCCCAAGAAAGGTCGCGGTAATGCGCGTAGTCCTGCATCGCCGCGATCGTGTCGACCATTTTCCCGAGCTCACCCATCGTGCTCACCTTTTCTTCGAGCCTCGGCTCCGTCGGCCGTCCTCGGCTGCGCGGCAGCTTACCACCGCCTCACGGGGACGACAGCGCCGCGGCGCCCGCGAGGACCGCGCTCCACGCGGGCTTCGGGAGGCCGTCCGCGTGGAGCACGCCGAGCGAGCAGGCGTACGCGGCGAACGGGCCGTCCGGCGGCTCCCCCTGCGACGCGACCCACGCGGCGCACGAGGCGGCGGGCGCGTCGTGCAGCTCCGTCACGGCCGCGAGGGCGAAGCTCGATCGGCGCGCGCCGATCGCGCCGAAGAGCGTCGCGAAGAACGCCTGCTGCGTGGCCTCGCTCCCGCCCGCGAGCGCGTCGCTCGGCGCGCCCGCGGCCTGGAGCACGATGGGCTTTCCGAGCGTGGCGTCCGCGATCCCGGAGACGACCGCGACGACGCCCGACGTCGCGTCGGCCTCGTAGGTGCCGAGCCCGGGGAAATACGAGAACGCGACGACGTCCTGCGCCTCCAGGAGCTCGGGGAACGACGGCTCCGACTTGGGCGCGGAGGGGGAGAACGCGACGCCGGCGCCGAGATCGGCCGCGGCGCCGCCGTGGCTCCGGGCGTAGCCGCACGCCTCCTTCGCGAAGGCGACGAACGCCGTGCGCTCCGTCGGGTGCGCCGCGAGGTAGAGGTCCACGTCGCGGCCGAAAGTCACGAAGCGGATCGCGTCGCCGCCCGCGTCGAACACAGCGTCGAGCGCCTTGTGGAGGGCGTCGAACGTCGCGGGGGCGTTCCACGCGGCGCCCGCGATCGGCGCAGGCCGGCGGTCGGCGACGCGATCGACCACCGCCAGGTTCACGAGCGCGCGCCGCTGGTGCGCCGCATAGAACGCGAGCCGCTTCTTCAGCGCGGGCGCCTCGCCGGAGGGCAGCTCGTCCCACGGGAGCACCACGACCGCGGCGCGCGCGCCGGCCCCGAACGTCGTGACGTCGGCCTCGATCGCGTCCGCGGCGCTCGGCTCGCCGCCGCTCGAGGCCGGCGTGGGCGTGATCGCGACGAGCACGGGAGAGACGCTGGCGCTCGTCGTTCCGCCGGTGCCGGCGCCGCCGCCGCCCGCGCTCTGGCCGCCGTCCTTGCCGCCGCTGGCCTGTCCGCCGTCGCTGCTCGTCACGACGATCTCGGCGGGCCCGAGGCCGTCGCAGCCGAGCACCAAGAGAGCGATCGTCGTCGCGACGACGGGGATCGAGGTTCGCGCGCCCACGCCCCGATCGTACACGGGGTGGATGCCCTGAACGATCGCGTTTGACGACGCGCGCTCCGGGGACGGCGTTACTTGCGGATCACGTCGGCGGTGCCGCGCTCGTCCGGCGTGCGCGGCCGCTGCCCCTGCGGGAGCGCCTCGCGGCCGGGCACCTGCATCCACACGAGGGCGCCGTGATCGACGACGCCGGGCCACGAGTCGACGTAGCGCGAGGGCTCGCCGGGGCCGGACGTGTCGATCCAGAACGCGTGGCCCGTGCCGGGGCGGCGGACGTCGACGTGGACGAACTTGCTGTTCGGGTAGTAGCCGCAGCCCACGTCGTCGAGCTTGCGGCAGAAGTTGAAGAGCGCCTCGTTGCGGACGCCGTGCACCTGGATGTCCATCGCGCGCCCGTCGCCGTGCATGCTGTGGTGTCCCTGGAGGACGCTCTTGTCCTTGTGCGGGCGGTAGCCGCTGTAGACGTAGACGGCGCGGTGCGGGAAGGCGTCCGCGATCTTTTGCAGGAGCCACACGAGGCGCGGGTTCACGAGCTTCACGCGCGGCAGCCACTCGAGGCTCTTCTCCCACGCGTCCGGATCCGGCTCTTCGGGCAGCTCGCCCGGATCCGGCACCTCGGGCGGGCGCGCGAGGATCGAGAGGCGATCGACGGCGCCGAGCTCCACGGCGCCGTTGCACTGCACGAGGGAGAAGCGATCGTTCTCGCCGCCGTACCGGATGAAGAGCACCGGCCGCCGCCGGCATCGCCAGTCGGTCACGGGCTTGGCGGACGAGGCCCAGAGGCCGCCGTAGCCGTTCGACGCGAGGCTCGGCCCCGTCGTCCAGAAGGGCGCGCGATCGTCGGCGACGAAGAGCCGCGTGATCCAGTCGTTGGAGTTGATCCGCACGCGGAGCGGATCCGGCGTGGGCGGCGCGGCGCCGAAGCGCGCGGCGTCGGGATCGCCGCCTTCGAGCGCGAGGAGCAGCGCGCTCTGCGCGAGGGAGGGAGCGTCCGAGGAGGAGCGGTAGCGGCCGCTGGAGGTCAGCCGCAGCGGCGATTGGCGCGACCGGAGCTCACCTGCGTCGCCGAGCGCGCCGTCCTCCGGGGAGGCGTCGTCTTCGCCCGCGCGATCCTCGCCGCCCCACGCGAGATCGAGCCACGGATCCTTGGACCATCGACCGTAGGCGCCGCCGACGTAGCGGTTGTAGGGGCCGGGTCGCTCGACCTCCGCGTCGAGGTACGCGCGCAGGAGCGACAACGGGGCCGCGGCGTCGGCGAGCTTGAACGTGTAGAGCTTGGGCGCGCGATCGAGCGGCGAAGTGACGCGCGGGAGCGCTCGCAGGGCGTCCGCGTCGCCCGCGCCGTCGCTGCTCGGCGTCCCTGCGATGTCCAGCATGTCCGCCGTTCCTTGCGGTTTCGGGCTCGCGGACGCGTCGCTCGCGAGGAGCGCGAGCGCTGCGGAGAGCACGAGGCCAGGGACGGGACGACGGAGCGGATCGATCATCGGAGGGTGGCGGCCGGGGAGTTTTCCACATCCACCGGCGGATCAACAATTCGAAGCGCTGACCGTTCCCATCTTGGCTCTTTTTGGGGAGATCTTCCCCAGGGCGAGCGGTGTGACACACCACAGGATGCAGCGGAGCCTGCTTCGCATCCCGTAGCTGAGGGGACTCCGTCCTCGACGTTGCGCGCCTTCTTCGTACGGCGCGCGAGAGAGGGATTCGTGCTAAGCGGCCCGCCGTGCGCACGCGGCGTCTGCCCCTCTCGGAGGCCTCGATCGAGGAGGCGGCGGCCGCGCTCGCGGCGGGGCGGCTCGTCGCGTTCCCGACGGAGACCGTCTACGGGCTCGGGGCGCGCGCGGATCGCGCGGACGCCGTTCGCCGTATTTTCGAGGCGAAGGGGCGTCCTCCGGGGAACCCGCTCATCGTCCACGCGGCGGATCGCGACGGGGCGCGCGCCCTCGCCGCGGAATGGCCGGGCGTCGCGGAGGGGCTGGCGGGCGCTTTCTGGCCGGGCCCGCTGACGCTCGTCGTGACGCGCGCGCCGGGGGCTGTCGCGGACGAGGTGACGGCGGGCGGTCCGACCGTCGCGGTGCGCGTGCCGGCGCACCCTGTCGCGCTCGCGTTGCTCCGCGCCGCGCGGGTGCCTGTCGCCGCGCCCAGCGCGAACCGATCGACGACGATCTCCCCCACGACGGCGGAGCACGTGCTGAAGACGCTCGAAGGAGCGGTGGACGTCGTCCTCGACGGCGGGCCGACGGGGTTCGGGATCGAGTCGACGATCGTGGACGTCACGCGTTCGCCGATGCGGCTCCTCCGGCACGGGGCGATCCCGCTCGCGGCGCTCGCGGTCTTCGGCGAGATCGTCGACGTGACGGCGCAGACGGCCGATCCCTCCGCGCGCGCCGACGCGCCCGGCATGCACGCAAAGCACTACGCCCCCCGTGCTCGCGCGCTCCTCGTGCCCCCCGAAGACGTGCGCCCGCTCGTCGAGGCGCGTCGCGCGTCCGGCGAGCGCGTGGGGGTGATCGAGGTGGAGGCGCATCGCGCATCCGGTGAGCGCGCGCGGGTGGAGGCGCATCGCGCATC
>WBZX01001662.1_pt1 | contig 16356 bp, 13 predicted proteins | sample 5204211 | NCBI WGS metagenome assembly WBZX01 (sample SAMN12344362, study PRJNA552823) | activated sludge metagenome | biome: Activated sludge suspended growth; feature: Nitrification reactor; material: Wastewater; isolation source: activated sludge from nitrification reactor of wastewater...
AAGCGGTTAGTTTGTCTTCAACGGAATCACCAGCCGTGCCAGTAACCCGCCACCGGGGTTGGGCAAGAGGTTGAGCTGGCCGTCATGCAGGCGGGCGATGCGTTCGACGATGGCGAGGCCGAGGCCGGTGCCGGTGGCGTTGCTGCGGGCGCTGTCGAGGCGGGTGAAGGGGCGTTTCAGGCGCTCTGCTTCGCCTTCGGGAATGCCGGGGCCGCGGTCGCGCACGTCGATCCAGATTTCTTTCGGGTGCAGGCTGGCGGCCAGCGAAATTTCGCCGCCACCGTATTTGCGGGCGTTGTCGATCAGATTGCCTATGGCGCGGTTGAGGGCGCGCGGGCGCACGGCGAGTATGGGCAGGCTGGCTGGGGTGAATTCCAGCGGCCGGCCGAGTTGGGCCTGGCGCTCGGCGATGGCGGCGAGCAGGTCGTTGAGGTCGGTGGCCACCGGATCTTCGCCAGCATTGGTACGAGCGTAGTCCATGAACTGGGCGATCACGGCTTCCATCTGCTCGATGTCGGCGACGACTGCCTGGCGCGCGGCTTCGTCGGCGACGCTCAGCTCGGCTTCCAGGCGCAGGCGGGTGAGCGGGGTGCGCAGATCGTGCGAGATGCCGGCCAGCACTTCCGAGCGATCCTTTTCGTGGCTTTCGAGATCGGCAGCCATGGTGTTGAAGGCGGCGGCAAGGCGGCTCAGTTCCTCGGCACCGGATTCCGGCAGGGGCTCGGGACGCTGGCCGCGCCCGACGGCTTCGGCCGAAACGGCCATGGCCTTGAGCGGGCGGCTGATGCGCGAGGCGATCAGCCAGGCGACGGCGAGCGCCAGCGTCAGCGCCAGCAGCCCCCAGAGCAGCCACTGGCCGGCGAAACTGCGCATGGCGCGTTCGCGCGGCAGGATCAGCCAGTATTCGTCGTCGTCACGGTCTTCCAGCCGGAAGCTGACCCAGAAGCCGGCGACGCCATCGACCTCGGCGGCGATTCGTGTGTGCGGCCCGAGGCGACTGGCAAGTTCGCGCTGGATCAGCCGGTTGAAGCGGGAATCGGGCATCGGCTCGATCTTGTCTTCGGCTTCCGCAGGCAGCAGGCGGATGCCTTCGCGCGTCGACAGTTCGCTGAACAGTTCCGGGCGTTTTTCCGGCGCGGCGGCGAAAAGTGCAGCCCGGATCAGGTTGACCGCAGACGTTGCCAGTTGCGCCGTTTCACGGGCGCGCGGTTCGGCTTCGATGTAGCGGAAGAGGCTCAGCCAGGCCGTCGTCGTCAGGATGACAAGCGCCGCCAGCAACAGGAAGGTGCGGGCGAGCAGCGTGCGCGGAATCATTGCCGCTCGGTACCATCCGGCACGAAGACGTAGCCGAAGCCCCAGACCGTCTGGATATAGCGCGGCTGGGCGGGGTCGTGCTCGATCAGCTTGCGCAGGCGCGAGACCTGGACGTCGATGGCGCGGTCGAACGGGCCTTGCTCGCGGCCGCGCGCGAGGGCCATCAGCTTGTCTCGGGACAGCGGCTGGCGCGGGTGCTGCAGCAGCACCTTGAGAACCGCGAATTCGCCGGTGGTTAACGGTAGCTGCTCGTCGCCGCGCTTGAGGCTGCGTGCTGCCAGATCGACTTCCACAGTGCCAAAGCTGACGGTGCCTTCTTCGGACTCCGGTGCGCCAGGTGGCGGTGCTGATTTGCGGCGCAATACGGCGTGGATACGGGCGAGCAGCTCGCGCGGGTTGAACGGTTTGGGCAGATAGTCGTCGGCGCCCATTTCGAGACCGACGATGCGGTCGACTTCCTCGCCCTTGGCGGTCAGCATGATGATCGGCGTGGTGTCGCCGGTGCCGCGCAGGCGGCGGCAGATCGACAGCCCGTCCTCGCCGGGCAGCATCAGGTCGAGGACGATCAGGTCGAAGTGTTCGCGGGTGCGGGTGCGATCCATCTGGCCGGCGTCGCCGACGGCTTTCACTTCGAATCCCTGGTCGCCCAGGTAGCGGACCAGCAGGTCGCGCAGGCGGCTGTCGTCGTCGACGACCAGCAGGCGGTGTTGTCTATCGTTCATGGCAGGAAGGATAATCCGGCGATCGGAAGTGGCATGCCGGCAATGGTAACAAGCTTTTTCGCGGCGGACGGTCGAAACAAGTTGTTACAAAGCTGGCAAGTGGAGACACCGGGCCATAGAGCAAAGCAGGGCACAATGTTCCCGAATTGATCGAAGAGGATGTTGACGATGTTTGCATGGCGAACCGCTGGTCGCTTGCTGCTGGTGCTGATTGCCCTGACGGCCTTTGCCGGCAGCGCGTCGGCACAGCTGCCGCCTGACCAGCGCCGGCAGATGCGTCAGGAGATGCGTGATTACTGGCGGCAGGCGCCGCCGGATGACCGCCAGCGCTTCCGCGACGAGCGGCGGGCGCTGCCGCAGGAAGACCGCCAACGGATGCGCGACGAGATGCGGGGCCAGCACCATGGTTATGGCGGTGGTAACCCGTACGGCGGAAATCCCTACGGCGGTGGGCAGGGCGGGCGTCGCTGAAGATCGGACGCTGGCCGGCGGGCAGCTCCGGTAAAATGCCGGGCATGAAAATTCTGGCATTGGAAACATCCACCGAATCCGGTTCCTGCGCATTGCTGCTCGGCGAGCACATCAGCGAGCGCCGTTGCCCGCCGGGCCGTCCGCATTCCGAAACCTTGCTACCTTTGATTCGCGAGCTGTTGGCCGAAAGCGACGTCAAGCTGGCGCAGCTCGATGCCATCGCCTTCGGGGCCGGGCCCGGCGCCTTCACCGGCTTGCGCGTGGCCTGCGGGGTGGCGCAGGGGCTGGCGGTCGGTGCCGGTTTGCCGGTGGTGCCCGTTTGCGGCCTGGAAGCAATGGCGGCGACTGTTGGTGCGCCGCGCGTGCTCAGCCTGCTCGATGCGCGCATGGGCGAGATTTACGCAGCGGCGTACGAGTTGTGCGATGGCGCTTACGCTTTGAACGGCTCGGTTCATGTCGTGGCGCCGGAATCGTTGGACCTTCCAGAGGGCGGAAACTGGGTGGCGGCCGGCAATGCCCTGACGGCGCATCCGCGTCTGGCCGCAACGCTGCAGGTGGCGGGTTTTTCGCTGCGGCCCGAGGTTTTGCCCCAGGCGGCGGCGATTGCCCGGCTGGCCGCGCGCCGGCCGCAGGCGCAGATCGATCCGGCGCTGGCTGCGCCGTTATATATCCGCGACAAGGTGGCCAAGACCATCAGCGAGCGCCTTGGCGAGGGCGGTCGGGCGTGAGCCATGAGCCGCCTGTCTTTTGGCCGATGACGGCTGACGATCTGGCCGCGGTGAGCGCGCTGGAGGCATCGCTGCAAGCCTTCCCGTGGTCGCAGGAAAACTTCGCCGATTCGCTGGCGCAGGGCCACGTCGCTGAGGTTTGCCGGATAGGTGACGAGCTGATCGGTTTTTCGGTCGTCATGGCTGTTCTCGACGAGGCGCATCTGCTCGATATTGGCGTAGCGCGCGCCTGTCAGGGGCAAGGCCTGGGTGCCCGACTGCTGCAGCGCGCGATCGACCGCGCACGCAGCGACGGTGCAACGCGCATGCTGCTTGAGGTGCGCGCCGCCAACGAAACGGCAATCGGCTTTTATCGACGCTTCGGTTTTGCGCAGATCGGCTTACGGCGCGGCTATTATCCGGCAACCATCGGGCGCGAGGATGCGCTCGTCTTTGACAAGGACTTGCGATGAACCTGAGCCGGGAACAGATGCTGGCTGAAATGGGCATCACGCCCATCTGGCGCTTGCGTGAATCAGGGGAGGCAGTGCCGGCCGACCAAGCCCCCGATACGCTGCCGCCTGTGGAAGCCTCGGCGCCCGCCGCCGTGGCGTCGCCAGCGGCGCCGGTTGCGGTCAACGCTCTGGATTGGCCGGATTTGGCCGCACGCGTAGCCGGCTGCAAGGCGTGCAGTCTGTGTGAGCAGCGCAAGCAGGCGGTGCTCGGGGTCGGCGATCTCCAACCCGACTGGCTGTTTATAGGCGAAGGTCCGGGCGCCGAGGAGGACGTGAAGGGCGAGCCCTTTGTCGGTCAGGCCGGCAAGCTGCTCGACAACATGCTGGCCGCGCTCGATCTCGCGCGCGGCAACAAGGTCTATATCGGCAATGCGGTCAAGTGCCGTCCGCCCGGTAACCGCACGCCGGAAGCCGCCGAGATGGCGGCATGCTGGCCCTGGCTGGAGCGCCAGATCGAGCTGCTGCGGCCGAAGATCATCGTCCTGCTTGGCAAGGCTGCTGTGCATGCGGTGCTGCACGACGACAAGTCGCTGGCTTCCATGCGCGGCAAGCGTTTCGAGTATCGCGGCATCCCGGTGGTGGTGACCTATCACCCGGCTTACCTGCTGCGCAACCTGCCGGACAAGGCCAAGGCCTGGGAAGACCTGCTGTTCGCCCGGCGCTGCCTGCGCGAGGCCGGTTCGGTTGCGGGCGAGTTGCCTTTTTAGTCCTGTGTTTCAGTGATGCGCGCTGTCGTCCAGGTGACGAACGTCGTCCTGTTCGCGCTGGTTGGCCAGGTGACGCTTGCGGATCAGGTACATCAGGCCGCTGACGCATAGCCCGAACAGGGTGACCACGACGTAAATCGACACGTCGTTCCTGATCAGCACATAGTAAAGGCCGGTCATGGCCAGGATGGACAGGTTCTCGTTGAAGTTCTGGACGGCGATCGAGTGTCCGGCGCCCATCAGGATGTGGCCGCGATGCTGGAGCAGGGCATTCATCGGGACGACGAAGAAGCCGGAAAGCGCGCCGATCACGATGAGCAGGGGCACGGCGATCCGGATATCGTGTACGAAATTCATCACCAGCACGATGACGCCCATCGCGATACCGAGCGGAATGACCCGCACCGACTTGCGCAAGGTGATGAACTTGGCCGCCGCGATGGCACCGATGGCCACGCCGACGGCGACGACGCCCTGCAGCATCGACGATTTGGAGAGGTCGAGGCCGAGCGCGACTTCCGACCACTTGATGACGATGAACTGCAACGTCGCCCCGGCGCCCCAGAACAGCGTGGTGACGGCCAGCGAAATCTGGCCCAGCTTGTCGCGCCAGAGCAGCATCAGGCAGTGGTTGAATTCGTGGATCAGGTAGAAGGGGTTCTTCTTCAGCGCCTTGTGGTCGACGCCGGTGTCCGGGATGTACAGGTTGAAGATCGATGCGATCAGGTAGAGAACGCCGACAATGGCAACGGCCATTTCACCGGTGGTGTCGATTCCCGTGTCGATCACCGGGAAATCGAAGGAAAGAAGGGAGTAGGCGATCTCTGGTTTGATCAGCAAACCGCCGATCACGACCCCAAGGATGATGGCGCCGACGGTCAGGCCTTCGATCCAGCCGTTGGCCACAACCAGCAGGCGGTGCGGCAGGTATTCGGTCAGGATGCCGTACTTGGCCGGCGAGTAGGCGGCTGCCCCGAGGCCGACGACGGCGTAGGCGATCAACGGGTGAACGGTGAAGAACATCATGACGCAACCGACGATCTTGATCGTGTTGCTGATGAACATGACGCGCCATTTCGGCATCGAATCGGCGAAGGCGCCGACGAAGGCAGCCAGCAGGACGTAGGAAACGGTAAAGAAAGTCTTGAGCAGCGGCTCGTATTCGGATGGTGCCTGCATTTCGCGCAGGGCGAAAATGGCAGCAATCAACAAGGCGTTGTCGGCCAGCGCGGAGAAAAACTGCGCCGCCATGATGATGTAGAAGCCGAATGGCACTTTGGCTTTTGTCTCTTGGTTATAACTTTGGTCGAAGCTTATACCACGGTTTTGTGATGTTGTAAGTTACGGCCTGTTGCGGTCGACCGCCGTAAACAGGCGATTTCGGCCATCTTCTGGCGCTGGCATGTGGTCAGCGGGGGGGCGGATGTGATTGAATGACGGGCACGATCGAATAGGGCAAAACACACGATGGCCGACCGGCGTCTGCAGGTCTTTCATGCAGTAGCGAAGCAGCGCAGCTTCACGCGGGCCGCCGAGGCGCTTTTCATGACGCAGCCGGCGGTCACTTTCCAGATAAGGCAACTGGAGGAGCAATACCGGACCCGCCTTTTCGAACGGCGGACCGGGGATGTGGCGCTGACGCTGGCTGGCGAGCTGGTGTTTTCCTACGCCGAGCGAATTCTTGCGCTGAACGACGAACTCGATACGCGGCTTGCGGAGCTCAGCGGCGAAGTGTCCGGCCAGTTGCTGATCGGCGCCTCGACGACGATAGGCGAAACCCTGCTGCCGCAGCTGCTGGGCGAATTCGATGCGCTCTATCCGCGAGTCAGGGCGCGGTTGATCGTCGGCAATTCGGAAACGATTGCCAGCCGGGTCGCGGAGCGTACGGTGGATATCGGTGCGATCGACGTGGAATCGGCATTGCCCGGCCTGGACAGCACGGCGTGTGGTGAAGAAGAGCTGATCGTGATCTGCGCCCCCGATCATCCGTTGGCGAAGAGTTCGCGGGTCAGTCCGCGGACGCTTGTCGGATACGAATACATTTCCCGTGAACCGGGCTCGGGAACGCGCGCGCGCATCGAGGCCTACTTTCGTGAAAGCCGGTTCTCGGTGGAAGACCTCAAGACGCAGATGGAGCTGGGCAGCCCCGAATCGCTCAAGCGCGTCGTGGCCAGCGGCCTCGGCTTCGGCATCGTCGCGCGTGCTGCTTGCGAGACAGAATGCCGGCTGGGAACGCTGGTGGCCATCCAACTCAACCCGGTGCTACGGCGCCGCTTGTTCCTGATTCAGTCGGCGGACCGTTTTCGCTCCCGGCTGGTCACCACTTTTTTTGAATTTGCCCGGCGGCGGCTGGGAGAAATGCAGTCATGAATACCTCGCGTCCGATCCGCGCCCGCATCTCGCGCGAGGCGCTGCGCCACAACTATCGCCTGGCCAAGCAGATGGCGCCTGCCGCCAGCGCGTGGGCGGTGATCAAGGCGAATGCCTACGGGCACGGGCAATGGCGGGCGGTTGAGGCATTGCGCGCGGAAGCCGATGGCTTTGCGGTGCTTGAGTGCGAGAACGCGGTGGCCTTGCGCGAAGCCGGCGTCACCCGGCCGATCCTGCTGCTCGAGGGCATTTTCAGCGCCCGCGATGCGCGGGCAGTTGCCGCTCATGGGCTGACGACCGTCGTCCATTGCCTCGACCAACTGAAACTGTTGCTGGAGGCTGCCCCGGCCGGCGCGCCGCTGGCGATCTATCTCAAGCTCAATACCGGCATGAACCGCCTGGGCATGGGTGTGGCTGACTTGCGCGTTGCGCGTGAACTACTGGCCGGCGCACCGGGGCCGCAGTTGACGCTGATGACGCATTTTGCCGAAGCTGACGGCGAACGCGGCGTCGCCGAGCAACTGGCTTGTTTCAAGGCGATGGCGGGTGACTGGCAGGGGCCGGTGAGCCTGGCCAATTCGGCAGCGATTCTTCGCCATCCGCAGGCGCACGCCGACTGGGTGCGGCCTGGTATCATGCTCTACGGCGCCAGTCCGTTCGCCGAAACCAGCGCCGAAGCGCTGGGTTTGCGTCCGGCGATGGCTTTCGAAAGCGCGCTCATCGGGGTTCAGAACCTGGCGCCCGGCGCTCGCGTCGGCTACGGTGGTACTTTTGTCGCCGAGCGGCCAATGCGCATCGGCATCGTGGCCTGCGGTTATGCCGACGGCTACCCGCGCCATGCGCCGAGCGGCACGCCGATTGCCGTGATGGGGCACCGGACGGGAACCGTCGGACGGGTGTCGATGGACATGCTGGCCTGCGACCTGAGCGATATTCCGGATGCCGGTATCGGCGCGCCGGTCACCCTCTGGGGCAACGGCGCAGCTGGATACGTGCCGGCCGACGCGGTGGCGGCAGCGGCGGGCACCATCGCTTACGAACTCTTCTGCGCCGTGGCGCCACGCGTGCCTGTTGCGGTCGACAGCTAAAAAATGGCAAAAATCAAATCGATCTACACTTGCTCCGAATGCGGCGCCAGCAGCCCGAAATGGCAGGGGCAGTGCCCGGGTTGCGGCGAGTGGAACACGCTGGTCGAGAGCATTCCGGAGAAAGCGAGCGGACATCGGTTCGAGTCGCTGGCCCCCGCAACGCGGCTACGCAAACTTTCGGAAATCGAGGCGCACGAAACCGAGCGAATTCCTACCGGCATTCCCGAGTTCGATCGGGCGCTGGGCGGCGGGCTGGTCCCCGGCGGCGTGGTGCTGATCGGCGGTGACCCCGGCATCGGCAAGAGCACCTTGCTGTTGCAGGCGCTATCGCTGCTCTCATCTTCTTGTCAGGCGCTCTATATCAGCGGTGAGGAATCCGGCGAGCAGGTGGCTTTGCGCGCGCGCCGGCTGGGGCTCGATAGCCATGCGCTGCAATTGATGGCCGAGATCAACCTGGAGCGCATCCTGGCGACGCTGCAAAGCGAAAAACCCCAGGTCGCGGTCATCGATTCAATCCAGACCCTGTGGTCGGATCAGCTTTCCAGCGCGCCCGGTTCGGTCGCCCAGGTGCGCGAGTGCGCCGCCCAGTTGACCCGCCTGGCCAAGCAAATGGGCATCACGGTGATCCTGGTAGGGCATGTGACGAAGGAGGGCGCGCTGGCCGGCCCGCGCGTACTGGAACACATCGTCGATACCGTCCTTTATTTCGAAGGCGACACGCATTCCAGTTTCCGGCTGGTGCGCGCCTTCAAGAACCGTTTCGGCGCGGTGAACGAACTGGGCGTCTTCGCGATGACCGACAAGGGACTGAAAGGCGTCAACAACCCGTCGGCGCTGTTCCTGTCGCAGCATGGCCAGGATGTCGCCGGTTCGTGCGTGATGGTGACGCAGGAGGGCACGCGGCCCTTGCTTGTCGAGATTCAGGCGCTGGTCGATACGGCACACGGCAATCCGCGTCGCCTCACCGTCGGTCTCGATGCGCAACGGCTGGCGATGCTGCTGGCGGTGTTGCACCGCCATGCCGGCATCGTCTGCTTCGATCAGGATGTCTTCGTGAATGCGGTGGGCGGCGTCAAGATCGCCGAGCCGGCGGCCGATCTGGCGGTATTGCTTTCGATAACATCATCGCTTAAAAACAAGGCATTACCGTCGAAACTTGTTGTATTTGGTGAAGTTGGACTGGCCGGAGAGATCCGCCCCGCGCCGCGTGGGCAGGAGCGCCTGAAGGAGGCCGCCAAGCTCGGTTTCACGCGCGCCCTGATTCCCGATGCCAATCGCCCCAGGCAGCCGATAGCCGGCATGGAGGTTATCGCCGTCAAGCGGGTGGAAGAGGCGGTAGCGAGGATACGCGAGATCGAATAAGCTCCCCGGAACCCCGGATTCGAGAACATGTTCAATTTATCCCGTTATTTCTCCATACTCAGCCTGATCCTGATCGGGCTGGCTGCCGGTTTGCTCGGATTGATGTATCGCGAAGCGTCGGTCAGGCAGATGACGACGCTGGCAGAGGATCGCAATCTGGCCATGGCCCAGGTTTTCGAGAATGCGCTTGGCGACTCCCTGGCCGAGTTGATGGACGCCTCGATCGGCAAGGATGCCTCGATGTTGCAGCAGTCCGAGGAGTCGCTCGGCATGCGCAACAGCCTGACCTCGTTGCTGCGGCGGACTGCCGTGGTCAACGTCAAGATCTACAACCGGCTGGGCGTGACGGTCTTTTCGACCGATGCGACGCAGATCGGCGACAGCAATCTCGATAACCCCGGCTTCAAGACCGCACTCAGCGGCGTCGTGACCAGCGAACTGCGGCACCACAAGGCAATGGAAACCTTCGACGGCACGCGCGCGAACATCGACCTGCTGGCCAGTTTCATTCCGGTGGCCGGTGAGGGGCAGGCGATCGACGGGGTGATCGAGCTTTATCAGGATGTCACGCCGTTCATGGCCGCGTTCCGCAACATGCTGTGGATCGTCACGGCGGTGGTCGCCTGCGTTTTTGCCGTGCTTTATCTGATGCAGCTCCTGGTCGTCCGTCGTGCGCAAGGCATCCTGCACGAACAGGCCGAACGCATCGAGGCGGCGCGCAGTACCTTGGAAGTCCAGGTCGATGCGCGAACCCAGGAATTGCGGCGAGCTATCCACCAGTTGGAGGGGGAGGTCGCAGAGCGGCGCCAGGCCGAAAGCAAGCTGAATTATCTGGCCTATCACGATCCCTTGACCGGGCTGGCCAACCGCCGCTATTTCCTGGAACGGCTGGAAGCCAGCCTGATCGACGCGAGCGCCAAGAAACAGCGGCTTGCGGTACTGTTCATCGATCTCGACCAGTTCAAACAGGTCAACGATTCGCTCGGGCATGGTGTCGGCGACGAGTTGCTGGTGGCGGTCGCCGCCGCACTGTGCGAGCACGTGCGCCTGATCGACATGCTGGCTCGACTGGGCGGCGACGAGTTCATCTGCGTTATGGAGTCCGTGCGTTCGGATGAGGAGGTCGCCATGCTGGCGCAGGAGGTGATCGCCGCCTTCGATTCGCCATTCCGCATCGACGGTCACGACCTGTTCCTGTCGGCATCGGTCGGCGTCAGTGTTTATCCGAACGATGGCGATACGGTCGGCGATCTGCTGCGCAACGCCGATACCGCGATGTATCGGGCCAAGGCGCTGGGCCGTGGTCATTACCACTTCTACACACCGGAAATGACCCGTGACGCGCAGGAGCGCATCCGGATCGACATGTTGTTGCGGCGGGCGCTGGAAAACGGCGAGTTGTCGGTGCATCTGCAGCCACAGGTGGATTCGAAGAGCGGCTACCTGGTCGGTGCCGAAGCACTGGTTCGCTGGGAAAGTCCGGAACTCGGCTCGGTGCCGCCAGCACGTTTCATTCCGCTGGCCGAGGATTCGGGCATCATCATTCCGCTCGGCAACTGGGTACTGCGCGAAACCTGCCGCCAGGTCATGCGCTGGAAGGCGAGCGGCTTCGATCTGCCGCAGGTTTCGGTCAATCTGTCGGTCAAACAGCTTGAGCGTCCCGAGTTCGTCGATACCCTGGTAGAGATTCTGGACGAAACCGGCATCGAGCCGTCCCGCCTCAAACTGGAAATCACCGAGTCGGTGGTGATGATCGTCGAGGACGCCTTCACGCTCCTCGATCGCCTGCGCAAGATCGGGATCAGCCTGGCGCTCGACGACTTCGGCACCGGCTACTCGTCGCTGAGCTATCTGAAGATGCTCCCGGTGCAGCAGCTGAAGATTGATCGCTCGTTCGTGGTCGGCATCGGCAACAATCCGGAAGACGAGGCGATCATCCGTTCGGTCATGGCGCTGGCGCAGAGCCTCGATTTCGAGGTTGTCGCCGAGGGCGTGGAGACTGCCGAGCAGGCCGATTTCCTGGGCGAACTGGGTTGCCATCAATTGCAGGGTTTCCTGCATGGATCGGCCGTGGCGCCGGCCGAATTCCGGGCGCGCTGGGCAAGCCTGCCGCGATGATCGGCTTCGCCTGGCGACTTCTGGGCCGGGAGCTTCGTTCCGGTGAGCTGCGGACGCTGCTCGCAGCGCTGGTGGTGGCGGTGGCCGCCGTCACGGCGGTCGGTTTTTTTACCGATCGCATCCGACTGGCCCTGGAGCTGGAAGCGCATCAGTTGCTCGGCGGCGATCTTGTGCTGGTTGCCGATCATCCCTGGGAGGCTCAGGTGCGGGCCGAAGCGGCAAGGTTCGGATTGCAGACCGCCGAAACCATCGTTTTTCCGAGCATGGTGCAGGCCGATGGGCGGGCGCAGTTGGCGGACATCAAGGCGGTCAGTGCGGGCTATCCGCTGCGCGGGCGGCTAGGAACGGCGTCCACCGGTGATGGCGAGCGCCCGGTGGCGGGTACGGTCTGGCTCGACGAGCGGCTTTCCGGCGCGCTGCAGGCCGGGCCGGGGCAGGTCGTGCAACTCGGGCTGAGCAAGCTGCCGGTGGCGGCGATCCTGACTCTGGAACCGGACCGTGGCATCAATTTCTTCACGCTGGCGCCACGCCTGATGATGCACATCGACGACTTGCCGGCCAGCGGACTGGTGCTGCCCGGCTCCCGGCTCACCTACCGCTTTCTGGTGGCTGGCGACAGCGTCGCCGTGGCCGGTTTCCGCAAGGTGGTCGAGCCGCGTCTCGGGCGCGGCGAAAGGCTCGAAGATGCCAGCAATGCGCGCCCGGAAATCCGCAACGTGCTCGACCGAGCCCAACGCTTTTTGGGCCTCGCGACGCTGTTGACCGTAATACTTGCCGCCGTCGCCGTGGCCCTGGCGGCGCGCCGCTACATGCAGCGTCATCTCGATGCCTGCGCGGTGATGCGTTGTCTTGGCATCACCCAGGGGGGGCTGTTGCGCCTGCACGCCGGGCTTTTTGTCTGGCTGGCCTTGCTCGCTGCCAGCCTGGGCTGCCTGCTGGGCTTCGCCGCGCATTTCGTGCTCGTTTCATGGTTGGCCGATCTGCTGGCCTTGCACCTTCCGGCTGCGCGGGCTTTGCCTTTGGGTAGCGGGGCCGCCGTGGCTGGCGTACTGTTGTTCGGCTTCGCTTTTCCACCCTTGCTGCGTTTGAGCAAGGTACCGACATTGCGTGTCTTGCGCCGCGAACTGGGGCCGCCGCAACCATTCCTGCTTGGCGGCTATGCGCTGGGTGTCGTTTCGCTGGCGGCATTGTTGCTGCTGGTTTCCGGCGACCTGCGGCTGGGGACCTATGCCGTCGGCGGCTTTGCCGGGGCGCTTGCGGTCTTCTGGCTGGTCGCCCGGCTGGCGCTGCGCATGCTCGCCGGCCTGCGCCGGGGAGGTTTCGGATGGCGGCAAGGCCTGGCCAACCTCGAGCGCCATGCGGCTGCCAACACCTTGCAGATCGTCGCCCTGGCACTCGGCATGATGGCCATGCTGTTGCTTACGGTAACGCGCGTCGAGCTGATCGCTGCCTGGCAGAAGGCGACGCCGGCCGATGCACCGAACCGTTTCGTCATCAACATCCAGCCCGAGCAGCGCCAGCCGGTAGGTGAATTGCTTGCCGCCAACGGCATCGCCGCCGAGTTGTCGCCGATGGTGCGCGGGCGCCTGATGCAGATCAATGGGCGCCCGGTCAGCGCGGCGAGCTTTCCCGACGACGAGCGCGCGCAGCGCCTGATCGAGCGCGAATTCAATCTTTCCTGGCGGGCCGACGTGCCGCCCGGAAACCGGGTCAGCGCCGGCCGCTGGTTCGCTGCCGACGATGCCGGCAAAGGGCTGGCTTCGGTCGAGGAAGGCCTGGCCAGGACGCTGGGCATCAAGATGGGCGATAGGCTGGAATTTGTGATTGGCGGGCAGTCGGTTCCGGTCGACGTCAGCAACCTGCGCAAGCTGGACTGGGATTCGATGCGGGTCAATTTCTTCGTATTGACGCCGCCCGGCGTGCTGGACAACGCACCGGCCAGCTACATCACCAGCTTTCATCTGGCAGGCAATCAGACGCAACTGGGCCAGACGCTGGTCGCGCGTTTTCCCAACCTGACGATGATCGACGTGGCAGCCATACTCGGCCAGATCCAGGCGATCATGGGGCAGGTGATCCAGGCGGTGCAGTTCATCTTCCTGTTTACCCTGCTGGCCGGGGCGATCGTCCTGGTCTCGGCGTTGCTCAGCGCATTCGACGAGCGGCGCTACGAGCTTGCGGTAATGCGTGCGTTGGGCGCGAGCCGTGCCCAGATCGGCCATTCGCTGCTTGCAGAACTGGCAGTTGTCGGCGGTATCGCGGGTCTGATCGCGGCTGCCGGCGCATCGGCGCTGGGTCAGGTGCTGGCGCGCAAGGTCTTCCAACTGGAGATGCCGCTGGACCTCTGGCTGTTTCCCGCGGCCAGCCTCGCCGGCGCGGCTGCCGCCGTGGCGATTGGCTGGCTGGCTGTCCGCCAGCTATTGAAGACGCCACCCCTGCTGGCGTTGCGGGCCGGCGCCTGAGTCATCCATGCCCGCCCGGGTGGGCGGCAGGCGGGATCGAAGGGCGTAGAATTGAACCACTATAACGAAAGTCATGGAGAGCACCGATGAAATGGTACCGGATTGGGGCGGCCGTCATTCTGGCCGGCCTCTGCCTCAATACACCTGTCTTCGGCGAAGAGCCGGCGGGTATGGTGAAAACCAGCAAGGGCGATGTCGGGATCGAACGCGCAGGCCAAAGGTTTCCGGCGCCCATTGGAACGCCTGTTCTGGTTGCCGACCGGATCAAGACCGGCGCCGACGGGGCAGTCGGCGTCACGCTGCGCGACAACACCCTGCTTTCGGCCGGGCCGAATTCCACTTTCGCAATCGACAAATTCGCTTTCAACAGCACGACGTATGAAGGCGTGGTATCGGTCGGTGTCAAAAAAGGAACCCTGGCGGTGTCGACCGGGAAGATCGCCAAGGAAAAGCCGGAATCGGTGGACTTCCGGACGCCTACCTCGGTGATCGGGGTGCATGGGACCGAGTTCGTGATCGAAACGGAGGCCGGCGATGAGGATTGATTCCTGTGGAAGACGCCCATTGGCAGTGTTGGCCTTGCTGCTGCTCGGTGGCTGTGTCAGCGAACGCGTCGTGCTGCTGCCGGCACCGGATGGCCGCCCGACCGCCATCACCGTTCGCGATTCGCGTGGCGAGGTCGTTCTCGACCAACCCTTCGCCGGTGTCGAGCGCCGAGGCAACGAATTCAAGGCCCTCAAGTCGTCGGAAGCCGAGGTCGAAGCCAAGTTTGGTCCCGCGTTGGCGGCTCAACCCAAGCGACCGCGCAGTTTCATCCTTTATTTCGAAGGTGGCAGCGAGCTATTGACGGCCGATTCGGCGGCTGAACTGACAGCGATCAAGCGCGAGATTGCCGAGCGGCCGGCGTCGGAAGTGATGGTCATCGGTCATACCGATACGGTTGGCGGCACGGACGCCAACGACAAACTGGCGCAGAAGAGGGCGACAGCGGTTCGCGAGATTCTGGTGGCAGCCGGGGTGCCCGCGCAGAAGATCGAGACGGCGGGGCGCGGCGAGCGAGAGTTGCTGATCAAGAGTGGCGATGAGGTGGCCGAGCCCAAAAACAGGCGGGTTGAAATCAGTGTTCGTTAGGCGGTTGACCGCACCAGCACACCAGGAGCAGGGTCAGGTCGTCGAAGGGTGGCTGACCGGCTTCGAATTGCCGGACGGCATCGCGGATCGCTGACGCCCGGGTCATCATCGGCGTTTCGCGGCCCCCCGCCAGCAAGGCGGCGGCCAGCCGTTCCCTGCCGAACATCTGCTGGCCGTCGGTGGCTTCGCTGACGCCGTCGGTGAACAGGCAGAGAATGTCGCCTGCTGCCAGTTGCTGGTGCCCGCTGCGATAGGGGTAATCGGTTGCAGCGCATAGCGGCGGGCCGGAAACGCCGCCGGTTTCGATTTTTGTGACCACGTCGCCGCGCAGCAACAGCGGTGCGTCGTGGCCGGCGCAGACGAATTCGAGGGCACCGCTATCGGCGTCGAGAATGCCGATGAAGGTGGTCACGAACTGGTATTCCGGGTTTTCGCGATTCAGTTCGCGCTGAAGTTCGCGCACGGCCAGTCCGAGATCGTCGTGCCGCCGAGTCAGGGTGCCGGCCAGGGTTTTGGTGATGGCCATGAACAGGCTGGCCGGAATGCCCTTGCCGGAAACATCGCCGATCGCCAGGCAGAGGCGGCGGTCGTCCAGCATGAAGCAGTCGTAGTAGTCACCGCCGATGGCGAGCGCCGGTTCGAGCAGCGCGCCGACCGAGAAACGCTTTTCTTCGGCAAAGCGGCGGGCCGGGTCGGGTAGCAGGCCCATCTGGATGCGGCGCGCGGCATCGATTTCGCCCTTGGTTCGCGCGCTTTCCTCGCGGTTTTGCTGCAGTTGGGCTTCCGCCTTGCGCCGCCGGGTGTCGGCGGCGATCAGATTCATGCTCAGCAGGATGATGAACACCGGGGCCAGTAGCGGAATGATCGACAATCCGTCGAACAGCCAGCGCCCGTTGGCAAAGGCCAGGTGGCCGGCGGCCATCAAGGCCATGATCAACACCGTGAATATCAGCGTCGCGTTGCGTGGGCGCATGCTGGGAACCGTAACGATCATCAGCAAGCCGCAAAGCAGCAGCGCGGCCATTTCAATGCTCGACATCCACGCCGGGCGCTTGAGCGCGGTGCCTGCCAGCAGGCTTTCGATGACCTGGGCATGGATGTCCACGCCCGGCAGGAGTTCGCCGCGCGGGGTGACGATGGTGTCCTGCAGGCTGGAGTTGTTGAAGCCGATCAGGACAAAGCGCGAATTGAAGGTTTCCGGCGGGTAGACACCGGCCAGCACATCCGCGGCGGACAGGTAGTAGCTGGCAGAGGAGCGGCCATAGTGCAGCAGAAGTTCGCCGTTGGCGCGGGTGGGCAGGGCGTAGTCGCCGATCCGGATGCCCTTCATGCCCATCCGGCCGCTATCGATCGCCACGCGACCGGCGTCGCCGAGTGCGACGCGCATCA
>WBZX01001663.1_pt1 | contig 16352 bp, 16 predicted proteins | sample 5204211 | NCBI WGS metagenome assembly WBZX01 (sample SAMN12344362, study PRJNA552823) | activated sludge metagenome | biome: Activated sludge suspended growth; feature: Nitrification reactor; material: Wastewater; isolation source: activated sludge from nitrification reactor of wastewater...
AGCGCTCCACGCTGTTGCCGTTCCAAGACCGCGACATAGGGCATAGAACAGCCGGAACGTGAGAGCGCACGTCGTAACCGTCCCAGATCGTGTAATACGCGCTCCCGATCCTCCACATTTGCTCGATATGTCAAGGTCACGAGGTGGTCGGCGCCGATGGTCAGGCATTTCTTACGAATCGTGCTTTTTGCCCGGCCTCGTGCCCGAGCCTCATTCATCTTTCTATTCCGCGATGCGCCCTTTTCTCCTCTCTTGCCTTGAATCGGGTCCAGCCTTCCCCAAGACATTTCGACCCATTGTTTTCCGAAATCATGAATCGTGACGGACCAGACATTCCCTGCGGGAGGTAGTGTGATGTGTGGCCATGTGTGATTGCCGAGAAATGTCCTCCTGTCAAGTTTAGGAGAGGCCGCTGGCGCGGCTCCCCTGCGCGGGTGGCTTGCGCCACCCCGCGCACGGGCATCACCGGCCAAGCGGGACAGCCTCGATTGCTGCGTTGGTTCTTTTTCGTTCCTGTCCACGTTCGACCCCGCCTCAAAAAAGTGTAACCAAAAGTGTAACCGTAACGGCCCTTTTTACCCTTTTGAACGACAACTCCACGCAACATGGCACTATCGCCTAACCCAATGGTGGATCAGGCGATTCTATTGGTTCTGATGCTGTGGGGTGATGAGGTGAAAGAGGCTCAGGACTGGTTTGTAAACCGCCGGTTGGGGGTTCGATTCCTCTCGCCAGCTCCACAAAATAGCTCAGACTATGAGAAGGTTGGATAACGGGCATCGCCTACCTGCGTTCAACAACTGCGCCCATTCTGCGACCATGTTCCTCCCCTGGCCAATCACTCGAACCGCTCCGCAACATCTGCTATGAGATATTCCATCGTGGCTGAATAGTCGCGGCCTCAAGCTGCCAGGGTTGACTCTTGCTGGTGAAACACTAGCGCGGCATACAAGGGCAGAAGACAGTGCGGGGTCACATATAGGAGAAGCATTGCTTCTAAAATTCTCTTTGTCCGCGCGGAGATTCATGACGTCGAATATCGCAGGAGTTCATCTCGAACTTTTTTGTGCTCCTCGTCTTCTGTTGCACGAATCGCTTGGAGATCAGACCCTCCCATCTATCGGGTTACCAATTCCGAGGACTAGCCTAACGACTGTTCCCAGAGTACAGTGGAACTAGAGACCGAGGATATTTGGTCCTACAAAAAACAGAGGAGTCGCCATGCAGAATCGATACAGTCAGCGGGTCCCCATAGACTGTTCGGTGATGTTTGCCGGAGATAATTGCGTGGGAGAAGGACGGATCTTAGACCTTTCGCTTCCAGGTTGTCTCCTGGAAAGTGAGAAAAAGATGACTGCAGGCGAGTACTTGCAATTGAGTTTGTTCTTACCTGATCGGCAGGCTCCGCTCCACATTGCTCTGGCCGCAGTGAGATGGGCAGAGGGCTCCAAGCTCGGCATCGAATTTATTCGAACTGCTGAAGATGAACAGCGTCGCCTTGAGCAAATCGTCAGGAAAAGTACCCCCTCCCAGCCCCAACGGTTCATCGACGTGGAGCAACGGTATAGTCCTTCTTGGACTGACAAGAGAATGAATGCCTTTCGCAGCTCAATGTCCTGACTTTCACAGGAGCCCTGTCATGCCAAAGCATTTTAAGCTTCGCACCTACCGGAGAGTCATACGCTGCAATATTGGTTACTACCTCTCAGAGGACTTTCTTGGAAAAGGGATTGTCCGGGATATTTCGAGTGGAGGATGGCGTCTGCAAGGCGACCATCAAGTCAGCACAGGTATGAAACTTACATTGCGAATGGAATTGCCTGAACACAATTCGCCGTTGGAGATAGAAGAGGCATCAGTTCAGTGGGTCAACGGAAAAGACTTCGGCATTCAGATTAGAAAGATCCGTCATGCAACGGCAAAGCGATTGGAGCGATTAATAGGAAATCAGCTCTGCGCACTTCCCCCCAATTGAGCGCTAGACGTCTCTGACCTCCTCAGTCGCGTCCTCCACCTCAGCTAGATCCAAGTCATGACGCTCCTTCAACATTGAAGGATGCAGCCCATACTTTTTTAACATCTTATAAAAGTCGGCACGATATCGGCCGGCAAACTGAGCCGCTCGTGAAATATTTCCGCCCGTCATCTGTAACACGTTGCGCAAATAGGAACGTTCAAATTCCTCCTTTGCTTCGGTCAACGGTTTTAATCCAAGATCAGTCGAGGCTCCAGCCGATGGAAGCAGTTCCGGCAATACCATGTCCTGCCTAGACATGACCACAGCCTTTTCCACTGCATTTTCAAGTTCCCGGACATTGCCAGGCCACGGATACCCTATAAGGCGGTGCATGGCTGCCGGGGTAAATCCACGAACATCCTTATTCGAGCGTCTCGCACTCTGCTTCAAGAAATGCTGCGCCAAGAGGGGGATGTCGTCTCTGCGTTCACGCAAAGCCGGAATAGTGAGCGGCACAACGGAAATTCTGTAATATAAGTCGTGTCGGAATGTGCCTGCCTTGACACATTCCGACAAATCCTTGTTTGTAGCGGTAATGATCCGCACATCAACTTTTGTCGTATAATCAGCGCCTACCTCGCGCACTTCTCGCTCTTGCACCGCACGGAGAAGCTTCACCTGCATCGGGAGGGACATTTCGGCGATTTCGTCGAGGAAAAGAGTTCCTCCATTCGCGCTTTGAAAAAGCCCCCGCTTCGCCGTCATGGCATTGGTGAATGCGCCACGGATGTGGCCGAACAGTTCGCTTTCAAACAGATGTTCACTGATCGCGGCACAGTTCAAGGCTACAAAAGGGCCCTTTGAGCGACGGCTATTCGCATGGAGAACTCGAGCCAGGACTTCTTTTCCCGTCCCAGTTTCACCGGTCAACAGAATGGTGGCATCCGAATCGGCGATCTGAGCGACCTGCTGAAACAATCGTTGCATCGCAGGACTTCTCGCAATGACATTTTCTAAGCCATAGAGCTCTTTGACCAGTGATTTCAGCCGCTGAATTTCACGGGTCATCCGCAGTTGAATCAAGGCTTTATCGATAGTCGCTTTTAATTCCTTATCATCGAATGGTTTGGTCAAGTAGCCAAAGGCCCCGCGTTGCATGGCTTCTACTGCATTGGGAATACTCCCGTGCGCGGTCAAAATGATGACCGGCAGCCCCGGCTGAATTTGCAGAAGCTCTTCCGTGAGGACCAAGCCATCCTCTGCGCGCAAACGCAAATCAGTGATAGCGATATCGAATGTTTCCTGCCGAGCGGCAACGAGCGCATCACGTCCTGTCGTGCAAGGGGTCACCGAAAATCCAAGCGCAGACAACCGCATCCGCAACAAATGCAACAGACCTTCGTCATCATCCACAACGAGAATTCGTTCTTGTTCCATGACGGTCCTTACGGTTTGGATGGTTCCGACTGTTGCGATGGCACAACACTCGATGGAGGCTTGATCGGCCGGGTTTTGCCCCTCATCTCCTGGTCAATACGCTTGAGGGCTTCGAGCTGGCTCGTGAGTTCCTCGATTTTCTTGTCACGATCGCTGACTTGCCGTTGCAAGCTCTGAAGCGTGGCCGGCTCAATCGACATGCGATGGGACTCACGTCTGGAGTTGAACAGCTCCGCTTTTCGCTCCTGATCTTGAAGCTCGCGCTGCATGGCCTCGAGCGATTGCGCTTCGCTGTCCTGCAAGGCACGTAATTGCTGGATGGTAAGTTCGCGGTCGAGGAGGTCCCGCACGGTGCGCTCAATCGTTTGAGAAAGGACCCCTTGTGTCTGAGCAATCGCGGGCCCAGTCCAAACGGAACGCATCCACGAGTGGTCAGAAGGCATGTCGCCGGTCTGCAGCAGTTGTAACCAGAGTCGGCTCGACACAGCCAACTGGCTCTTGGGGGCAACGGCAATGACTTTCTCAAAATTATGGATGGCAGACTCTCGACTTTCATACAGAGACGTCAATGCGCGCGTGAAGAATACATGATCACAGGTATTTTTACTAGCGCATTTGGCCGCGAACGAGGAATCTTTACGTAAAATGGCTTGCAACATTTTGCCATCTCCCCCGTCATGTGAAAAATACGGGGTCTGAGATGGAGGCGGAGGGAGAGTGCCACAGGCCGACAGGATGCCGGACAACACCACTATGACTAGAGGGCGATAACGTTGCACTAGGCCAACATCCCTGGTTTCGTTAGATACAAGATGAATCGCACAGTCGTCCCTTTTCCGACTTCACTTTCTACCCAAATCCTGCCGCCGTGGGCTTCAACGACTTTTTTCGCCAGGGCTAACCCAAGGCCGCTTCCCACAGACACCTGCCGGCTTTTGGTCCGCCCCTGATAGAACCGCTCGAAAATATGTGGTAATTCCTCCGCCGGTATCCCCGGACCAGCATCTGCCACGTCGACGAAGAGCAACCCTTCATCGCGCCTCGGTATCATCTGTAACCTGACACTCGCACCCTCGGGGCTGTACTTCAACGCATTCGAGAGGAGATTGTCCAGCACTTGTTCGATCCGCGTACTATCGGCTCTGACCCAGTGTCGTTCCACCGGGGCCTCGACTAACAGCTGTACATGTTTGGCATCTGCTAACAGACGGATTTTATTGACTGAAATATCCGCGACCCGCCGGAGGTCGGTGGGGACAAACCGATACTCCATCATGCCGGACTCCATCTTGGAGAGATCCAGGATGGTTGAAATGAGATACATTAACCGCCGGCTACTGTCCGACATGATGCGCAGAGTCGTTCGTTGGTCCTGCGTTAAAGGGCCGGGAATTTCGTCTAATAAGAGATGCGTGCCCTCTTGGATCGAAGCCATTGGGGTTCGCAGTTCATGGGATACATGGGCCAGGAACTCACTTTTGATATCGTCCAGTTGCTGCAATTTGGTGCCCATCCACTTGACCGTTTCACCCAACTCCCGTAATTCGCGAGGGGCCTGCCCATCCCAAGAGGCTTTGAAATTACCCTGCCCCATCTCCTGAATTGTGGCCTGGAGTCGACGCAAGGGGCGAAGAATGTTGTAACTCGCCACCGCGGCCATGCCGAGACCGAAGAGAAGGGCGACCAAGACTAAATTGCGTGTGACGGCTTCCGCATGCACGGAGCTGGCATGCGATTCACTGACACCCACAGCAATACGCCGCTCGTGGAGACCGATGTACTGTTGAAGAGCGAGAGCCATTTTCGCCACCACCGCCTCGCGCCGCGCATCGTAGCCGGAACTCGCCTCCGGATGCCCACTCGACTCAGCCAACTGTGTTTGAAACAGCGACAAATGCGCTTGCTGAAGCGCCTCGATCTCCTTCAGCAACTTGATTTCCGGCTCTGAAACGTCGTGAGCGAGCAATCCTTGTAGGACTTGCTGAAACTCTTTGCTCTCGGTATCAAAATGCTCGAGAAACGTGGCGGCAGGGACGGCCACATATTTCTTCTCGCCTTGCACTTGCTCGTAAATCGACGTCAACAAGCGCTTGGCTGAATCAATCTCCGGATGGTGGTGGGAACCGACCTCCGTATTGAGACCGGCCAGTGTCCGAATCTGCAACAACGCATAGAGATTAACTCCGGTCATGACCGCGATAATGACCAGATAGGTCAGCACTAAACGCCAGAAAATCGAGAGGCGCACGACCAGGTCCCCTTCCTGGTGATGGGCGCGAAGCCCTGCAGACTCGGCAGTGTAGGTTAAGCCATACACCACTTCCCGTATCGCCTCAACAAGTTCTCCATATTATGCAGGGACAGGGCGCCGCCCTTGTCCGGATGGAATGTCCTCCTAACGAGCAGAGTCGTGGAACTGCGATTGATAAGCGCGTTGCCGCCGAGACGTGGAAGAAAGGGCCGAGAATAGATGGCCACGGAAGAGGAGCATACCGACCATGAGCGGTGGAGTAAGCAGCAGCGCCATCATACCGGTGAGGCTTGCGGAAATGCCGAGGTCGGTCAACCAGGCGCTGAGAATGGTAAACGGCACTAAGACCAACTGGATGAAATCAAGCCCCGCTCCCCTCCCCAACTGACTCGAAAGTTTGAAGAAGAGCGATAGTCCGAGGGGCGCCAAAACCAGGGCCATCGGCAGGAACCATTCAATCCAATTGTCCAATACGAAATCATAACTGCGCTTCAGAACATCCAATGGTGAATCATGTCTGGTGAGATAGATCACTTCAGGCGCGGGGTTCAACAGAATGAACACCAGCAGAAGGCAGGCCATCACCAGAAATTGACTGTCCGGGTTTGCGCGCAGACTTGTGTCGAGGAGCATCGTGGGAATCCAGAGTACAAACCCGACACTGATCACGTCCCAGAAATAATGCCCCATGCTTTCCATCACGTCCTGCATGGTGATCGTCCGCATGCCCTTAATACACTGCTCGATCAGGCTGAGCGTCGCGCCGATCAAGAGCGCATTCACAGCGCCGAGCAGGAACCCGCCGAGCATCCCGAAGGGACGGGCGATTTGATGGGCCAACATCATCAGCAAGGTAAACACGATAACGGCCAGGATCACGAACCAGCCGCGAACCAGGGAACGCCCGGTTGCATGAAGCGCGTCTCGATAGAGTTGGAGTGTCGAGCTGACTACGGTCAACATGGATGAGTCAATGCGGGTTTATTTACCATAGAGAGGAGCCCCATATCGGGAAGCCCATTGCACATGTCGGGCGGACAATAAGATGGATGCCCCTAACAGGTCAAGTCGGCCGGCGGATGAATTCTCACCAGGCCAGCAGCGACGACGAGCACGCCTCGGCCGCTATTGACTTGGCCATCGATATGATTATGTTCTTTCAGTAGATAGACACACCCACCCAGGAGTCAGCCACATGGATATGAACCGGATGACCGTCAAGCTACAAGAAGCCCTGCAAAGCGCGTCGGCCCTTGCTATGCGCCGTGGACACCAGGGCATCGATGTCGAGCATCTCCTGTTGGCGCTTCTGGAGCAAGAGCGGGGTATTGCCAGTGCGTTGTTCGAACAGGCAGGCGCATCACCGGCCGCCGTTCGTCAGGCGACAGACCAGGCCTTGGCGAAGGTGCCTCAAGTTCAAGGGCCCGGTGCGGCTCCAGGGCAAATTCATCTCACGCCTCGGCTCGGCGCAGTGCTGACGAAAGCCGAAGACCAGATGAAGGAGTTGCGCGACGAGTTCATCAGCGTCGAACATGTGGTGCTCGAGATGGTCGAGGAAGGCGGTGTCTTCCGCCGGCTGAATCTGACACGAGACCGGATCCTGACGGCGTTGCAACAGGTGCGTGGCAACCAACGAGTGACGAGTCAGGATCCCGAAGGCACCTATCAAGCCTTGGAAAAATACGGCCGCGATCTCACCAAACTCGCGGGGCAGGGCAAGCTCGATCCGGTCATCGGCCGTGATGACGAGATCCGGCGCACCATCCAAATTCTATCACGACGAACCAAAAACAATCCCGTTCTGATCGGTGAGCCTGGTGTCGGCAAGACGGCCATCGTCGAAGGTTTGGCGCAACGCATTGTCAAAGGCGACGTGCCTGAAGGGCTCAAGCAGAAGCGCGTGGTCGTCCTTGATATGGGCGCGCTCGTCGCCGGAGCCAAGTTTCGTGGAGAGTTCGAAGAACGCCTGAAGGCCGTCCTGAAAGAAGTTCAATCGGCGCAGGGGCAGGTGCTCCTGTTCATCGACGAACTGCACACGGTGGTGGGCGCAGGCGCCGCGGAAGGGGCGATGGATGCAGCAAACCTCCTCAAGCCAATGTTGGCCAGAGGCGAAATGCACCTCATCGGCGCCACCACGCTGGATGAGTATCGCAAACACATCGAAAAAGATGCCGCACTGGAGCGACGGTTCCAAACAGTGCTCGTCGATCAACCCACGGTCGAGGATACCATTTCCATTTTACGCGGTTTGAAAGAACGTTATGAAGTGCACCATGGCGTGCGCATCAAAGACGCCGCCCTCGTTGCGGCCGCCAAGCTCTCGAACCGGTATATCGGCGACCGGTTTTTGCCGGACAAGGCAATCGATCTCGTCGACGAATCCGCAGCACGCCTGCGCACTGAAATCGATAGTTTGCCCGCTGAACTGGATGAAGTGTCGCGAAAAGTCCTGCAACTGGAGATTGAGCGAGAAGCGCTCAAAAAAGAAACCGATGCGGGCAGCAAGGCGCGGCTCCAATCGATTGAAAAAGAACTGGCCGAGAAAAATCGCGATCTCCAGGCCCTGAAGACTCGTTGGGAATCGGAAAAAAACTCAGTGAGTAAACTGAGGAAAATCCGCCAGCAGATCGAAGAGGTGAAACAACACATCGAACGCTCCGAACGAGCCTACGATTTAAACAAGGTCGCTGAGCTACGCTATGGCGAGTTGCCCAGGCTCGAACGGGAACTCGAACTGGAGCAGCAATCCCTTGGCAAGAAGCAAAACGAAACGCGCCTACTGAAGGAAGAGGTGGATGAAGAAGATATCGCCGCCGTGGTCAGCCGTTGGACCGGAATTCCGGTAACGCGGCTTATTGAGGGGGAAATGGAAAAACTTCTCAAGCTGGACGAACTCCTACACAAGCGCGTCGTGGGTCAGGAGCAGGCCGTCACGGCGGTGGCCGATGCGGTGTTGCGAGCCCGCTCCGGCATCAAAGACCCTAACCGGCCGATCGGCTCGTTTTTGTTTCTTGGTCCCACCGGCGTGGGCAAGACAGAATTGGCCCGTGCCCTCTCCGTCACCCTCTTTGATGACGAGTCGAACCTCATCCGGATCGACATGTCGGAATATATGGAAAAACATACCGTGGCCAGGTTGATTGGTGCCCCTCCTGGCTATGTGGGCTACGAGGAAGGTGGCCAACTCACCGAAGCCGTGCGCCGTCATCCGTTTTCCGTCATCCTGTTTGACGAGATCGAAAAGGCGCACCACGACGTCTTCAATATTCTGCTGCAGGTGCTCGACGATGGCCGGCTGACCGATTCCCAGGGGCGTACCGTAGATTTCAAAAACACGGTGTTGATCATGACCTCGAATATCGGCAGTCAGCATATTCTGGAAGCGCAGCAAGCCGGGGCGTCCTATGAGACGATGAAGAACCAGGTGACCGGTGAATTGCGGGCGCACTTCAGGCCGGAGTTCCTGAACCGGGTCGATGAGATCGTCGTATTCCACGCGCTCGGCAACGAACACCTGGCGAAGATCGTGGAGATTCAATTGGAGCGGTTGCGGGCCCGGCTGATGGAACGGCGCATCACGCTGACAGTGACGCCGGACGCGCTACAGAACCTGGGCCGGCGAGGCTACGATCCCGTGTATGGCGCCCGTCCGCTCAAGCGACTGATTCAGCAGGAGATTGAGACACCGATGGCTCGGCAGTTGATCAAAGGAGAGCTCAAGGATGGCGATACGGCCGTGGTAGATTTGACAGATGAGCAGATCGTCATCGTTCCGACCGTTGCCCCATAGCCGGCGCTCATCAGGGCAACGACATGACATGGGCGGAGGGCGGTTATCCTAAAAAGACCGCCCCGCCCTTCGTATCTGTTTCCTTGCCGCTGAAGTGTTTTTTGTCGATGCGCCATTCGGTCTGCGAGACATCGAGACGATGGCCTTTAATCGTATGAAATGACCCCTTGCTGAACACCACGCGATTCCCTTCACGTAATTCCAACGCAAACACGACCGTCCCCGATTCTTCGTGTTTGAGAGAGACGCTCGTCGGACTCTTGGCCAGCTGATACGCCCGGCGTTCGTTGAACGTCAGATTGCTATCGACCACCTTCGCCATCATCCGTCCCACCTCATCGAATAAGGCGAAATTGACGAGCAGCGCTCGCGCCGGCTCCTTGATAGCCACCTCGAACTGCGGCACGCCTTCAATATCGATGATACCGTTGGAGTTTCGATACAAATTCGACCCGACTTCAATATCCATGGCCACTACTCCTTATGCTGCCCGACATCCGGAGATGCCTGGTCACGATTTCTTGATACGATCCAAAATCAACGCGATACATCCGCCCAGTAAGCCGCCGCCCAGAATGGTGGTGAGGAATTCAACCAGTTTGAGCTCCCAGACCGATCCTTGGGCTTGCATGGCTTCCCTGATTCCCCCTTGGAGGAGAATGACCGCCAGCGCCATCGTCGCGCCGACGATAAACCACCAGGCGAAGACACGCGCGGTATGAATGACGGGGGATTCTTTCACAACTCCACTCGACGATCGAGACTTCGGTACTGAATGGCTTCGGCCAGATGCGCCGGTCCGATACTATCAGACTCAGCCAAGTCGGCAATAGTCCTGGCGACTCGGAGAATGCGTCCATGCGCTCGCGCCGAAAACCCTAATCGAGCCATGGCTTGCTCAAGCAATTCGCGCCCCTGGCTGTCCAGAGCACAATACTGCTTCAGATGGCGCGGTTTCAATTGCGCATTGGTGTAGATCCCGTCGCGACGATAGCGTTCGGCCTGACGTGCCCGTGCCGCCATCACCCTCGTCCGGATGGTCTCCGAAGAATCGGTCGCCGGCATGTCATCGCCAAGCGCGCGGATCGGCACCGCCGGCACCTCGATTTGAAGATCGAGACGATCCAGGAGCGGGCCGGATAGCCGTCCCCGATAACGCCGCACCTGGGCCACGCTACAGACACAGTCCCTGGCGCGGTCCCCATAATATCCGCAGGGACAGGGATTCATGGCCGCGACCAGCATGAAGCGAGCGGGAAATTTCAAGGAGCCGCTGGCGCGCGTCACGGTGACATGTCCGTCTTCCAACGGTTGTCGTAACGCGTCGAGCGTGGCGCGACCGAACTCACCGGCTTCATCGAGAAATAAGACCCCATTGTGCGCGAGGGACACCTCGCCGGGCCGGGGTATGGTCCCGCCGCCGATAAGGCCGGCTTCTGAAATACTGTGGTGCGGGGCGCGAAAGGGGCGACGGCGCATCAAGGGCTGATCAGGAGAGAGTTGGCCGATCACACTGTGGATGCGGCTCGTCTCCAACGCCTCTTCCTGCGCTAATACGGGGAGGATACCGGGAAGGCGGCGCGCCAACATGGTTTTCCCCGAACCAGGCGGCCCGATCATCAGCAGATTGTGTCCGCCGGCGGCAGCGACCTCCAGGGCTCGTTTCGCATGCGCCTGCCCTTTCACATCCGCAAAGTCTTCGTCGTCTGGAAGTCTCGTCGCCGCGTTTCCATCGCCGGTCAGGGACAAAGCGGAAATCGTCTGAGCACCACGCAAAAATTCGACGGCTTGAGGAAGGGTATGGATGGGGAAGACTTCTGCGCCGTCGGCCAGGGCCGCTTCCTCAGCATTTTCAGCGGGAGCGAGAATGCGATGCCGACGGCGACAGACGACGCCGATTGAGAGCGCGCCGGGAATCGGTTTGAGACGACCATCGAGCGAAAGCTCCCCGACAAAGACCGAATTTTTGACGGCCTCCGCAGGAATCATGTCTTCAGCCGCGAGAATGCCCAGGGCGATGGCCAGATCGAGCCCGGCGCCTTCTTTCTTAATATTGGCCGGCGCCAAATTCACGGTTACTTTTTTGATGGGAAATTGGAAACCGCTATTCTTGAGGGCGGCCCGAACCCGGTCGCGGCTCTCGCGTACCGTCGCATCAGGAAGACCCACGATGGAGAATTGCGGCAAGCCGGCGGATATATCCACTTCCACATCGACCAGATGCGCGTCGATTCCCACAATCGCTGCACTCAAGACAGTGGCCAGCACAGATCCCCCGAAACACGGTCACTCGGACAAGACACGCGGAAGGTCGATGGGTCGTAAAGTGGCGTCAGTGGCCGAATTATAGGCAGTTGCCTCAGCTGAATTCAATCACGCCACGAGGAGCATGGATGTGCTGGCTTCGCGGTAGCGTGCGTAACGGCGCTTCTGTATAATGCCGTCATGTCGCCTCTCGTTGATCGCCGTTGGCGCACACATACGAGTCTGGTCATGCTTGTAACGCACACAGCCCGTCCCGGAGAGGCACCTCCAACGTTCAGCCGTGCCTCCCTCGTCATTGCGCTGCTTTCCCTGTCGACGATGGTGCCCGAGCTGGGGTGGAGTCAACCGCCGGTCGCCGAGCCGACACCCGTGATGCGAACGGTCGCCCAACCGGCACGGACGGCATCAGTCTACATCGGGTCGGTGATGGCCATGCTGGCCACGTTTGAGGACGCCGGAATTCTGCCGCCCGAGGGCACGCCGCAGGCCAATCGGATCATCAAGGCGGTGATCCAATTCCAGTCCGCCTTTCTCAAGAGCGATCATCCGGCCGTCCGGCAGTTTTTTACGGAAGCCCATCGCGCCAAGTTGGGCGCTCGAGCCGACGACGTGGAAACCGCATTTCGCCGAAGCGGTTGGTCGGCAGATACCTTCGATGCGGTGATGACGGCCGGACAACTTGACACGGCCTGGAATGCCGATGGTCTTAGTGACGGGTTCCGGGAATTCAATATCGGGAAACAGGATTTCGATATCCTGGCGGAACTCTACCAGCAGAGTAGCCGCGCGTTTTCGACCCAAGGCAAAAGCTTTCAAGACGTCTATGCCCAGCGTCGCCGGGAGATGCCCGGGGCCAAATCGGAATGATCATCCCTATCAGCAAGCGTAGCCAACATCATCGCACTTTTTTCCGGATTGCAGTTTGAGGAGGCAGCATGGCAACGAAAGCGTACATTCTCATCAAGGTTAAGGCAGGCAAAGGGAAGTCTGTCCTCACGGCGCTCAAGAGCATTGCCGGTGTCGAGCAGATCCATGCCTGTTTCGGCCAACCCGACATTTTTGTCTTTATCAACGTGGCAGATGAGCGGGCGCTGTCCGACGTCGTGATTACGCGTATTCATGCCATCGAAGGTGTAGAAGAGACCGATACGCACATCGTGGCGGAGACCTAGATTACCGGTACTCGACGGTCACGACCTGCCCACCCTGGCGGGCGGAGGCGTAGCAGGCCTCGGCAATTTCCACGGCACGCTTGCCGTCTTCAATGGTGATTGGAGGCGGCAAGCCGCCGCGTACAGCTCGCACGAAGGCGCGGAGCGTACTCAAGACGGTTGGCTCTGCGACAGTCGGCCACTCCCCGGCACCATGCCGGGCCGACACGCGCGTCGTACGCTGCCCGCACCAATCCGCCGATAACTGTCCTTCCTTGCCGATCAATTCGACTCGCCCGACCCGCCCCGATGTTACCCGGGACACATCGACCAGGCAGACCAATCCGCGCCTGGTTGTCAGACGGCCCAACATCCGCCGCTCGGCGCCAGCAGGTGGCACGGAGTCCATCTCGCAGCTCACGGTGTGAACCTCGTCTCCCGTCAACAAACGAACCAGGTCCAGCAGATGGATTCCGATCTCGAGGACACAGCCTCGCCCGCCGAATCCCCTGTCCTCACTCATCTCGTGCGGTTCCATTCGACTGGCCAGGCTAAGATACTGAAGCGTGCCGGCCTCCGCCCGTCGCGCACGCAGCGCCGTCACCGCCGCATCGAACCGGAGGGTTTGTGCCGTCATCATCACCTGCCCGCTCCCTTTCGCCGCCTGCATGATGGCACGTGCGTCCTCCGCTGTCGTCGCCAGCGGTTTCTCCACCAAGAGGGCCTTCTTCGCCTGCGCGACCGATAGACAAATGTCCCGATTCAGCGTCGGTGGCGTCACCACGACCACCGCCTCCACCCGGGAATCGGCAATCAACTCGTGATAGTCGGTGTAACAGGAGACGGTCTCGGTATCGGCCAACCCGTGTCCCTTCCCGGCACGGCGGCGGCATACGGCAACCAAACGCGCCTCGGGAAGGTCATGCAACAGATGTTTGGCGTATCGGCTGCCGTGATGGCCCAGTCCGATTAACCCGATTCCGAGCGGCGTAGGAGATTCGTCAGGCATCGTTGGCGCGCACTGTACCGACCGGGCCACGATGGGTCAAGACTGCTCGTTCGGCTGCCGCGACGTCGATTGACAATGTGCAAATCCGCTCCCTATAGTACCAAGCGGCTACCCATTAGACGCAGACGCCCATCGAGAAAGGACCCGATCGCCCATGACTACGCAGACAGCTCCATTTTCCCTGGATCAGATTGGAACCGGCACGGCTCGTTTTCCGAGTGGAATGGCGATTCCCACCGCGACCGATGCGATGGTGGACCCCTACATCCGCACGCGGATCAGCAAAGACGTCCATGTCGAATGTATTCAATTCTGGCCTCAGGACAAGGTCACCTATCCCGGGATTGTGCTGCTGCATGATTGGTGGGGCATGAATTCTCAGATTACGGCCTTGGGCGCACGGTTGGCCTGCGAAGGCTACGGCGTGATCATTCCGAAGCTCTACGGCCGGCTTGGCGGCACGGTCACGGCTAATGCCGAGGTTGCGGAAGCACTGGCCGCCAAATGCAACGAGCATCTCCTGCTCCAGGACATCAACACCTGCTGCGAGTATCTCAATACGACTGAACGCACGAAGCGGAACATCCACGGAGTGGTCGGATTCGGCCTGGGCGCCACATTGGCTATCCGGTTTGCCTGCCAGCGCAAACGGTTGCGCGCAGCGGTCGCCTACTATGGCAAAGTGAGCGCACCGGACCAACTCAACAACATGATGAGTCCCTTGCTCTACCACCAGGCGGAGCAGGATACGTGGGCGACGCAAGCCGACGTCGATTTGCTCAAGGCTGCTGCCGCCCAGGGGAAACGTATCGAGATCAAGACCTATCCCGGTACCACCCACGCCTTCTGCGACGAAACCAGGCAGGCCGGGCATAATGCCGAGGCGACCGCGCAAGCCTGGGACGCCACGGTGGCATTTCTCAAAACCTGTTTCCAGGGAACCTAACGGTCGCGCGTGTGGCCCAGGTGGTAACCGCCCCGGCCCATTGTCTTTCATCGCCTCATGTGGTCAGTCTCCTTCTTCTATAGAAAGAAAGTCGCTGTCGTCATGTCGAATCCTTTCGTGCGTCTATTCATCCTCGTCTGCTGCGTCATCAGCCTGTTCAGTACCGCTGTCCGCGCCGAGGAAGTCCCTGCTCCCCCGCAGCCGACTCTGGCCAATCGCCTACCGGCATTTCAGGAAGTGGCGCGAACGAATGCGGCGCAACTCTCGGCGCTTCCGGCGCAGGGTGATGCGCTGTCCTTGTTCAAAACAGTGATCGGCCCGCAGCTGGGACTAGGTGATGCTGCGATGACCGTCGGGGCCAAAGGGTTGACGAAGGCGATGAGCCAGGAACTGCTCATCAATGATCTTACGCAATCCGCCAACGAGTTGGTGCGCGGGCTTGCCGGATGGCAATTGGCACACACTGCCAGAGATCTCGGCGCGTCCGGCGCAGCAGAATCGCGTGAAGCCCTGCACAAACAGATCGAGGCGCAGACAGCCTGGTTGAGCGACGGGACGACCCTGGCTCCCGCGCTGGGGCGGCTACAATCGCTTCTTGCAGCCGCGCCGACGGAAGAGACCGCACCGCTGATCGGCGGAACCGTTGCCCAGATCGAAGCCTGGGCCATCGATACCGTGCACCGCGAATGGTTCAGGATTTACAATTGGAAAGATCAGGTACGACAACAGCGCGGCCTCGTGCGGTTATGCGGGACCTGGCAATGGTCGATTCATAACCATCAGAATCATCGCGAAGAAAAGACCGCGGTCATCTTCGCTCCTCCCGGATCTGTCTCGGCCACCAGTCCAGCGGAAATTATCGTCCTAGGCGATAGCGTCTATTTGCGATGGGAAACCAGAGGCGGTGTGCAGGAAGACAGTCTGCTCTTTTCTGGAGAGGGACAACGGTTGGAAGGCACGTTCGTGAATACGGCGGGCGGATGGGGCTCAATCACGGGCAAACGCACTGCGACCTGCTTCAATGAGGGCGGCAAAGCGATGTCACCGCGTCGTCAGCACCACTAAGGGCGGCCGGCGTGCCAGGCGGTCCAGGCGAGACACGCCCACCCGCTGATAAACGACACCCCGCCCAAGGGAGTCAGTGCGCCCATCCATTTGATTCCGGCCAGTGCCACGATATACAAGCTTCCGCTGAACAACAGAATGCCGGCGCAAAAAAACCATCCGGCCTTGGTCGCTACGGGACTCTGGGTCTCACGACTCAACCAGGCTACGACAAAGAGGCCGAGAGCGTGATACATTTGGTAGCGCGCGGCCGTTTCGTACACAGCGAGCATGGCCGGATCCAGAATCGATTTCAGCGCGTGCGCTCCGAAGGCCCCGGCTGCCACGGCACTCGCCGCACACAGCGCCCCGAGAAACGCGAATCGGAATGTAGGCGTCGATGACATACCACCTCATGAGCGACCCGTCTTCCACTGAAGGCAGGGCGCGCGATTCTAACACGAATGTCCATCCGAAATGAGCAAACCATTCCGCTTGAATG
>WBZX01001664.1_pt1 | contig 16349 bp, 15 predicted proteins | sample 5204211 | NCBI WGS metagenome assembly WBZX01 (sample SAMN12344362, study PRJNA552823) | activated sludge metagenome | biome: Activated sludge suspended growth; feature: Nitrification reactor; material: Wastewater; isolation source: activated sludge from nitrification reactor of wastewater...
GCGCATCGGAATCATGGTGGCGCTCAGTTCTCGCTCTCAGCCAAAACATTTCTCCAAGGTAGTTTGCTGGCGGATGATATTGCTACTCATCTGAACCACCCAGAATTGTCAACGTGGATTATGGACTATCCGAACTGCGACGACAGAGCCTTTCGGGCTACGCGACCTCGTTACGATGCCTTTCACAAAATCCTCGAACAGTACTGGTCCGGCGCTTTCCATCCGAAGGCGAATGGAAACCTGACTGTTGAAAATGCCTACTTCGACCGAAACTTTGATCCAGCACTGACACGCCCAGCAGGCTTGATGGATTCCCGCATTGGACCTGTCGGTAGTGATCGCGAAGTGTTCCAAACCAACTTTGCCTTTGGCCGAGCCGTTCGTCTTTTTGCTCAGAATGTTCAGCCAGGATACTGGCAATCGGCGCATCCCCATGAAGAAGGCTACAGGCCCGACCAGATCATGCGCTATAGCGAAGGTAACTTGAATCGGTTACAGATCGTCGGTGAGCTTCACGTGAAAAGTGGTAAGGTTCTCGACCCCGAGCGTGTGGTGGAACTTGATACTCCGCTGGACCTCAATCTACTGTATGAAGAGTGTAGTTGGGAAAACCGGGGCCAGATGGCTCGTACCAGCGCCCGCGACTTCGTTGAAGCGGTATTGTTGCATACTCATCATGCAAGTTACCTGAAGAAACATCCCCATGTGAAGGTGGTTCCGTCGTTGCTGCAAGACCAGTTGATGATGGACGGCGAGAAGACACTGGGGCGTTATGACCCAGCAGTTCTGTCGCGTTTGCAAAAAGAAGCAAGAGAATACAACCTTGAAAGTTCCAATGGACGTATCAAGTCAAGTTGGATTGAGCCAGAAACTCTGATCTGGGAAGTCTGGCGTGCTTTGCCTGCTATAGAGAAAGCAGCCATTGCTCGCGAAGCAGTTGCTGGGTTTGTGGAATACGTGGAGCAGGCCGCCACGGCCGATCCGCGATCTGACTTCAAGCAAGACCCGATGGAATGGCATCGTCATCGTGTTCATCCGTTGCTCTGGAAGGCGCTACAGGATGAACCGGGAGTCTTGACTAAAGATGACCCGGTACGAATGGAATTGCAGCGTTGGCAGGAAGGACAGAAGAAATACCTGTCTCGTCGGCCACAGTATTCTGTTACTGGTGACCCGACTCCTTGGGACAACCTGGGCTAGCTCTTTTGTCTTCGACGATGGACGTGGTCCATGGCCAATGCCGTTACAAGTGTAGAAATGGAGAGGATAAAAGTCATCTCGTGATCGGCAGGGTACACTTGTTTCAGTCGTTCAGCACGTTCTGCCAACTGTTGCACCATCGGTCGAACGCGGTTGGGGAAGCAACCAGTCCAGCGATAGACATTGGTGACGAGCTCGCTCTCTATCCGGCGGATTAGTTCGCCAGCAGGCAGGCGCGGTGCAGTTGTCGAGAGGTCTTCGCGATCTCCCATATCTTCAAAGATGCCTTGCAGTGGAGCATCCAGAGCTGTTTCCAGAGCGAGACCATCATCGTCTGATGCATCAGATGCTTGCCTCTCATCGATATTGCAGAACTTGTCGTAAAACTCTTGCAGAGTGTACTGTAGTTCGCCTACCTCTTCGTCAGTATCAATCTGTGTCACATCAGGATCACGTTGATTGATCTCCTTCATGAGCCGATCACAAAACTCTAGCTTTTCAAGGGTTTGTGGCCAAGCTGCATATGCAGTTCGCCAGTCGTAGTTGGGTGTCATCCAGACTGCAAAGCACTCAGCCCAGTCTTCGTCCGGATGTTTCTGTGCATACCAGCCTGGAAGATGGCACACATATTTGCGAGAGAAGGGCTGCGGGCGATACTCCTCGACGTATTCTTCCTGCATCGAGCCGAAGTGCTTTGTCCAGTCAGCACGATCATAGAGTCGATAGGCATAGTTAATGACATGCCCCATTTCGTGCCGGAGATAGCGCAGAAAATCAGCACGGCCCGCACCCTCGAGGAAACCCAATTGCTCAGCTTGCACCTTTATCAGATCTGTTCGTGCCAGGTGGAACGGTATGGAAATAGAGATAGCCCCGAACGGCACGCCCCATTCCGTGGAGAGGTAGAAGTGGGGTTGAATACGTACAATGCCAGCCTTCTTGAGTTCCTGATTGAATTTGGTTATTAGCGGTGCCAGCCTGCTCCCTGATATTTTAAGGTTGAGATCACGCACTGGTGTAGCCATCAATTGTGACATGGCGGACGAAGAACCAGATGTGGTCATGGCACAATCATCCTCAATCTGTAGCTTTGCTTGGAAGCTTTACACTGAGCAACTGTTGAAACTGTGTACGGCTTCGTGGCCTAACCATATCAGCCAAAGTATGGCGATCCAACTCAGCGAGAAATACATCTAAGGCTGAGGAGAGCACGGTTTTCAAACCGCACACCGGGACTATGGGACAATTATTGTTCGCATGATCATGACATTCCACCAGTCGAAAAGAAGCTTCCGTAGCACGGATCACAGCACCTACACGAATGTGCTTGGCCTCTCGAACAAGTTCTATACCTCCGGAGCGTCCCACGTTCACTTTGATAAAGTCGTGTTCAGCAAGGGTATGCACTACACGGACAAGGTGATTCTTGGAAATCCCATACGCCTGGCTGATCTCCTCTGTGTTGACTCGCTTGTCCGGGAAGTGAGCCAGGTAGAGAAGCACCCGCAGCGCATAATCTGTGTGCATGGTCAGTTGCATAAGACTATTGTATCACAGCCGACTCCACAAAGGCGTCAGCAGCAATATCTCGGCTGGCCATGCCTGCCAGGAAGAACTTCTTTTTGAGCAGTTGTACGATGGCAGGATCGCCACAGATGAACCCTCGCCAGCCAGTTAATCTCGGATGTGTTGACAGGATGACCTTGTCCAACGGGCCATACTGCAGAATATCTGATGGCTCACCATGTAGAACAACGGGATGATAGGCGAAGGTGGAGCATGATTGCCGAAGAGCAGATAATGCTGTCTCGCCATACAGCCCTGTGCTGTTCAATGCCCCATGATACAAATGAATGGGACCACGATGCCCCTGGGTGATCGCATCCTTGCAGATGCCCAGCAGTGGAGCCAGCCCTGTGCCAGTTCCTGCCAATAGCAGTGGCTGGTCAGGCTGACCTGCCGTGTAGAAGCAATCGCCAGCTGGCCCGCGTATCGTTACTGCATCTTGTGGTCGTGCTTCGTTGAAAAGCCAACCACTCATCTGGCCATTCGGAACACGTCGGACATGCAATTCGAGTTCTTGAGTTGCTGGCAAACTCGCAATCGAGTAACTGCGGGCCAGGCCATCTGCTCTCAACAACGTCAGATACTGACCTGCGCGATATTCGAAAGGTTCTACTGTGCGAAGCAGCACTCGGAGTACGGTTGCCGTCAACAGTTCGAGCGAATTGATTGTCGCAGCCAACTCCAGTCCCTTAGCTGACTGCAGGCTGACATCCGTCTCGGGTCGAAGTTGGCAGGAGAGAAAGTAACCTTGCTCCTTCAACGCTGGCTTTAACCCTTGCTGGGCCAAAGCTGGAATATAGGATGCACTAGTTTGCATCAGGCAGCTTTGGCAAGCACCTGATCGGCATGAATGTGCGACTCGCACGTTGCCGCGCAGCAAGGCATCCAGGACGGATTCGCCGGGTTTCACCTCAAACGTGGCACCTTCATACGATAGCATCGGCATGCTTATCGTCCCAGTACATCATTGCGGGTCGATTCAGCAATGGCCATCACCTGGTCAATGAGTTTTTGCGAGACACCCATTTCCTGAAGAGTATCACCAAGGTTCTCCGCTACAGCATTGAAGTGGCTGTCGTTCAGACCTCGGGTTACCAGATGAGCATGCGCACGTCGCATGTCCAATCCGCTGTAGTGATGTGGCCCACCAAATGCCATGGTCAGAAAGGCCTTCTGCTTGCCAATCTGTTTGTCCATATCGACTTCATCAAAGAAATGCCTGATACGATCATCAGTCAACACCTTGCGATAGAAGAGATCAACAGCTGCATCAACTGCAGGCTGACCACCGAGCTGTTCGAAAAGAGTACCCATCAGAGAGGCTCCCTATAAAAGATGCATATTGTATGCATCTTTTATAGGGCAAGTCTATTAAATGGAAAGTACTCAACGGAATTCAATCAGTTATGACATCGATGGGCTCACTCCAGTGACCCGTGCGACCGGTGTTATCTCGCCAGCGAGCACGAACGCGGTAGGTACCAGGCTCTTTGAATACTTCCTGTGGAATGAGCACTTGATTGCCTGCCCCCTCATTTCGCCAGTGTACGTTGAGTTCATACCAGCCTCGATTACCAATGCGACCAACACGCCATTCAATTACTTGTGCTGGCGAGTCGACAGAAACTTTGAATCGATGCTCAACACCTGGGATTCGGTTGACAGTTGCTTTGGCTGGGATTTTGTCATCTTTGGCTTCAAAAGCGAGGTATCCCCACCCGTAGCCACGTTGATCGCCATCGTTGGGCTTGTAGTTTTTGATTGGTCGCGAGTCGGTACAGAAATCAACGATGTACTTTTGGAAACCGGCGAAGTCATTGGTAGCGAGCGTGCGTTTCCAGGGGCCACCGAAGTGATCGCCTTGCATCGGGTTGATGAAATAGCTGCCTTTCTGATTCATCCTTGGGTGCTGGTTCCATTTCGCGGCATCCAGTTGAGACCAATCAATTGAGTACCTTTTTGATGTCAGCGCTGAACTGAGGTCTGCTACCAGTTGACCGATCTGCCCGCCACGTTCACTCCGATCTGAAGCAAACAGGTCAATTACTTCTCTTGCCCGGTTTCGATACTCGATCGCAATCTTCGGGTGATTCAAACAACCTATCGCTTCGATGTGCCCTGGCTGATGATGGCGAGGGACGAACATCATATCGTTGTCCCAAGGGATGGGAGCCCAATGCCCGTTGGGGTGGCGATAGTAGCCGTGATTGCCATCCGGTCGCAGGTCAACATTACCCAGCAGGCGATTCATGGCGTGGAAACTGAAGTAGGCCTGCAGATCGAGGTGTTGCCTCCACCAGGCTTCGGTGGGGTTGGAACGCATACCCGCCAGGAACTTCTCCCACTCCTTGTTCGCATCAGCCACATCACGGGGAGTATGCTTGATGCCACTTTGCGCACTGACGGTGATGCCATCAGGCAATTTCTTATCCGAGAGTTGCTTAGGCTTCATGTCACCCATTGCCACATAGAGACCCCAGAGATCGCCCTGATATTGATCCTTGGCAGATACTTCATCAGCGTTGTCGATCACCCGCCATTGTACCCAGGTGGCAGGTGGACTCGGAACACCTGCAAGCCGATAGGCCCGCATCGACAAGACCTCATCGAGACCAGAGATGCCGCGAAGCACTGGCAAATAGGGAGTGGAACCTCCCGGGTTGAGATTCAGACTTCCCAATGCATCGGAAAAAGGTTTGCCATCATGGTCGACGAAGGGCAAATCGTGGCCTGTATTGAACTTAATACCCCACTTGTTCTTCCCCGAAATGTGGGTGCTTCCCTGGCCACGGTTGCTGTATTGGATGTGATCGTAGACGATGCCACGATAGACTATGCTGCCCTGTTGCTTCTGCTTATGTGCATTCCCATCCCACTGGCTGCGTGCCACATCTTCCGAACGTGCCAGCAAGTGGAGCGACTGCATTGTGCTGAGAAACTCTGATGAGTAAGTAACAGCTGAAGTCTTTCCCGGATCGCGTGAACCGGTCCACGCTGCCGGACCAGCATTGCACCACCAGGCATAGTTGGGGCAAGTGTCTTCTGCAACTGGATACGCTCTTGTCGTACCATCGCTTTGAGATGAGACGATTCTGTATCGAATTAGCCAGCGATGACATTGGTATTTTGCAGGAACACGGACACTGAAGATGCCATCGCCAGCTTTGACATCACCTTCGTGGCCATCATCTCGCATGGCCAGATCGGTCCAGTCCATTTCGTAGGCTGGATCATTCTTTCGAATGTACTTCCCTGGTGCAACTGCCTGCAACCTCAAAGTAGCCTTGGCTGTGGTTGTTCCAAGTCGGGCTGTGACGAGGACCACTTCATTAGGTTTCGGAGAAGCTGGATCGTGCCGAATAGCAGGAGTCGATTCGGTTTGCCCAAGGGTGATAGAGGGTGACAAGCCCAAGCATGAGATAGCAGCGATGAAACAAACTAGCCGCATTGGTGTAAATCCATGATGTTGTTCACTGCCTATTAGCTTATTTCGTCAGCAGGTAGGTAGCAAACGAAGCGAGCCAGTGTTCCCCCGCATAGTCACCACTGGTGACATGAGGGATTGCTGCTGCTGCATGACGCTTGGCGGCGTTCATCAACTCCTGATGGATGGCATCCGTTGCTGGATACATGGCAGCAATGCTTCGCATACACCAGGCTCTGCTGATGTTCAAACCATCCAGATGAACTATCTGTGGATCAGTTCGATCTGTCACCGTCGCTGGGTAGAGCAGGTTCTTCGGGCTACCTTGGGCAATGTCAGGGAGATACTTCTTGAACCAGCTTCTGAATTCATCTGGAGGGAGTACACGACGCATCAGGTCTGCTTCCATCAGGCTCGGCGAGTAGAAGTCCGCTCCGTCAGGCTCCCAGGTTGCTGGTGCATTGACATCGTTCCCAAAGTAGTGCTTGCTTCGTTCCATCAGCAATTCTTCTAACTTCTTATGACCAACAGTACGGGCATAGTCGAGAGCAAAAGTAAGTCCAAATGCGGTACTTGAATGCACGCCACTGCGTATGGGGTAAGTTTGCTTGGGAAAATACTCAAGGTAGCGTTTGACGATGACCTCTGTGAGAGGTTTCAGATGCGCAGACCATTCTTTGCCTTGCGGATCATTCCAGGTGTACAACTCTTCTGCCAGCTTCAGCAGCCAGGACCAGCCATATGGCCGTTCGTAGGACTTGGCATTGGGGCGAGAGAAGTAGATTGCTTCCACCTCCAGGTTTTTAGGTGTGAGATTGACTCCGAGCGCTTCGCGAATCTCACGTTGCATTGGCAAATCAGGGAAGCGTTTGAGCAGTCGCACCAGCATCCAGTGGCCATGCACCGCAGAGTGCCAATCGTAGCAGCCATAGAATGCCGGGTGGATCAGCTTGGGGTTCTTGACATCCGCTTCACCATTCAGCACATCGGCTGGCTTGTTGGGGTACTCCTTGAGAATACCCTTGAGTGCCAGCTTAGCGAACTGCGTTGCCTGCTCCTGGTTCAACACCATGTCATCCCCTCTGCTGGAGTGGGCAAGTAGCGACAATGTAACAGGTATCGACAGGGCGAGGACCAGGTAAGGCATGCGTAGTCTCGATGGAGTAGAGGGATCAGATTCAAGTGTGCTATTTCCCTTTCAGATACTTCTCAAACCAGGCGAGATCCCATTCCATCTTAGCCACTCGGTTGGAATACTTCGTGAGTCCATGTGGTTCATTGGGGTACACCACCAGCTCAGTAGGCACATTCACGAACTCCTTCAGTGCCCGGTAGAGCATACGACTCTGTTCCGGCGGGCATCGAACATCCTTACCACCAACATGAATGAGTGTAGGTGTAGTGACATTGCCTAGGCCATAGGTGGGCGAAGTCTTCTTGTAGATGTCAGGCACTTCCCAAGGCATGCCCTTCTTCAGAACCTTGGGGTAAGCAGGTTCATCGTTGATGCCCCATTCCATGGTCGTGTCGAGAATGCCTGCACCAGAGCTGGCTGCTTTCAGTTTGAAGGGTAGATCTTTCCGGGTGATCAAGCAGTTGGTCAGATAGCCTCCGTTGCTCCAGCCCATGACTGCAACCTGTTCAGGATCAGCAATGCCTTCCATCACCAGGTGTTCAACACCAGCAATGATATCGTTGACTTCGATATCGTTCTCTTTCGCCAGCAGGTCCGTGACGAACTTATCACCATAGCCGGTAGAACCACGGTAGTTAGGAAGTAGGACAGCATAGCCCTTAGCTGACAGATAAACTCTACCGTTGTGGGGATCAAACTCGACACCAGCCTTGCTTGACGTGGTTGGCCCGCCATGCATCGCCACGATGAGTGGCAACTTCGTGCCAGGTTGATGATCGGCTGGCAGTTCAAGAATGCCTCCGACGATGGCCCCATCCTTCGCTTTCCAGGTGATGTGCTTGACCGTGGGTAGCTTCCACTGTTTGATGTGCGGATTGACATCGAGCAGCTTGCGGAAGCCACTGCCTGGCTTCATCTCAGCTACATATAGGTCGCCCATCTGATTGGTTTGCCCCATCACATAGGCGCCCATCGTTCCGCTATCGCTGATGTCAAACGTGTAGATGACCCGGTCTGGCAGCTTGTCCTTTTCTACGCTCTTCAGTGCCTGAGGATTTGAAGGCATCAGGAAGGATCGTCCCAGCATCTCAGCTACGAAGAAGAGATCGCCCGAAGTATGCCATTTCAGATGTGAGCCATAGCCATGGACATGCAAGTCGCTGGGTCGTTCCATCAGGGCAGTGTTCCAGCCTGATTCGCTTTGGGTGAGGATAACCAACTCAGTGGGGTAGCCATCGAAGATCGCATTGAACGCCAACTTCTTGCCATCGTTCGACCAAGTGAGGTTTTCGAGCCAGGCGTGAGGCGAATGGGCCTTAGCACGATAAGGTTCTGTGTTCGGAGTGGTGATCTTGCCTGCTTCCCAGATATCAACACGTGATTCTCCTTCTGACTTGATCACACTGTCGTCGTAAGCCGAGATCAAACCCAGCCGCTTGCCATCTGACGTTGCTACGAACTCACGGATGTAGCGTTTGTCATCGACCAGCTTCTCGCTTTTCCAGGTGACCAGGTCAAGCTTCCATATCTGTGAGATTTGTCGCTTGCCATGACCATACTCTAGCTTGCCGTATTGGTTTCGAAGGTCGCTGAATGAATCCTTCTCGTTATCACCGAGATCGACACTGTAGAAAAGTGCATTGCTCTTGCTGGTCAGATCAAACCCTGTGATGCCACCCTCCACGGTGGTAACAGGCTGCGGCTCACCGATAGAGGCAGCGTTGATTCGCCAGACCTGGGTCGTGCCATCAAAAGGTGGCTTCTTCTCAGCTTCCCTTTTGCGGTTGGCGAGAAAGTAGATGTACTGGCCATCATGCGACCACTTCATCGATCGTGGGTTGGAGCGATCAAAGGTTAGCCGTTTGGGTTGTGAACCTTCCTCGGTGGAAATGATCCAGAGGTCAGCCTTGCGATCATCAGTGGAGGTCTGCCAGCGTGCCTCGGTGTAAGCCACTTGCTTACCATCTGGGCTGAGGGCAACGCTGGTGATAGTAGCAATGGAACTGTAATCGGCCGGTGTGATGAGATGCGTGCGCTCTTGTGCCGTAGTGAAAGCACACAATCCCAACAACATCACGAAGGCAAGCATCGAACGAAGTTTCATAGTAGCACCGATGTCGAATCAAATAGAGCCAGGCAACACTCTACCCGGTGGCAGCAGTGAATGCCACCGTTTCTGAAAAAGAGATCGACAGCTTGACAGAAGGGGGTGCCAATGGTAGTTAACTAAAATGTTAATTAACCATAAGGTATATTACATGCCTGACAAACTCAGCCAGACTTTCACGGCCCTTGCTGACCCCACTCGGCGGGCATTGCTGGCCAAGCTTTCACGTGGCGAGACCAACGTCTCCGAACTGGCCAAGCCCTTTCTCAAGAAGATGAGTCTCCCTGCCATCACCAAGCATCTGAAAGTGCTGGAGAAGGCTGGCCTCATTACCAAGTCACGGATCGCCCAGATGCGACCCTGCAAAATCAATGGCGAAGCACTCAAGGATGTTGCGCAGTGGATGGAGCAGTACCGCATCTACTGGGAAGAAAGTCTGGATCGACTTGGCGAATACCTGAAAACCATACACCCCACTCCCTCTTCAAAAGGAAAGAACGATGGCCGCACGTCATAAGTCGAACGAGATTCGGATCACACGCCTGTACGATGCACCTCTGAAAGCGGTCTGGGATGCCTGGACCGATCCCCAGCAGGTGGCACAGTGGTGGGGGCCTCGTGGTTTCACCATCACCACGCATGAACATGATTTCAAACCGGGTGGCATCTGGCATTACACCATGCATGGGCCTGATGGTGTCGATTACCCGAACAAGACGTATTACCACGAAGTCGCGCTTTACTCCCGTATGGTCTACGATCATGGTGGCTACGATGATCGTCCGCCGCTGTTTCGTGTGACCGTAGAGTTCGCTGAGGTCGATGGCAAAACCTCGCTGGACATGCGAATGTCCTTTGCCACTCCCGAAGTGGCCAAAGAGATGGGAGGCTTCATTAAGAAAGCGGGTGGCAACGCTACCTGGGATCGACTGGGCGAATATCTGGAGAAACAATCGACAGGTATCGAGAAGTTCATCATCAACCGCTCGTTCGCTGTATCCATTGATCAACTCTTCGAGATGTGGACCAACCCCGACCACTTATGCCAGTGGCTGCCACCGACGGGGTTCACCATGAAGATGATCAACGGCGATATTCGTCAGGGCGGTGGTGCCTTCTTCTCCATGTCGAATGGCCAGGGCATCACCTTTCACTGCAGAACAAACTATCTCAAATTGGAGAAGCCCAAGGAAGTGGTGTATACCCAGCAGTTTTGCGATGCAGATGGAAAGGTCTCCCGGCATCCGCTAGCACCGGTGTGGCCTGAAACGATGTTGACATCAGTGCTGCTGACTCCTGAGGGCGATCAACTCACCCGAGTCACCGTATGCAGTGAACCATACGATGGTGCAACACCAGCAGAAATCCAGGCCTTCAGTGATGCCCGTGCAGGCATGACCGGTGGCTGGACTGGTTCCTTCGATAAGCTTGAAGAGCTTTTCACTAAATAGAGAAGTCATTCAGGAGCAAGGCTGTGACAACTGACGCAGCCTTGTTCATACTGTCAAATTAGCTTAACCAACGTGCTTCTTTACCCACGCTACGTAACGATCCATCCAGCCCTGCAGGAACTGCTTGCTGGCTGGGCCGATGTTGCCACTCTCGTCGAAGAGACCATCTTTGGCTTGGATGAACGCCTCTGGCTGACCCAGCGTCGGTACATCAAGATACGCGAGGATGTTTCGCAGATGCTGTTGAGCCAAGGCTGTACCCATTGCTCCAATCGATGCACCGATCACCCCAGCCGGCTTACCACCCCAGGCACTTTGTCCGTACGGGCGTGATGCATGATCGATGGCATTCTTGAGTACACCGGGAATCGAACGATTGTACTCGGGGGTGATAAAGAGCAATCCCTGGGCAGCTTGGATTTCGCTCTTCAATCGTGTGACTGAACCAGCAGGCGATCCATCATCATCCTGGTTGTATAAAGGCAGATCACTGATATCGAGTTGCTTGAAAGTGAAGTCACTCGGTGCCAGCTTGGCGAGAGCAGTGGCCAGCTTCCGATTGAACGAATCCTTACGCAGGCTGCCTACGATGACAGCGATCTGATACTTACTCACGATGATCTCCTGAATGGGAGGTAGTAGGTTGTTACTATGCTAGGCGTTAGCTGATAACATGTCATCGCGAGGTGAATCTTGTCAACACCAGCGTGAGTAAGCCGATGGTCAGCAAATCACTCAATATCAATGGCAGACAAGTTCCGCGATTCCTTTATGGCACTGCCTGGAAGGAAGAAGCTACCCAGCGCCTGACTGAACTGGCGTTGCAACATGGTTTCCGTGGCATCGATACCGCCAACCAGCGTCGTCACTATTACGAGGCTGCGGTTGGGCAGGCTATCACCAATTCGATTGCTCAGGGGTTAATCACACGGGATGACCTTTTTATTCAAACCAAGTTCACGTACCGACATGGACAGGATCATCGCCTTCCTTATGACCCTGCAGCCTCCATCTCCATTCAAGTGGAGCAATCATTCGCCAGTTCGCTGACGCACTTGGGAATTGATCATGTTGATTCGTACGTGTTGCATGGGCCCAGCAAACGAGAAGGGCTTGGAAGTTCGGATTGGGAAGCATGGCGAGCGATGGAGGCCATCTACGATAGTGGTCGAACGGAATTGCTTGGCATCAGCAATGTCACACTCAAACAACTGGAAACACTTTGCAGCAAGGCACGAGTGCTACCAGCTTTTGTTCAGAATCGCTGCTTTGCTGTCGATGGCTGGGATCGTAGCATTCGGAAGTTCTGTAAGTCTAATGGCATTCACTACCAGGGATTCTCACTACTTACTGCGAATCGCAACTTGATGACTCATTCCGAAATGGCTCGTATTGCGAAACACTACCATCAAACAATTAGCCAGATCGTATTCAGGTTTGCTCTGGAAGTGGGGATGATACCCTTAACCGGAACCAATGATCCGAGTCACATGGCTGATGATCTTCAAATATTTGATTTCCAGCTCAATGCGGAAGACGTGGCTGCAATAGAGACGCTCGTCATGCAATAGGATTACGCACCAAAACGAAAAGACATCTTGCAAATCAGAGTGTCAGGAGTTTGCAAGATGTCTGGATTTTACTGTCGCAAGTGTTACCACTTCGCAGCGGCAGTGTCGGGCTTGTCAGCATCACAGGATTGACAAACCTTCTCGAACTCAGCGACTTCCTTCTCGGCCTGCTCCTTGGCATAGCCGTACTTTTCCTGAATCTTGCCGACCAGTTGGTCACGCATGCCGTTGACGATGGTGAGGTCATTGTCTGTGAGTTTCCCCCACTTCTCCTTGACCTTGCCAGTTAGTTGTTTCCATTGGCCCTTTAGTGTATCTGCGTTCATGATAAACTCCTTGCATGAAAGGAAAGTGTGAGATGAAGGTTTGCTTCAACAAAACAGAAAGCAAAACCCATGCCAAATGTATGAGTAACCTATTTCATGGTGATTCAAGTTTGCAATTGCTGGGAAACGCAGCTTCAGTGACAGAGATCAGGAACGGCAGTGCTCAGTTTCGGGCAAGATGCTGCGAGGACTTGAGTGGTCACTCTAACACAATTTCTGAAGAAGAAACGGTGGTAACCTGCTTTTGTGATACAGGGATTCGAACAATGAATTCACTACCTTTTCCCGGTCCTGGGCTTAAGGCTTCCACAGTACCGTGATGCAATGTAACTATTCCATTCACAAGTGCCAGACCAATACCCAATCCACCTTGAGAGTGCTGTTCACTGCGATCAAGCTGATTAAACAGCTGAAAGATAGTGACAAGCATGTTGGCGGGAATGCCTAAGCCATTGTCACTAACCTTCATGACGATGGTATCGTCTTCCTGATTAGATGAGAGAATGATCTCCCCTTTGGCATGAGTATATTTCGCAGCATTGTTCAGCAGATTGACTAATACTTGTGTGAGCCGAGTAGCATCCCCTTCAAAGAAAATCTGCTGTTCCGGAACCAGAACTGTGAGATGATGCTGACCTGCTTCAATGAGAGGCCTGCTGGTTTCGACAGCAGCTTCGACGATGGCGCGCAGTTCCACGGGTTCGAGGCGGAGCTTGATTTTACCACGAGTAAATCGGGACAGATCAAGTAGATCGTCTACAAGGCGGATTAACTGGTTGAGTTGTCTCTCAATCATGCCCCGGCAACGTTCGACCGTTTCCACACGGTGCTCGGCTAGCCGCATGATTTCGAGTGCGTTGCGAATGGGGGGGAGTGGATTTCTTAGTTCATGAGCCATGCTGGCGAGAAATACATCCTTCCGACGGTTGGCTTCTCGCTGCTCTTCTTCTTGAAGTTTCTGATCATGTATGTCCGTACTCGTTCCGTACCATTTGATCAACTTGCCTTCCGAATTGAACACTGGAACACTACGAGCAAGGAACCAACGAAATTCGCCATCACTGGAACGTTTCAGGCGCAACTCGAATTGATGAATTGCCTCTTCAGCTATTGCCTTTTTCCAGGATCGATCCAGTGGTTCCTGATCATCGGTATGAATAACGCCACGATGTTGTTCTGGCGTACGAGATTGCTCCAGAGTTAACCCGGTGTAGACGATCCATTGTGTGTTAATGTACTCAATAGTGCCATCAGCCTGGCTGATCCAGACGATCTGGGGCATAGCATCGGCAAGGTGACGGAAGCGTTCTTCACTTTGCCGGAGAGCCTGATCAGTCGCTTCGCGTGCTCGCATCTCATCATGAAGCGCCTGGTTGCTGTTGACCAATTCCAGAGTGCGAGCAGTAACCTGCTGTTCCAGTTCACATGAGTGACGATGCTGAAGAAGGGTGTAGCGAATGGCTCGATCGAGTTTGGCAGGAGTGAGGTCTTTCTTTTCGAGAAAGTCGGCCGCTCCCAATTCCATCGCTGAGTAATCTACATCACGTTCACTTTGCCCAGTCAGCAGGATAACGGGAATGGTGCACTTCTTCTGTTTGGCTTCCCGTAACAAGTCAATGCCGTTGCGGGATCCTAAGTTATTATCGAGCAGGCAAATGTCATGTTCCGCTGCACAGATGGCAGTGAGGCCATCTTCGTAACGTGCTTTCCAGTCAACGACGAACCCTTGAGGATCAATCTCCTCGAGTAGATCCTTGGTAAGGAAATAATCCCCATCGTCGTCATCAATGAGTAGTACCCGGATCGGTGTTCTCACCGTATCCACCTCCATTAGGCAGTTCGACAATTTCCAGCCAGTACTTTCCCAGAGCACGAATCACTTCGAGTAGTGAGCTGAAGGTGACAGGCTTGGTGATGTACGATGAAGCAGAGAGATCGTAGGTACGATAATATCTTCTTCCGCTTTGGAAGTAGTCAGCACGACCACGCGAATGTGTTTGAGCTTAGGATCAGCCTTGATCTCTCGAAGTGCTTCGCGTCCGTCCTTGCGAGGCATGTTCAAATCGAGAAGCAGTAACCCTGGAAATGGAGAAGTTGCAGGATCGGAATACTTGCCTCGTCGGCACAGGTAATCCATCAATTCCACGCCATCTTCCACGAAGTGCAGATCATTGGCGAGAAGGCTTTCTGCGAAGGCCTCTTTGGTCATTTGTCGATCATCGGCATCATCGTCAGCCATCAGAATGGTGATGGGCTTGCCAGTTTTTCCTGTGTTCGGCATGTTAGCTTTCCTGATTGGTTTGCTGGAGCAGGGGTAGGCGGATGACAAAGCTGGCACCCTGACCGACAACACCATTGGCAACAATGTTGCCTTGATGTCGCTCGACGATTTTCTGGCAGATGGCCAGTCCCATACCAGTCCCTTCGTATTCATTGCGACCGTGAAGACGCTGAAACAGCTGAAAGATTCGATCAGCATATTGTTGTTCAAAGCCGATGCCATTGTCCTGCAGAGTGATTTCACACCCGGGTTTACCATTCACCACCTCTTGCTTCGAAGTAAGTGTGAGTTCTGGTAGCACTCCAGGTTTGCTGAATTTCAAACTGTTGCCAATGAGGTTCTGAAAGAGTTGCCGCATCTGCGTCTCGTCAGCTTCGACCGTGGACAAAGTACCGATGTTGAGCTTGGCATTGGTTTCTTGGAAGCGCACTTCAAGTTCACCCATCACTTCCTTGACAATGACGTTCAGGTCAACCGGGACAAAAGGACGGCCTTTCGTGCCAACCCGGGAGTATGTCAGTAAATCTTCGATTAGGTGTCGCATGCGTCCTGCAGAGAACTGGATGCGTTCTATGTAGTTCTGTCCGGCTTCATCCAGCTTATCCTTGTATCGGGTTGTCAGCCGATCACTGAAAGCCTGTATCTTCCGCAGCGGTTCCTGCAGGTCATGCGAGGCTACGGATGCAAACTGTTCCAGTTCACGGTTGCTTCGTCGCAACCCTTCTGCAAATGCAGCAGATTCCGCTTCCAATCTTTTGCGTTCGATAATCTCGTCGTGCAAGCTTTGATTGATGGCAACCAAAGCTTCGGTTCGATGTGCTACCCGTTTCTCGAGATCGCTATTCGCTTCGCGCAGTTGATTCTCCATATGGAAGCGGAATTTCAACTGTCGATTGATGATAAAGAAAACCAAAATGGCCATGCCTACCATCAGCAGACTGCCCGCAACGAGCATGGCTATTGCTCGACTACGACTCTGCTTCACATAATCACGTTGTCTTGCCAGGTGTTCGCGTTGTCGCTCTTCACTTTTCTGAACCAGATCACGGAAATCATCCATATAGAGCTTTCCTTGATTTTCGAGAATTCGCTTCCGAGCAGCTTCCATTCCCTGCCATCTACGCAGTTCGAGAACCACTTTCATCTCTTTCATTTTGAGTTGGATTAACTCTTCGAGTCTGTCTGCCTCTTGCATCGTGCTAAGGTCGTTCGTGCTCATTTCACGAAGAGTATGCAGGATGCGGCCAAATCTTTTCTGGGCGTTGACGAACGGCTCAAGATACTCGTT
>WBZX01001665.1_pt1 | contig 16347 bp, 16 predicted proteins | sample 5204211 | NCBI WGS metagenome assembly WBZX01 (sample SAMN12344362, study PRJNA552823) | activated sludge metagenome | biome: Activated sludge suspended growth; feature: Nitrification reactor; material: Wastewater; isolation source: activated sludge from nitrification reactor of wastewater...
GCGCGATGGCGCTCGCCAGCCAATTATCCACGTTGACTACGGCGGTTTGGTAATCACGGTGCATTGTTTCCCGCGCTCCGCCCGGAACCCGGCTCAGCGGCCGCCACAGCGGTTCGGGAACGCCGGCCAGCGTCGCGTGCATGCCGATCAGCGAGGCGGCCGGAATCGGTGTCAAATCGCCACCCGGCTCCAGGGCGGCGGTTTCGGTACCGACATGGGCGGCGAACAGGAACAGGTGCCGCAGACGCGGCGAGCCGGCCTGTTCGATGCGTCCCGCGATTCCGGCCGGGTCGTCTTCGATACGCTGGGTCAGCCCGCTGAAATCGGCGGCAGTACGTACCGGCAGGCGGGCGACCGGGGCGACGCCGAGTTGCGCCGCAAGCTCGTCGAGGCGGCGGATGTGCGCCTCGACCGGTCGCGACAACTGCTGCATTGCTTCATCCGTCTGTTGCCCGTAGCCGCCCAGCCACTGGCTCAGGTAGCCGTATTCGAAGCCCAGCCGAAAGACGCGCTGTGCGAAGCGTGGGTCGAGCGCCGCCTCGCGTTGCCGCGACCGTTCGGCTATCGCGGCGGCTTCGGCCGCGTAGGTCAGGGTCGGATCATTGACCGTCCAGCCCCGTTGCCCCAGTTGCCCCGCCCCCCACATCCAGACCGCCTGAATGCCGAGGTAAAGTGCCGTAATCGCCAGGGTGGCCAGCAGAAAGCGCCACTGCTCGCGCCAGCGGGCCCGGCTGTCGTCTGCATTGGGGAGCGTGCCGCTCAAGACAGTTTCCAGAGAATGACGTTGGCGGTAGGCTAGCACCATTCTTCCCCGGAGGGAGCGAGCGATGATGAACAGCGGCGAGCTGAGCGTGCACTTCATCAACAGCGTGCTGGTCACGGTCGTCGTCGCGCTCTTCGTGCTCTGGCGTTACCAGCAGGCGATCCTCGGCGGCATGAATCGGGGCGACAGCGTGGCGCTGCCCTTGCCGGGGGCCACGGAGCAGGCTTCGGCGGGATGGCCGGGGGGCGATCTGCCGGCCCGTGAGCGCGCCATGCGCCGCCGCATCGCCGCAGCCTGGTTGCTGACGACGGCCCTGTGCGGCCTGCCGATGGCCATCGCCTACATGTCCGTCGCGGACATGGGGTTGTCGCCGACCTATGCGCTCGGGCTGACGCTCTGCTACATGGTCGCCGCCCTGCCGATGATCGCCGTGTCGCTGGCCTGGCCAACGTTGCGCATCGTCGGCGCCTTCGTCGCCATGATGATCTGCTGCGCGGCGCTGGTCCTGGTCGCCGGTGTGGTTGAACGATCCATGGCCGGTCGGCCACTCAGCTGGCGGATCCTCGGCCTGATCCCCCTGTTCGGCGAGTTGGCCTGGAACCAGCTATGGATGGCCGGCCTGTTCTGGCTGATGTCATGGCCGGTGCGCCTGCGCGGCGTCGTGCCGATCACCTTCGCCGCCCTGCTGGTCTTCGGCTTCGCTCCCTTTGCCGGCTCGCGCCTGACGGCTGCGCTGGCCGCCACGGAATTCGGCACCCCCTGGGTGCTGACTCTCGGCCTCAACGGCGTCTTCGTGCTCATCGCCCTGCCGGTCGGCTGGCTGGCCTGGCTGCGCTTGCGCAAACTGGCTGGCGACTATGAGGCCAAACGCTTTTCCGACGCGCAATTGCTGGCCCGAACCTGGTGGCTGATGCTCGTCGTCACCATCGGCTTCGACATCCTGATCGCCCGCGAGCGCCCCGTCTTCGCGCTGCTGCTGGTCGCTGGCGAAATCCTGCTCTTCGCACCGGTCAACCGCTGGGTGCTGCAACAGCTGGGTGTCGTCCGGGGCAGCGAAGCACGGCTTGCGCCGACGCTGTTGCTGCTCCGCGTCTTCGGCTACACGGCGCGCACCGAGCGCCTGTTCGACCGGGTGGCGGCGCGCTGGCGGCTGATCGGCCCGGTCACCATGATCGCGGCGCCCGACGTCACCGCCCGCACCATCGATGCCGGCGACTACCTGCGCTGGCTGACCGGGCGGGTCGACGAACTGTTCGTCACCTCACGCCCCAGCCTCGATGCCAAGCTGGCGGGCCTGGACCTGAACCCCGACCCCGACGGACGTTTTCGCATCAACGAATTCTGCTGCCGCGATTCGACCTGGCAGGCGACGGTCGTCGAACTGATGCTGCGCGCCGACGCGGTGGTCATGGATGTGCGCGGCATCACCCAGGCCCGGCGCGGCTGCGAGTTCGAACTGCAACAACTGGCGCAGCGCCTGCCGCCGCAGCGGCTGGTGCTGGTCGTCGACGAGACGACCGACAGGGCCGTGTTGCAGGCGGCGTTCGGCCCAAGATTGGACGAGGTACGGCTGGTCGAGGTTCGGAGAAGCCGGGAGGCGGATCGGGCGTTCAGTGCGCTGGTTGATGCTGCAAATTAAGCAGTGATTATTGAAAGGGAACGCAAGCACCAGGGGCTAAATGGCTCCGACCCCATTAATGATTCCCCGAATTTTTTGTTACAACTCATCATGGCCATCTTTTCTTCATCAGTTGCAGAACTTCGATCCCATTGGTGCCAGATTTGCTCATTTGCATCAGTTCTAAGCCAGCCATCGCCCCGAATAACTCTGCACAATTCAGACATTCTTCCAGCTCTTCTGGCGAAAATGTTGGTTCGACTCCGTCTTGCGACTGCCACCGTTGAAGATGCAGTCCGCCGGTATGCGTGAAGGCGCACATGGCACTCCAATTATTCTTCTTTATGCGAGACAGAGCCCCGCTGGTAAATGCTTCAGTGGACTCGATTTCCGCGATCATTGTTTTAGGTGGTTCATCGCCTCGAAATACAGCAGATGCCTGTGTGTCAGTAGCACAGTGCTTCAGCCAAAGCCCGCGCAAGTAAGCCTCGAAGAGTATCCGCAGTAAGGCGAAGCTCGACGAATAAAATTCCTTCTTCATCAGGAAAATTATTGCTGCATGGTGGTCCTGCGCGATGCCGAAGCAAGCTGCAGCGGCGCGATTTTTCTCCGTCTGCCACATCTCTACTTCGTTACTAAGACCGTGAAGTTCTGCTCCGAATTTCTCTGCGACTTCAATTCTCTCAGGCGTCATGATGAATTCTAATTAGCAATAGAGGACAAGGTGTCGCCTATTTCGGTGATGTGTCCAATAAACAGCCTATGGGGATTTGGCTAAATCCATTGACTGCTGAGGTCAACAGCGAAAAACAGGTGTTTTTGAGATATTGGCTTTCTGGCAAACCGGACATGCCTGCTTTCGGCGGAAATATGTCGAATAGGATATGGCGGCAGAGGAGAGCTATCTATTCGATTCCGATACTTTCAGCCTATTGCCCGCGTAGGAACAGCTTGTCGAGTTGATCTATCGATAGCTCCGTCCAAGTCGGCCGCCCATGATTGCATTGGCCGGCGCGTTCGGTTTCTTCCATCTGGCGCAGGAGGGCGTTCATTTCGGGCAAGGTGAGAATGCGGCGGGCGCGGACGGCGCCGTGGCAGGCCATGGTGGCGAGCAGTTCGTTGCGCCGTGCCGTGGCTAGCTGGGTGATGCCGTGTTCGCGCAGTTCGGCGATCAATGAACGGGCCAGCGCGGCGGGGTCGCCGGACTGGAGCAGGGCGGGGACGCTGCGCACGCCGAGCTGGTTGGGGCCGAGCGGGGCGATCTGGAAGCCGAGGTCGGCCAGCGCTTCGGCGTGTTCCTCGACGGCGGCGATGTCGAGCGGGTCGGCGGCGAAGACGGCGGGGATCAGCAGCGCCTGGGTGGCGATCTGGCGGTTGTCGAGGGCGGTCTTCAGCTTTTCGTAGAGGATGCGCTCATGCGCGGCGTGCATGTCGACGAGGACGAGGCCGCGCGCGTTCTGGGCCAGGATGTAGATGCCGTGCAACTGGGCCAGCGCGTAGCCGAGCGGCGGGCTGTCGCGGTCGACGGCTGCCGAGGGCATGAATTGGGGGGCGACGGCGGAAGTGCTCGCCGGTTCGCCGATGCCTTGGGTGGCGCGGGCGAAGGCGAGGTAGGCGGCAGCGGCGGGTTCAGCGACGCCGAGGCTGCTCTGGTGGCGCAGTGGAGGCGGGTAGTTGGCGGCAATATTGAAATTTGCCCTTTTTTCGGGGTCGACCGCAACCGGTGCCGAATAGGCCGTTTCGCCCTGTACCGGCGCCGCCAGCGTGCGCTGGATGGCGTGGAAGACGAACTGGTGCATGGCGCGCGAGTCGCGGAAGCGGACTTCGGTCTTGGCAGGGTGCACATTGACGTCGACCAGCGCCGGGTCGATGTTGACGAACAGGCAGACGGCGGGCTGGCGGCTGCCGTGCAGCACGTCGCGGTAGGCTTCGCGCAGGGCGTGGGCGATCACCTTGTCGCGCACATAGCGGCCGTTGACGAAGACGTACTGGCCGTCTTTTGCATCGGTGGCGCGCGTCGGGTCGATCGCGAAGCCGGCGATGGCCAGCGGGCCGGCGGCGGCGTCGAGGCGGCGGGCGGCGCCGAGGAAGTCGTCGCCGAGGATGTCGGCGATGCGCCTGGCGCTGTCGGCGGGGGCGAGCTGGAAGATGTTGCGGCCGTTGTGAGTGAGGCTGAAGGCGACGTCGGGGCGGGTCAGCGCCAGGCGCTTGACGGCGTCGGCGCAGTGGGCGAATTCGGTGCCTTCGGCCTTGAGGAATTTGCGGCGGGCCGGGGTGTTGTAATAGAGATCGCGCATTTCGACGACGGTGCCGGCCATCAAGGCCGCCGGTTCCGGCTCGGCGCCGGGTTCGGCCTTCAGCTTCCAGGCGTGGCTGGCGCCGTGTTCGCGGCTGCTGATGGCGAGGCGGGCGACCGAGGCGACCGAGGCCAGCGCTTCGCCGCGAAAGCCGAGTGAACTCACCCGCTCCAGATCCTCCAGCGAAACGATCTTCGACGTGGCGTGGCGGGTCAGGGCCAGCGCCAGTTCTTCCCGGGCGATGCCGCAGCCGTCGTCGGTGACACGGATCAGCTTGACGCCGCCTTCCTCGAGATGGACCTGGATCGCCTTGCTGCCGGCGTCAAGGCTGTTTTCCAGCAGTTCCTTCAAGACCGAGGCGGGTCTTTCGACCACTTCGCCCGCGGCAATCTGGCTGATCAGCAGGTCGGGGAGGCGGGCAATCGTCGGCATGGCGGGATTATACCTTGAGGTAAAATCGCGGCTTTACCACGCCCGGCGCCTTCCGATGGATTTACTCATGCAGTTCATGGACATCGTCCTCCACCTCGACAAGCATCTGGCGCTGCTGGTGCAGCAGTACGGCCTGTGGATCTACGGCATCCTGTTCGTCATTATCTTCGCCGAAACCGGCTTCGTCGTGACGCCCTTCCTGCCCGGCGATTCGCTGCTCTTCGTGGCCGGCGCGCTGGCGGCGATCGGCGAAGGCGGCATGGACATCTTCGTGCTGATGGGCGTCCTGATTACCGCGGCCGTCCTCGGCAACACCCTCAATTACCAGATCGGCCGCTTCCTTGGCCCCAAGGTCTTCCACTGGGAAAACTCGCGCTTCTTCAACCGCGACGCGCTGGTCAAGACGCACGCCTTCTACGAAAAGCACGGCGGCAAGACGCTGGTGATCTCGCGCTTCCTGCCGCTCTTCCGTACCTTCGCCCCGTTCGTCGCCGGCATCGGTTCAATGACCTATGCACGCTTCACGCTGTTCAACCTGATCGGCGCGCTGAGCTGGGTGGTCTCGCTGTGCCTGGCCGGCTACTGGCTGGGCAACCTGCCATGGGTCCGCGCCAACCTGTCACTGATCATCGTCGGCATCATCGCCTTCACGCTGGTGCCGGTCGGCATCGGCTACCTGAAGAGCAGAACGGCTTGATGCGCTGGCTGGCCATTCTTCCCATGCTTCTGGTCGCGGCGTGTTCGACCAAAATGGGGAAGGATGGCCGGACAGAGACCACGGTCGACGCCAAATATCTGGTCAAAACCGAGGTCGACCGCATCGCCGACACCGTGCGTACCGATACCGTGGACGGTTTGCTGCTGATCGCCGACAAGCTCTACAAGCGCAACCCGCGCGAATGGAAAAAGAGCGCAGCCAGCCGCGAGGCGGCGGTCTTACGGCTGAAGCTGCGTCAGTACAAGAGCTTTCCCGAACTCGGCGGGCTGCGCGAGGGGCAGGCGGCGGCGCTGGCCTTCAGCGAGGTGTACGAGGGCGACCGCGTGCTGGCGCTGATGTTCGGGCTGCTGACGATGACCGACGCGGCCTTCGAGCACAAGGGCGAGTTCTACATTCTCGACGCGCTGGACGAGCGCAAGCTCTACAACAGCGCGCGCAACATGGAGATCGCCATCTGGAAGCTGAGCGGCGACCGCAACGCCGCCGGCGAACTCTTTCTGCTGTCCAATGAACTCGATCCGGCCAACCGCAACCTTTCCTTCGAGCGCGAATTCGGCCGCGAAATCGCGCTCCTCGACCTGATGGCCAAGATCGTCGCCGACCGCAACGGCCGCGGCTTTTCCCGGGCGACCCAATCGATCGTCACTACCATTTTCCTGCCTGTAAGCTTCATCAAATGAAAAAAATCGTCATCCTCATCTCCGGCCGCGGCAGCAACATGGAGGCCCTGATCGCCGCCCGCGACGCCGGCCAGTTGCCGGTCAACATCGCTGCCGTGATCAGCAACCGGCCGGACGCGGCAGGCCTGGAGACGGCCGCCAGGGCCGGCATCACCGCCCATTTCATCGACCACAAGGCATTTTCCGGGCGCGAGTCCTTCGACGCCGCGCTGGCCGAATGCATCGACGGCTTCGCCCCGGATCTCGTCGTCCTCGCCGGCTTCATGCGCATCCTCAGCGACGGTTTCGTGCGCCATTACGCCGGCCGCCTGATGAACATCCACCCCTCGCTGCTGCCATCCTTTCCCGGCCTGTACACCCATCGGCGGGCGCTGGAAGAGGGCGTGCGCATCCACGGTTGCACCGTGCATTTCGTGACGCCGACGCTCGACCACGGCCCGGTCATCATCCAGGCCGCCGTGCCGGTGCTCGACCGCGACGACGAGGCGACGCTGGCCGGCCGTGTGCTGCGCCAGGAACACCGGATCTATCCACAGGCCGTGCGCTGGTTCGCCGAAGACCGCCTGCGCCTGGAAGACGGCCGCGTGCGTTTGGCTGCCGAACTGGCCGATGGCGCCGTGCTGATCGCGCCCGAGGTGTGCTGAGCGGCAATGCCGATCGCGCTGTTCGCCGCGCTGCTCGGCTCGCTGGCCATCCATGCCGCGGCGCTGTTCGGCACCGATGCCGAACTCTTTGGCGGCGAGCAGGAACCGCCGCCGCTGCGCGCAGAGTTGCGGCCGCTTCCCGAGCCACCCGTCATTCCACCGGCGGCGGTGCCGCCAGCGCCATCCAAGCCCGCCGCCAAAGCGGCCCGGACGCCCAAGCTGGCAATGGCCCGCCCGGCGCCGCATGCTCTGCCGGTCGCGCCCGAAGTGGAAGCCGAGCCTGCCATGGAAATTGCCCCTGAAATGCCGTCGACCGCAACCAGTCCGCCCGCCGAGCCTGTCAGGCCGGTCTTGCCGGCCACCGGCACCATCCGTTTCGCCATCTACAAGGAATCGCTGGGCCTGCAGATCGGCCGCGCCGAACATCGCTGGGAATTCAATGCAGATGGCAGCTACCGGCTGACCGCGGTCACCGAAACCAGCGGCCTGGCGGCGCTCTTCAAGCCGGTGCGGATGGAAACCGAAAGCCGCGGACGGATGGCGGCCGGCGGCCTGCAGCCGGAAACCTACCGCAGCCTGAAGAATGGCAAGGATGCCAACGAAAGCGCCGATTTCGACTGGTCGACCGCGGCAGTCCGCCTGGCGCGCGACGGCAGCGTGCGGCCGATAGCGCCCGGTACGCAGGACCTCCTGTCGCTCAACTACCAGCTGGCCTACCTCGGCAAGCTGGCCGAGGGCAGTTCCATGGGCGTCGTCACCGGCAAGAAGTACGAACGCTACGCGCTCGATTCGCTCGGCGAGGAAGAGGTCGAGACGCCGGCCGGCCGTTTCCGCACGCTGCACCTGCGGGCGATGACCGATAACATCACCGAAATCTGGATCGCGCTCGATCGCCAGCACTTGCCGGTTAAAATCCGCTTTACCGATAAAAAAGGCGAAAGCTTCGAGCAGGTCGCCACCGAACTGGGAACACCATGAAAGCTCGCTTCACCCCTGCGCTGTTCGCCCATGCCGAGGCTGTCCTCGGTCTGCTGCTGCGCTTCGAATACCCGGCCGACGCTGTCGTTTCGCGCTATTTTCGCGAGCACCGCGAACTGGGTCATGCCGACCGCGCTTTCGTCGCCGAAACGGTGTTTGCCGTGCTGCGGCGCGGCCGCAGCCTGGAGGCGCGCTGCGCCGGCAAGCTCTCGGATCGCAACCGCCTGCTGGCGGCGCTGGCCGTGACGCGAGGCTGGAGTCAGCGCGAACTGGCGCCGGTGCTCAAGGCGAGCGAGGAGGAATGGCTGGCCGCCGCCAAGGCGATGCCCGAGAGCGAACTGCCGCCGGCCGTCCGCTGCGACCTGCCGGACTGGCTGTACAACGCGCTCGAGGCGCAGTTCGGTGCCGAGGAGGTGGGCAAGCTGGCGCAGGCGCTCAATCAGCCGGCACCACTCGATCTGCGCGTCAATACGGTGAAAACGAACCGCGAAGCAGTGCTTGCGCGGTTTGAGGCAGACGGCATCGCCGCCGTTCCCGGCCCGCTGTCGCCGATGGTCGTGCGCCTGCGCGAAAAGCCGGCATTGGCCAAACACCCGCTCTTTCTCGAAGGCGCCTTCGAGGTGCAGGACGAGGGCAGCCAGTTGCTCGGCTACCTGCTGGAGCCGAAACGCGGCGAAATGGTCGTCGATTTCTGTGCCGGCGCCGGCGGCAAGACCCTGCTGCTCGGCGCCCTGATGAAGAACACCGGCCGCCTCTACGCCTTCGACGTTTCCGACAAGCGCCTCGCCAACCTGAAGCCGCGCCTGGCCCGTTCCGGCCTGTCCAACGTCCATCCGGCGCGCATCGAGCACGAGCGCGATACCAAGATCAAGCGCCTGGCAGGCAAAGTTGACCGCGTGCTGGTCGATGCGCCATGTTCGGGCCTCGGCACACTGCGCCGCAACCCCGATCTCAAATGGCGGCAGAGCGAGGATTCGGTGGCCGAACTGGCGGTCAAGCAGGCCGCCATCCTCGATGCCGCCGCCAAACTGGTGCGCCTTGGCGGCCGCGTGGTTTACGCCACCTGCAGCCTGTTGACCGCGGAGAACGACGCGATCATCGCGGCTTTCCTGACCAGTCATCCTGATTTCACGCTGACCCCGGCTTCCGCCGTGCTGGCCAAACAGGGCATCGCGCTCGACGGCGATTTCCTGCGCCTGCTGCCGCATCGCCACAATACCGACGGCTTTTTCGCAGCCATTCTGGATAAAAAGGCATGAAGCAGCAGCAAAGTGAAGCCCTGCAGTTGTTCCGCGATCTGGTCGACGATCTGCGCGACCCGAATTTCGTCTGGCAACTGGTCGCGCTGGCGGCCTGTCTCGGTGCCGCCTGGCTGATCGCCCGCTGGTGGCTGGCGCGCCACCACAAGGCTGACGGTGGTCGCCTGCACGATGCCGGCGCCCGCCTGGCTTTCCCGCTGACGGCGATGCTGCTGGTCAGCGTGACCAAGCTGGTGTTGCAGAACTTCATCCACGTCAATCTGTTCCGTCTGGCGATGCCTTTGCTTGGCTCGATGGCGCTGGTGCGCGCTGTAGTCTTCGTATTGCGGCAGGCCTTCCCCAAGGCGACGTGGCTGACGACCTGGGAGCGCATCATCGCGACCCTGGTCTGGGGCTGGCTGGCGCTCTACATCACCGATCTGGCGCCGCATTTCATCGACACGCTCGAAGGCGTCGTCTTCCCGCTCGGCACGCAGCGCATCAATCTGTGGATGATCCTGCAGGGGATCGTCACCGTCTTCCTGACGGTGGTCGTCGCGCTGTGGGTGGCCGGGGTTATCGAAGCGCGCCTGATGCGCATGGAGGGCGTCGACTCCAGCCTGCGCATCGTCGGCGTGCGCGTCGCCAAGGCGCTGCTGACGGTGGCGGCGCTGGTGACCGGCCTGACCATGGTCGGCATCGACATGACCGCCTTTTCGGTGTTTACCGGCGCCCTTGGCGTCGGTCTCGGCTTGGGCATGCAGCGCATCGCCAGCAACTACGTGTCCGGCTTCATCATCCTGCTCGACCGCTCGATCCATCTCGGCGATGTCGTGCAGGTGGGGGCCGACAGCGGCCAGGTGAGCAAGATCACGACGCGCTACACGGTGCTCAAGCACCCGGCCGGCACCGAATACATCGTCCCCAACGAGGCGCTGATTTCCAACGTGGTGCAGAACCAGTCGTATTCCGATACGCGCCTGCGCCTGTCGACGACCGTCGGCGTCGCCTACGACTGCGACCTCGAACTGGCGATGCGCCTGATGTGCGAAGCGGCGGCGGCGCAGCCGCGCGTGCTGGGCGATTCGCCGCCGCGCGTCTTCCTGACTTCCTTCGCCGACAGCGCCATCAATCTCGAACTCGGCTTCTGGATCGCCGACCCGGAAGAGGGCAAAGGCAACGTTCTCTCCGACATCAACCTCGCCATCTGGCGGGCGTTCAAGGAAAACGGCATCCAGATTCCCTTCCCGCAGCGCGAAGTGCGGGTGCTCAACGAAAAATCGGCGGAGTAGCCCGTTCGGGGCTTCCGCCGATTCGCTGGCCGGAGCTGCCGGAAATCAGGTCGTCTGCAGCAGGCTCCGTTCGAAGGCACGTTCGGCGCGCTCCTTGCGGCGCTTGGCAAAATATTTCTGCGCATGGGCGATGCGCAGGCCAAGCCGGTCCAGCTTCAGAAAGCGCTTCGCCTTGCTCTTCGTTTTTTCCATGATTGTCTCCTTCGGTGGCTGACGACGAAGACAATTTAATGCGGGCCGCGGCGAGCGTCTGTTCAACTTTCTTGCCTGCTTTGTAACGCTGGCTGACAGGGCGAGTTTCGCGCCGCAGGCGTCAGGCGCGACGAGGGTTGCGCCCACCATTCTTCTATTGCCTGAGCGCTCGAGTCGGGATCAATCATTCCGACTCATCCAGGCGCCCGTTGCCTGATGCAGAAAGCGGAACTGCCTTTCCATCCGCCGGCAGCCAATGCAGATCGTCAGGTGCAGATGCAACCGGAGGCGCTCGCCCGGACTGAGCTGGCGTTCGAGTTGCATCGAGGCGAGGCGGGTGGCTTCCTTGCAGCTGATCATTTCCGTTCCTGTCTCAGGCGCGATTGCGAGACGCCTTTCGGATTAGTCGGCGAATGGCGAAAAACCTTACCAATTTTTTTGCAGTATGATCGAAAACCCTGAATTACCGCGAGTCGACATGCCTGCAGACCCACTGCGCGACCCCGAGTTCCTCACCGGCCTCCGCCGCGACATGCTGCGCTTTGCCGAAATGCAGTTGCGCGACCGGGCGCAGGCCGAGGATGCCGTCCAGGAAGCGTTGGTGGCGGCGCTGCAGGGCCGCGAAACCTTCGCCTCGCGCGCGTCGCTGCGGACCTGGGTGCTGGCGATCCTCAAGAACAAGATCGTCGATGCGCTGCGCCGCCGGGTGCGCGAGCGTGTTGCGGTCGACGTCGAAAACGATGCCGATCTCGACGCCTATTTCGACCGCCGCGAGCACTGGTCGGACGATACGCGTCCGTCGGCGTGGGCCGGTCCGGAACAGGCGACGGAAAACAAGCGCTTCTGGGAAGTCTTCGAAGCCTGCCTCTATCGCTTGCCGGAGGCCACGGCCCGCATTTTCACGATGCGCGAAGTGCTCGGTTTCGATACCGAGGAAATCTGCGCGACGCTGGCAATCACCGCCAACAATTGCTGGGTTCAGCTGCACCGCGCCCGTCTGGCGCTGCGCGCCTGCCTCGGCGCCAACTGGTTTGGCGAGACGGCTTGAGAACGAGCGGCTGGCTTGGCGACACTTCGTATTTTACGAACAGAAATTTCGCTTAATTCTTGTTTTAATGAAACGCAAGCACGGCTATCCTGTAGCGTACATTTCATACCCTGAACGGAGACAACCATGAAATCGATTGCCCTTTTATCCGCTGCGCTGGTGCTCGGCTTCACGCTGGTAACCGGCGATGCCGAAGCCGCCAGGCGCCTGGGGGGCGGTTCGTCCTCCGGCATGCAGCGCGAGTCGATCAGCCCGCAAAAATCCCCCGCCGCGGCGCCGGCGCCCAGCCAGGCAGCGGCACCGGCGGCCGCCAAGCCGCAGGCAGCCCCGGGCGCCGCGCAACCGCAGCCCAAGCGTTCGTGGATGGGTCCGCTGGCCGGCCTCGCCGCCGGTCTCGGCCTCGCCGCGCTGGCTTCGCACTTCGGCTTCGGCGAGGAGCTCGCTTCCATGCTGATGATCGGCCTGCTGGTCATGGCGGTGATGGTCGTCATCGGCCTCGTCATGCGCCGCAAGGCGGCGGCCCAGCAATCGGCGATGGGCGGCGGCATGCAGTATGCCGGCGCCGGTACCCCGCTGCAGCGCGCGCCTGAGTTTCAGCCTGGCCATTCGGCACCGGCTGATTTCGGCGGTGGCGCAGCCGCAGTTGCAGCGCCGGTGGCAGGTGGCGGTGGAAATATCCCGGCCGGCTTCGATGTCGATGCCTTCGTGCGCAACGCCAAGGTCAACTTCATCCGTCTGCAGGCCGCCAACGATGCCGGCAATCTCGAAGACATCCGCGAATTCACGACCCCGGAAATGTTCGGCGAGATCAAGCTGAATTTTGTCGATCGTGGCCAGGCCGCGCAGCAGACCGATGTCGTCACCGTCAATGCCGAAGTGCTCGATGTTACCGAAGAGAGCACCCGCTACATCGTCAGCGTCCGCTTCACCGGTCTCATCCGCGAAGCTGCCAACGCGGCGGCCGAACCGTTCGACGAGATCTGGCACATGACCAAGCCGCGCGAAGGCAAGGGTGGCTGGGTGCTGGCCGGGATCCAGCAGGTGCAGTGACGGCACTGCGATGCTGATCGAAGGGGCTCCGCGGGAGCCCCTTTTTATTGGGTAATTCGATTGCTCGGGTCTGTCCGAGGGCAATCACCGATTGACGCCGGGTTTCCCGGAATCGATACTTGGGGTGCGTCTAGGCTTCTGGAATTCGTTATTCGATGAAGGAGTCGCCAGAATGAAGATATCGTCCCTGCGTATCTGGCTGGCAACGGCGCTGCTTGTATCGGTGCTGCCGGCTTTTTCCCAGACACCTGCCGCGAGTAAGGGCGGCGAAAGCGCAAGGCAGACCGTCAAGCCGCGCACCCTGAGTACGGCCAACGCGCCGCGCCTGGGCGATTTTGACCAGATGCTCGAGCGGCGGGTAATTCGTATCTACGCGCCTTACAGCCGCTCGCTCTATTTCGTCGACAGGGGGCGTGAGCGGGGTGTTGCCGTCGAGCTGGTCCGCGATTTCGAACGCTGGATCAACCAGAAATACGCCAAACAGCTCAACAAGCGGCCGCTCACGATCTATGTGATCCCCGCGACCCGCGACAAGCTGCTGCCCGGTCTGCGTGATGGTCTTGCCGACATTGCGCTCGGCAACCTGACGGTGACCGAGGAGCGGCAGAAGCTGGTCGACTTCGTCGCCCCCGAGGACCTGCGCCCGGTCAGCGAGGTGCTGGTGACCGGGCCGGTATCGCCGGCGATCGCGACGCTGGACGATCTCGCCGGCAAACGGGTGCATGTGCGCAAGGCGTCGAGTTACTACGAGAGCTTGGTGGCCCTCAACGAGCTTTTCCGGAAGGCGGGCAAGCCGGCGGTCAATCTTGTCGTCGTTCCCGATGCGCTGGAGGACGAGGACATGATGGAAATGCTCGGCGCCGGCCTGCTGGAAGCGATCGTCGTCGACGACTGGAAGGCGGCGATGTGGGCACAGGTGCTGCCCAAGCTCAATGTCCATAACGATATCGCGCTGCGCGAGAATGCCAGGACCGGCTGGGCGATCCGCAAGAGCAGCCCGCAACTGAGCGCCGAATTGACGGAGTTTTACGAGAAGTGGGCGAAGAAGCAGGGGGTGATTCCCTATCGCCAGAAGCAGTACATGAAGCAGATCAAGCAGCTCAAGGATCCGACGGGCAGCGCGGAATTCAAGCGTTTCCAGGAGATGCTCGTGCTGTTCGAGAAATACGGCAAGCAGTACGGCTTCGATCCGCTGATGCTCGCCGCCCAGGGCTACCAGGAGTCGCAGCTCAACCAGAATGCCAAGAGCGCGGTCGGTGCCGTTGGCGTCATGCAGCTGATGCCGGCGACCGGCGCTTCGCTCAAGGTCGGCGACATTCGGGTGACCGAATCGAACATCCATGCCGGCACCAAGTACATGGACCAGCTGATGACGAAGTATTTTCCGGATGCCAAATTCGACGAGGCGAACCGGCCGCTGTTCGCCTTCGCCAGCTACAACTGCGGCCCGGGCAATGTCGCGAAGATGCGCAAGGAGGCTGAAAAGCGCGGTCTCGATCCGGACAAGTGGTTCAACAATGTCGAGATCGTGACGGCGGAGAAGATCGGCATCGAGACGACGACCTATGTGCGCAACATCTACAAGTACTACGTTTCATACCGGCTGACGCTCGATATCCAGGAGCAGTCGGAAAAGGCCAGGCAGCAACTGGCACCAGCCGCCAAATGATGGGTAGCGCGGAGGGGGGCTATTTTTTTCCGGGCGGCAGGCAAAAAAAATCCCCGCCTCGAGGGCGGGGTAACAGGGAGGTCTCGAAAGGGGGATTTCGAGGGAGGGTAAAGGGGTCAGTCCTTGCGCCGGCGCTTGAGCCAGCGGCGCGCTGCGATGATGGCGGCACCTGCGGCAACGGCGGCGAGTACGGCATTCATCGGTTCGGCCTGGCCATCGGCCAGCCAGTCGAGGCCGGCAACGCCGACGAATACGCCGAGGCTTTCACTGATCGGCAGGTTGTCGGCGAAGGCCATCAGCGGACCTGGCGCACCATTGCCGGAATGGCGGCAAAAGCGGGTTGGACGGGAAGCAGACCGAACAGGTGCTGGCGGGCGGCTTCCATGAATTGCCTGATGTTCATTTCGAGCATGTTGCTGAATTCCTCTTGCTGGGATTGTGGTTTATCGATGTCTCGCATTTTATGGACGGCCAGGCTGCGCGTCTGTTGCGCGAGCGTGGCGTCGACGTAACGGGATTTGATGCTTTGTGACGCCGTGTAACAGCGGCTACTGTTGCGCCTTCCAGGCCAGCGTGAAGCGGGCGCCGCCGAGCGGGGCGGCATCGGCGGTGGCGGTGCCACCATGCAGTTCGAGTACGCGCCGGGTGATCGCCAGACCGAGCCCGTAGCCGCCGGTGGCGCGGTCGCGCGAGCGGTCGAGGCGGGTGAAGGCGGAGAAGACGTGTTCGCGGTCCTCGGGGGGAATGCCGATGCCATCGTCGTCGACATGGACGACGATGCGGTCCTGCTGCAATTCGGCGCTGACCAGAATCTGCTTGCCGGCGTACTTGAAGGCATTGCGCAGCAGGTTGCGCAGGGCATAGGGCATCGCCTTGCGGTCGAGGTCGATGCTGAGGTTTTCCGGCAGTTTCGCGGTGTCGACCGTGATCGTCAGGTCGCGGCCGAGGAGGCGCACGGCATCGACCTCGTCGCTCAGCCATTCGGCGAAGCGGACGCTGGAGAAGTGCGGCTCCGGTGCTTCGCGCTCGAAACGTGCGTAGGTCAGGCTGGTGTCGATGAGGTGGTCGAGTTCGTCGAGGTCGCCTTCCATCATGGCCCACAGCCGTTCGCGCTCGGCACGTTCGTCGGTGCCGGAGAGCATTTCGAGGGCGAAGCGCATGCGGGCGATTGGTGTCCGCAGTTCGTGGGAGATGGCAGAGGACAGCTCACGGTGGGTGGCGAGCAGTTGCTGGACGCGCTCGGCCATGCTGTTCATGGTGTCGGAGAGCGGCGCGAAGAGCTGGCTGCGCGCCGGCGGCGAACGTGCTTCGAAGTCGCCGTCGCCGAGATCGCGGGCGGTCTGGCGCAGGGTCTCCAGGTCGCGCCAGACCGGGCGCACCCAGAACCACAGGGCGATGCCGAAGATGAGTCCGGTCAGGCTCCAGGTCAGGAGCCGCAGGCGCAGGTCAAGCGGCAGGCGGTCCTTGAGTTCCGGGTTGCGGTTGGCAGCCAGCGGGCCGACCACCAGGACCTTGCTGCTGGTGCCGAGGCGGTGGTACATGACATCGCCGTCATGGTCGATGGCGATGTCGCCGGCATCGAGCTTGGCGACCTGCGCAGGCGTGACGGTGCGGTCGAGGCTGATGCGCTCGACGATCCCCAGGCGGTAGGAGAATTTCTCATCCAGCTCCAGAATTTTCTTCGGCCAGGCGTTGCGCGGGGTGCGGTAAAGCTCGTCCTCGATCAGC
>WBZX01001666.1_pt1 | contig 16342 bp, 15 predicted proteins | sample 5204211 | NCBI WGS metagenome assembly WBZX01 (sample SAMN12344362, study PRJNA552823) | activated sludge metagenome | biome: Activated sludge suspended growth; feature: Nitrification reactor; material: Wastewater; isolation source: activated sludge from nitrification reactor of wastewater...
GGTTGTTTACATTTCAACAAGATGACAACGCCCGTATCAAAAATGCTGCATATATGAGAAGCTCCATTGTTATATCCCTGCCCGTACTGTTTTATCCGGCTCTGTACTGAGCGCCGCTTTATGCAGGATCATACGCTCCTGCGTTTTGTCGAACGACAGTTCCACCCAACCCTGAAAGGTTTGATTAGTACGGTGAACCTGGATCGGCAGGTACTGGTGATTCGCCTCCTGCCAAAGGCCCCGCCAGAAACTATTTCCCTGCACAGGTACAACCTTTTCGGCCAGCAAAAGGGAGGTCACTTCCAGCCATTGATAACCCGGGTGCAAGAGCATCACCTGGTCGTTTTTGTTTAAAACCGGGGATTGGTTGTCGTTGTTCTGCAGCAACTTGGTTTGTGTGCTGGAACTGACAAAATACATCCGCCTGTCGAGTTGGTGGATCGGGTCTCCTACCAGCATGGAACTGAACAACAGGTCGTCTTGTCCATCCTGGTTTACGTCAACAATACTATGCTGACCAAAGGGAATCGCCCGGTTACCCAGATCCAGGTACTGCATAACCGGATTCGTTACCGGCGGTTGCGGCTGGGTGGTAATCTTCTCTTTTTTGCAGGAAACAGATGCCAGGGCGATCATGCCTGCGAGTACAATTTTTTTCATGATGCTATACGTTAAATCCGGCCCGAAGATGAACCATTGACAACTGCCTTCAAATAGGAAAGAGATTGAATTGTCGTGGAAACCGTATGAATTGTGTTCAATGAAACAGGAAGGCCCTATTCACACAGCCGGATCGTTTCCGTACTCTTGCTGCTTATCTGTATTTTGTTGATCCGGCCTGCTTTGTTATAATAGAGGATCAGGGTGCCGTACCCCATCTGGAATGCCTCCCAATCGGTATCCTTGAGTTTGGGATGTCCAAGCAATTTGAAAAGGCTGCCCCGGGAAACACCCATGAGGGCAGGATTGAGTTTTCCTTTAAACAGCTCTCCTACTTCAATATATTTCCGTTCGGTGTAGAAGCTGATCGCCTTGTCGGAATAATAGACACCCGCACAGCGGGATACCGAATCGGCTTCGTTAACGCCGGTAAAACAGGGCAGGGTCAACTTTATTTCCGCGATCGCGGATTTGGGAGAAAGATCATTAACCGTTCCGGCCATTACGTCGACCTCAATGGTGGGACAAACTGTTTTTACTTTCAATTGAGCATTGCCCGATAAAATTGTGAATAACAGTGCTGATAACAAACTGGTGATTTTCATACAAGGTTGCTTTTGATATTGAATTGCGTTAACATATCAAATATCCTGCTAAACTATTAAAATGTTACAGGTATTTTTCCCCGCCCCAAAAAGCAGGCATAAATGGCAAACATAAAGTAACCAGCCATCCAGAAATCATCCACAATTCTCACTTCCTGTCTACACCATAAATAAAAAGGCCACCCTTGAAAGGGTGGCCATTACCACTCTGCGATCACACTGCTTGTGTTGCCGTTGGCGCTTTCCTGTTCCAGAGAGAAGACTACTCAATTTCTGCAGTTCACCGGAGATAATCCAAACTAAAGCAAACGATGATTAACAGAAACCCTTGACCAGGTAGTGGAATTCTTGCAAGAAAACTAACAATCGGAAGCGCCAGCGGCAACACACTAATTATTTTAATTCGGTTGAAAAAAACGTCTCCATGTTTCTTCAACCGGTTGACTTTTCTTCCGGGTTTCAGAACAAATACAGCATATTCATCAAACAAGGTATCCGGTGTAAACTTAAATCCGAAAGGTTTACCCCAAGCACATGCGAAGGAATCTAATAAACTTCTAATTACTTTTTAAGTATCCGCTAATCACCGGCTAATCTGGTTTTAATTCGGCCAATAAAAAGCAGACAGTTTGCCTGCAAATGGTAAGAAAATCCCGGATTTACTTGCTGGTGACAGGCAGGATGATCATGAATGTAGTGTTGCTGTGCTGTACTGATCGGACATAGATAAAACCTTTATGCAGCTTAACGATCTGGTTGGCCAGCGAAAGCCCCAAACCGAATCCCTGCTGCACACTGGCCGAAGCGGTTCGGTAGAAGGGTTGAAAAATATATTCCAGTTCACCCTGAGAAATGCCCGGACCATCATCGGTTATTTCAATAATGATTTCTTCGGGTTTGACCCGGAGGGCCACGATCGCCTGGTTATTGGTGGAATATTTACAGGCATTCAAAACGATATTCTTAATCGCGGTCAGCAATAACTCTCCGTTTCCGAAAACGAGCAAATGGTCTTCGTCGGCGGGCATGTCCTCGAAATCGATCTTTACCGAATAGCGGCCATCCACCTTAGGCATTTCATTGACCACCTGCAGTATGATCTCGTCTACCCGAACGGGTTCGATCTCCAATCCGCCGGCGCTTCCCGCCGCTTTGGCAAACTCGAGCAGGGTTTGCGTGAGTTTGCTCATGTGAAGTACATCCTGCTGAACAGAACGCATCACGTTCTTGTATTCTTCCGCGTCGCGGTTACGCTGGAGCGATACTTCAAGCTGGTTGGAAACGGATGTAAGGGGGGTCGACAGTTCATGCGATGCATTGGAGATGAACCGCCGTTGCACCTCGAAACTTTCCTGTAACCGGTTCAGCAGGCTGTTCAGTGTTTCACCCAGGTAAAACCATTCATCGCCGGAAGTACCCGTCTTGATCCGCCGGTTGAGATTCTTCGCCGAAATTTCATTTACATCATCCGCGATCTTTTTGATCGGAAGCAGCAACCTGCCCGAAACAAAATAGCCTACAAAAAAGGATACCACGGTACCGCCGAGTAAACTCAGCAACAGAATCGCTTTCAGTTGCGAGAGGTATTTTCTTCCCGCCTCGTCGTAAGTGGCTGAAACAACAACATGATCATTTTCGGGCGAATGCAATGCCACCACTTCCCGTTTCCCCTTTAAAAAATAAACACTGCCCGAGTTCCGGGCATCCCGCAGAACCTTTTCGTCGACTGTGAGCCGGTCGCCGGGATTATCGGAAAAGGAATAAATAACATGATTGGATTTATCATATACCTGCGTTTCCTTATCCCGGAACTGAAAGGCGGTGGTGGAATCCACCTTTTGTACCAGTTCGTTGTTGAAAGCGGATTTATTCAATAAACCAGCCGTGTTGGCCGCCCGGTTGGCAAGCCGGGCCTTGATGAGTTCGATGCGGTTATTATATGAAACATAATAGATCACAGAACACAACAGGAACAGGATCGCGAAGACAGCGACGGTAAACAGCAGTGTGATTCGGATCCGTACAGGCATCAGTCTTCCTTTACTTTGAGGATATACCCCATACCGGTTTGTGTGTGAATCAGGCGCGGGGAATAGTGCTTATCAATTTTATTGCGAAGGTAATTGATATACACATCGATGATGTTCGTATTCGTATCAAAATCGATACCCCATACATTGAGGGCTATTTCAGCCCGGGAAAGCACTTTATTCTGATTGTGAAGGAAATATTCCAATAACTGAAATTCTTTGGCGGTAAGGTTGATGCGGGTATTGCCCCGTTTTATTTCTTTGCTGTCGAGATTCATTTCCAGGTCGGCCACCTTGAGAATATTTCGTTGAGCCAGCTGGGCCTGCCGGCTTCGTTTGAGCAGTACGTTTATCTTCAGCAGCAATTCCTTGAACTCAAAAGGCTTTACCAGGTAGTCATCGGCGCCCACGTTGTAGCCGTCGATCTTATCGGCGAGAGTACTCATCGACGTAAGCATCATTACGGGGAGCGTGCTATCCTGCTGCCTTACTTTCCTGCATATTTCCAGTCCGCTGATACCGGGCAGATTGATATCAAGTATGAGAAGATTATAATGCCCGGTCGTAAAATGGTGTAACCCCATACCACCATCATAAGCAACCTGTACATGGTATCCATTTTCCACAAGACCTACCTGCAGGGTATCGGCGATTTTCTTTTCGTCTTCCACGATCAGTATCCTTGCAGCATCCATCTATTTGACTTATTTGCAGGCAAGTTACGTATTCCGGCAGGCGCATTGCAGCCTTTAATGGAATTCTAATTCATGCCGGATTTAATAGATTACGGAAAGAAGAATGGGGAGTTTTCCCTGGCGGGCGATATAGCCTTTTAATTGCTGCAGGAACTGCGTGGATACCATCGGGCAACCATAACTGAAGCAGATCGGGTATTCATCGGTTTCCGTATCGGGAACACAGCCATGCCCATGAAGCACAATAGCCCGTTGCATCGCCTTGCTGTTCGAACTATCGAGCCCCTGCAGGCGATACGACAATCCGTACATTCCTTTGTATGAAGCGCCGATCTTGTATTTTCCCAGTGAGGAGCACCGGCTGTCCGGAACGTTGGAGAATACAAGTGCGCCCCTGAATGTTTCGGACCCGGTACCATGAGCAACCAGGCCGGCAGTCAGCAATGAATCTTTCTGAAGATCGTATACAAAGAATCGTTTTTTGTAGGAAGGAATGCGCATATCGATGATGAACGCGTACTGCCGGTTGCACCTGTTCTTCTCCGCAAACAATTTTAACTCCTGGCGGTTGGCCGCCACTTTCCGCATTTCGGCGTTCATCTCATAGGGCGGCACTTCGTACCTGAACGCATATTCTTTTTTGGTGATAACGGAACCTGCCATGATATTACCGGGCCTGGATTTCTCCCGGCTTTTCAGGTAGAAATAAACATTACCGGCAATAAGCAGCAGGATAATGATCCCGATAAGCACATTCTTCATACACAGGATTGTTTCCGGAAGATACTGAATTAAATCTTCCACGAGTTCCCAATAAAAAGGGGCCGCCTTCCGGCAGCCCCGTATAGGGTACGGCTAAAAAACTACTTACTATTTCCGGATGACGATCTTGGCCATCTGTACATCCGCCCCGTTCTGGATACGGATGAAGTACATGCCATTGGCCAGTGTGCGTACGTCGATCTGGCGCAGGTTCTCTCCTTCATTCACCTGCATATTCCGGCTCCATACCGTCACGCCTTCCTGGTTCACGATACTCACAACGGCCATGCGTGACACGTCGGAACTGAAGCGCAGGTTCGCGACAGAAGAAACCGGGTTCGGGAATATCGATATCCAGTTATTGGCGAACAGTATTTCGTTACCCGCTTCTCCCCTGCTGGCGGTTCCTGTCTGCACACGCAGCGTGTAGCAGTTACCGGCGTTCCAGGCATTGTTGTTGGCCGGGTATACACGGGCATAATAGGTTCCGGCTGTTACAGTACGGTTAATGGTTTCATTATTGGTGCCACTGTTACTGGATGTTTGCAGGGTGTTTCCGCTGCTGTTCAAAAGTCGTAAATGGTAATTGGCAGGGAGCGTTGTCAGGGTCAGGGTGATGGTTCCGCCGTTTGTGATCACGAACCGGTAGTAGTCGTTATCACCCGAAGGATTGATCAATCCTTTCACATCGGTGTTCAGCGGAATGGTAGCGGCGCCCGTCCTATTGCCATTGGTGCTTACATCATAAATACCCGGGCAGGTAACCGGCGGATTGGCGGTACTGAACTGGGCCTGTACATAATTACCGGCGCCTTCCGCACATGTCGCCCGTACCCTCCAGTCGTAAACTGTAGAAGCTGTTAAGCCCGCAAGATTTACGGAAGTACTGGTTGTTGCCGTGGCAGCATTGATCCAGGTTGAGGAAGCGCTTGTTTTATAATCTGCGTCATAACTGATGGCATTGGGCACAGCCGACCAGTTCAGGGTCGCTGTTGTTTCCGTAACCGCTGTCGCGTTCAAACCACCGGCATCGCCGCAAAGCGCCGGCGGACCAATGGTGAAGTTCGCATTTGAAATATCGAAGAAGATATTGCCTACGGCTTCCACTTTCACCCGGCAGGTATTGCTTTGGGTAGCGGGTACCGTTATCAGTTCCGAACCATCATTGGCCGTGGCAGCGGCCAGTACAACCGGGAATGTTTGTCCGCCATCGGTCGACAAAAGAATATTAACCGTAGCACAGTTCACCGATCCTGTATTGGTTCCGTTCACGCTCCAGCTAACCGTAGCAGAACCACCGGCACTCCAGTTAACTGCGGTATTCGGCGCTGTTACGGCAAAAGGTCCGGCAGTATTGGTAACGGTTACAACGGCGTCGGTAAAGGCTGTTTGTGCAACAGCTACCGGGGCCGTTGAACTGAATGGATGATTGTCGCGTACCGTAACCCGGAAGTTCAGGGTACGTGATACCGAACTCAATGCTTCAATATTTGCTCCCGCGTCGCCACCGGGTAACGGTGCTGTTACATTCAAACCCGCCAGTATCGTGGATAATCTCGGGAAGGTCCGGGTACCGGAACTGGTCGGACTGAACGACAGCCAATTCGGGCCTGTTGTTTTGGTGGGCGATGCCACGCTGCCGGTTCCCGATGTGGTGGAATTATCATTCTGCTCCCAGCAATACGTCAATGGATCGCCATCGGCGTCCGTAGCGGTTGCCGTAAGCGCAAAAGGCGTACTGATGGGAATGGTGTAATTGCTCACCGGTGAAACAACCGGTATCGAATTATTGGCTGTTATGCTTGTGCTCACCGGGCATGTTTTGGTGGCCAGGTTCGCTTGTATCTGTGCGATGGATGTTGCATGGAAGATATCGATCGAATGAGGAGCCACATCCTGCGATGTGATGCCTGCATATCCCATGATGGTGATACCCGAACCAACTTCCTTGTTCTGACCTGTTCCTTCCAGCGACATGGAGAAGGTATGATTCGCTCCAAGCTGGTGCCCTATTTCATGGGCCACATAATCGATATCAAAATTATCGCCCTGCGGAATTCCATCGGCCGGTGAAGTGATACCCGCTCCTTTTGCCAGCGAGGTGCTGGTAGCCGGGTTTACACACACACAACCAATACAACCGGCATTGCCTCCGCCACCCGATGCGCCAAACATGTGGCCGATATCGTAGTTGGCGCTGCCGATCACCGAGGTGAGGGTTTGCTGCAGTTGCAGGTTCCACTGGCTGAGATTGGTGGAGTATGGATCGGTTGCCGGGTTATAATATATTACCGCATTGGTGTTGGCGATGAGATTCAGGTGAAGCGCCAGGTCTTTTTCGAACACGCCGTTGCAACGGGTAAGCGTTGCATTGAAGGCAGCCAGTACCAGGCCTTCCTGCGCTGAACTGGTAGCGCCAAACCAATTGGCGTATTCGCCGTTACAGGACTGCGCCAGGCGCATGGTCTTCAAGGTACCTGCCGAAGTACCGGATGCACCGGATACCGGCACCTGCGCCTTCAGCTGTTCGGCATACTGCTGCTCCTGTGTCGAACAGGTCCAGGCCAGTTTGCCTTTGTCGCGGTGAGAGCTATATACCGCATATACCGTACGATCTTGTGAATACGGTTCAATGAATTCATTTTCCTTACCGGCCCGGAATACCATGGATTGTATGCCCTGCGGGGAGATACTCAGTTTCAGACTTGCCTGTTTATCCGTAATGCCACGGCCTGAGTACGCACGTATGTTTGGGTAGCGTGCCTGCAGGGCCGGCTCAAAGTTGGAAGCTTCGAAAACCTCAAACGTTTCCAGGCTGCCCGCCGCGTTCGGAAGTGTTATCACAACAGAGCGCCTGCCCTGTACATCTACAACCGAAAATAATTGCTGACGGAACCCAGCCGCGTTAAGGTTGAACAGTTTAAATTCTTTCGGGAATGAAAGCCTGTCGACCGCTTTGTCGGTAACGATGCTGTTGCGGCTTTCTGTGTTGACTGTCCAGAATTTATCCGATTGGGAGAAACCTGTTGTGGTAGCAATGACCAGCAGGCATACAACGAGTACAGTTTTTTTCATTGGGTCGGTTTTTAAAAGTCGATATTGAAAGGCTAAATCTATAATTTCCGTTCCGGGAAACAAATAGTAAAACTACCTGCGCCGGCATCGATAAATTACGTGATCCTGATAAATAACTGGGAATCAACAGCCATTAACCCAATAGAACGGTTGAAAAAAACGGGGTTCGCCAAAATTGCGGCTAAAGCAGCGGTTAAAAGTTGCGGATATAGTATTTAATGCCATTGGCATTCATGATCTGCAGACCGGTTTTCATACTCCCGCTGTATTGTTCAAAAGAAGAATAGTAGGTAACGCTGAACCGGTCGATGCTCTTGATCTTTCCCCGGAAGGCCTTGTCTTCAAAGGAAGAATAGTACGTGAGCAGTGTGGGGCCAACCGATTTGAGTTTGCCGCGAAGCATTTCATTGTCGTATGAGGCATACCAGGTAACCAGCTGTTGCCCCAACGACTTGATCGCACCGCGATAGGCTTCGTCGTCGAATGAGAGATAGTAATCGAAGTTGATATTTCCGATGCTCTTGATCTTGCCTTTCAGGATTTCATTTTCGTAAGATGGATAGTAGGTGACCAGGGTTCGGCCGATGTATTTGGGTTTTCCCCGAAGGGCCTCATCATCGAGTTGTGTATAATATTCAACCCTGCCTGCATAGGGTTCGAGGGTACCGGCATAGTTCTCCTGGTACCCGATGTATTTATCATAGCCCCATTTGCTGATCCTTCCATCCTTTGTAACATAGATCTCCACCTGCTCATCCAAACCGATCGATATCATATCCAGCTGGCCATTGCCCGAAATATTGATCCGGGATATGTGTTGAGCCTTCACCAGCGTTGTAGCGAGCAACAAGAATACAGTAAGCGGGATGAATAGTCGCATAACAACCAACATTTAGGGTCTAAAGATACAACTCTATAGCCTCCTGCCTATACCGGAATCCGAAAACAGGTTACCTTGCAGGCATGAAGAACATTCTTGTCCTGCTCACCCTTGTATTTTTTTCCTGCCGGGAAAAATACGCGAATCCCCATGTGATGATTGAAACAGAAAAGGGAGATATTGAAGTGGAAGTGTACCCTGGTAAAGCCCCGGCCACCGCAACGCGGTTTCTTTCGTACGTCGATTCGGGCTATTATGCCAACAGCAGTTTTTACCGGGTGCTCAAGGCCGATGAACTGCCCAACCCGAACAATACAGGCCTTATCCAGGGTGGAATCTGGGAATCAAACCCGCAGTTGAAAGTGAAATTACCCGGTATCCCCCACGAAAGCACGAGGCAATCGGGGCTTACGCACCAGACAGGCACAATTTCGATGGCAAGGCTGGAACCGGGAACCGCCAGCAGCGAGTTTTTCATCTGCATCGGCGATCAGAGCATGCTCGATGCCGGGCGGAAAGGAACGGAAGACGGGCTCGGGTTTGCTGCATTCGGCAAAGTGGTGAAAGGGATGCCCATCGTTCGAAAGATACAGGAAGAAAGAAGCCACGGCGATAAATTCGACAACAGCATCCGGATAAAAACGATCCGCAGGCTTTAACCCCCGAACCATTCCCCGGCCAGATTGTTAATCCGGAAAACCGGTTCATGACTCGTTATTTCATCGCATTCGTTTTATTGGCACAACTGGGCGCCTGCTCCTTCTCCGCGAAAACGGCCGAACGTTACCTGGAAAAGGCCAAAACAAAAACATACGATGTGATCGTGGTACCCGGTGTACCATTTACCGAACAGGGATGGGACAGTGTGATGAAAGCCCGGGTATACTGGTCGAAATTTTTGTACGACAAGGGTATTGCCAAAAACATCATGTATTCCGGTTCCTCGGTGTACTCGCCCTACTACGAAGGAAAGATCATGGCTTTGTATGCCATTGCCATCGGGATACCCAAAGAAAATGTATACGCCGAAACCAGGGCCGAACACAGCACCGAAAATCTTTACTATTCCTTCCATAAATCCCGGAAACTCGGTTTTCAAACCGTAGCCCTTTCGACAGATCCTTTCCAGGCAAAGCAATTACGCCGGTATGCCCGGGTAAAGGTCGACAGGTCGGTAGATCTCATACCGATCGTATTCGACAGTTTACGGTTGATGCACCCGGTAATGACCGACCCGAAGATCGATTACCAGCAGGCATATAATAAGGATTTTGTTCCCTTGCCGCAGCGGGAGTCGTTCTGGAAACGATTCCGGGGAACAATGGGAAAGAATGTTGACAAGGACGCTTATAAATAAGCGGTTTATTTTACGGTAAAATCAACTTTGATATCTGCCCAGAGCAGGCTTACGGTTCCGTTTGCCGCTATCCGGAAGGTCATCTTCTCTTCAACCGGGTCCTGGCGTACGGCTTTTACCGTTACACGAAGCGCATCATCGGCTTCCTTGTATTTGAAAGCGCCCCATTGGTTCCATGTTTTGTTGAAGATGATGGTCCACTCCTCGCCTTTCACCAGGGTGAATAAGGCGTACTTTCCGGCAGGCAATGATTTACCTTCTACCAGAATGTCTTTATCGGTTTCAAAAACCGTGGCTTCATTGGCGCCGGTACGCCAAACCTGGCCTTCTTTGGGTTCTAGATCCTTACCAATGGTACGGCCCTTCAACGAGGGTTGGCTGTAGTTGATCGTGATGGTGGCGGCGCCAACTTTCTGTGTAACGGAAGCAGGCGGACTGGGACGTTTTGATTTGTCGGACTGAGCGCAGGACTGAAGGCTGAAAAAAGCCAGCAGGGAAAAAAGACTGAAGGATAATAGGTACTTCATCGGGAAATGTTGAGGGTTACAAAATCGGTGAAAATTGGCGAATGCCTTTTTCAAGGTCATTACCCGATAAAGATAGCAGAAACTTATGTACGGTTGGTACCGTTCAACCAAGCCGCTCCCAGGTAATCTCACCAACAAGTTCGCCTTCTTCATTTACCACCACATAAGCGGCATAGGCGCTGTTCTTGATACGGGCTGCCCGCAAAGCCAGTTTATGCGATTCGTATTCGCTGAGCCGGAATGGACGGTTGGGATGAAGAAAGGTTCGTACCTGGATGAGCATGTCGCCCAATGTGCCTGTAGCCCGGATTTCCCGTTCGGCAGGGGCTGCTTCGGCCCTGACAATATTTTCGTAGCCATTCTCTTTAAGCCAGGCTTCTACGTGGTTCTCGCCGGTAAGCTCAAGTTTTTCTGAGGTTAAATTTCCCATGGTTGGTTCGTTTCGGTAACCAAATATATGGGATTCCACATTACAACAAGTATTTACCCCTCAAAAAAATAGTATTTTCCACATGGAGTTTATAAGTATTTTATTTGATAATTAATTATTTGTCTATTTGGGTTGCAGTAGGGATACTACAAAGCCGTCAATCGGGTATTAACCCGATCGGTATAATCAGTTCCCACCGGTTCCTCACTCCCGGGTTAAGCAGATCGGTATCCAGCAGGTACGAGTATCGCACCCCGAAGCTCACAGGCAGGGCATTCCATGCCTTGGTATCAAAATATAGTTCCGCACCCGTACTCCGGCTCTTGATCTCGGTAAGCACCCCGTTCAGGCGTGCCCGGGCGCTGCTGTAATCGTAGAACAGATTGGTCCGGATCCGCTGAAAGAAAATGATATTACCAAAACCCCAATCCGGGTAAACGATGGGGAAATGATAGTTTACCCCGAATTTGTACATGCGGCGGGTCGACAAAGCCTCGTAGCCCCTGGCGTAAGAGAAATTCTTGCTGAACAGGTCCGGCAGTGTATCCCGTTTTTGCCAGGCCGCATTGATGACAAGACTGTGGTTCACGAACAGCCCGGGAAAATAGAGGGATCCATGCGCTACGAACTTATGGCTGTTGCTGAAGTTTACGGCATCCCGGTAGCTGAGCGAAAGCGTCTGTGCCCAACGGGGATTGATGTGCTGTTTTGCCCGCTGGCTTGTATTACTGAAATTCAAAAAGCCGCTGATATATTTAATCGCATTATTGGAAAATACATTCTTCCCCACTCCCCGGTAAAAATATTGCTCGAGGTTATAGCCCACACCGAAATGGAAAAACTTGCTTGTGCGTCCGTTGATGAACTGCAGGGGTACCGATATCCCGGCGCTGAGTTTAGCAGAATTGTACTGCACCGATTTCCCCACCGCTGTATCCACGGTGCGGTTAAAACTTTCTTCCGCGGCCAGGCTTACCAGCGGAAACCAACCGGCGTACACCCCGCTGAATCCCAGGGTATGGCTTCGATCGCTGCGGTTATAGGTATAACTCACACTATTGCTGAAACTGCTCAGCACATTATCACTGTACAAAGCATACCCGAACTCGGGATCATCCACCACCGGGCGCCAGCTGTGAAAATTGAACAAGCGGAAGGATTTCCGGTATTTCGTTACCTTATGTTGAGCCCTCCCCGTTTCCGTATCTTCAAAACGCTGGTCACGCAAGCCGTACAAAGCGCCGGCGCCGGGTATGGTGAGCATGGAATCAGCATAGTATTGTACATTGCCGACGACAAACTCAACGGGAGCCACGGGTTTCCAGGCCAGGTCTTCGGGCCGGTAGCGGGCCAGCCGGTGCCCGGAGGAAGTAAAGGCAGATACCACCATCTCAGCTTTTGCATTAACAGCCGGGTGATAAACGCCATTTACATTGTTGGTGAGTTTGAATAGTTTATTGGATTTGATTGTTACCGCAAAAATCTTGTCGGCGTTTCCCTGCATGGCCGAGAAATATACCGTATCACCCTTTACCAGCGGATAGCCCATGACGTTGAATGAAAAAGGCGTGATATTATCCATCGTACCGTCTTCGAGGTTGATCTTCATCAGTACCATATTGCCCTGCGGGTTGCGGGCAGCCGAGATGGCTGTTTGCGCATCGAGGTACTTTGTTTGCGTAAAGAAATAATTCCGGTGATTGGGAACCTCTTTCAGTATGTTACCGGTAGATGCGTCAATACGGCAAATACGATTGGTTCCATCCGGTTTTACCTGCACGGCCAGTACTTCGGTGCCCGATTCATTGATGTCGGGAGAAAAGAATACAGAACGGGTCGTTACCTGCCGTTGTTCCCCGGTATGGATATCATACAAACGGATAACACTGTAGTTCCGGTTAGTCCACCGTGGATCGGATTGATAAGCCGTATATACGAGCCGCCCGTTCCGGTACGAGAAATAATCATCTGTAGCGATATCCCGTACCCGCAGCCGGGTTTCCTTTCCCTTGCTGAGGATATAAAAGCCGGGAATATCCCTGTATGAATTTTTCAGCACCAGGATGCTGTCGTCGCTGATGAAGGCCGGGAAACGATAATCGGTTACATTATTCTTCGTGGCCGGGGTCAGGTAATCCATCGCCGGTGAAGCAATCACCTGCCCGCCAAATGCCTTATCGCGGAAATAAGCTAGGGCATCTTCCCGGAACTGCCGGTAGGATCTTCCCGAATAACGTTGTATAGCCTGGTTGAACGGATAGAACAAGCCCCGGAAACGTACCGCGTCTTCCGTTACTTTCCGCCAGAAATCCTCCCCGTATTTCTCATAGCCATAAGCGGTTAGCAGGTAACCCAGCTGGTAATGATCCGGCGTATAATCTTTATAGGATCCGCTGCGCAGCTTTATCCAGGAATACGCCCTTTTATCGAGCCAGAGCGATTTGAATCCGTTGTAGAAAGACGGCATACGCCCACGTCCCTGCGCACTCACCAGGGTTTCCTGCCATACGGCATCGCCTTCAAAAAAATAATCCGGTATGGTAATGCCGTTGGCGAGCAACTGTCCCTCCTGCCCCAGGAAAAAAGAAAATACCCGGGTGAACCCTTTATTAAAATTGCTGAGCTGCTGTATGTGCCGGTCTTCATGGATAACGAGATTATCGTCCCAGCGAAGACTGCCATTGGAGAAATTGTTCGGGTCGGGTGTCATATAAAACTCACTCATCACCGGGGCCATGCGCACATACGCATTGGAAATGGTTGTTTGCGTTTGTAACACGATGTTCCACTTTCGTTGTTTGCCCCCGATGGTTCCCGCGGTTTTATCGCCCAGCAGTTTGACCACGTTGGCGATCCGGTTGGCCTGGCTGTCGAGCCCCCGGGGGAAAATAACCCGCACCGAAGGCGTGTTCACCTGGTTCCATTTTACCGAAGATGGATTGCCGCCGAAATTCTGCGCATAGCCGTAACCGGCGAATAAAAATGTGCAGGAAAGAAGAAAAAAACGGATCGGTTTATACATGTACTAAAGTTAGCAAAAGAAAACGCCAAATGCCTTCGGCTTTGTAACTTTATCAGCACTATACTATGCCAATACTCGAAACGGAACGACTGCAACTTTGCCAACTCACATCCGATGACGCGGCCTTCATCCTCGAACTGGTCAATGATCCTTCCTGGATACAATACATCGGCGATAAAAACATTCATACCCCCGGCGCCGCCAAAGAATACATACGCAACGGTCCTCAACAGAGTTATGAGCGCTTCGGCTTCGGACTCTACGCGGTAAGGCTCCGGGAAAACGACGAAGCCATCGGTATGTGCGGGCTGCTTCGCCGGGATACGCTCGATGATCCCGATATCGGCTTCGCTTTTCTGCCCCGGTTCACCGGAAGCGGATACGCGTACGAATCCGCGATGGCGGTTCTGGATGCTGCGCAATCAACCTGGAAAATGCCCCGGGTGCTTGCGATCACATCAATCGGCAATGAGCGATCCGTAAAATTACTGTCGAAGCTCGGCTTCCGTTTCAGTAAACAAATCCGTTTAACCCCCGAGGCCGAAGAACTGAACCTTTTTGAACGTATTTTCTAGCCCGTTTTAGGGAGTTCAACTTTCCCTGTATAAAATAGTAATAGCTCAATAAGTTTTGTATTTTCGTCAAAATTAACCTCCATGAAAATATTTGTAGCCGGGTTGCCTTACGACCTGGATGATGCCGAACTAACGGAGATCTTCGAGAAATTCGGCACGATTGCCTCTGCCAAAGTTGCCATCGACCGGGAGACCGGCAAAAGCAAGGGATTCGCCTTTGTGGATATGCCCAATGCCGAAGAAGCCCGCGACGCGATCGAAAACCTGAACGACATTTCACTGGGAAAAAAACCGCTGGTGGTCAAAGAAGCGGAAGAACGTTCGGGACCTCCCTCCGGTGGCGGTGGATCGCAACGGGAGTTCAGGCCCAGGCCAGGAGGCGGCGGAGGTGGTTTCAACGGAGGTAAGCCCCGCTTCACAAATAACCGGGGTGGCAGCGGCAGATATTGATACTAAAAAACAAACCAGATAAACAGCAGCGAACCTGCTGTTTTTTTATTGACCAAATGCTGATCTGATGAAACTGGCACTGACAGGCGCCAGCGGCCATGTAGGCGCCGCCCTGCTGCACGAAACGCAGCGACGGAATATTCCTGTAAAAGCACTGGTCCGCGACACCGGTGTTGCCTGGATGAAGAACCTGCCGGTTACGCTGGTGCCCGGCGACCTGTTTTCGAAACAGGCGCTGGATGAACTTGTCAGCGGCTGCGATGTGCTCATCCATGGCGCTGCCTATATCTCGGTGAACGGCGATCCGCGGGGACTGGTGCATCAAACAAATGTGGATGGCACCCGCGCCGTGGTCGAAGCAGCGATCCGGGGTGGCGTGAAACGGTTTATCTACATCAGTTCCATCCATGCTTTCAAACAGGAACCTTCCGGCGAATTGCTTGATGAAACAAGAGCGCCGGTAGACGATTCCGCTTTCGCATACGACCGCTCGAAATATGCCGGGCAACAGATCGCGTTGGAAGCAAACAACCACGGCATGGAAACCATCGTGGTCAATCCTACTTCCATCATCGGCCCCTACGATTTTAAACCATCCCTGCTGGGCCAGGTGATCATCGATCTGTACCGGGGCAAACTACCCTTTGTTTTTGACGGCGGATTTAATTTCTGCGATTGCCGCGATATCGCCGGCGGCATCCTGAACGCCTGTACCCGGGGAAGGCCGGGCGAACAGTACCTGCTCGGCGGAAAATGGTACAGCCTGAAACAACTTGTCGGGTATTTGTCAGCGGCATCGGGCAAAAAGATCCGCGTAGCGGCACTGCCCGAATGGGTGGCCAAAGCCGGACTCCCGTTTGTGGAATTATGGGGTAAGATCCGGCGCCAGGAGCCCCAATATACCATCGAAGCCATCGAAGCGCTTTTCCGGGGCAACCGCTGCATCAGCAGCGAGAAGGCGATGCGGGAATTGAACTACCAGCATCGTCCGCTCGAAGAAACCATCCGGGATACGGTTGAGTGGTTTGCAAATAAAGGTTATCTTGTTCGATAAACCCTGACTGCTCAACATGCCCATCTCCTTCTCCACTTACCAGGCGATCAGCTATGCATGGATCGGATTGGCTGTATGTATCTTTTTCCTGTTGCTGAAGATCACAGCGCCCTATGGCAGGCACAGTTCCACCAAATGGGGGCCGCAGATCGCCAATCACCTGGGCTGGTTCTTCATGGAGTCGCCGGCATTGGCCGTGATGATCTATGTGCTGCTGATC
>WBZX01001669.1_pt1 | contig 16321 bp, 11 predicted proteins | sample 5204211 | NCBI WGS metagenome assembly WBZX01 (sample SAMN12344362, study PRJNA552823) | activated sludge metagenome | biome: Activated sludge suspended growth; feature: Nitrification reactor; material: Wastewater; isolation source: activated sludge from nitrification reactor of wastewater...
GCATCCAGGACTGGAACTACCAGGCCACCAAGCAAGCCATCAAGAGCGCCGTTGCTGGCGAACCCAAGGCCGCAGACGTGGTCAAGGCCTACAAGGAATCTGCGCACCCGTTTGCAGCGAAGTAAGCTCGGAGAGTAGTGATTGGTTTTGTCATTCCCGCCAGGACGGGAATGACAAAACCGTATTTCAGCATTGCCCACCTTTCCTATTCTCCAATGGCCATCAAAGCCATTCAGCAACCGTTTCAGTATTTTTTTCCGCGACTCGGTCGCGACGATATCCGGCCTGTTCCGCCAATATTCGGCCTTGTTGGACAACGCTTGTAACCTGGCATCAGCAGTCAGGCTGACCAAAGCTAAGAAAATGCCGATTAAATCATTCCGTTCGCCCTGAGCTTGTCAAAGGGCATTTCAACTTCCTGATGCCATAGGATTGATTCCCCAAATTACGGAGTTGCGCTCGCATGGTCTCTGGGTTCTAATGCAGGCATGTCTGCGAAGATCAATAATTCCGCGATTTCCGGTATGTTGATACTGGCCGGTATTTATTTTCTGTTGGGCCTTATCGGCCTGCAACTTGCTATTCCCCCAGGTTATGCTTCTGCCATTTTCCCTGCTGCCGGTCTTGGATGCGTGGCGATCCTCTTTGGCGGCCCTCGCCTTCTGCCTGGTATATGGCTGGGCTCTTTCGCAATCAATATCTGGATTTCTGCCAGCCATGGCGATGTAACAGCCACATCGGTACAGGTTGCGGCAATTATCGGTCTGGGCGCGAGCTTGCAAGCCTGGATTGCCGCGATTTCAATCAGCAAGCTGCTGAAGGGGAACTGGCGTAATCTGGATCATGAGTCTGATATCGTCAAGTTCCTTATGCTAGCAGGGCCGTTATCCTGCGTGGTGTCGGCATCATGGGGGAGCGGCGTGCTGCTGCTGTTTCATTTTATCAGCGGCAACGAATGGGCTTTCAATTGGTGGAACTGGTGGGTGGGCGACACCATAGGCGCATTGCTTTTCGCTCCGTTGAGCCTGATGGTGCTGCACTGGGATAACGCATTGTGGAGATCGCGTGTTTTGGCAGTGGCGATTCCGACCATTGCAACGGCACTCGGAATCGTCGCCGTCTTCTGGTATTCATCAAATAACGAATTGCAGAAACTGGAGCAAGGCATCAAGGAGCGAGGAGGAGCGCTTGCCAACCAGATTCATTCGAGAATGATTTCGTACCGTGAAAGCGTTGCTGGGCTGAGCTACTATGTTCAAGCTTCTCCTAGGCTTGGCTTTGCTGATTTCGACAGGTTCACGCGACCAAGTTTCGAGGATCATTCCGACTTGCTTGCGCTCAGTTGGAACCCGGTCATCACAGGGGATTCCAGAGCCGAGTTTGAAAAAGCCATGAGCATGGAGTTCGGTATCCCCGGTTTCAGCATTACCCAGAGGGCATGGCAGGAAACGCTTGTTCCTGCGGCCAGCCGCAATCGATATGTGGCGGTACGCTATATCGGCCCGATAGAAAGTAACCGCAAAGCTCTGGGGTATGACATCTCGTCGGAAGCATACAGAAACGCTGCCATTCAGTTTGCCGATCAGACGCACGGTTTTGCGATGACGGCGCCAATCAAACTGGTACAGGCATCCGGCAGCCGATATGGCGTGCTGATGTTGCAACCAGTCTACCCGGAACAGCAGTCGGCTGGAGATAAACCATACGGGTATGCGGTAGGTGTGTTCGTGGTAGAGCAGATGCTATCGCAGCTGATCGGAACCGCCTTGCCTGCGAATTTGATTCTTGACGTGGAAGATCAAGGTGGAAACGGTGAAAGCATTGTGCTGTTTCATTACGGCGGGAAGGCTCAGCCCCAATATGCCGATTTTTCATGGAGTAGCAATATCGATATCGGTGGACGGATCTGGCGGATTTCTGTTTACCCAACAGCTGAATATTTTGCTGAAAACAGAACCCTGCTGGCCTGGATGATACTGGCGGCAGGGTTGCTGCTGGTCAGTGTGCTGCAGGCATTTTTGCTTGCGATGACAGGCCGGGCTTCGGTTGTTCAGCGATTGGTGGAAGAGCAGACCGAGAAGCTGCGCATCCAGGAAGAGACAACTCGCTCTGCCTCGCAGTATGCCCGTCAATTGCTCGAAACCAGCCCGATTGCTGTTCGTATCGCGGCTTCCGGCGGGCATAAGGTGTTGTTTGCGAACAAAAGCTACGCCGAGCTTATCAACCTCGATCAGGATCAACTCCTGGGGGTAGACCCCAAGCCTTACTACGCCCACCCCGATGATTACGAGGATATTCTGGCGCAGATCGGAAGAAATCAGTCCGTAACCAACCGATTGCTGGAGTTGAATATTCCCGGCAGAGGCACAATCTGGGCGCTGGCGTCATATCTGCCGATTGAATACGAAGGCGAACCTTCGGTGCTGGGCTGGTTTTACGACGTCACGGAGTTGCGCGATGCGAAAGAGCGGGCCGAAAAAACGGCAAGAATCAAGTCGGAATTCTTGGCCAATATGTCGCATGAAATACGGACACCGATGAACGGCATCATCGGTTTGTCTCAGTTGGCGCTGGACAAGACAATCGATCCCGATCTGTGGGAGTACCTCGAGAAAATCCTGTCAACCTCGCAGACGTTGCTGGCGATTCTCAATGACATCCTGGACTTCTCCAAACTGGAAGCCGGGCGGGTAGGGGTCGAATACTCACCATTCGATCTCGATCAGCTGATTGATAATCTGCGCAATCTTTTTCAGGAACACTGTTACGTCAAGAAACTGGATTTCAGCATCAATATTGATGAGGCAACGCCTCGCTTGCTGATCGGCGACGAGTTGCGCCTGCACCAGATACTTTCCAACCTGTTGGGTAACGCGATCAAATTTACCGATCACGGCCACGTTGCATTGAAGATCGTTGTCAGGCAGTTGAAGAAAAATACCGTCTGGTTGGGATTTGCCGTGGAGGATACGGGAATCGGCATTGCCGATACGGACATAGATAAACTGTTTCAGCCGTTCAGCCAGGCCGATGGATCGATTACCCGGCGGTTTGGTGGTACCGGGCTTGGGCTTACCATCAGCCAGAATCTGTTGAGGTTGATGGGCGGGGAGTTCAGCGTGGCTAGCCAGCCGGGTCAAGGCTCGGTATTCAGTTTTGAACTGAAATTGGGCATTGCTTCAAACAGATCCGAAATAAACCTCCGGCACCGTGCCAGATCGGAAGTCGGCTCGATGGCGCACGTGCTGCAGGAAAAAGGGCAAAGCTTGCAGGGCGCTTTTGTCCTGGTGGTGGAGGACAACATTATCAACCAGAAGGTGGTCAGCGAGTTTTTGATGCTCTCCGGCATGCGCGTCATCGTCGCAAATAACGGCGAAGAAGCCTTGTGTCTGCTTGAAGAGCAGGAGTTCGACGCAGTGCTGATGGATATGCACATGCCGGTCATGGGCGGATTGGAGGCTACCCAGCAAATTCGCAGTAATCCCAAGTACGCCGATCTACCCATCATCGCGCTCACTGCTGGCGTGACACAGGAAGAGCGCGAAAGCTGCCTAGCCTGCGGCATGAACGACTTTATCACCAAGCCGGTGAATCCGGAGGCATTGATCGATGTGTTGGTCAAGCTGATCAAGCCCAAACAGACAGGCGAGTCCGATGCTGTCCAGTCTGTTGCCAAGACTGTCGAGCAAGACCATGATTTCGACACTCCGCCAGGATTTGATTTCACCAACGTCATGAATCTGGTGGGTGGCGATACAGAGCTTCTGCGAACGCTATTGTCGGACTTCCGTGACGATATGATGGGCTTGCCTGCCGAGGTGCTGGCCGAAGCGCAGGCAGGAAACCTTGAAGCCGCGAGAAAGCTTGTCCATCGCATCAAAGGCACATCCGGCAACCTCGGCGCGGTCGATCTTTACGGCGTAGCGGCCAGTCTTGAAGAAGAACTCAAGGGCGAACAGTTCAACCGCGTAACCTTTACCGAATTTGAAACACAATACGGCAAGGCGATGGCTGCGATTGAAAGGCTAACGCAATAAGCGTGCTATCAATCGAATCAACCTCTCTGCAGATTGGGCCAAACAGGTAATACTGAGTCAGTATTTTACTTGTACCCGATATCCCAACGTTACTTTGCCATCTGCCGGGACACTCACCTTCCACACTGCCGTATTGCTGGTCACCTTGATGTGCGGGTGGGTTTCCTTGAGCATCTTCCAGTCAGCAGGGATAGGCTCCTGCACGGTAATGATGACAGCTTCTTTTCTTGCGTTTTTCAGCACGATTTCATAGGCGCTCTCGTAGAGAGCATTGCCCTTGGCAGGGGTGGGCAGTTTTTTAAAATCGGTTTGTTTCTTGTCGGCGGAGACATCGAACGAGTCGCCGAGTTTCAGCCGGATGGTTTCGTTTTTTGGAGTGTGATCGATGCGATCCTCACCGACAAACTGGGCGTTGCCTGCGGTATCTTTCTTATACACGCGAATCACCCCTTTGGGCAGCGGCATGCCGAGTTTGGCGATTTCCTTGTTGTCGAATTCGACGAAGACACCAACCTTGAGTTTCTGCCCGAGGTCGCCGTAGCTGCTGCCGTAGTAATAGTCGGCGCCTTGCAGCAGTAAATCCTTGCGCGCCGGGACGCCACCGGCGGAGAGCAGGGCAACTTGCTTGGTCTGGTTTTCGGCGATGGTGGTGGGGCGATCCAGCGTGTAAAGGTGGTATTCCAGCAGGCTTTCTTCCGCCATGCGCGGGGCGGCGACGGGCATCGCCATTTCCATCTTGGCCATCGCGCGCACCGGGCGCATCTCGTCCTGTACGCGGTTGACGTCTCCGGCCACCAGTTGCAGCCGTGCGTTTTGATAAGTAGCACCGCTGGTGTTGGTGAGCGTGACCCAGCCGGAAAGATCCAGTTTGTCGTCGGACGCATTGAGTTCGGCGACGTAGTCTGCCTTCCATCCCAGGCCGCCTGTGAGATAGGAGAGTTCGACTTCCTGCTGTGCTGCACCGCCGTTGTTGAGCGACATGACCAAAGTTGGCCTGTCGCGCAGGTTGGCGGGCACGTCGGGATAGACGATGCGACCGGGTATGCCGGTTTCGATGCGGTCACCGAGTTTTAGTACCACGCCGTTGTTGGCGGCCAACACCTGTGCGGATTCGCTGCTGTCGATACCGGTAGCGGGGTTGGTGCGGATGATGCCAACAGTTCTGCCGACGTATTTTTCCAGCAGTTTTTGCGGGGTCAGCAAGTCGAAATCGAAATTCTGTTCGATGACGGACAACTTGCCGGGATTGCTCAGGCTGCGAAGCAAGGCGGTTTCCGGCCGCATCTGACCGCTGACATCGCGAAACGCGAGTGTACCCTGGCCGCTGGCTATGCTGACCTGGCGCTGGTCTTTTACCAAGGCCAGGTTTTCGTTGTAGATGGTGACGGCAACGCTTTTCTGATCCTGCAGGTTGCTGGTCATTTCGGTGGCGGCTATGGTGGCAGGGGCGGTCATTGCACAGGCAATGGCAATCAGGCGTGGGATCATGGCGGTTCCTTTCATCAGCAATTGATGACCATCATACCGGGCATTTCGATCTTGACACACCAGTTATAATAGTCGGATGACTACCTTGACCGCGATTCTTGCCGCCAGCTTGTTTGGCGGCTTACTCAGTGTTGCCACGGCTGCACTCGTCACTTTCCGTGCGCGGGCGCAATGGGTGCCCTTGCTGGTGAGCTACGCCATCGGTGCATTACTGGGCGCTGCTTTTCTGGATATTCTGCCAGAAGCATTCGAAGCGGCCAATAATGCCCAGGCCATTGCGGCAACCATACTGGGCGGTATCCTGCTATTTTTCGTGCTCGAAAAACTGGTGCTGTGGCGGCATTGCCATACCGAAGAATGCGAGGCGCATGCGCCCGAACATCACGGGCATGATCATGCTCTCCATGGGCATCGTTATGCTCCCAGCCACATCGATGACCACGGCCGCAGCGGCCTGATGATTACGGTGGGCGATACTTTCCACAATTTTGTCGATGGCATCCTGATTGCAGCGGCGTTCCTGGCCGATTTCAACCTGGGTGTGGTGACGGCATTGGCGATTATCGCCCACGAAATTCCTCAGGAAGTAGGCGACTTCCTGATTCTGCTGCATTCCGGCTACAGCAAGCGTCAGGCATTCATGCTCAATCTGCTGTCCAGTGTGGCAACCCTGACTGGGGGTGTCCTAGCCTATTATGCGCTGGAAACTTTGCAGACTTGGATTCCCTACGTGCTGGGGATTGCCGCATCAAGCATGATTTATGTGGCGGTGGCGGACTTGATCCCCGGCCTGCATAAGCGTACCGAATTGCATGTCACGGCGCAGCAGGTGGCGCTAATCAGCCTTGGTATCGGGTCGATCTGGCTCACCCGTGTGCTGCTCGGCGATTTTGGCTGATTTGTTGCGGTTGCGCTGCGGTGTGCCGAAGAGCCATAGAAAAAGCGCACAGGGCAGTACACCGTAAAATACAAAAGTCAGCACGCCACCGGTCAGGCTGGTCTCGGTGATCGCCATCATCAGTGTGACGTAAAGCCAGGCAATCGCAACAATATACATTCAGTCCTGTGAAAAACATCTCGCTTGAGTGTTTTTCATGATTTTATTGAAGGAAGAAAGCCTACCATGGCCAAACATATTCCCCAAGTCGGATTCGTCTCCCTCGGTTGCCCCAAGGCATCGAGCGATGCGGAGCGCATTCTGACGCAACTACGCGCCGAAGGCTACGAAATCTCGGGCACTTATGAAGATGCCGATCTGGTGGTAGTCAATACCTGCGGTTTTATCGATGCGGCGGTGGAAGAGTCGCTGGATGCCATCGGCGAGGCGCTGGCCGAGAACGGCAAGGTGATCGTCACCGGCTGCCTGGGCGCCAAGGGCAGTGTGGTGCAGGATGCGCATCCCAGCGTATTGGCGGTAACCGGCCCACATGCGTTGGAGGAGGTGATGGAAGCAGTGCACCACCACTTGCCCAGGCTGCATGACCCTTATACTGATTTGATTCCGCCCCAGGGTATCCGCCTGACACCGGATCATTATGCCTACCTGAAGATTTCCGAAGGCTGCAACCATCGTTGCAGCTTCTGCATTATTCCGTCGCTACGCGGCGATCTGGTGAGTCGTCCGGTGGGCGATGTCATGAGCGAGGCGGAAAGCCTGGTGAGTGCCGGGGTCAAGGAGCTGTTGGTGATTTCGCAAGATACCTCGGCCTATGGCGTGGACGTGAAATACCGCACCGGATTCTGGAACGGTCGCCCGCTCAAGACCCGCATGACCGAACTGGCGACCGCGCTGGGCGAACTCGGTGCCTGGGTGCGCTTGCATTATGTTTACCCGTATCCGCATGTGGACGAGGTGATCCCGCTGATGGCCGAAGGCAAGATCCTGCCTTACCTGGATGTGCCGTTCCAGCACGCCAGTCCGCGCATCCTCAAGGCCATGAAGCGCCCCGGCGACATCGACAACACGTTGGCGCGCATCAAGCGCTGGCGCGACATCTGCCCGGATATTGCGATTCGCAGCACCTTTATCGTTGGCTTCCCCGGTGAGACCGACGACGATTTTCAGCAATTGCTGGATTTCCTCGAAGAAGCACAACTGGACCGCGTCGGCTGCTTTGCCTACTCGCCGGTCGAGGGCGCGGCGGCCAATGCGTTGCCGGGGGCGGTGTCGGTGCCGGAAGAACTCAAGCAGGAGCGCTTGAGTATTTTCATGGAAACCCAGGCCGACATCAGTGCCGCACGTCTGGCGCTCAAGATCGACCGCAAACTGAAGGTGCTGGTGGAAGAAGTCGACGAAGAGGGCGCCCATGCCCGCAGCTATGCCGATGCGCCGGAAATCGACGGCATGGTGCACATCGTCGATGGCGACAACCTGCAGCCGGGCGAGTTTGCCGAAGTGCTGATTACCGATTCCGACGAGCACGATCTCTGGGCGCGCATGGCCTGATAACGTTTGCACAATTGTCGCAAGATGTGACTACAATGGGCGCATGAGCGCAACCAATGCCATCCTGCTAACGCCCGCTCTCGACCTGCAAGGGGTCTGGGGCGGTGTCTGGGTTCAGGGTGCGACCGAAGAAACGTCCGCCATTGGCGGACACTTTGCCGCGCATATGCCTCATCTGCAGGTGCTGCTGCAAGCCGCCTTGCCGCTGGCGACCGATATCGCAGACACCTCGCAACTTGAACGGGCCAAAGCGCAAGGTGCCACCTGGTTTTGCGGGCCGCTGATTGCCCATCCGCCCCCACCTGCCGGCAGCGTGCAGGATACCGGTCGTGCCAATCTGCTGCGGCTGATGTCGCTGGTGGCGCAGGATGCCGATACGGCCGAGATCGAGAGCGTGTTCAAACGCGACCCCGGGCTGTCGTTTCATCTGTTCCGGCTGGTCAATTCTCCCGGCATCGGGCTTTCGCGCAAGATTTCTTCCTTTAACGACGCCATCCTGGTTCTGGGCCGTCGCCAATTGCAGCGCTGGGTGCAGCTACTGCTGTACGCCAGCAAAACGCAGGACGCCTCCGGCCCCTTGCTCGCGTTTGCCGCCATGCGCGGGCGCATGATGGAAAAACTGGCACAGTTGCGCGGCCGGGATGCCGTTGTTTGCGAGCAGGCGTTCATGACCGGGATTTTTTCTCTGCTGGATAGCTTGCTCGGAATGCGCATGGACGAGATCGTGCAGGCTGTTCGGCCGCCAGAGTCGGTGCAGCAGGCATTGCTGGAGAAACAGGGCGAGCTGGGCGAGCTGCTCGATTGGATCGAGCGTTTGCAATCAGGCCGGGCCGCCAGCATACCAGGCGGTATTGCGGCCGATCAATGTGTGGGCCTGCAGTTGGAAGCCATGGAATGGGCATCCAGCGTCGGTACCGAGATCGGATAGCGATGAAAGCGCGCGGCAATCGCCTGATCATGGCTTTTTCGATCGCGCAGCGGGTGCTGGCAACGATCTTCGATGGCGATCCCGTACGGGTAAAAACTGTGGTGGTCGATGCCATGAAATCGGCGCTGCAATGCACTGAAGCTGAACTTGTACTGTTTGATGACCAGACGCAGGCGGCCACCAAATGGAATGCTGCGGTCGGCGCTGCGCGATGCGGGGAAAGCTGGCACGATCACCAGGCGTTGGCGCTGCCATTGATCGGCAATGATGGCGCGATTGGCGCCGTGTGTATCGGCGGGCGAGAATTTTCGGGGCCGGATGCCGAATATTTTGCCGCGATTACCGAACTGGTTGCGCCGGTGCTCGATGCGCATCGCATTCTAGTCAGCCGTGAGCGTGTGCTGGACGGCATGACCGTCCAGTTGCAGCAGCAGACGCGCATCCTCGACCAGATCGAAGACTCGGTCATCACCATGGATCTGCTTGGCTACATCACGGGATGGAATGGCGGGGCGGAGCGCCTGTTCGGCTATACCGCAGGCGAGGCCATCGGTCAGAACGTACTGTTTCTTTATGCCGATGAGGAGGATGACGGTGAGAACGGGAGCGACCCGCTGCTTGCGGGCGAGAGAGAAATGGTGGTGCGGCGGCGCAAGAAATCCGGCGAGGCATTCTGGGCCGGGGTCACGCTTTCTGTCGCACGCGACCAGGATGGCAATCCCACGGAGTTTATCGGCTACGTACGCGATATTACCGAGCGGCTGAAGAAGGAAGAAAGCCTGCGGTTATACGGACGCATCTTCGAAAATAGCGGCGAAGGCATTCTGGTGACGGACGAGCACGAAAACATCGTGGCCGTTAATCGGGCGTTTGTCGAGATTACCGGCTTTAATGCCGACGAAGTGATGGGGCGGACGCCACGCATTTTCAAGTCGGGTCGGCACGACAAGCATTTTTTCGCGGAAATGTGGCATGAAATCCTCGAAAAAGGCCAATGGCAGGGCGAAATCTGGGATCGTCACAAAAATGGCGCGATTTTCCCCAAGTGGGCAACTATCAGCACCGTTCGCGACGAGAAGGGGCGCGTTACCCATTATTTTTCGACTTTTTCCGATATCAGCGAGCGCGTCGCGGCAGAAGAGCGCATTCGCCAACTGGCGTTCTACGATGCCCTGACCGGACTGCCCAATCGCGCCACGCTGTATAACCTGCTCGAACAAACCCTCGCTTCAGCACGACGTAACAGTACTTCGGGCGCGATCATGTTTATCGATCTGGATCGCTTCAAATACGTCAACGACACCCTGGGGCATAGCGCCGGGGATGAGTTGATCCGCCGCGTATCAACCCGTTTCAGAACTTGCCTGCGCGCTTCCGACGTGATTGCCCGCCTGGGCGGCGATGAATTTGTGGTGGCATTGATCGACATTGCCAGGCCGGACGATGCCGCAGTCGTGGCACAGAAAATCATGGCGATTTTTGCTTCGCCGTTTCTGATCGAAGGGCACGAAATCTCGATTTCGGCCAGCATCGGCATCAGCGTTTTTCCGGCAGATGGCGCCAGTGTCGAAGATCTCATCAAGAATGCCGATATTGCCATGTACCGTGCCAAGGATCAGGGGCGCAGCAGCTTTCTGTTCTACAGCAGCGACATGAATGTGCGTTCGCTGGAGCGGCTGGAGATGGAGAGCAGCCTGCGCCGCGCACTCGACCGCAAGGAGTTGCTGCTGCACTACCAGCCGCAGGTCGATATTGCGACAGGCAAAATTATCGGGGCCGAAGTGCTGCTGCGCTGGAAACACCCCGACCTCGGCATGGTGTCGCCTGCCCAGTTTATCCCGATGGCAGAAGAAACCGGCTTGATCGTGCCTATCGGCCAGTGGGTGATGGAACAAGCCGTGATGCAGAACAAGGCGTGGCTGGATGCCGGGATCGATGTCGTCAAGCTGGCAGTCAACCTTTCGGCCCAGCAATTTCGCGCCAACCTGGTGGATGAGGTTTCCAGCGTCATTGCAAGACATCGGCTGCCCAACGACTTGCTCGAACTCGAAATTACCGAAAGCATGGTCATGCGCAATGCCAACGATGTCATCGACATGCTGCGCGCGCTCGATTTTCTCGGGGTGCCGATGTCGCTCGATGATTTCGGCACGGGCTATTCTTCGCTGTCTTACCTTAAGCGATTCCCGATCAAAAAACTCAAGATCGATCAATCGTTCATCCGTGGCATTCCCAGAGATGCCGACGATATTGCCATTACGCGAGCGATTATTGCGCTAAGCAAGAGCCTGGGGCTCAAGGTCATTGCGGAAGGCGTCGAAACGCGGCAACAGCTCGATTTTCTGCGGCGTGAAGGCTGCGACGAGATTCAGGGCTACTTGTTCAGCCACCCGGTATCGGCGGCAGACTTTGTCGCGATGCTACAGTCAGGCAAGCGCATGGCTTAGAGACGCGCTGCTTGCTCGGCGTCCATAGGCCAGCTATGGACTTCTCTCAAGTGACAAAACTGTCTCGCAATCTGCCTCACCATCTCATCTCGCGTCCTAATGGATTATCTGGGTTGAATATTCCTTGCCGAAGTTTGAGTTGCGATGCAAGAGTTTTCCCCGTAGTGCCTTGCTGAAATTTTTAATCTGTTTGGCTGTTGGTCGCCAATAACCATTGGTGCGCCAGCATCAGATTGGCGAAGCAAGTTTGCCATGCAATCTATACAGGTCTGTACATAAAATATACAGACCTGTATATTTGCGGCAAGATGCATTCGTTCCTCAACTGATCCGGCGCACCTTTATGATGCCCTGTCGGCAAGGATTGGTGCGATTGATTGATGTGAGCCGTTGCCGCGGCTATATTTGTTAAACAACCAAAGGAGAGCAAGATGAGTGATGTGGCCGAAAGCATTCAAACCTTCCATGGCGGCTGTCCGCATGATTGCCCTGATACTTGTTCGATGCAATTCAAGGTAAAGGACGGCAGGCTCATCGGGGTCAGCGGTAACCCTGACCATCCGATGACTCTGGGCGGCTTGTGCGTCAAGCTCAAGGATTACGAAAAGCGTCACTACCATCCAGACCGCCTTCTTTACCCGCTAAAACGCACAGGCCCCAAAGGCAGCAAGCAATTTCAACGCATCTCCTGGGATGAAGCGCTGGATGAGATCAGCAGCAAGTGGAAAGCCATTATCGCTAAAGATGGACCGCATGCCATCATGCCCAACAGTTATCTGGGCAATCAGGGCCTGGTACACGGTCTCAATGGCGGCGATGCATTTTTCAACCGCATGGGCGCCACGGTGTGCGAACGCACTTTTTGCGGCGAAGGCTCTTGTACCGCGTGGCTGCTCACTGTCGGCCCCACTGCAGGAGTAGACCCGGAGAGTTTTATCCACTCCAAATATATCGTCATCTGGGCATGCAACTCTGTCAGCACCAATCTGCACCATTGGCACATTATTCATGAGGCGCAGAAAAAAGGTGCCAAAGTCGTCGTTGTAGATTCTTATGCCTCCAAAACCGCCAAGGCCGCTGATTGGCACATTGCCCCCAAGCCCGGCACCGATGGCGCGCTCGCCATGGCGATGATGAACGTGATTATCAACGAGGGACTGGTAGACCAGGACTACGTGGACCAGTATACCGTTGGCTATGCAGAACTGGCAGAACGCGCCAAAACCAGAACCCCGGAATGGGCAGCAGCCATCACCGGCATCCCAGCCGAGGACATACGCAAATTTGCCCGGGAATACGCCACAACACCCCCTGCGGCGATCCGCATCGGCGTTGCGCTGGAAAGAAATTACGGCGGCAGCCAGGCTATCCGCGCCGTCACCTGTTTGCCCGCCTTGATCGGCGCATGGCGTCATGTTGGCGGCGGTGCGCTGCAATTTCCTGTGTGGGAACACCCGTATAAATTCGATGTGATTTCACGTCCTGATCTAATCCCGCAAGGCACGCCCGTGGTCAACAACCTGCAATTGGGGCGCGTACTGACGGGCGAAATCAAGCTTGAAACGCCGATCAAATCCATGATGGTATGGAACACCAACCCCATCACCCAGGCACCGGAAACCGACAAGATCATTAAAGGCCTGGCGCGTGAAGACTTGTTTCTGGTGGTGGCTGAGCATTTCATGTCGGACACCGCAGCCTACGCCGACATCGTACTGCCCGCAGCCATGGGTGCCGAGATGGAAGACATGGTCCTGTCATGGGGCCACCTCTATCTGACTTACAACACCAAATGCATAGAGCCTCCGGGCGAAGCCATCCCCAACAATGAAATTTTCAGGCAATTGGCCAAGCGCATGGGGTATGAAGAGGACAACTTCAAATGGAATGACAGCGAATGCCTGGAACACTATGTAGACTGGGACTCCCCCACCTGCGAAGGCATCGATTTGGCATATCTGCGTGAGCACGGCTATGCCAGGCTGAAAGCCTTTGGCGACAAGGATAAACGGGCTCGCCACGCCAAAGGCGAATTCCCCACGCCCACGGGCAAATGCCACTTTCTGGTAGAAGGCGCCAAAAACTTTGTCGCAGGCCCTTTCCGTCAAATGTATGAAGGCTTCCAGCCCGGTGAAGACATCGACCCCTTGCCGGATTACCTGCCTTCGCGCGAAACCCCTGTCAGCAACCCCGCATTGGCAGAAAAGTATCCGCTCAACATCATTTCGCCCAAGAGCCATGGTTTCCTGAACTCCTGTTATGCCAATGTGGCAGAAAAAATCAAAGGCCAGGGCGAGCAGTTTGTATTGATCAATCAGTTCGACGCCAAAGCGCGCGGCGTGCAGGAAGGTGATGTCGTCCGCGTATTTAATGATCGCGGCGCATTCGAAGGCGTGGCTAAAATCTCCGACGACGTGAATGTAGGCATCGTCGTGGCCACGCTAGGTTATTGGCGACAACTCAACAATGGCACCGTCAACTGCATCAGCTCTGCCGAGTTTGGCGATATGGGGCATTCGACCACGTTTAGCGACAATCTGGTCGAAGTCGCACTGGGATAGCAGTTTTCTGCTGCACCGGTCCGGCAATTGCCTCCAATACGGGCGATTGCCGGAAACATCCAGGTGACGAATCGCACGGTTTGCTTGTTTTAATCGCCAAAACTGGGCGAGAATGGCATGGGTTCTCAAACAGGGTTCGGCACCATGAATATTTTTTCTTCCGGATGGCTACAACGCATGGCAGACAAAGCCGGAAAAACGCCGGCAGACCGCATCCATGCCGTATTCCAGATCCTGCAGGACTGGGTAGAAGCCCCGGGTATGCGTCAACAATTGCAGGATTCACCACTGGACGCAGTCGGCCAGCAAGTACTGAAATCCTATCTGTACCAGTTGGTAGAGGCCGCTGGTGCAAGCCACCCCGCCGTTGTCACCGCCCAGTTGCATATGATGTTGCTGGGCGCATTGACAGAAGAAATGCGTCAACCCGGATCACAAGCCCTGGAACACGGCAGAACAGCCGCATTATTGCTGCTTGCTTCGCAAGTACCGGATCGCCGGGTAAACAGTGTCAGTATGACACTCGCTGCCTCGGTGATTCTCATGGCAGGCGTCACGATGATGCTCCTCACGCAACAGCTGCCAGAATCAGCGCCCACGGGTCCCATGCAGCTGACTGCCATCAGCCCGGCTCCACCCAACCCCGACAAAGTCGCCGCGATGTATCACTTGCACGATCAAATGCGCACGGCCAATTGTTCCTACCCCCAGGCACTGATGCTGCCCCCCGAGCAGCGCGCGCCATTCCTGGAAAATGTAGTCAACGGCAACCTCGGCAGAATACGGCCGGAATCCATGACCATGATCAACCAGCTTTACCAGAAGGTAGATTGCTACTACCCACCTGCGGCCATGCTGTTATAGCCCGTACGGCAACGGGCAGACATTGATAACAGAAATAACCAGACGGTATAGCCTGATATGAGCACTCATCCGTGTTAAATTAACCGCTATGGCAACAGACATGCGCGAACGAATTCTTGCAGCGGCATCCGGCCTTTTCCAGGCCAATGGCATTAATGCAACCGGCGTAGACACCATTGTCGCCGAAGCCGGGATTGCCAAAATGACGCTCTATAAATATTTCCCCGCCAAGGAAGATCTGATTCTTGAAGTCGTCAGAAACCGCAGCCAGGAGTTCTCCGACTGGCTTTCCAGACGTCTGGAAAGAACCGCCAAAAACCCTGCCGAGAAGCTTCAGCAATTATTTGACGGAGTTGAAGAATGGCTGGCCGACCCACAGTGCAGCGGCCTCCCTTTTATCAAGGCAAGCGCTGAATTTCCTCAGCCTGATAGCGCCGTCAACCAACTCTCGGTGGAACTCTCTCGCGAGTTTCGCAACTACATCACCAGCCTGGCAAAAGAAGCCGGTATACGCACACCAGATGCGCTCGGATTACAACTCGCAATGCTGATCGAAGGTGCAGTACTTTCCGAGCAATTATCAAAAAACTCCGGTGCGCTCGGGCACGCAAGGCAAGCCGCTCGTATCCTCATCGAATCTGCTCGAGGGTAAAATACGGTCCATAAATTTGCTTGATGACGGTTTTTTATTGCCCCTTACGCCAACATCCCTTGCATTCCCTCGGACCAGAGGTAAAAAATGATGGCATCAATTACCATTCGCAATGTTTCTTGTCGTCGGTGCAATAGCCATGACCCAGTTCATGCATCGAAACGACGGCAGGGACGACAAGGGTTGGTTAGTACACATTTTCTGTGGAAAATTCTGCTTCGCAAACGAGCGACGCCTTGATACACAAGGCGTCGCTCGGTGTGCCTAAAGAACAAGCACACCGGCTGGCGAGACGGTTTCCTTACCCCCTAATCGTTAAAAAAACCTTCGGTGAGGATAGGCCCTGCGGCCCGTGTAGACGGCCCTCGCAAAGGCTCGACACTATCAATGTGGCTCACGGCTTCCACCATCATCCTGGAAAAACGCATGGCGATGACGGGAGATCGCGCACGCGACCACGCATCCGAAAGCGAAGCGGCTTCGACGGTAAAGGTAATGCCGGATTGGGTTTTAACTGTAAAAAGTCTGGGTTGCTGCATTTGCTTTTCTCCTTGTCGATGGACGTAATGACCCTGCTGGGGTCTGGACAGAAGTGAGAAAAGCGAGCTGCCATCATAACAAATCGATCGCGGGTTGTCCATGAAATGGCGCCGCGACTACCTCACGCCTACGGAAGCCTCGGACCCGTCGAGGATGGGCTACAACCCGTTTGAGAACTTCAAGGGAGCCAAGGCGGACAACGCCTTTCACAACATCAGCTGGGAAGGTTTTGGGGTTGCGGTGGGTCTGGCGATGCGCTACAGCAAGGCGCACATTGCCTACATTGCGGCGGACAAGACGCGGTTCACGCAAAACGTCAAGAAATCAGGCGGCATGTTCAAGAAAACGGTCAAGACCT
>WBZX01001670.1_pt1 | contig 16314 bp, 12 predicted proteins | sample 5204211 | NCBI WGS metagenome assembly WBZX01 (sample SAMN12344362, study PRJNA552823) | activated sludge metagenome | biome: Activated sludge suspended growth; feature: Nitrification reactor; material: Wastewater; isolation source: activated sludge from nitrification reactor of wastewater...
CTGCGTGGTCTCGTGCAGGCGGCCCTGCAACGACTGCAGCAGGGCATCGATGCGCGGCTCCATCAGCAGGCAGGTCGGGACCTCGAAGAACGCGCGTCGCTGCCTGCGCACGAAGCCGAGTCGACCGTGCTTGACGGTGAAGCGCGCGTGGTTGCGGTAGTGCCATGGCGAGGGCGCTGGCAACACGTCGCCGAGCGGGGGATCGACGAAGCCACCGATCTCGCGCAGGGCCTCGGCGACGAGGCTGCGCTTGAGCACCAGCTGGTGCGCGTAGTCGACATGCTGCAGCTGGCAGCCGTTGCAGTGGCCGAACAACGGGCAGGGCGGCGTCACGCGGTGGGGCGACGGTCGCAGGACCTCGACCACGTCGGTGCCGGTGCAGACGTGCCCGGTCTTGTACACGCGCGCGAGCACGCGTTCGCCGGGGATCGCACCGGCGACGTAGATCGGCTTGCCGTCGGCGTCGCGGGCGGCTGCATCGCCGCGGGGTCCCAGGCGATCGGGCTCGAGCTCGATCAGCGTCTCGTCAGCCATGGCGCTCCGCGAGCGGCAGCGTCCACGGCAGCTCGCGCCAGCGTCCACCGTGGAGGTGGGCGATGTTGTCCCGGATCGCGGTGGTCGAGGCGTCGTCCTCGGTGCCGTCGGCGGCCAGCGAGCGCGCCTGTCGGCGTGCGAGCAGGTACGCGTGGGCCATCGCCGACCACTCGCCGTAGGCCGCCTGCAGCCGCAGCGCAGCCGGGCGCACCGCGGCCCACGAGCCGGCCTCGTCGAGCCAGCCCGCAGCCACGCCGAGTCGCGACAGCAACACGTAGCGGACCAGGTCCCACGCGTTGTCGGGTCGACCGGCGTCGAGCAACGCGGCCAGCTCGCGTCGGAACTCGGTCGGCCCGTGCACGTCCCACCACGACGAGAGCATGCGCAGCGCTTCGCCGCGCGGCAGGTGGGCGTAGTCGCAGTCGCCGGTCACCACCAGGAAGCAGTTCTGCACCCAGCGCTTGAACGGATCGGCCGCGTCCTGCTCGAGCCGGGCGTGCACGAACTGTTGGGGGTTGGGTCGCAGCAACCGACGCAGCAGCAACCATGCACACACGAGCGCCGCGACCAGCACGGCGATGTTGCGAACCGACCACGACATGGACGCGATCATCACGGGCGAGATCAGCTACGGGAGCCTAACAGCCCCGGGCGAAGCGCAGCAACAACGGCGACGGCGCAACCACGCACGGCGAGGACCCCGGCGATCACGTCGTGATGGGCTCGAGGAACTCGAGCGTGCAGTGGTCGGCCGACAGTCGCGCGCGGGCCCCGAACGGCAGCGCGGCGTTGCGCTGGTGGTCGTGGCCGAACGGGAAGCCGGTCACGACCGGCACGCCCAGCGTCGCGAGTCGCTCGTGGACGACCTGCGCGGCGGTGGGCCCGAAGTTGCCGTCGGGCGGCTCCTCGCAGCCGATCAACTGCCCCACGACCACGCCGCGGACGCCCCGCAGCGCGCCGCTCGACAGCAGGTGCGTCAGCGATCGATCGATGCGATAGGGGCGCTCGCCGATCTCTTCGAGCGCCAGGATCGCGCCCGCGAAGCTCGGCATCATGCGCGTGCCGACCAGCGCGCGCAGCACCTCGATGTTGCCGGCCAGCAGCGTGCCCTCGACGGTGCCGCCGTGGAGCACCGAGCCCTCTTCGGCGACCAGCGGCGCCGGCACCTCGCCGCGCAGCCAGTCGACCACGCGATCGAGATCCTCGGGCACCAAGGTCGACATCTGGGTCAGCACCGGGCCGTGCAGCCCGACCACGCCGCAGCGCATCCACGCCCAGCACAGCAGCGCCGTGATGTCGGAGAAGCCGACGATCGGCTTGGGGTGCGCGCGCAGGCGCTCGGGATCGAGGGCCGCCAGCAGGCGCGTGGCGCCGTAGCCCCCGCGCGCACACAACACGCAGCTGGCCTCGGGATCGGCGAGCGCGAGCTGGGTCGCGGCCAGCCGCTGCGCGTCGCTGCCGGCGAAGTAGCCCTCCTGCTCGAGCAGGTTGTCGGCGTGCAAGAGCTCGAGATCGATGCGCCGACGCAGCGCTCGGACACCGCGATCGAAGCGCTCGACCGGCACGGGACCCGACGGCGCGATCACGCGGGCGCGATCACCATCATGGACCGGTCGGCCGCGCAGGCTCATCGTCGTTTCCGCCCGCGTCGCTTCTTCGCGGGGGTGCCGGACTCGTCGCTGCCGTCGTCGTCGCTCGTGCTCGCGGAGGCCTCGCCGACGTCGACCGGCTCGGAGTCGTCGTCGCCGATCACCGGCGCTGGCACGGCCATGTGCGCGCCGTACCCGGGCTCGTCGGCCATCGCGGTGGCTCCGCCCGCGGCGTCGCTGGCGTCGTGCTCGCTCGCATGCACCGCGGGCTCGGGCCGCGGCGCCTTCGCACCGTCGGGGAGTCCTTCGCTGCCGACCCGCGCCGGTGGGGCTGCTTCGAGCACGCGCACGACGCAGCCGCGGTCGGCGGCGTCGCCGATCTCGACGGCGCGCACGACCTCGATCGCCGTCGAGCTGCCGTCCGCGGCCGCGAGCTGCAGTACGGTTCGTACCGGCGGAGGTGCTTCGAGGCTGACGAACCGCAGCCCGCCGTCCTGCTCGGTGACGGTGGCCGAGGCCGCGATCTCGACGTGGCGATACAGGACGCGAACGTGGCTCTGTGCGGTCATCGGCGGGGTACGGACTCGCGAGGATACCGGGTGACGCGACCCCGTCAACCGCGGCACGGCGCGACATCGCACGGGTGGTTCGACGCCACGTCGCGGGCTTGCGAGGCCGCCGTGACGCGGAGTATGGCGCGCGCAATCCCTGCAAGCGCGCGCACGCACCCGTCGCTGCCGCACGCGCGAGGGCCGAGCAGCCCGACCGGGTGACGCCGGCGGCGCGGCGGGACTGATACGCTGGTGGCATGACGAGGTCGACGCGCGGAGTGCAAGGGCGCACGGTGCTGGGGTTCGCGATCGCGGCGATGGCAGCCTGCGGTGACGATCCTCGCGGCGGCCAGGGTGGTTCGGCGAGCAACTCCGCGGGCGACGGCATCGGCACCTTGAGTGCGACCGGCACCGATGGCGCGAGCGGCAACGTCGACGACGGCGGCGACGACGACGTCAAGCTCGACGCGCAGGCCATCGGCGATCTCGGACTCGAGGGCTGCGGTGGCGACAGCCACGGCGGCGGCGGAGGCGGAACCGGGGGCGACGGCGATCTCGACTTCTCGTACATCTGGATCGCCAACAGCGGCGAAGGCACGATGTCGAAGATCAACACCCGCACGATGGTGGAGGAAGGCCGCTACGTCGTGCGCCCGGATCAGGCGGGGAATCCCTCGCGCACTTCGGTGAACCTCTCGGGTGATGTCGCGATCGCCAACCGTGCCGGTGGTCTGACCAAGGTCGCGGCCACCGCGGAGCGCTGTGTCGACGTGAATGGCGACGGCATGATCACGACCGCAAACGGCGCGGCCTACCTGCCGTGGGGCCAGGACGAGTGCGTGCTGTGGCACGTGCCCTACCAGACCGAGTCGCAGCGTCCGGTCGCGTGGGCGCCCGGCACGTGGAACGCCCAGACCTGCGCCTACGACAACGAAGACGTGTGGACCGCGACCGGCTCGAGCGCCGCGGGCATCGACGTCTACCTGCACGATGGCGACACCGGCATGCAGCTGGGCATGGCCCACATCGGCGAGATGACCTTCGACGGCTACGGCATCTACGGCGGTGCGGTCGATGGCGAGGGCAACTTCTGGGGCACCATGCTGGGCGGCATCCTGCTCACCCGCGTCGACAAGCTGACCTTCGATCACCAGGTGTGGCCGGTGCCGATCAGCAGCTACGGCATGACGGTGGACTCCGACGGCTTCGTGTGGGCGTGCTCGTTCGACGTCGCGCGCTTCGATCCCGAGAGTCAGACCTGGCAGACCGCCATGGGTGTCGGCGGCAGCGGTGGCTGCATGGGTGACGGCGCCGGCAAGATCTGGCTCGCGTCCGATCCGCTGGTCGCGGTCGACACCACCACGCTCGCGGTGGTCGACACCATCGACATCCCCAGCTACGCCCACGGTGTGAGCGTCGACTTCGACGGCTACGTGTGGGGCGTGACGTTGCAGGAGCCGTACGCGTACAAGGCCGATCCCACCTCGCACATGGTGCAGACCTTCAGCGGCCTGACGCTGCCGTACACGTACAGCGACATGACCGGCTTCGCGCTCAAGAACGCCGGCACGATCCCGACGCCGGCGGGCTGACGCCGACGCCACGCGGCAACGATGACGGACTCCGACGCCGGCGTGGGCCGCTACGTCGGGCTCGCCTCGGACGTCGATCAGACCATCGCGTTCGATCCAGAGCTCGGTCGCGAGGTCGTGCTCGAGCGCTCGGATGCCGTGGACCCCGCTCGCTTGGCGGCGTTGCGGCATCGTGCCCGCGCGCTCGCGACGGTGGTGCATCCGGTCGTCGCGCGGGTCCACGACGTGGTCGTCGAGCACGGTGTCGCGCACGTGGTGACCGAGCGCGTGGTCGGCGAGCCGCTGCTGCAGTGGCTCGCGACCCAGCCGTCGATGCCGCGGCGGCGCGCGCTGCTGCAGGCGATCGCCGCCGGGCTCGGCGCGATCCATGCCGCGGGTGTCGCCCATGGCAGCGTCGATGCGGACGCGGTGTGCGTGACGCAGGGCGGTGCGCCGCGGCTGACCGGCCTGCTGCGCGTCAGCGAGGGTGCGAACGCGATTGCGGATCGACAGCGGTTCTGCGAGCTCGCGCTGCGGGTGCTCGACGAGGAGCGGCCGGGCACGCGAGCCGCCGTGGGCTTGCGCCTGCTGGTTCTGCTGCGCCGCGGTCGCGACGATCGCGACGGCCCGGGGCTGGCCGAGCTCGAGCAGGCGCTGGCCGTGCGCGGCGGTGGTCGGCGTTGGCTGGGGCTGGCGGCCGCGAGCGCAGTCGCGGCCGTGATCGCGCTCGGCGTCGGCGAGCGACGCTCGGCGCTCGCCGGCGGTTGGTGCGAAGACGTCGAGCGCCAGGTCGACGCGCTGTGGGGGCCGGAGGCGCACGCGGAGCTGCACGAGGCGATCGCGGGCAGCCACGCCAGCTTCGCGCTCGAGGCCGGCGCCCGCGTCGAGCACGACCTCGACGTCTTCGTGTCGCAGTGGCGAGATGCCCAGCGCGACTACTGTGCCGCCGATGCCAACCCCGGCGCGGCGGTGTGCCTGCTGCGGCAGCTCGACGGCGTGCGTGCCATCGTCGACGTGCTCCGCGAGGCCGACGTGGAGTCGCTCGCACGCGGCAGCGAGGCCGTCGAAGCGCTCGGTGCACCGGCGGCATGTCTGCGCGCCGATGCGCCCGCGGCCGTGATGCTCGCCGACGAGTCCGTGCGCGGTGATCTGGCTGCGTCGCAGCTGCTGCGCGAGCTCGGCCGCCACGTCGACGCCCAGCTCGCGGCCGAGCGCGCGATCGCGGCCGCGACCGCGCAGGGCGACGACGCGGTGCTCGCCCAGGCCGAGCTCGAGCTCGCGCTGGCGTTGTGGGCCCAGGGCCGCGAGCGTGAGTCCGAGCGGATCCTGCACGACGCGTTCACCCACGCGCTCGCGGCCGGGCACGACGAGACCGTCGCCCGCGCGGCGACCGAGCTGGCGGTGGCGTCGTGCCGCCGCGCGCGGCTGGCCGAGTGCGAGCTGTGGCGTGATCACGCCGCAGCCGCGCTGGCCCGGGTGTCCGATCCACGTCTGCGCGCGCGCCTGTCGGTGGTCGATGGCCGTGCCGCGCTCGAGCGCGGTGACTACCCGGCCGCCGAGCGCGGCTACATCCACGCGCTCGAGCTCGCGAGCGCGCTCGAACCCCGCGATCTGCCCGCCGAACTCCACGCACGCCAAGGCGTTGCGCTGGCGAAGGGGCGCACCGGCGATCTCGTGGGCGCGCTCGCGCTGCTGCGGACCAACGTCGAGCAGACCGCCAATCGCTTCGGCACCCATCATCCCGACTACGGCCGGCAGCTCAACAGCGTCGCGACGCAGCTCGCTGCGCTCGGCCGCGCGAACGAGGCGGTCGCCGCCCGCACCGAGGCGCTCGCGGTGCTCGAGGCGGCGCTGGGCCCCGCGCACCCCGACGTGCTCTCGGCCAAGGGGGCGCTCGCGACCGACCTGGGCCTGGTCGAGCGCGACGCCGAGGGCATCGCGCTGCTGCGCGACGTCGTCGAGCTGGCCGAGCAGCGCTACGACCCCGACGACGTGCGCATCGCTGCCCACCTCGCCGAGCTCGGCATGGCCGAGGCCACCGGCGACCGCCTCGCCGACGCGGTCGACCACCTCGGCCGTGCCGTCGAGCAGGCCGAGCGTGCGCTCGGGCCCGATCACCTCGAGGTGCTGGGCATGACCAACAACCTCGCGGCCACGCTGATGTTCGCCGATCGCAACGTCGAGGCCCGCGCGATGTTCGAGCGGGTCATCGCAGGTACCGAGCGTGCGGTCGGGCGCGAGCACCCGCAGCTCGTGCCGGGCTTGCTGGGCCTCGCGAAGACCGCGGCCGCGACCGGCGATCTCGACGCCGCGATCGCAGCGCTCGAGCGGGCGCTGCAGCTGCTCGAGCGTCACGAGAATCGGGCCGATCGACGCGGCCTGGTGGCATCGGAGCTGGCCCAGCTGCTGTGGCAGCGTGACGGCGACAATCCCCGCTCGCTCGCGTTGATGCGCGCGGCGCATCAGTCGTTCGTGTCCGCGGTGGGGCAGGGCGCGCTGTCCTCACGCGACCAGGCCGAAGCCGCGCAGGCGTGGCTGGAGGCGCACGGCGGCGCGTAGTGCTCGGCTCGTGTGGCGGCGCGTCAGGGCCGCACGCCCTCGAAGATGACGTTGTCCGCAACCGCGTGTGCGCGCGCCAGGGCAGCCGGGTCGGCGATGGTCCACGCGACCAGCGGTAGGCCCAGTCGCCGCAGCACGCCCGCGGGGAGCGACGGCAGGCAGCGCAGCTCCCACGCGACGTAGTGCGGCCGCGCCAGCGGGCTCAGCAACGCGTTCGCCAGCGCGAAGCGCTCGTGCGGTGCGAGCTGGGCGTCACGGAAGTCCGACACCAACAGGCCGCGCGTGCGCTCCGGTGCGAGCCGTCGCAGCTGTGCGAGCGCGAACGGCTGGTACGACTGCAGTGCGAGCGCGCCGCGGTAGCCTGCGATGGTCGCGGCGACCGCCCGCTCGAGCGCGCCCGGGCGTCGCTTGGACTTCAGATCGAGCACGATCGGCGCGCGCCCACGCACGTGCGCGAGCGCCTGCGCCAGCGTCGGGACGGCCTCGCCGCCGGGGCGCAGTCGGAGGTCGGCACTCGCGCCGCGTTCGAGCGCGTCGACCGGGCCGGCCTCGCCGGTCATGCGCGCGAGGTCGTCGTCGTGGAACACCAACAACTCGCCCGCACGGGTGTGGTGCACGTCGAGTTCGATCGCATAGCCGTGCTCGACTGCGGCCTCGAACGCGGCCAACGAATTCTCGGCGCGCTCGCCATCGTGGAGGCCGCGGTGGGCGATGGGTTGCAACGACAACCAAGCGGGCGCACGCGACCTCACCGCCGGCATCTTCGCCCAAGACGCGCGCCGGCGCAGCTTTGGGTTGTGTGCTGTGGGCGGCACTGCGATGCTGGCCCGCAGGTGGAGGTGGCCCCCAAGGCCCGGGATCGCAGCTTCGTGCCGGCGCTCCTGGCATGCGCGGCGGTGGCGGTGCTCGGTGTGCTCACGCCCGATCTGCTGTCCGAGCACGTCGTCGGCGCGGTCGGGGGCGTGATCGATGCGCTCGACGTGGTGTTCCTGGCGATCACCCTCGCGCTCGTGGTGCTGTCGGCGTGGTTTGCGTTCGGTCGTCACGCACGCCGACGACTCGGCGGTCCCACGGCGCAGCCGGAGTTCTCGCGCTTCGCGTGGATCTCGATGTTGTTCGCGGCCGGCATGGGCAGCGGTCTGATGTTCTGGGGCGTCGCGGAGCCGCTGATCCACGGTGCCCAGCCGCCGCTGGCGATCGATGGCGTCGCGCAGGCTCGGCGCCAGGCGCTGGCGATCGCCGACATGCACTGGGGCCTGCACGCGTGGGCGATCTACGGGGTCGCCGCGCTGGTGCTGGGGTACTTCCACTTCTGTCGGGGGACCGACTACCTGCCGGGCGCGCCCATGCGCGAGGTGATGTCGCGGCGTTGGGGGCGACCACTCGCGGCCGTGGCCGACTTGATCGGTGTGCTCGCGATCGCGTTCGGCGTCGCGGGCTCGGTCGGCATGGGCGTGCTGCAGATCCGCAGCGGCTTGTCGCGTGCGTTCGGCGTGGTCGACGACACGCCGCTGCTCACCGTTGCGATCCTGGTGCTGCTGGTCACGGCCTACACGGCATCGGCGGTGACCAAGCTCGATCGCGGCATCAAGTGGCTGTCGGCGCTCAACGTGGTGCTGGCGGTGGGCTTCATGCTGTTGCTGCTGCTGTGGGGCGACACGGCGCTGCGATTGCAGGCGTTCGCGACCTCGCTGCTCGACTATCCGCGGCTGCTGCTGCCGATGTCCACGATGTCGGGCCCGTGGTCGCAGGCCCGCGACTGGATGCACGACTGGACGATCGCGTATCTCGTGTGGTGGATCGCGTGGGCGCCGTTCGTCGGCGTCTTCGTGGCGCGCATCAGCCGTGGTCGCACCTTCCGCGAGTTCATCGTGGCCGTGTTGCTGGTGCCGACGGTGTTCTCGATGCTGTGGTTCGCGGTGCTCGGCGGCACCGCTGCCGCGCTCGACGGCGACGGTGCGATCGCTCGCGTCGCGGTCGACGATCCACCCACGGCGCTGTTCGAGACCCTCGCGCGCATGCCGTTCGCGTCGGTGCTCTCGGCGGTCGCGGTGGTGCTGGTGTTCCTCTTCCTGGTCACGAGCGTCGACTCGGCGGCGTACGTGCTCGGCGTGATCACCAGCGGCGGTGATGCCGACCCCAGCCCGCGACGGAAGCTGGCGTGGGGCGTCGTGTTGGGTCTGCTCGGCGCCGGCCCGGTGCTGAGCGGACGCGTCGACGTGGTGAAGGCGGTCGCGATCGTCGGCGCGATCCCGTTCACGCTGGTGCTGGTCCTGCAGACCGGATCGCTGCTGGTCGCGTTGCGTCGCGATCGCCTGCCGCGATCACCGCCGGGCCCGCCGTAGGGCCTCGTGCAGGGGCCGGGAACCCGGCGACCGCCGGCGTCGAACATGGCGTAGGCATGGACCGATCGATCGACGACGACACAGGCCACGTCGCGGGGCGCTACGCCCGGGGACTGATGCTCGGGCTCTCGCTGCTCGGAGTGCTGGCCGCGACCGCAGGCTGCGAGCGCGGAGCTGCGACGGTGGCACCCGCCGATGCGCACGCCCGCACTCGCATCGTCGGCACGCTGCATGGCGCCGATGGTCGCGTGTTGCCGATGGCCCACGTGCGTGTGATCGACCCGGCGACCGCGGCCGCCGACACCGTCGCGGCCGGTCGCGGCGGTCGCTTCCGCCTGTCGACGCGTCGCACCGGCTTCGCGCTGCTCGAGTTCACCGGCGTCGATCATGCGCAGCTGCGCGTGCCGGTGTGGCTCGATGGCAGCACGCTCGAGCTCGAGGTCCGGCTCGGCACGTACGCGCCCGCCGGACCCGACGACACCCTGCGCGCGTTGGTGTGGTCGGGCTCGCCCGCGTCGTCGCCACCCCAGCAGCTCCCGCTCGTGCGTGGCACCGACGGCCATGCGCGGGTCGAGATCGCCGGTGGCGTCGCGCCGCTGCGCGTGCAGCTGACGGGTCTCGCCGGCGAGGGTCGGGCGATGAACGTGCCGGGCACGGATCGTTTCGAGTACGACGGCGGCGGCGACTACCTCTCGGTGATGCCGGTTGCGCGCGGCAAGCTGGTGCTCGACGTCGACCTCGCGCGCGCGCCGAAGGGGGTCGAGCCGCAGCTGCACTTTGCAGATCCGCAGGCACTCGCGGCGCGCGTGGCCGCGCTCGGTGAGCACTGGCCACCGCGCGCGAGCTCCGATGCCAGCGATGCCACCGCGCTGTGGCGGGTGGCCGCCGCGGGCGAGCTGCCGCAGCTGCGTCGGGCCGCCACCGCGATGGCGCTCGAGCTCGATGCGCGCGAGTTCTCGGCGCTCTCGGCGGGCGAGCAGGCGCTGGCGATCGAGGCGGTCGAGCGCAGCGCCTTCGGAGACACGCTGTGGGGCCTGGCGCCGCGAGGCCTCGTGAGCACGGCGCAGGCCAGCGGCCGGGCCGAGCTCGTGGCGCGGGTCGAACGCGTGCTCGGGGAGCAGCTGCCGGCGGAGGCCACCGGCATGCTGCTGATCGAGCAGCTGGCGCAGGCGGCCGATAGCGGCGACATGGCGGGGCGACGACGGGTGTGGGCGCAGCTGCAGCAGCCGCGCTACGCCGAGCTCGGCCTGCTCGAGGTCGGTGCCGCATGGCGACCCGATCGCAAGGTCGAGCGCGGCGGCCAGCTGCCCGCGTTCGCGGCGCCCGGCCTCGTCGATGCCGCCGCACCCGTGAGCAACCGGGATCTCGGCGGCAAGGTGGTGCTGATCGAGCTGTGGGCGACGTGGTGCGGGCCGTGCGTCGAGGCCATGCCCGAGCTGCACGCGCTGCACGAACGCTTCGGTGGGCCGCCCGCGCCGGGGCGTCCCGGCTTCGAGATCGTCAGCATCTCGATGGACGAGCGGGCCGACGACGTGATCCGCTTTCGCGAGACCTGGCCGATGCCGTGGACCCACGCGTTCGCCGGCGAAGCCCGCGATCGGCTGTACGAGGTGTTCGAGACCGGCACGCTGCCCTACGCGGTGCTGGTCGACGAGCGCGGCACCATCCTCGAGGCCGCGGCGCAGCTCGACGCGCCGCACCTGCGCGAGCTGTTGTCGGCGCACCTGGACGCGCGCGCCGCTGCGGCCGAGGCCCCCACGGCCGACGCGGCGCCCTGACGCGTCGACCCGGTCGCACGGCGTCGACCTGGTCGCACCGTGCGCTGGCGCCACGTCGCGTCGGGCGAGCACACCCCGAGTCGGGGTCGCTGCACGCCGCAGCGCTCGCTGCGTGCCACGGCATCGCGCTTGCTAAGGCTGCCCCCGCGACGCGCACGCGCGGGTCGACGACGGGACGGAGCCGGACATGGTCGGAGCGAACTCGAGTGCGCGCACGCGTGCCGTGGCACCGTTGGTGGAGGCATCGACGTCGGCGCCGGCGGTCGCTCGAATCCTGCAGCCCGGGCGGAATTGCTGGCGCATCGCGCACGCCGATCGTGTGGCGTTCGTGGTCGACGCGGCCGCCTACTATGCGGCGGTGCTCGAGGCGTTCGACCGGGCCGAGCACGACATCGTCATCGTGGGCTGGGACATCGACGCGCGGGTGCGCATGCGGCACGAGCAGCAGGACGTCAGCCTCGCCGACGCGCTCAGTGCCTGCGTGCGCGCCAAGCCGGGACTGCGCGTGTGGGTGCTGGGCTGGGACTTCTCGCCGATCTATTTCTTCGAGCGCGGCGTGCTGTCGCGGCTGCGCTTCGCGTGGGGCACCCCGGCGCGCGTGCACTACCGTCTCGATGCCCACCACGCCGCCGGCGGAGCACACCACGAGAAGCTGGTCGTCATCGACGACAGCGTCGCGTTCTGCGGCGGCCTCGACCTGTGCGACGTCCGCTGGGATACCCCGGCGCACGACCCCTGCGATCCCCGGCGGGTCGATCTGACCGGCAAGTGCTATCGGCCCCACCACGACGTGCAGATGGCAGTGGATGGCGCGGCCGCGGCGGCGCTGGGCGAGCTGGTGCGGCAGCGGTGGGCGGACGGCGGTGGGCGTGCCCTACCGCCGCCGGCCCAGCACACGGACTGCTGGCCGCCCTTGCTGCGCATCGACGTGCGCGACGTCGAGGTCGGCATCGCGCGCACGCGCGGTCCAATCGACGACGGCGCGCCCGTCCGCGAGGTCGAGCAGCTGTGGCACGACAGCGTCGCCGCCGCGCGGTCGCTCATCTACATCGAGAACCCCTACCTCACCAGCGACGCGGTCTCGCGGGCGCTGCAGGCTTCGCTGCGCGCCGCGCAAGGGCCCGAGATCGCGGTCGTCCTGCCCCAGGACAGCAGCGGCTGGATGGAGGACATCACGGTCGGCGTCCTGCGTGAACGTGCGATCGCGGCCACGCGCCAGGCCGACGATCACGATCGCCTGAGCATCGTCGCGCCCTGGCTGCCGCCGGCGGAGGCGGCCAGCGAGCCGATCTCGCTCAACCTCCACGGCAAGGTGTGCATCATCGACGATGCCTTCGTCCGCATCGGCTCCGCCAACCTCACCAACCGGTCGATGGGGCTCGACAGCGAGTGCGACCTGGTGATCGAGGCGGGCGATCGAGAGGACGTCCGCGCTGCGATCGCGGCCCTGCGGGTGCGTCTGATGGCCGAGCACCTCGATTGCCACGAGGCACACGTCGCCGAGGCCACGGCGCAGACCGGGCTGCGCGCGGCGATCCGCGAGCTCGCCCACGGTGATCGGGCGCTGCGCCCCTATCGACCGCAGCCCTCGCCGCTGGCCGAGGTGCTGCTGCCGCCCGCCGAGCTCATCGATCCCGATCGGCCGCTGGGCTCGCAGCAGATCGGCCGCTGGCTGACGCAGCCGTCGGTCGCCGCGGCGCGCTCACGGCGATGGAAGCTCGCTGCCGCAGGATGGTGGGCGCTGTGCGTGGCGGTGCTGGTCGTGCTGCGGGTCACCGGCGTGCTGGACGACGCGCTCTTCACCGAGGCGTTGGCGGCCGGACGGGGCCACCCGTGGCTCGCCGCGATGGCCGTGATCGCGGTGTTCGTGATCGGCGGGATCGTGCTCGTGCCCGTGACGCTGCTCATCGCGAGCTGCGGCGCGGCCTTCGGGCCGTGGTTGGGGCTCGGCTACGGCCTGCTCGGCGCCTTCACTGGCGCGGCCCTGTACCACGGCATGGGCCGACTCGGCGCCCGTGCGTGGATCGACACCTTGGCGGGTGCGCGCGTGCGCGCGACCCTGCGTCGCGTGGCGCGACGCGGCGTGTTCGCGGTGGCACTGCTGCGGGTGCTGCCCGTCGCACCCCACATGGTGGTCGGGCTGGCCGCGGGCGCGGCCCGCATCCCGTGGTGGAAGTACATGCTCGCGACGATGCTGGTGATGACGCCCGGCGCCTTCGTGCTCACCGTCCTGGGCCATCGCCTGCGCGGCGGCGCCACCGATGGCTGGGCATTGACGGCGGTCGCCGTGGGCCTGGCGGCGTTGGTGGTGGTGGTGACCTGGGCGGTGAAGCGCTGGGCCGCGCGCGGTGGCGGGGTCGTGGCCCGGCCGGAACGGACGACATGACGACACTCGACTCTTCCCTCGTGTTTGCGACCTACAACGTCCACGGTTGCGTCGGGCTCGACGGGGTCGTCGACGTCGCGCGCATCGCCGACGTGCTCGCCGATCTCGACGCCGACGTCATCGCGCTGCAGGAGGTGCTGGCCGGCCGCGAGGGCGTCGACGGCCAGCTCGCCGAGCTGGCGGTGCGGCTCGGCATGGATGCGGTGGTGGGCTCGACGATGCAGCGGGGCCAGTGCCGCTACGGCAACGCGTTGCTGTCGCGCTTGCCGATCTCCGACGTCCGCGTGATCGACCTCAGCGTCGCGGGCTACGAGCCGCGCTGCCTGCTGCACGCGCGGGTCGAGTTCGGCGGCTCGCACATCGACGTGTTCAACACCCACCTCGGGCTCCGCGTCCGCGAACGGCACGCGCAGATCCGGGCCTGTCACCGCGTGCTCGACGACGACCCGGCGCTGCCACAGGTGATGATGGGCGATTTCAACGCCTGGCTCCCGCGGGGCGACGTGCTGGGTCCGCTGCGCGCCCGCTTCGGCGCTCAGCCGGCGCCGCGCAGCTTCCCGTGCCGGCGCCCGGTGTTCGCGCTCGATCGCATCTGGACCCGACCGCGGGCGTGGTTGCAGGAGATCCACGTCGGCAGTCATCGCCACGCCCGCGTCGCCTCGGATCACCTGCCGGTGTGGGCCCGCGTGGAGACGGATCTCGTGGCCGACGTCGACGACGACGCGGTGCTGCCGTTGGCGGGCTAGCCGATGCGCTCCGCGAAGAGCTCGTCGAGGACGCGACTGGCGGCCTCGCCCAGGACGTTGCGCTGCAACGCCATCGGCGAGTCGAGGAAGAAGCCGGCCAGCTCGCGGTCGAGCAGGTGGGTCGCCAGCAGCGTCACGGCGTCGTCGATGCTCTCGCCGCTCTCGGCGTAGAGCACACGATGCTCGCGCTGGGCACCAGGCCCCTCCGACTCGCCGAGCAGGCGCTGGAAGTACTGCTTGGTCGACTCCTTGTAGCGGGCCTGATGGTTGGCGCAGACGACCACGTGCAGGCGTTGCCACTGCGCGATCGTCAGCGAGGCGGTGTGGCGCCGCACGGCGGCGTCCAGGCCGACCAGCTCGAGTCGCGTGGCCTCGTCGATGAGCGCGCGGGTCGGTGCGTCGACGGCGGTCGCCATCGTCGTCAGCGCCTCGAGGTCGACGCCGCCCCGTGCCAGCGTGGAACGCAGCGCGTTGGCGACTGCGGCCAGCACCTCGCGCTCCGCGGGCACCGCCGCGCGTCCGAGCGCAGCGGTGGTGTCGCGATGCATCCGCTCGAGCGCGCGATGGTCGTCGGGGGTCAACGCGGTGCCGGTGAGCTCGGCGAGCCACACGTAGGTCGCGACCGGCAGGTGCGCGAGCGCCTTGCATGCGTGGTAGCGCCGTGAGACGACCGGCACGCGACGGCGCTGGCGGTCGTGGAGGAACACCAGATCATCGCCGCAGCGGATGATCAGCGGATCGGTTCCCGCGAGCAGTCGCTGCCGCAGACCGTGGAGCCGTAGCTCGTAGCGAAGGCGAAACCACTCGTCGAGGCCCTCCATACACGTTCACGCCTCGGCGGCACGGGCATTGCTGAAGATGGGCTCGAGCGTGGCCTTGTGGCCATCGGTGAGGATGCGTCCGGCCTGCTGGAAGACCTCGTGCTCCTCTTCGTCGAGGTGGTGGTGCACGCGCTCGGACAGCTTGGCGAGCTTGCCGAGCCAAGCTGGGCTGCTGAACTCGGTCTCGCGCACGGCATCGAGCAGGTCGGACAGCTCCTTGTGCTCCGCGACCGAGTGGCGCGCGACCTCCTGGCCGCCGTCGACGGTCATCAGCGCGGCGTACAGGCTCTTCTCTTCGGCGGTCGCGTGGGCCTCGAGCTCGGATGCGAGCATCGCGAACAGCTCGCGGCGCGTGGGCGTGTCACCCTGGGTCTCGGCGAGCCGCGCGAGCAGGTCGCGCTGGGTCTCGTGGTCCTTGCGGAGCGCTTCGAAGATGGCGGCAGACATGCGCACAGGCCATGCAGGGGGCGTACCGCGGCATCGCGCAGGCGTGGGCGTCGGTTCGGCCCACGCCCGTCGACGCGCGGACGCACGGGCGTGCGCCGCCGCCCGTGCGCTGGCGGGTCAGGGCATGGCGCACGACGTCGACGCCCGACGCCGTGCACTCATGGCGCCGTGCACACGCCGAGCGTGCCCATGCCGGTGCAGGCCGGATCCGGCGGCCCCTCGGGGTACCACGGCGTGCACACCGTGCCCGGCGCGAGCGCGTCGCAGGGATCGACCGCCGCTCCCACGTCGCAGTACGGCGAGCAACACCCCGAGGTGCTGGGGCAGTCTGGGAAGGCAGCTGCGGCGATGCAGGCGAGGCCCGATGGGCAGATGTTGATGAACTCGCAGCCGCTGCCGATCATCTCGCCCATCGACGCATCGGGTACGCACGCGAAGGTCTCGCCGTTCGCGGCGTAGCAGCCCTCGCCCGGTGCGCAGTCGTTGGCGAGCGGATCGCACTGCGGCAGACACAGGGTCAAGATGCCGTCGCCGGAGATCGTGCACCAGTCGCAGGCGTCGGGGCAGGTTGGATCGGACTCCGAGCCGCTACAGAAGGCGCGGCAGATGCCGGTGCCGGCCGCCTCGTCACCGAGCCAGCACAGCGAGCCGTGTGCGCAGTCGTCGATTCCATCATACGGCAGCTCGCCGCTCGAGCAGCTCGCACCGATCGGCTTGGCGTCCGCATCGACCGGTACACACACGGTCTCGTCGAACGAGCCGCTGCCCTCACTCGCGCGGATCGAGCACTTGTAGCCGGGTGGGCAGTTCTGATCCCAGACGCTGCACTCGCTCGGGAAATCGAGCTTCGGCCCGATCGTGGTCGCGCTGTCGTCGTCGTCGGTGGTGTCGGTGGTGGTCGAGGAACCAACGCTGGTGCCGACGGACGTACCGACGGACGTGCCGACCGAGGTGCCGACGCTCGTGCTGGTGTCGAGTCCGCCAATG
>WBZX01001236.1_pt2 | contig 16308 bp, 16 predicted proteins | sample 5204211 | NCBI WGS metagenome assembly WBZX01 (sample SAMN12344362, study PRJNA552823) | activated sludge metagenome | biome: Activated sludge suspended growth; feature: Nitrification reactor; material: Wastewater; isolation source: activated sludge from nitrification reactor of wastewater...
ACCTCGGCCGACGTCATCCCCTCGCTTAAGCGTTGGGCGGTACGCGATCCGCTGGGACAGATGCTCTGGACCAAGGTGGTCGACGTCAAAGCCGTCGATCCCAAGACCTTCCAGATCGTGCTGAAGGCACCGACCGGCATCATGTTGCAGGCGCTGGGCAAGCCCTCGGGCAATGCCTTCATCATGCCGAAGAAAGTCGCCGAAACCGATCCGTTCAAGCAGATCGACGACTATACCGGCTCAGGTCCCTTCATCTTCAAGAAAGAGGAATGGAAGCCGGGCGACAAGACGGTCTACGTCAAGAATCCCAAGTACAAGCCCCGGGCCGAGCCACCGTCCGGGCTGGCAGGCGGCAAGATCGCCAAGGTGGATCGTGTCGAATGGGTCGCCATGCCCGATCAGCAGACCGTGGTGAATGCCCTGCTGAAGGGCGAGATCGACATGATCGAAAGCCCCCAGCACGACCTGTTCAAGGTCATGGAGGCCGATCCGAATATCAAGCTGGAGAACCTGAACAAGTGGGGCAATCAGTACATCTTCCGTTTCAACCAGCTCTTCAAGCCGTTCGATAATGCGAAGATCCGTCAGGCCGTCATCACCGCCTTCAACCAGAAGGACTTTCTCGACGGCGTGATCGGCGATCCCAAGTACTACAAGGTCTGCAAGGCGATGTTCATGTGCGACACGCCCTATGCCACCACCAAGGGCATGGAGGCGATGTACGACAGCAACTTCGCCAAGGCGAAGGAGCTTCTGAAGGAGGGCGGCTATGACGGCACGCCGGTGGTCCTGATGCACTCCACCGATCTGTACGTGCTGACGAATCTGGCGCCGGTCGCCAAGTCGCTGATGGAACGGGCCGGCCTCAAGGTCGACATGCAGTCTATGGACTGGCAGACCCTGGTCAGCCGTCGCGCCCGCAAGGACCCGCCGGACAAGGGCGGCTGGAACGCTTTCCTGACCTCGTCGGCTGCCGTCGACATCGTCGATCCGCTGGCCAACACCTATATCAACGCCGTGGGCGAGAATGCCTGGTTCGGCTGGCCGAAGGACGACGAGCTGCTAAGGCTGCGCGCGGCTTTCGCCGACGAGACCGACCCGGCGAAGCAGAAGGAGCTGGCGACCGCCATGCAGGTCCGCGTGTCGGTGAACCCGACGCACGGCTATGTCGGGCAATGGTATGCACCCGTGGCATTGCGCAAGAACGTGACCGGCAATCTCGTATCGCCGGTCACGATCTTCTGGAACATCGAGAAGAAGTGACGGGGCCTATCGGGCCTTGAAGTTGAACTCGGCGCCCGACCGGATGCCGGTCGGCCAGCGGGCGGTCACGGTCTTGAGCTTGGTGTAGAAGCGCACGCCTTCCATGCCGTAGATGCCGTGATCGCCGAACACCGAGGCCTTCCAGCCGCCGAAGCTGTGATAGGCTACGGGCACCGGGATCGGCACGTTGATGCCGACCATGCCGATCTTCGCGTTGCTGGCGAAGGCGCGGGCGGCGTCGCCGTCGCGGGTGAAGATTGCCGTGCCGTTGCCGTAGGCATGGTCGTTCACCAGCTTTACGGCATCGTCGAAAGTCTTGGAGCGCACGACCGAGAGCACGGGCCCGAAGATCTCGTCCTTGTAGATCGTCATGTCGGGCGTCACCTGATCGAACAGGCAGCCGCCCATGAAGTTGCCGTTCTCGTAGCCCTGCAGCTTGAGGCCACGGCCATCGACCACCAGCTTGGCGCCTTCCTTCACGCCCTGGTCGACATAACCCATCACCTTGTCGCGATGCTGGCGCGTCACCAGCGGACCCATCTCCGATTGCGGATCGAGGCCCGGTCCGACCTTCAGCGCCTGCACCCTCGGCGCCAGCTTCTCGATCAGCCGGTCGCCGACATCGCCCACTGCGACGGCGACCGAGATCGCCATGCAGCGCTCGCCGGCGGCGCCGTAGGCGGCTCCCATCAAGGCGTCGGCGGTCTGGTCGAGATCGGCATCGGGCATCACCACCATGTGGTTCTTGGCGCCGCACAGTGCCTGCACGCGCTTATTCTGCTGCGTGCCGGTGTGATAGACATACTCGCCGATTGCGGTCGATCCCACGAAAGAGATCGCCGGCACGTCGGGGTGCTTCAGCAGCGCATCGACCGCGACCTTGTCGCCATTCAGCACCTGGAAGATGCCGGCCGGCGCGCCCGCCTCGGCGTAAAGCTCGGCGAGCAGCATCGGTGCACTCGGGTCCTTCTCCGAGGGCTTCAGGACGAAAGCATTGCCGGTGGCGACCGCCATGGCGCCCATCCAGCAGGGGATCATGATCGGAAAGTTGAACGGCGTAATACCGGCCACCACGCCGAGCGGCTGGCGGACCGACCAGGTGTCCATGTCCGATGCGACCTGCTCGGAGAAGTCGCCGCGCAGGTGATGGGCGATGCCGCAGGCGAATTCGACGACTTCGAGGCCGCGTCCCACTTCGCCCTTGGCATCGTCGAAGGTCTTGCCGTGTTCGAGCGACAGGTGCCGCGCCAGATCGTCGATCCGCTTCTCGATCAGCCCCTTGAGGTTGAACATGACCCTTTGCCGACGCATCGGCGGGGTCGTGGCCCAGGCCAGCTGGGCCTTCTTGGCGATCTGGACGGCGGCATCGATCTCCTCGACCGAAGCGAACGCGACCTTGGCGGTTACTTCGCCGGTCGCGGGGTTCGTGATGTCGCCCGTGCGTCCACTCTTTCCTGCCACCAGCTTGTTATCGACATAGTGCCCAATGCTCACGACCATCTTTATCCTCCGCCAATTGGCGGGTTCTAGCATGGAACCGGCGCGGCCGAGGATGAGCTATCCTAAGGATAGACCCTAGGGATGGACGGACTCGTGGGCGATGCAGGCTTCCCGCTCGGTCTGGATCGTCGCGTGCTCGATCTTGAATCGATCATGCAGGATGGCCGCGACACCGCGTCGAACGGTTTCCGCCTCCGCACCTTCGGCCAGGACGATGTGGGCCGAGAGGCTGACATCGTCGCTGCTCATCGACCAGACGTGGAGGTCGTGCACGCCGGCAACGCCGGGCGCGCCGACCAGGGCCGCGCGCACCTCTCCCAGCTCGATGTGCGCGGGAACACCTTCCAGCAGGATCTGCGTCGTGTCCTTCAGCAGGATCCAGGTCCGCGGCAGCACCCAGAGACCGATGGCGATGGCGACGATGGGATCCACCCAGGTCCAGCCGGTCGCCATGATGACCAGCGCCGCGGCGACGACTCCGGCGGAGCCCAGCATATCGGCCCAGACTTCGAGATAGGCGCCTTTGACGTTGAGGCTCTTGTCCTTGCCGGCCGACAGAAGGCGCATGGCAATGAGATTGACGATCAGCCCTGCCACGGCAATCACCAGCATGCCGCCCGATTCGACCGGCTGTGCGACCATGAGGCGGCTGATCCCCTCCCAGAGCACGAAAGCAGCGACGGCAAACAGCAGCAGGGCGTTGAAGGCAGCCGCGAGAATCTCGAAGCGGCGGTAGCCGAAGGTTCGGCGTTCGTCGGCCGGACGTTGGCCGATCTTCACGGCGGCAAGGGCGATCGCCAGGGCCGCCGCATCGGTGAACATGTGCGCAGCGTCGGAGAGCAGGGCAAGGCTGTTGAACAGGTAGGCGCCGGCCAGCTCGACGATCAGAAAGGTGGCCGTGAGGGCGAGCGCGATGCCCAGCATCTTGCTGTTGGCACCTGCGGCATGATTGTGGGAGTGGCCGCCACTGCCGTGGCTGTGACCTTTATGATCGTGGCCTGCGGACATGGCTTTCCTCGTGGCGCGAGGCGGCAGTGTGGGCGCTAGCCGGGAGATACGCAATCGCACGGCGAACGCGAGGTGCGGAGGAGGGCGCTGCCAGGCTTGTCCCTCCGATGGCGGCTCCGCAGAGTTTTGTGATCTGCCGAACCTGCCGCGCCGGATCGCTACGGAAGAAATCGGGCCGGTGCTGCCCGATGGCCTGGCAAGGGCGTCGCCGGCGCTTGAGCAGACTCAAGGAGAAGCACCTGCAGGCGATCCGCAGCGGTCAGGCGCTTCTACCCAAGGCTCAGAAGCCAGCCTTGTCGATCAGGAAAGCCTTGAAGGTGATGATGTCGCTGGGCTTGCCGGTCTTTGCGCAATGGTCGGCAAACTACTTGGGGGTGATGGCGACCATCTTGATGGTGTGCCGACGGGCGCGCCACTCCGCCATCCGTGCGGCTTCGCGAATATGCCAGTCCGAATAGCTCGAAGCGGGATAGTGCTTTACGGTGCGCTGAAACACTTCATGATCGCTCGCCGTGACCTTGGCGAAGTACTGTATGGCCATGCCGGCGGGTCTCCTTAGGATTGCGGCCCGCGCGTTTGTACCCGCCAGAGAGATGATTTTCTACGCCCCTGCCGCCATGCGTCGCGCCGTTGTTCTGACGATTTTTGCTGCCGTCCTGAGTCTTTGGTTCGCCGTGGCAGGAGCGGCGGAGGCCCAAACAGTCCGGGATATCGAACAGGCCTGGCGCGGCTGGATGGCTAGGCAACAGCGTTCGACCGGCGGCTTGGTCGTGGTCCATGGCGGCCGGCCCGTGCATTCGGCCGAGCTGGGCCGGCTGGCCGCCGGCGCGCCAGTGCCGCTCGCGAGCCTTTCCAAGGCGGTGACCGGCGTGTGCATTGCATCTCTGATCGATCGCGGTCGTCTCGGTTTCGATACGCGCGTGGCCGACGCCCTGGCCAAGACCCTGGCCCGCATTGGGCCGCCCGTCGATCCGCGCCTGTTGCAGGTGACGATCGGAGAACTGCTCGCACATCGTGCGGGATTCGACGGCAAGAACGATGCGACCTCCGGGGCTCTCGGCAACTACCTGCGGACCCATACTGCACGGGAAACCGCCTTCGACGCCCAGCTGAAATGGGCGATTGCCCAGAGGCTGCCCCTGCAGCCCGGCACGAAGTACGCCTACTCGAATGCAGCCTATCTGATGCTGGGCGCGATCATCGAGGAGGCAACGGGCCAGTCTTATGAAGCCTTCTGTCGGCAAACCGTACTGGTGCCGCTGGGCGCACGCGACGCCGAACTCGATCCGGCGTGGCGCATTCTCGCGAGCTACGGCGGCTGGCGCATGCCGCTGGCCGACTACGGCCGCTTCTACCAGGCTTTCGCCGTCGGCAATCCTGCCATCGGTCCTGTGGCACGGCGCTGGATGATGCAGCCGCCCTTCCTGGACAACGAGCATACCGCCACGCATTACGGCCTCGGCACCTTCGTTCGGCCCACCCGGCAGGGCGGCGGCAATTTCTGGCACTGGGGCCGCTGGACCTACACCATGAACGACAGTTTCGATGGGCCGTTGCGTACTTCCTATTCGACCTTCGCCGTTCGGATCGGCGCCCTCGACGTCAACATGGTGGTCTACCTCGAGCCCGGCCTCCAGGCCGGACCGGCGCATGGCGAACTCGACCGCCTGCTGGGCGACGCCGCACGCGCCGTAACGCGCTGGCCGTAGTCCACTACGCTGCGAAGCGGCGCAGGACCTCGCCGGGGCGCGCCTTGGGATCGGCGCAGAAGCCCTTTTCGTCGGCGGCCCTGGTGCCGTTGATCCAGACACCATGCAGGCCCACGGCCGAAGCCGTAAGCCGCGCGGCGCCAGCCGGCAGGTCATGGGCGCGACGCTTCGGGCCGCGCGCCACCGTCGCGGGATCGAACAGCATGAGGTCGGCTGCGTTGCCTTCGCGCAGGAGGCCGCGGCCTTCGATGCCAAACAGCTTCGCCGGTTGCCCGGTGAGGCGATGCACCGCCTGGGCCAAATCGAGCACGCCGAGATCGCGGCTCCAATGGCCCATCAGGTGCAGGCCGAACCCGGCATCGCAGAAGAAGGTGAGATGTGCGCCGGCGTCGCTCAGCGAGATGTGTGTGTTGGGATCGGCCAGGATCCTGCCGACGGCCGCATCGTCGTTGTGCAGGAGCTGCGCCACGAACATCGTGTCGAGCTTTTCCGACAGAGCGAAGTCGAGGATGAAGTCGAGCGGTTCCTTGCCCGCCTGCTTAGCCAGCATATCGAGGGTCGCGCCTTCGAGGGCACGGTTCTCCGCTTTTGCCGTCTCGACGACGAAGAGCTTGTTCCATTCGCCGTTGAACAGCAGCCGACCGCGCTTGGCTTCCAGTTCGGCGCGCACCGAGGCACGCCAGGCCGGATCGCGGTAGATCTTCTCGAGTTCCGCGAGATCGTGCGCGGCCATCGCCGGTTTCCACGCCTGCATGCTCTCGAACAGGTAAGGGCTCTTGAATGTGAAATCCATGCTGAGCGGGCAGCACGATGTCTGCGCTACCAGCTCGTGACCGCGGACACGCGCTTCGTTCACCTGGCGCAGCCAGTCGAAGGAGGCGGTCGGATTGGTGTTGGAGTGGAAGAGGGCGGCGATCACGACCGGCCGCTTGGCCTCGGCGGCGATTTCTTCGAGATAGGGGATCGAGGTCTTGCTGCCCTTGGTCAGCATGTAGACGCCCTTGCCGCTGTCGCTCATGGCACGGACCAGCGTGCGCAGCTCGCGATCGTCGGCCAGACGTGACGGCATGGGCGTCCCGCCTTCGCCATTGTGAGCCTCCGCCGTGCTGGAAGCGAAGCCGACGGCACCGGCCTTCATGGCGCCGCGCACCAGATCGGCCATCTGGGCAATCTCGGCCTCGGTGGCCGTACGTTCGGTTGCGTCGGCTCCCATCACGAAGGTGCGGATGGCCGAGTGGCCGGCGAAGCAGGCGACATTGGGACCGACGCCGTTCTTCTCCAGCATGTCGAGATACTGCGGGAAGCTCTCGAACTCCCAGCGGATGCCGGCGCGCAAGGCATCGAGCGACATGCCCTCGACATGGGTCAGATGGCGCATCGTAAGGTCGCGGTCCTGCGGCTTGCAGGGTGCGATGGTGAAGCCGCAATTGCCGAGGACGGTCGTCGTGACGCCGAGTGCCGGGGAGGGATCGACGAATGGGTCCCAGGTGATCTGCGCATCGTAGTGCGTGTGACCGTCGATGATGCCCGGCGCGAGCGCCAGCCCGTCCGCTTTCACTGTTTCCTTGGCCGCGCCGAGCTTGGGGCCCATGGCGGTAATCCTGCCGTTGGTGACGCCGACGTCACCGTGAACCGGCCTGGCGCCCGAACCGTCGAAGATTTCAGCGTCCCTGATAACAAGGTCGAACATCTTGGTTTCCTCCGCCCGGAACCCTAGTCTGCTGGCAACAAAATGGAACGGGAGGTTTGCATGACAGGCATGAGCCGTCGTGGATTCGTCGCTGGCACCAGCGTTTTTGGCCTCGCGAGCGGCCTCGCTCCTGCAATCGTTCGTGCGCAGGATTTTCCGGCGAAGCAGGTCCGGGTGGTGGTGCCCTATCCGGCCGGCGGCGGCACGGACCTGGTAGCGCGGTTGATCGTGCCGCGTCTTGCCGACCGCTGGAAGCAGACCGTCATCATCGACAACAAGGGGGGTGCGAGCGGCATCCTGGGCAGCGAGATCGTCGCGAAGGCAGCGCCCGATGGCTACACGCTTCTGGTGATGACCAGCGCGCATACGATCAATCCTTACACGACGAAGACCCTGCCCTACGATACCGAGCGCGACTTCACGCCCGTGACGCCGTTGATAGAGGGCGCCATCGCGCTGGTCGGCTCACCCAAGGCGGGTTTCGACACGATGGAGAAGTTCCTGACGGCGGCGCGCGCCAATCCGGGCAAGTATCAGTTCGGCAGTACCGAGAACACGACCCGCCTGATCGGCGAGCTCTTCCGGCTCCGCAGTGGGCTCAAGATCGAAAACGTCGCCTACAAGGGCGCGGCGCCGATGATGCAGGAACTTGCCGGCGGCCATATCCCGGTCGGCTTCACCAGTCCGCTCACGGTGATGTCGCATCATCGCGCCGGCACGTTGCGCATGCTGGCCGTAACGACCGGCAAGCGGTTGGCGGCATTGCCCGACATTCCGACCATGGCCGAGGCGGGCGTGGCGGGTGTCGAACAGGGGGCGTGGTTCTCGCTGTTCGGCCCCGGCAACATGCCGCCGGCATTGACCCAGCGTCTGCGCGACGATGTGGTCGCCGTGCTGGCCGAGCCGGAGACGCGTGCCAAGATCCACGACCTCGCCAGCGAGCCGGGTGGCGAGGCGCCGGATGCCTTCGCGCGGCGTATCAAGAAGGAGTTGGTGGCCTGGGGCGAGATCGCCAAGCAGGCGGGTATCGAACCGGAGTGACCGTCAGCCGACGATCGTCTTCTCCTCGACGATGTAGCTCTTGATGCGGCCGATGAACTTTGCGCCGTCGGCATGCAGCGCTTCCATTTCGGGCGTATGCGACGCCGCTTCGAGCGCGGTGCGATCGGCGAACCACAGCTCGGCGATCCCATCGATCTCGATCACCGTTTCCCCGACGTCGGCGCGACGCCGGACGCCCTGTATGTGGTTCTGCACGTAGCGCAGGAGGCCGGGCACGGCACGCGCCAGCGGTGCGTGGACGTCGACCCAGTGCGCCACGAACTGCTCATGAGTCCAGTCGTCGCGGCGTGTCAGCAGGCCGATTGTTTTGATCATGGCTGGCGGTCCTCCTGTTGCCTAATACTAGCTCCATGATCCGGGCCATTGCGATTGCAGTCCTTCTGCTGTTGGGCAGTCATGCCTGGGCACAGAGCGTGAGCTTCCCGAGCGTCGCGGTCGGCACCAGTCAGGCCGGACCGGAGGTGAAGGGCTGGGTATCCAGCCCGCCGGGCGATGGGCCGTTTCCTGCAATTATTCTGGCTCATAGCTGTGCCGGCGTTGGCCGGCATACCGACGAATGGGCGAAGCTGCTGGTGAGCTGGGGCTATCTCGTGCTGATACCGGACTCGTTCAACCCGCGCGGCATCAAGGCGGTCTGCACGATCCCCGGTGTGGTGACGCCGAACATGCGTGTCGCCGATATCGCGGGCGCTCTCGATTATCTTGCGACGCGGCCGGACGTAGTGAAGGGCAAAGTCGGCATTATCGGCCACAGCCATGGCGGATCGACGGTGATCCGTTCGGCGCAGGCGAGCTTCGCACTCAACAAGCGAGGGCTCGCGGCCGGGGTCGCCTACTATCCGGGGTGCAATTCGCAATTCGATACCGGCATCGACATCCCGGTCCTGTTGCTGGCCGGCGACAACGACGACTGGACGCCGGCGGATCGCTGCCGAAGGCTGGTCGGGAGTCTCGCTCGCGGCGATCTCGTCGAAGCGATCTACTATCCCGAGGCCTACCATAGTTTCGATGCGAAGGTCGCGGATCGCATCGTATCGGGCGTCGGCGGCAAGCCGCACCGGCTGGTCTACGACGCCGTTGCCGCGCCCGATGCCGAGGCGCGGACCAGGGCGTTCCTGGCGAAGTATCTGCGTTAGATTCAGCCGTTCCCAGCCAGGCCCATCTGGCGGCAGAGCAGGACCAGCGTTTCGTAGATCACATGGGCGCAGAGATGGGCGGCCATGCCGTTGACATCCTGAGGTGGGCTCACCGTGTTGACGTCGATGGCGACGATGTTGAGGTCGGTGAGGCAGCGCAGCAGGTCGATGCCTTCGCGTGCGCTCAAGCCACCCCAGGACGGGGTGCAGACGCCCGGCGCGGTCGAAGGATCAAACACGTCCATGTCGAAGCAGAGATAGACTGGGCGCTTGCCAACCTTGTCGCGGAACTCGGCCATGCGCTGGGCGAAACCACCGCGCACCAGCTCGTCGATCGAGACGACCTTATAGCCGAGGCTCATGGCGCGCGGCACGACACCCTGCGCGTAGGTCGTGCTGCGGATGCCGACATGCCAGGAGAATTCGGGATCGACGAGGCCTTCCTCGGCGACATGTGTGAACTGGGTGGCGGAGTTATACTTTTCCCCCGCGCCATAGGGGTAGGAGTCAGTGTGCGAGTCGATATGGAGGGCCGCCATCTTGCGGTACTTCTTGCCGACCGCGCGCGCGACCGGAACGGTGACCGAACCGTCGCCGCCAATGGTGATGGGCACGGCGCCGGCCTCGACGATGCGGTCGACGGCCTGCTCCGTGCGCGCGAAGGCGTCGACGATCTTGCTGGGCGTGAGATTCACGTTGCCGCAATCGACCAAGCTCAGCGCCGCGACCGGATCGAAGTCGGCATTGGTCGGATTGAAGCGGCGCATCAGTACGGATTGCTGGCGCACCGAGTCGGGGCCGCCACGCGCACCGATTCGCATGTTGGTGCCGCAGTCGAACGGAATGCCGAGGATCGCCGCCTTGTTGTTGGGCCCCGGGCGTCCATAAGGCGCGCCCATGAAGGTCATCGGCGAGGTGAAGAGATCGGCGTCGGAGAGGCGGTCCAGGGGGCGATCCATTTCAAGGCTCCAAAGAAAGGAAGTCGTAGGCTACCAGGGTATGGATCTTGGCGACGGCCAGCAGCTCGTCGACCAGAACGTATTCGTCGGGTCCGCCCATGTTGAAGGGCGTCAGGCCCAGCACCACGGTCGGCACATCGAACATGCGATACCAGCGAGAGTCCGACCCACCCACTCGCATGTTCACAGCTGGCATCTCGCCCAGCACTTCGGCGGCGACCTCGGCGGTGCGGCGCACGATCTCGTGGTCCGGCGGGGTGAAGGAGGGTTCGAAGCGACGGATTGCCTTCCAGCTCACGCCCTCCAGCGGCGCCAGCCATTCGTCGAGCTGACGCACCAGTACGTCCGTCGTGACGCCGACCGGTAGCCGGATATCGGCGCGCGCGATGGCATGCGTCGGCACCAGGTTAGGTGAGGTGCCGCCTTCGATGGTACCGATGTTCACTGTGACATGCAGCAAGGTGTGGGCCTCGCCTGCGCCGGACAGTGGCTCGGAAATCGCCTTGGCCTTGGCGATGGCGTTCGTCACGACAGGCGGCGCCTGGAAGGGTACGCTTTCGAGATCTTTCAGACGGTCCAATGCGGTCCGCAGCCGGTCGACGGCATTGACGCCCTTGTGTACATGCGCGCCATGGGCCGGCGAGCCGGTGGCTTCGATCTCGACCCACATCAGGCCCTTTTCACCGAAGCGCACGACCCTGGGCGACCCGACATCGCCGCAGATATTGGCATCGCCGGCAGCGTGCGGGATATGCTTAAGCATCCAGCCGGAGCCCAGCGAACCCATATTCTCTTCGTCGCCGGCCAGGGTGAGCACGATCTCGCCCGACCAAGCGTCACGATTCTCTGCCAGCAGCAGCGCGGCGAGGAGGGAGCAGGCGATGCCCCCCTTCATATCGCAGACGCCGCGACCATAGAGCTTGCCATCTTTGAGGACGCCGCCCAGCGGCGGCACGGTCCAGGGTAGGTTCTCCAGGAGCGGGAACGTGTCGAGGTGGCCATTGTAGATCAGGCGCCGGCCAGGCTTGCCGCTCTTGATGCGGCCGACCAGGCTGACCACCCGTGGCTCAGGCTCGACCCTCTCGATCTCGATGCCGGGGATCTCGCGCAGTAGCGATTCGGCGATGGCTGCGACATCGAACGTGTCGCTCGGCGGGTTGGGCGAAGCAACGCCCACGAGGCGTTGCGTGACGGCGATCAGCCGGTCGAGCGAGCCTTCGACGCGGCGCGCTAGGTTAGTGCGAATTTCGTCCGACATCAGCGAGCCTGCAGCCTGCGTTCCCAGAAGCGGATGCCCATGGCGAGCGGCCAACAGATAAAGAAATAGACCACGGCGATAAAGGTGAAGGTCTCAAGTGGCCGGAAGTTCGTGGCCGAGAGCTCCATGCCGCGCCGTGTGATCTCGCTCACCGAGATGACCGCGCCCAGCGACGAGAACTTGATGAGCTGCACGAAATTCGACGCGAGCGGTGGCAAGGTCATGCGAATCGCCTGCGGCAGCACGATACGTCGGAACGACTGGATCGGTGTCAGGCCGAGCACTTGCGCGGCTTCGCGATGGCCTTTGGGCACGCCCTGGATTCCGGAGCGATAGACCTCGGAGATGAAGGCCGCCTGGTAGAGGGCAAGGCCGATGATCAGGGCAACCAGCGCTTCGATGCGGATGCCGAACACGATCGGCAGCACGTAGTAGACCCAGAGCAGCTGCACCAGGATCGGCGTGTTGCGTACGATCTCACCGATCGACACGCCGATCCAACGCAGCACGCGGAAGCGCGACATGTCGAGGAGCGCGATGATCAGGCCACCGATCATGGCCAATACCAGGGTGATGGCGGAGATGATCAATGTCATCTCGAGGCCGCCCATCAGGAAGTCGAAGCTTCCCCAGACCGTGTCCCAGCGGAATTGATATTTGAACATGTCGTCCTCTTGCCGAGAGCGCGCCACAGACGTGACGCGCTCCCAACGATGAGCGGCTTACGGCGCCACGATCGGGTCGAGCTTGTGCTTCTTGGCGTACTTCAGCAGCCGTCCGTCGAGCTTGATCGTCTCGACGAACAGGTTGACGTAGTTCAGCCAGATCTGGTCGCCCTGCGGCACGACATAGGCATAGGGCGTGATGGCGAGCTTCTCGTTGGGCAGGATGTAGGTTGCCCAGTCGAATTCGTCGGTCACTTTGATGGCGGTCGGGAAGTCGGTGATGATCACATCGACCCGCTGTGCGACTAGCTCGGCTTCTCGCGTATTGGGCGGTGCCACCGAAACCATTTCGGCGTTCTTCAGATAGCCCTTCATGAAGGGCTCCATGTAGCTGCCCATCGACACCGCGGCCTTGACGCCCTTCTTGTCGATGTCTTCCCACTTCTTGATCTTGCCGTCCTTGCGTGTGACCGCGTAGAGGTTGGTCAGCAGGTAGGGCTTGGAGAATTCGACCGCCTGCCCGCGCTTCATGGTGGCGCCGACGCCGAACATGCCGATCTCGCACTTGCCGGCCTGCAGGTCGGCAATGAACGATCCAAAGCTCGACTCGACGATCTCGAGCTTGGCGTCGAGTTCCTTGGCGAATTCCTTCGCAAGGTCGGCATCGATGCCCTCGATCTCGCCGGTCTTGGAATTGCGGAACGAGATCGAATAGTAGAGCGGGAACTGGCAGACCCGGAGCTTCTTGCTCTTGGTCACCTCGTAGAGACGCGATTGCGTCTGTTGTGCCTCGGTTCCCGTGGCGCCGAACGTCGTGGCGAGCAGGCCGACGGCTCCTGCTAGAGCAAATGCTCCGAAGATCTTTGCAACACCCATGATCAGTCTCCCTCGTTGGCCTTCCCGGTTAAGCGTCGTTACTCGTCCTCGAACTGCTGCAGAAAGCGCTTGGCGCGTTCGGTCCTGGGCGCATCGAAGAAGGCCGCCCCCGGCGCTTCCTCGACGATCTCGCCGCGATCCATGAATACCGTGCGGGTGCCGACATGGCGCGCGAAGCCCATCTCGTGCGTGACGACGAGCATGGTCATGCCTTCCTGCGCGAGCTGGCGCATGACCAGCAGCACTTCGCGGCGAAGCTCGGGGTCCAGCGCGCTGGTTGCTTCATCGAACAGCAGAACCTTAGGCGACATGGCGAGCGCACGGGCAATGGCGACGCGCTGTTGCTGGCCCCCCGAGAGCCGCGCCGGATAGGCGTCGCGCTTGTCCGAGAGGTCGACCTTCTTCAGGAGGCCCTCGGCGATGGCAACTGCTTCGTCCTTGGGCATCTTCTTCACGAGCATTGGTGCTTCGATCAGGTTCTCGAGCACCGACATATGCGGCCAGAGATTGAAGTGCTGGAACACCATGCCGATGTCGGAGCGCACGGCGCGTGCCGCACTTTTCACCCGACGGTCGGGATTGGCTGTCGCGATTGGCACGCCCTGCATGACGATGCGGCCTTCGCTCGGTGCCTCCAGCAATGCAAAGCAGCGCAGTAACGTGGTCTTGCCCGAGCCCGAAGGGCCTACAATGCAAACCACGTCGCGTTCCATCACCGGCAATGAGACTTGCGTCAGCACTTGGTTGATACCGAATCGCTTGGTGACGCTGTCGGCGAGGAGGATGGGAGAAGCGCTCATGTGATTCCATAAGCAATTGCTATGCCGGTGTCGACAAGAGTGCCGGATTAGCCGAAGATTTGCTAGTTGGAAGGTATTGGATTGCCAAAATCGCAATAACCGTTGTTTATGGGTTAATGGACGTCAAGCTCCTCGAGGCCTTTCGGGCCGTCGTTGACCATCGCTCGGTCACCGCTGCGGCGACCGCCATGGGCGTCACCCAACCAGCAGTCAGCACCCAGATTGCCCGGCTTGAAGAAGCGGTGGGTTTCGCATTGTTCGAGCGTGCCGGCGGCCGGCTGAAGCCTACACCTGAAGGCGTGCTGTTCTATGCCGAAGCAAGTCGTGTGCTGGGTGAGGTCGATCGCCTGCAGGCGGCGACCGTGCAGATCCGCGAAGGTCAGTCGGGCCGCCTGGTGATTGCCAGCCATCCTTCGGCGGCCATCTCGCTGCTGCCGCCGCTGGTCTCAGCGTTCGTTGCCGAGCGGCCGGGCGTCGCGGTGCGCATGATCTCGCGCCATTCCGATGTCGTGAGCCAGCTCCTGCCGAGCGAAAGTTTCGACATCGGCATTGCCGAGCTGCCCATCGACGAGTCCCAGGTCGAAGTCCGGCGCTATGGCATGCGGTGCGTTGCCATCCTGCCGCCACGCCACGCGCTGACCTCGCGCCGGGTGCTGACGCCGCAGTTGCTCGCCGAGTATCCAATGGTGATGCCGGCCCGTTCGCATCAGGTGCCGAACCGGATTCACGGTGTCTTCAGTGCCGCCGGCGTTCAACTGAATGGCGTGGTCGAGGCCGAATTCTTCGCCACGCTGTGCGGCCTGGTCGCGGCCGGTACGGGCTGGTCGATCGTGGATCCGCTGTCTGCCCAGAGCTTCACCCATCTCGGTCTGGTGGCGCGGCCGTTCGAGCCCGCCATCACCTACGAGATCGGCGCCTTCTGGCGCCGCGACCGCGAGCCTTCGGTGCTGGCGACGGCCTTCCTCGACATGCTCGATGACAAATTGAACAGGTGAGTACCGTCATGCGTCTTGATGCCGATCTTGCTGGCCGCCTCGCGGTCGATGAACAGCTGTGGCGGGATTTCAACGATATCTGCGATTGCGGTGGCAGGCTCTCGGGCACCGAAAGCGAGAAGCGCGCCTTTGCCCTGCTGCGCGAACGCGTCCGGGCTGCGTCGCCCGCGAACTCCGGCCGCTCAATCCCCGTGCCCTATGGCGGCTGGCGCGCGAAGTCGGCGACCTTGAAACTGGCCGACGGCAGTTTCGCGGCGTGCCATCCCTTGGTCCGCACCATTGCGACGGACGCGAATGGCTTCACCGCCGAGGTGATCGACATCGGCCGCGGCACGCCGGATGAATTCGAGGCTCACAAGACGGAGATCAAGGGCCGCATCGTGCTGGTGCGCCATGAGCTGATGTTCGCCGCCGGCACCATCCATCGCCGCCGCAAGTACGATATGGCGCGTGCCAACGGCGCGGTGGGGTTTCTGATCGCAGGGCCGTTGTCCGGTCACGTCGTGGCGGGATCGTCGGGGCGCGACGCAGGTGATGGCATCCCGGCGTTGGGCATCGCGCCCGAGACGGCGGCGAAGCTCGCTCGTCGTGCAGCAGGATTTCCGACGGTCACGATGACGATCGAGACCGACGAGGGGCCCGCCGAGACGGAGACACTAGTCTACGACTATCCTGGCCGGACCGACGAATGGGTCGTGCTGTCTGCCCATGTCGACGGCCACGACCTCGCCGAAAGCGCGATGGACAACGGTACTGGCCTTGCCTCGGTGCTGGCGGTCACGCGTGCCCTGTCACCGCACGTGGCTTCCTTCCGTCGCGGCCTGCGCGTGATGTTCTTCAGTGTCGAGGAATGGGCGCTGACCGGCTCAGCCCAATATGTGCAGGGATTGAGCGACGCTGAGCGCGCCAAGATCGCGCTCAACGTCAATCTCGACTCGGTGGCGGGTAGTCCTCATCTCGCGGCGCTCACCAGCGGCTTTGGCGGTGTCGAGCGGTTCCTCCTCGAGGTCGCCGAAGCCAATGGCCAGAACCTGCGCGCCGTGCGGCCGCTGATGACCAATTCCGACCACGCAAACTTCGCCGCTGGTGGTATTCCCGCAATTCGTCTCGTTGCGGGCTTCGACGATCCGGCGGCCCACCTACGGGTTGTCCTGACGCCCGCCGACACGCGCGACAAGGTGGCCCAAAGCGAGCTTCGGCATGCGACCTTGCTTACAGCCGCATTGGTTGCCGCCGCCTGCAATGCCAGCTCGGCAGAAGCCACAAAGTGGAGGGGCAGGCCTTAGGGTCAAAACCCAATCAAGTCATTGAATTCGTTCGCCGTTGATGATTCAAGCTCAGGAACGGTGGAGCTTGAAGATGGCGAACGAGTTTTGGCTGAACGATC
>WBZX01001671.1_pt1 | contig 16296 bp, 16 predicted proteins | sample 5204211 | NCBI WGS metagenome assembly WBZX01 (sample SAMN12344362, study PRJNA552823) | activated sludge metagenome | biome: Activated sludge suspended growth; feature: Nitrification reactor; material: Wastewater; isolation source: activated sludge from nitrification reactor of wastewater...
TTGTGGCCGGAGCGGACCGCTTCATCACCAACAACACCCGAGACTTCCCCAAGGCAATCACCGAGATCGACATCGTGACCCCCGAGGATCTCCCATGAGGTCCACCGACCTGTGGTGTCGCGCTGGTCGGCTGCTGAAACGCCCTACCTCGATTGCGGTGATCCCGCGGGGTACACCCGCGGGATGCACCCTGGGTGGTTCTAGACTGGCAGCCATGTCTGTGACCGTGGAGCTGTCTGAGGAGCTGCTCGCGGTGTTGCGGGCCGAATCCAAGCGTCGCGGAGTCACGATCGAAGCGTTGATCGCCGAGTCGCTGAACGAGCATGTGCGGGCCTCTCGGCCGCGACGGAACTTTGCGCTCGCCGGGATCGGCGCGTCCGACGGCACCCGGTTCGCGCGCGACGCCGATGAGATGCTCGCCGAAGGCTTCGGCAGCGACTGAACATTGTGTTGATTGTCGACACCGGTCCGCTGGTTGCTCTCGGTGATCGCAGTGACCCCGACCACGACGCGTGTCTCGAACTTCTCGCCACAGCGGCGGGCCCGTTGCTCACCACTGGCCTCGTGATCGCAGAAGCGGCCTATCTGCTGCACCGCCAAGTCGGAGTCAACGCTGAACTAGCGCTCTATGCCGATATCGCCGCCGACCTGTTCAGCGTTGAAGAACTCGTCCACACCGACTGGCAGCGCGTCCATGAGCTCGTCGGCCTCTACCGCGACCTGCCACTCGGAGGCACCGACGCGTCGGTCATCGCGCTCGCCGAGCGACATTCGGCCACCGAGATTGCCACCCTCGACCGCCGTCACTTCCACGTCGTGCGACCCCGCCACGTGGACGCTTTCACGCTGCTGCCCTGACCTTCCAGTTCCAAATGGGTGCCTGGTCGCCGCTTGCGGGAGATGGGTTGGGTCCTTCTCAGGCGAGTTTGGCGACCTGGGCGAACGCTGTGAGTAGCCAGAGTCCGGCCAGGCCGACGGCGACGATGACCAGCAGGGGGCTTCGCCCCTGTGGTCGTGACCGGGTTGAGGTCAGGGTCAGTGCGTGTGCGTCCAACACAATCAGGATCGACAGCATTGCCGCCTCGGTGCCGGCGCGCATGAACGCCGTGGCCCCTGACCACAGGTAGGCGTTGAGACACACCACCACGCCCACGGCCATCGACCATGCGGCCAACTCGCCGAACCGGTGCGACCGGTCGAGAAGCTGGCCGGAAAAGGCGGTCCGGAACCTACGTCCAACCACGGAGGCAGCCACGATCAAGGCGATCAGGCCCATCATCGAAAGCAGACGGAAGGCATCGGGACCCGACGAAGGCGGCAGTACCCCACCCAACTGTTCGACGAGCCCACCGAAAGGGCTGGACAGGTTGTTGTCTCCCGACGACGTCAACGGCAGCTCACCGAACCGGGCCCGCTGCACCAACTGCCACGCCACGAACGCGGCTACAGCCATACCGCCAGCGCCTGCTGCGTAGAGGGCCGACGTCGGTCCGGTACTCGGCTCCGTCACCCCATCGGCGATCGGTGCCGATGGCGGCGTGACGTCCTCGAGGGTCGTCGTGGCATTGGGAGAGTGGGCCAAGAGAGCGCCAGTCAGACCCCCGGCCAGGACCCCGGCCGGGATGACCAGGGTGGTGTCGCGGGTGAGCACCGCGGCGGCGAGAAGGCCGGCTGCCCCCAGCCATCGCTGGTGGCGTATCGCCAACAGCCCGCCCAGAGCCAAGGTGGTGGCCACAAGTTCGGACGTGTCGAGCGACAGCGAATAGGCGAAACCGGGCCACAGCACGAACAACACGCCCCATCCGGCATGACGCCCGGCATGGCGGGCCAGACCGCCCCCGACCGCGCCCAAGGCGCCGGCGGCCATCACGTTGAGTGCCACCAGCGACCACGGAACCAGGTCGGGGTCGCCGCCGCTGGCCGCCCAAGCCAGGGCGCCGTAACCCCATCGGGCGTTGCGCAGCGCCGGTAGGTCGTTGGTGACCCCGGCCACCGAGTCGTCGGTGGTCCAGGGGGCCACACCGAGGCGATAGAAGAACTGGCCGTCGAAGCCGTCGTCGTCGTTCTGAACGGTCAGAGACGAGCGGGCGGTGGCCGGGTCCGTCCACGGGGGGGCGGCGTGAACCAGCAAAGAGACATCGCCCTCGGCCCGCACCACCAAGGCGATGGCGAACAGCAGGGCCAGGCCGAACCCGGCCAAGGCGGGAACCCACAGTCGATCGGGCAGAGCCCCAGGTCTGGAAACGGGTGACGGCATCGAGTTCTCCGGGATCGTCCCGCCGTCGTCCACGGTCCACCCTTATTGGTTGTCGGCAGCCAGATCGTATGTCGGGGTCGAGTCGTGACGGGGCCACGACGGTGGCAGGTACGTCTCAGCCGGTTCACAGCCAACTGCCAGGTGAGACGGGTATCACTTCTCAGATGCTGACCTCCAAGGGAACCTTCACGACGAGCCCACGTCTCCGGCGGCGAGGCCTGCTCCTGGCGCCGGTGCTCATCTTGGCCGGCGTCCTGTCGGGGTGTCTGAGCACACCCGGCGACGTCAGTTCCATCACCCTCATCGAGACCCGCCAAGAGGACGGCTGGACCTTCGACTACTACCGGAACCTCGCCTACCCGTGTGCCGTCTCGGGCTACCAGACCTTCGTGGTCGGCCGCCGGGTCGGCTCGGACGACAACGCCTCGCGCCCGCTGTGGGTTCGTATGCATGGCGGCGGCGTCGGCTACTTCAACCCCGATGGCAGCGTGGCCGGCGGCGTCAAGAACAAGTCCGAGGAGCCCTACAGCCGTCTCCGTCCCGACGTCACCAGCACCAACCTCGAAGGGCGGGTGGCTGGTCTGTCTGACGGCTACCGGATGCTGGCGGTGTCGATGTGCAGCCACGACATGTACAGCGGCGCCAACAACGTCGACCCCAACAACCCCAACCTGACCGACGGCCAGACCCCCAAGACCAACGGCATGTTGGCCACCAAAGCGGCGATCCAGTTCGTCATGGCCCAGTACCCGACCGACGACTTCTTCCTCCACGGGGGGAGCGCCGGGTCGGCTGGTAGCTACAGCGTTGCGTGGGGCCTTCAGGAACAGGGCATTGAGCCCACCGCGTTCGTGGCCGATGCCGGCGTGATGAACCAGAGCTACGAGCTCGAGCAGATGGCCATGGGGTCACCGTGTGCCCGTACCCCCGAGGGTGCGGCCATCTTCCAGCAGCGGATCCTGCCCGAGATCGCAGATGAGGCCAACCAACCACATCTGCTCATCAGCGATGGTCGGCTCCAGGTCCCGGTGATGCAGGTGTACAGCGCTGGAGACACCAACACCTGTGCCTACCTGCCCATGACATGCCCGCTGCCCGACGGAACGACCCCTACCCTCGGTTCGGCCGTCTGTGCTGCCCGCCCGGTGCGCATGGCCATCCAAGCCCAGGGCCCCACCAGTCGATCCGAGTCGTTGGAGCTGTGCGTCGACAACCCCGGGCTCAACTCGGGAACCAACGTCTGCGACAAGCACGTGGCCACCAACTCGGCGCTCCTCAACACCGCTCCGGGGGTCCCCGCCGATTACAACGGCGTGATCCTCGACTGGGTCACAGACCGACGTAGCGACGACTGAGACGGCGACCGGGCGCAGCGCCAGCGCTGACAGGCCCTTGACGGAGGACCCGGCGGTCAAGGACTGTCTACCCTGGCGGACGTGACCGACACCGCCACCAGCCCCTCCACGCCGTCCCACTCGCTGCGTGGTCGCTTCGCCCTGGTGACGGGCGGGGGTAGCGGCATCGGGCTGGCGGTGGCGTGCCGTCTCGCCGCCGACGGTGCCACCGTCACCATCTGCGGGCGCACCGAATCTCGCCTGGTCGAGGCCACCGCCCAGATCGCGGCAGTGGCCGCGGTCGGGGCCGAGGTGCGTCACATTGCGGCCGACGTCACCATCGAGGACCAAGTGCAGGCGGCGGTGGCGGCCGCCTGCGGACCAGAGGGAACCCTCGACGTGCTCATCGCCAACGCCGGGGGGTCGCTGCACATCGGACCGTTCGAGTCCGCCGACGAGGCTGCGGTGCGAGCCACCATCGACCTCAACCTGATGGGCACCATCCTGTGCATCAAACACGCCGTGGGTCCCATGCGGGCCAACGGCGGCGGCTCGGTGGTGGCGATCTCATCGGGTGCGGGCGGCTTCCCCCACCGCCACCTATGGGCCTATGGCGCGTCGAAGGCGGGCATCGATCACGCCTGTCGCTACGCCGCCGAGGAACTGGGTGACGACCGCATCAGGGTCAACAGCGTCCAGCCCGGCATCGTCGACGACGAGCTGATGGCCTTCATCACCGCGGGCGGTCCGCTCATGGACGACTACATCGAGAACATGCCGCTGGGCCGAGCCGGCACCGTCGGTGACATCGCCGAAGCCGTTCGCTTCCTGGCCGGACCCGAATCGTCGTGGATCACCGGCACGTCGATCCCGGTGGACGGTGGCCACCACCTTCGCCGCGGCGCCGACTACTCCAAGCTCTTCGGCTGAGCGGGCCCATGGACACCGCCCCCGTCGGTCCATGGCGAGGTCGACCCTGGCGTGTGCCGGGGTGGGAGACGCCAGGCGCCGCCTCTGATCTAGCCGCGTGGCGGGCCGACAGCGCCAGACCGGCCGCCCCCTATCGAAGCGCCGACGTCTTGGAACAGGCATCGGTGACCGAAGGCCTCGAGGCTCTGGTCGAAGGGGGCGTCACCGCCATTCGTGTCCCGCTGGACTGGGCCCGCCTGGAACCGGTGAACGGTCGACTCGACGCCGATGCAGTCGACCACCTGCGGGCCGCCCTGACCCTGGCCCGACAACATGGGTTGACGGTGTGGGCCACCCTGGTGGCGGGCGACCTGCCCGGGTGGTTCGCCCACGACGAGCGCGGTTTTGCCGACGAACGCACCCGCCGCTACCACTGGGCTCGCTTCGTGGAGACGGCAGGGGAGTTGGTCGGAGATGTGGTGGGTGGTTGGATCCCGATCCTCGAACCAACCCTGTGGGCCAAGCGGGCCTGGTTGGACGGCACCCGCCCACCCGGTCGCGTCGACGACGGGGGAGGGTTCGCCCGCAACCTCGAAGGAGTCCACCAGGCCGCGGTCGAGGCCGCACTGCGCCTGGCCGAGAGCGGGAGACCGGTGGCCACCGCCCAGTGGATCGCGCCGATGTTCCCCGCCCGAGACGACCCCCGCCTTCCCCCTTCGGCCGAGGCCGAGGTGGCGGCGGCCGAGGTGGACGAGGTGCTGTGGCGGTCATGGGTACGACTGTTGAACGAGGAGACGTTGGTCGTTCCCGGTCGATCCCCGGTGGACGTGCCCGGCAGCCGCGAAGCCTTCGACGTGATCGGGTTCAGCTACCGCCACGCCGTGGCGGTGGCCGCCGACCGGACGTGGTCGCCCTACCCCCAGGCGCTGGCCACCGGCCCCGACGGTCACGTCCCCTGGCCCGAAGGGCTGGCCCTCTCCCTGCACCGCCTGGCCGATGCCTTGCCGGATCGGGACCTGATGGTCGTCGACGCCCCCACATCGCTGGCCGAACCCGACCAGCGCGACCAGTACCGGCGCGAGCTGGCCGACATCGTGGCCGAAGCCTCCGCCGGTGGCATCAAGATCGTGGGCGCGTTCATCTGAGAGGTTGCGGACTCAGCGATTTCCCAGGAAGTCGCCAGGGGGTTCAGAGGGTGGGTCCGTTCACTGGCTGCATCCCAACCGCTCACCAAGGAGCACACCCCATGTCCCCCAACCCTTCCCCCGCCTCGTCGGGTCCGTTCCGCTTCCTCGCCGGAGCCGCCCTGGTGGCCGGCCTTGCCCTAGGCGGTGCCGCCGTGGCCAACGCTCAGACCGAGACCACCGAGGCTCCCGCCACCACCGAGGCCCCAACGACCGAGACCCCATCCACCGAAGCTCCTTCGACCGAGGAAGCCCCCTCGACCGATCAGGGCGACCACCCCGGCAAGGGCAACTGCGATGAGGCCGACGGAACCTCCAGCGACGGGTCCACCGACTCGGGTACCGGTACCTCCACCGCGGCGAGCGGCACCGAGGTGTCTATGTGAGGTAGCCCCTCCACCTGGCCGCCGACACGTCGGGCTACGCCCGGGACCGCTCCTTCGGTCTCGGGCGTAGCCTGAGCCGGTGGCTCCCCAGCGCCCCCACTTCCGCTACTCCCGATGGGACGGAACCCAGGTCGGGTTCGATCTGGACGCCGACTCCGTGCTGGCGGAGATCAACGACGACCTGCTCTATCACGGGGACCTGAACGCGGCGCTACGGCGGATGCTCAACTCCGGCTTCAGTGACCGCAACGGCGAGCGGGTCCAAGGAATCAAGGAGTTGATGGAGCGGCTCCGCCAGCAGCGGCGGGAACGCCTCGAGAACTACGACCTCGGCGGGGTCTACGAAGACATCGCCCAACAGCTTCGTGACGTGGTGGACATGGAGCGTTCCGCCATCGACGAGATCGAAGCGACGGCGACCGAGTCCGGCGATGCCCGCCGCCGCGAGATTGCCGAGCAGGCCATAGCCGAGCGACGGATGGAGCTCGACCTGCTGCCGCCCGACCTGAACGGGATGGTGCAACAGCTCCAGCGATACGACTTCGCCTCCAGTCAGGCCCGTGAACGGTTCGAGGACCTTCTCGATCAGCTTCGCCAACAACTGGCGCAGCGGTGGTTCAACCAGATGGCCGGAGCCATGAGCCACGTCTCGCCCGAGTCCATGGCCCGCACCAAGGACATGCTGGCCGAGCTGAACCAGATGCTCGAAGACCGCGCCGCCGGTCGGGAGCCGGACTTCGGCGGGTTCATGGAACGCCACGGCGACTTCTTCCCAGAGAACCCCCGCAACCTCGACGAACTGCTCGAGACCATGGCGCAACGCATGGCCGCCATGCAGGCCATGCTCAACTCGATGACCCCTGAGCAGCGCGCTCAGCTCGAGGGTCTGGCCCAAGCATTGCTCGAAGACCTGGACTTGAGCTGGCAGATGGACCAGCTCTCGGCCAACCTTCAGCGGGCCTTCCCCGATGCGGGCTGGAACCGTCGCTACGAATTCAGCGGTCAGGACCCGCTGGGTTTCGCCGATGCCGCCCAGGTGATGGGTGAGCTCGGGGACCTGGACCAGCTCGAACAGCTCCTGCGGGGTGCGGCCAACCCCGGCGCTCTGGCCGACGTCGACTTGGATCGGGCCCGTGAGCTGCTCGGCAAGGAGGCGGCAGACAGCCTGGAGCGCATGGCTGAGCTGGCCCGTCTGCTCGAAGAAGCGGGGCTGATCGAGAACCGCGAGGGCCGATATGAGCTGACGCCCGCGGGGCTGCGCAAGGTCGGTCGCCATGCCCTGTCGGAGCTGTTCACCAAGATGGCCCGGGACCGCTTCGGTCAGCACGAACTGCTCCGCACCGGTATCGGTCACGAACGGTCAGCCGACACCAAGCCCTACGAGTTCGGTGACCCGTTCAACCTCCACATCGAGCGCACCATTCGCAACGCGGTGGCCCGTAGTGGCGGAGGCACCCCGGTGCGACTGTCACCGGAAGACTTCGAGATCGAACAGACCGAGCACAGCGTCCGCTCGGCCACCGTGCTCATGGTCGACCTGTCGCTGTCGATGCCGATGCGAGACAACTTCCTAGCCGCCAAGAAGGTGGCCATGGCCCTGCACTCGCTGATCAGCAGCCGTTTCCCACGCGACTACCTGGGGCTCGTCGGCTTCAGCGAGGTGGCCCGCATCATCGAACCCCGCGACCTACCCGAGGTGTCGTGGGACTACGTGTACGGCACCAACATGCAGCACGGCTTCATGCTGGCGCGCAAGCTGCTGGCCCGCGAACACGGCACCAAGCAGATCATCATGATCACCGACGGTGAGCCCACCGCCCACCTGAACGCCAACGGCGACCCGGTGTTCCACTACCCACCGATCCGCGAGACCGTCGACGCCACGCTGGCCGAGGTGATGCGCGCCACCCGTGAGGGCATCCGCATCAACACGTTCATGCTCGACGCCACCCCCTACCTCCAGGAGTTCATAGAGCGGCTGACCGCTCTGAACCGGGGGCGTGCCTTCTTCACAACTCCGGACACCCTCGGCGACTACGTGTTGGTCGACTTCTTGGAGTCCAGGCGTCACCAGTCCCGGGCCGGTCGCCGAGCCGGTTAGCCGGGATCCAGGGTCACCCGGCGGGCTTGGCTGCTGCCTTCTTGGCCGGGGTCTTCTTGGCCGGGGTCTTCTTGGCCGGGGTCTTCTTGGCCGGGGTCTTCTTGGCCGGGGTCTTCTTGGCCGGGGTCTTCTTGGCCGGGGTCTTCTTGGCCGGGGTCTTCTTGGCTGCGGCTTTCTTGGCTGGCGTCTTCTTGGCTGCGGTCTTGTTGGTCGGGGGCTTGGGGGACGTTGGCCTGGTTCCCCGATGGAGCGGGGAGACGCGGCGAGAGACGAAGTCGTCTATTGCCCGGCCGATGGCTTCGGGTTCCTCGATGGGGATGGTGTGCCCTGCGGTGGGGAAGGTGACCAGTTCGCTGTCGGGGACCTGATGGTGGAGGTCCTCGGAGCACCGCGCTGGTGTGAACACGTCGGCCCCGGCTGCCACCACCAGGGTGGGGACGTTGATCGACGCCAACAGGTCGGTGGCCGAGTGGGCCCGCATGGCTCCAGCCATCAAGACGATGACGGCCGGGTCGGTGGTCTTCAGGTGCAACAGGTATGGATGCAGGTCCTCGGCGCTGCATCCCGGGCCCGCGGCCTTGGCCAGGCGGGCACCGAAGTGGCCGACGCCGGCGGGGCCGATGGTCTGCCACACCGGGGAGAGGACCTCGGGGAAGATGCGCATGATGGCGGCACCGATGGGGAAGAGTCGGTCGCCGATGGAGTAGCCGTAGAAGCTCTTGGCCGGGTTCTCTGATGTGCCAGCGATGAGCACCAGTCCCAGGAAGCGATCTGGGGCGGTCCGATAGGCCTCCAGCGCGGTCTGGACCCCCATCGAATGCCCGACCATCACGGCCCGGTCGAATCCGACATCATCGAGGACCCCGACCAGGTCTCGTCCGATCCGGTTCATCGACACGTCGTCCAGGCTGAGGTTGCGGGCGCCGCGCCCGGGTGAGCGGGGGAGCCCCGAGCGACCGTGGCCTCGGGTGTCGGGAAGTACGCAGGGGTGGCCCCGCCGCTCCATCTCCGGCAGGAGCTTTCCCCAATAGGCGTCGCTGCACGACCAGCCGCTGGCGAACAGCAGCGGCACCTCGGGTCCGTCGGGGTTGCGGACGGTGTAGGCGATCGGGGTTCCGTCGTCGGCCACCACCCGTCGTTCCTTCTCGAACAGCGCGTAGCTGGCGTCTGCGCCGGGATGGGGTTCCCACGGTCGGTCGGCATCGTTCACGGTCTCACCTCGGCGGGTCATGTCGGGGAATGGATCATCGCACTCCACCGGCACCACCAGCCACGAACCGGCCGCGAGCCAGGCTGAGGACCGGGTGCGGACCAACGGGAGAGGCATAGGTCACAAGTTCCGCTTGCGCTCTCGGCCTGGACCGACGACAATCACACTATTGTAATTCCAAACGTGGTATTGGCTGCCGGGTAAGAGCGGCGGGCGGGGCCACACCTAGCAGGTGACCGATCGTACGAGCGGCTCCGTCGCCCGACACGACGCAGGGGAACGCCATGCAAAACGCATCCGAAGAAATCGAGACCAAGGGCTGGCAGGATCTCGCCAACTGCCTGGGCGTCGATCCAGACCTGTTCTTCCCAGAACGGGGCGCCAGCACTCGTGAGGCCAAAGAGGTCTGCCGCGGCTGCGTGGTGCGAGAAGACTGCCTGGAGTACGCCTTGGCCAACGGGGAGAAGTTCGGGATCTGGGGAGGGTTGAGCGAGCGGGAACGTCGCCGCATCCGCCGTCAACGCTCCTCGGCTCGCCGTGCCGCTCTAGAGGCAGACACGGCTGACGTCGTCGGCGCCTAACCCGGAGGGGACGGTCAACCGCTGAGGTTGGCCCTCACCGACAACCGATGCTCGATGGTGCGCTCCACCGAAAGGTCGAGCGCGATCCAACGATCAGGATCCACCCTCTCGAGCACTGCTCGCGGTAGCAGGCCGACCAGCTCGCAACCGACGATCTCACCGGCCCCCACCAACTCTGCTACTCGGTCGGTGACATCGGCTGGTCCCACCACCTCGGGATCGATCAGGTTCATGGATACCTGCACCCGATCGCCCACCTGAAGGCCCAGGGCTCGAAGGTGGTCGCTACGCACGGTCGCCGCCACCGTCCGAGCTCTGTCCAGGTCGACGGAGGCAAGCCAGACGTTGAACGCCACGAGCACCGGCCGAGCCCCCACGGCCACGGCCCCGGCGGTCGGGTGAGGGGTGGTGGGGCCGCGGTCGGGGGTCAACGAAACGAAGGCCTCCCGTCGAAGGTGGGGGAGGGTGCGGTGAGAGCCGTAGGTGAAACAGGGGAGCCCGAGGTTCTCGGCCGCCCAGTCGCAGTAGCGCTCCCGGGCCGATTCGGCGTCGGCCATGGTGGCGTCGCCCAGAGGGACGAACGGAACCACGTCGACCACACCGATCCGCGGATGAACCCCACGGTGACGTCGCAGATCGAGCCGGGCCACGGCCTCCTCGGTCACCGCCCGGGGAGCGTCCTCACCAACCAGGGTCAGCACGCTGCGGTTGTGGTGAGGATCGGTGTGGACGTCGAGCAGGTCGTCGCCGGCCCGTCGGGCGATCTTGTCGATGATCGAGTCATCGACGCCTTCGCTGATGTTGACCACGCACTCGAGCATGTCCGCAGCCTCCCAGACCGGCGAGGTCACCGGGTCCCCGGAACGGGCGGCCGAGCCTGAGCGTGTCAGCGCCGGTCTGGTCAGGTAGCCTCGGCGCATGGGTCCTGAATGGATTGTGGTACTCGTCGTGGTCGTCCTGCTCTTCGGTAGCAGCCAACTCCCCAAACTTGCCCGGTCTCTCGGCCAGGCTCAGAAGGAGTTCAAGCAGGGCATCGACGAGGGTGCCAAGGCCGAAACCACCGATAGCAACGAAACCAAGGCCTGACCCGGGTTTCTCCCGGGGCGGTGCCACGCACGGACCAAGCCCGTGCACCCCATCGAACGGCTCCGACACGTTGCTCGGGCCGAAGATGTCGACGCGGACCATGTCGTCCGCGCCGCTGTCGAGTCGCTGGCCGGCTTCTCAACCGACCCTGTAGCCCTTCTGCCTGCCGTCCGCAGATTGACCGAACGACATCCGGCCAACGGTGCGCTCTGGTCCCTGAGCGCCCGGGTGGTGACGGCGTCGGACCCCGGCGATGAGGCGTGGCGTTGCCTCGACCTGATGGTGTCGGACCGCACCGTTACCGAGCTTGGCCATGCCATGCCCCAAGGGGCCACGGTGGTGGTGGCGGGTGGACCCCACCGTTTCACGCCTGCGTTGGTGGCGCGGGGGGACGTGGCCGTGACCATCGTGGAGGCGGGTGACGAATCGTGGCCGTTCGAGCGTCGGCTGGCGGGATTGGATGTGAACGTCGAGTCGGTGGCCGCAGAACAGGCCGGTCCGGTGGTGGCCTCCGCTGATCTGGTGCTGGTCGATGCCTGGGCGGTGGGTCCTTCGACGATGGCGACCGCCCCGGGCTCGTGGCCGGTGGCCGCTGTTGCCCACGCCGCCGGGGTTCCGGTCTGGGGTGTCGCCGGTTGGGGCCGGATCCTTCATCCCTCGACGTGGGCCGGGGCCACACGACACGTCACCATCGGGTCATCGGTGGAGGAGATGCCGCTGGCGTTGGTGGACCGCTTGGTGGGATGCGGAGGCGTCGAGCCCGTGGAGGAGGGATTGCGACGACTCGATGCCCCGCCCGCTCCGGAACTCGTGCGCTGACAACCCGAGCGCGCCGAAGGGCGTACGTTTTCGAGCCATGAGCCGGCGAGACCTGATCCGCATGACCCCCGACGAGGTTCGCGAGTTCCTCGAGGGTCGTCACACGTTGAACGTGGCCACCCACAACCACGACGGCACGGTCCACCTGGTGGCCATGTGGTACGGCTTCCTCGACGGTGACATCGCCTTCGAGACCTTTGCCAAGTCTCAGAAGGTGCAGAACCTCCGCCGTGATCCCCGGATCACGGTGTTGGTCGAAGACGGAGACCAGTACGAGAACCTCCGGGGCGTCGAGATGGTGGGCCGGGCCGAGATCGTCGAGGATCACGAAACGATCATGGAGGTGGCTCGCGGGGTGTTGCGGCGCTACCACGACATCCCAGCCGAGGACCTCGACGGCGCCGCCGAGTTCATGGTCCGCAAGCGGGTCGGGGTGCGCGTCAATGTCGACAAGGTGGTCTCGTGGGATCACCGCAAGCTGAGCGGGGGCTATTGAGCCATGGCTGGACAGTGTGAATCCTGCGGTTCCCTCCTGCCGCTGCCCGACACCGACGGGTTCTCCACATGCCTGTCTTGTGGTCGTAACCACCGGACTGCCGCTGACAAGCCCGACGAGTCCAAGACCAAAGGTCCTACCGCCGCCACCTTCGATCTTGGCGGTGGCATCGGTGCTCAGCCCTGGACTCCAGACCTGACCGTCACCGTCACCCGCCCTGGCGTGACGGTGCGCAAGGGGCGTGGCATCGGATGCTTTCTGACGGTGTTCGTGCTGCTCGGGGCCATGATCGCGGGGATCGTGCTGTTTACGAGGTCGGTGGGCAAAGAGGTGTCCAAGGCGTTCGACACCGTTCGGGAGCTGAACACCTCGAATCTCTCGCTCTATCCCGGCTCGCTTCTGTTCCTCGAAGATCCTGCCGCCGCGGGCAAGACCGTCGACGGCGGAGGCTCGGCTCCCGAGATCGTTGGGCTCACCTACGACGGATCGAGCAACACCCACTTCGTGGCCCGGGCCGTTCTCGCTGAGGGCGAGGACACCCCCGAACCGATGTGGACTTCTGAGCCGCTGCCCAAGAACACCTCCAACATCCAGCTGGCCCAGATCGGCGACACAGTGTTCGTCGGCCTGGGTGACGAGTTGCAGGCCCTCGACGTCGAGACCGGAGTGCAACGGTGGAAGGCCGACCTGCCTGACAAGGTCGGTGTGGGCTGCGATGCCTGCTTCCTGGTGGCAGGCGACACCCTGATGGTGGTCACCGACGACGACCAGATAAATGCCTTCGGTACCGGTTCGGCCACACCTCGATGGACACGCAAGCTGGTGTCTACCGGTGGTGAGGTCAGCCTCTCCGAGGCCGGCTTGGTGGTGATCGACCAGGACCCCGCTGTTCCCGGTTCGACGGTGGTGTCGGTGCTGGACCCGGCGTCGGGCACGCCGCGATCGGCGGTCACACCCGAGTGCCCGCCGCAGAACGGCAGCTTCCCCACCAAGATGAACTTCTCGGATCTGGTGGTGGCCGTGCCTGGCACCACCGACCTGGTGTCCACGGTGTCGTTCGGCTCCACCTGCATTGTCCGCTGGGATGGCAACACCGGTCAGATCCGGTGGGTTGCCTTCACCGATCTGGCTGGCCACTTCGAACACGACGACGTCTTGGCCACCGGTGATCGACTGTTCGTGCCCGTGGGCGATGGCACCATGGCCTCCGTCGACTTGGGCAGCGGGGCGACGAGCCGCCTGGCCCTGCCCGCCGATGTAACCGCTCATCCGGTGGCGGTGCTGGAGGGTCGCCTGATCGCCGAGACCACCACCACCCGTGGCACCCAGAGGGGTGGCTTGGCCGCGTGGGATCTCGCCACCGGCCAGCCCATCTGGCAGACGGCCATGCCTGACGGTTCCAAGCCCTTCTCGAACCGGGTGTCTTGGGCCTCGGAGACCCTGTTCCCAGACAGCCCGCTGTCGACCACAGTGGTCGCCGGACCCGTCCTTCGCCTGGCAACCTTCTCGGGAGATGACTACACGGGCAGTTTGCGGACCGTCGACGTGGCCTCCGGAACCCTGGGTGAGCCCCAGAAGTGGGTGCTTGGCGAGGGCCCGGGTACGGCATCGGTGACCGTGGAGAAGGTGCTGCCGACCGGCTTGGCCATCAGCTTCGACAACTCCTACGCGATGTTCTTGCCCTTCGCCAAGGCCGAACCGGCGTTGAGCTGGCCTGTCCAGGACTGACCGACCGGTGGTACCCTCCGAGTAAACACTCGGTTTCGGGGGCGGAAGGACGACCACGATCATGAGCAGCTATCCCTACGCCGACCGCTTCCCGGTCAACCGCACCTTCCCAGAGCAGGGCCGCGACCGCGGTGACGTGCTGGCCGAAATGGCCCAGCTGGCCAAGGAAGAAGACCAATCGTGGGAGACCGGGCGCGTCTCGGGGACCATGTACTGCGGCGATCACGATCACTACTCGTTCATGAACGAGGTGTTCGGGTTGTACGCCCACGTGAACATCCTCCAGCGAGACATCTGCCCCAGCGCCACCCGTTATGAGGGTGAAGTGCTGGCCATGACCCTCGACCTCTTCAACGCTCAGGCCGTGACCGACGGCGAGCCGGCCGGTCTGGTCACCAGCGGCGGCACCGGCAGCATCACCCATGCCGTTCTCGCCTACCGCGAGAAGGCAGCTCAGGACCGCGGCGTGACCCGCCCCAACTTCATCAAGCCCGAGACCGGCCATCCCGCCTTCGACAAGGCTTGCCACCTGTTCGGCGTAGAGCTTCGGCGGGCCCCGGTGGATCCGGTGACCACCCAGGTCGACCTGGACTGGGTGAGGGCCAACATCGACGACCAGACCATCGGCATGATGGGTTCGGCCTGCAACTACGGCTACGGCACCATCGACCCGATCGAAGCCCTCTCCGATCTGGCCGTGGAGAAGGGCATCCCGCTCCACGTGGACGGGTGTCTGGGCGGCTTCATCCTGCCCTTCGGTCAGGAACTGGGCCTCGACATCCCGGTGTTCGACTTCCGTCTCCCCGGAGTGACCAGCATCTCGGCCGACACCCACAAGTACGGCTACGCCTTCAAGGGCACATCCACCGTGCTGTTCCGGGACAAGTCGTGGCGCAACTCCCAGTACTTCTTCCTCACCGACTGGACCGGCGGCAAGTACTGCTCGCCGGGCATGGACGGCTCCCGTTCGGGCGGTCTGCTGGCCGCCACCTGGGCCGCCATGGTGCAGCTCGGCAAAGAGGGGTACCGGGCCTACGCCAAGGCCATCTTCGATACGTCGCTCGCCATGCAGGAAGCGGTGCGCAGCCACCCGGAGCTGCGGATCCTGGGTGAACCGACCTTCTTGTTCAGCTTCACCAGCGACGACTTCGACATCTACCACGTCAACGACCACATGCGGCCCAAGGGATGGCGCTTCAACGGCCAGCAGTACCCCAACGCCCTGCACATGGCCGTCACCCGGCCCCAAACCCAGGCCGGGGTGGTCGACGCGTTTGTGGCCGACCTGGCCGAGGCCGTGGCCTACGCCAAGGAGAAGGGCCACGAGCCCGCTGCCTCCGGTGCGGTGTACGGCGGAGTGGCCGGCGGCATGAGCGACGAGGCCGACGAGTTCATCAAGATGTTCATGGCCCAGATGATGGATGAGCAGCAGGCGCTGCCTCCCCTCTGACCGGATCGAGGGTCACCCATGTCGAGCGACCCTCGAGCCCATCGAATCCGTTCCGCCGAGCTGGTCTTGGACCGGCTTCTGGCCGCCATGCCCATCTCGACACGTCCGTCGTTGACACCTCGCATTGAGGTGATCAGAGATGGGGCCGCTTTGGTGGTGCGCCGAGGCCCGGTGCTGGTCCGGGTTCGTCCCGGTTCGGAGGTCAGCCGGGCTACGGCTCGACGGGAGGTCCAGCTGGCCCTGCTCCTCGATGATCTCGAGGTGCCGGTCACGCCCCTGGTGGAGCCAGTCGATCAGCCCTGGATGGTGGACGGAGATTTGGTCACCGCCTGGTCCTGGGTGGATTCCGCGGACCCGAGTGATTCCTATGACTTGGGCCTTCTGGCCAGGACGCTGCGGGAGCGAACGGTGGTGGCGGTCGGGTCGGTGCCCGAGTTCGACCCCCTGGCCGCCATCGTCGACTCGGTGGCTGGACTACCCCTCGACGATCCAGAAGCCCGGTTCGTGAGGGACCAGGCCTCGCGGTTGACCGTGCCCTACCGAAAATCGGTGGCCGATGATCCGCTCGGTGCGGCGGTGGTCCATGGCGACCTGCACCGTGGCAACGTCGTCGACGCGGCGGGCGGACCGGTGCTGACCGACCTGGAGCTGGCCGGTCGGGGAGGGCCGTCTTATGACGCCACCCCGGCCGTGGTGGCCGTGACCCGCTACGGCGCCGACCCCTCGGGCCTGGATCGGTTCCTGGACGGCTTCGA
>WBZX01001672.1_pt1 | contig 16295 bp, 19 predicted proteins | sample 5204211 | NCBI WGS metagenome assembly WBZX01 (sample SAMN12344362, study PRJNA552823) | activated sludge metagenome | biome: Activated sludge suspended growth; feature: Nitrification reactor; material: Wastewater; isolation source: activated sludge from nitrification reactor of wastewater...
TGACGCCGCGGCTATGTCCATGTTCGTCGTCTACCGCAACTTCGACGGCAGCTTGACCGCGACCGAGACCGGTGTTGGCTCTGAGAAGTTCAACTTCGACAGCTTCCAGATCCTCAAGGCCGGCGCTCTGATCAACTTCTGATCCGAAGCCACTCTCGAGACGAGACTTGGAAGCCGCCCTTCGGGGCGGCTTTCTTTTTGTGGCGTCTCCTGTGTCCGCCGAGAGGCCCGTGTCGGATCTCGCAAATGGGCTCGATCCGACCTACAATCCCACCATGTTCATCACCTTCTTCCACGAGTTGCGCGCGGCCAAGGTGCCGGTGACGCTGAAGGAGTATCTGACGCTGTGCGAGGCGCTCGACGCCGATCTCGCCCAGGGCCGGGTGGAGGACTTCTACTACCTGGCGCGCGCCAGCCTGGTGAAGGACGAGCGCCATCTCGACCGCTTCGACCAGGTGTTCGGGCACGTCTTCAAGGGCCTCGAGCTGATGGCAGAAGCGGCCTCCGCGCAGATCCCCGAGGAGTGGCTGCGGGCCGTGTCCCAGCTCTACCTCACCGACGAGGAGAAGGCCCAGATCGAGGCTCTCGGCGGCTGGGAGAAGATCATGGAGGAGCTGCAGAAGCGCCTCGCCGAGCAGAAGGGGCGGCACCAGGGCGGCAACAAGTGGATCGGTACCGGCGGCACGTCTCCCTATGGCGCCTACGGTTACAATCCCGCGGGCATCCGCATCGGCCAGAAGGAGAGCCGGAACCAGCGTGCGGTGAAGGTGTGGGACAAGCGCGAGTTCAAGGATCTCGCCGACGATGTCGAGCTCGGGACGCGCAACATCAAGGTGGCGCTACGGCGTCTCAGGCAGTTCGCGCGCACGGGCGCGGCGGAGGAGCTCGATCTCGACGGCACCATCAAGGGCACCGCGCACAAGGGGTATCTCGACATCCATTTGCGGCCGGAACGGCGCAACGCGGTCAAGGTGCTGATGCTGCTCGACGTCGGCGGGTCGATGGACTGGCACATCAGAATAGCGGAGGAGCTGTTCTCGGCGGCGCGGACCGAGTTCAAGCATCTCGAGCACTACTACTTCCACAACTGCCTCTACGAGTACGTGTGGAAGGACAACCAGCGGCGCTGGACCGACCGGACGCCGACGTTCGACGTGCTGCACACCTACGGCCACGACTACAAGGTGATCTTCGTCGGCGACGCCTCGATGAGCCCCTACGAGATCACGCATGTCGGCGGCGCATCGGAGCACATGAACGACGAGGCGGGAGCCACCTGGCTTTCCCGCGTCACGCACATCTATGAGCACTGCGTATGGCTCAATCCGGTGCCGGAGCAGCACTGGTCGTGGACTCCGTCGATCGGCATCGTGCAGCGGCTGATGGAGGGGCGCATGTTCCCGCTGACGCTCGGTGGCATCGAGGCGGCGACGCGCGAGCTGATGCGCTGAGCGGGAGCCGTGCTCCGAGCGTGGCTGGCGGCGCGGCTCCGCTCTTGGGAAGCACAGGGAGTAGGTCGGATCGAGCCCTCTCGCGAGATCCGACGCCTGCGGTACGTGCATGATGCTGTCGGATCTCGCAAGGGGGCTCGATCCGACCTACGATGTTGCTCGAACCCACTCTCGCGAAGCACAGCATCCGACATAAAGTTGCCGCTCGAATGCCTTTGCTAGAAGGCTCCTGCCAGGATCTATTAAGCTGCGGCCCGGAGCTACGGTGCCTGCTCGGGTGGTGAGGCTCGGAACGCATGAGGCTCGGAGGTCGGCGGTTTCTTCTGAGCCTCGCCATACTCGGCGCCAGCGTCTGCCTGGCTCTCGGGATCTCGCTGCCGATTATCAAGCTCACGCGCTACGTCTTCTGGAGCACCGAGCACTCTCTCATCTCGACCGTGTCGGTGCTCATCCGCGACGGCCAGACGTTCCTCGGCTTCACCGTGCTGGTGTTCTCGATCGTGCTGCCGGTGCTGAAGCTGCTCTACCTGGTGCTCGTCTCGACGCTGCCGGAAAGCGAGATCGTGCGGCAATCGAAGCGGCTGCATGCGCTCGAGTGGCTCGGCAAATGGTCGATGCACGACGTGCTGGTGCTGTCGCTCACCATCTTCTTCATCAAGAGCCAGGGCATCTACGACGCGGCGAGCCTGTCGGGCGTCTACTTCTTCACCGCCGGCGTGATGCTGATGATCCTGTCCTACGCGTGGCTCCGGGGGACGAACGTCATCGCGCGGGCGCCGGCTCCCGTGGTCGTGAAGCCGTTCTCGGCGTTCCGGAACTTCGTCCTGAGCTTCCTCATCATCGTGGCGACGGTGTTCTTCGCGCTCGGGATCATCCTGCCGGTCATCCGCTTCACGACTGTGTTCGTGTGGTCGAACCAGCACTCGATCGCCACCATCATCTGGGCGCTCTACGAAAACGAGGAATTCTTCCTGTGCGGCGTCGTCTTCGCGGTGTCGATCTTCTTCCCGTTCCTGAAGCTGCTCTATCTCCTGACGCTCGTCACGTCGCCGGATCTCAGCCCCGAATTCCGGGAGAAGTCGATCTCCACGATGGAGTGGCTGGGCCGATACTCGATGACCGACGTGATGGTGCTCGCACTGATGATCTTCTACGTCAACTCGAGCGGCTACACGGAAGCGACCGTGCTGCCCGGCGTCTACTTCTTCGCGGCCAGCGCGCTCATCACCATGCTGGCCTACGGCTGGGCCAACACCGTCGCGCCGGTGAGCCGGCAGCCCCGCGAGATGGCAGCGCAGCCCGCCACGCCGATTGCAGCGGAAGGGGTGGCGACCGCTGCCCGCGCCATCACTGGTCCGGGCATGAGCGCGATCGCCGGCGACGCCTCATCCTCCGCCTCGTTGCCCGAGGCCGACGTCAACACGCCCGCCGGCGACGGCAAGGTGCGGAGGTTCCCGGCGCCGCTGCCCAAGGGATAGCGACGGAACTCCGGGTGGCGTAACGGCAAGCGCCCCGGACCGGTGGTCCGGGGCGCTTGTAATACCGCTCTCGGGAGCAGCTGATCAGCGGCCCTGCGATTCGGCCAAGCACTCGGCCATCAGCTGCCGCTCCATGATCTTGATGTCCTCGGGGATTACCCATCCCGCCGACTTCATCTGGCCGATCTTCTCCTGCAGCAGAACCCAGCACTGCCGCGGATCGTCCATCTGATCCAGCCGCACATTGAGATCGGCGATCTCCGCCTGCATCTGGTCCGACATCTTCGTCTTGCCCTCTGATTATCTCGTGTGTCTCACGGCGGGGCCGCACTTCCTCGTCGAAGCGGCCAAGACTCCACCACTAGAATAAATCTCGTACATCCACGAAGGTCGCACAAGACTAGTTTATGATTTTGTTGCCGAGTGCGGTCAAATGTCCACAATTCGCACCGGTAGACGTTCACGCCGCACTGCGGCAACGCAGTGGTTCAAACATCGAATTATGTCCTGATCTTGTTCACTGCCGCGATCTATTTTGCGCCGCAATATTGCTCGTTCATGTCTCATTCACGTTGCTGCGCCGCAAGAGACAGTCGCTCGACGTCAACGAAAACCCACCTCGCGAGACGTGTGCAGCGCAACGCCCCGTTGACCCGGCGCGCGGTTCGGCGTCTACCCTGCTTCGCGAATTCGACGGCGGCGCAAAATGACGCAACGCAACCTGATCACCGATGTCCCTGGCCTCATGGTCGGCTGCGCCCACGACGCGGCGGCCTTCAGCGGGGTTACCGTCATCCTGCCGGAGCGGGCCGCGGTGGCCGCCGCCGACATTCGTGGCGGCGGGCCGGGTACGCGCGAGATGGACGCGCTCGGGCTCGCGGGAACGGTCGACGAGGTGCATGCGGTCGTTCTCTCCGGCGGCTCGGCCTTCGGTCTCGGGGCAGCCAGCGCGGTCCAGGCCTGGCTCGCCGAGCGGGGGCGCGGCTTCAAGGTGCGCGCCGCGACGGTGCCGATCGTGCCGCAAGCCATCCTGTTCGATCTGCTGAATGGCGGGGACAAGAGCTGGGGACGGACGCCGCCCTATGAGCGGCTGGCATGGGAGGCCTGCGAGAGCGCGGGGCCCGGCTTCGCCATCGGCAGCGCCGGCGCCGGCTTCGGTGCCACGACCTGCAATCTGCGCGGAGGGCTCGGCAGCGCCAGCGCCCGGACACCCGATGGCGTCGTGGTCGGCGCCCTCGTGGCGGTCAATCCGGTCGGCTCGACAACCATCGGAGGCGGTCCTCACTTCTGGGCGGCGCCGTTCGAGCAGCGGGGCGAGAGCGGGGGCCTCGGCTGGCCGGCGGCGATTCCCGAATCAGCCCTTGCGCCGCGCCTGAAAGGTGAGCCGGGTGAAAGCACGACGCTTGCCGTCGTGGCGACGAACGCCCGCCTGTCCAAACGCGAGGCGCATCGTCTCGCCGTCATGGCGCAAACCGGCCTAGCGCGCGCAATCCACCCCGTGCATACACCGCTCGATGGCGATATCGTCATCGCACTGGCCACGGGAGACATCACCCTGCGCGATCCCGTCTACGACCTCGCCCAGCTCGGGGCGATGGCGTCCCTCACGCTGGCGCGCGCCGTCGCGCGAGGCATCTACGAAGCCGACGCGGCGCCGCCCGGCTGGAGCGGACCGCCCGCGCATCGCACGCTCTTTCCCCGGAGCCCCCAATGAGCAGCCGCAACAAGCTCCTGTGGAGCCTTTCGGTGCTGATGCTGGCGTGGCTCCTGGCCATGACGGCACTGACCGACCGCATCGTGCGCTGCCGGGAGAGCGGCGGGCAGTGGACCTTCCGCGGCTGGAAGTGCCGGCTGCTGCCGCCGGTCGAGCTGCACCGCGACATTCGGCGCTCCTGAGCGGGGTTGTATTCCGGCGCCAGCGGGTGTCTGAAAGGAGCCCGTCCCGAGCCGGAAGCTCTGGTTTAGCTCCGGCTGCGGACCGTCCCCATCGCCGATCAGCCGCGAGGTGAGATGGCTCTCGACATCTATCTACCCGTCGCCGGCGTCTCGACGGACGCCTTCGCCCTGATCGGCGCCGGCGGCGCGGTCGGCTTCCTATCGGGCATGTTCGGGGTGGGCGGCGGCTTCCTGATCACGCCACTGCTGATGTTCCTCGGCATTCCGACCGAGGTCGCCATCGCCACCGGATCGAACCAAGCCGTCGCCACGTCCGTCGCGGGGGCCATGGCACAATGGCAGCGCGGCAACGTCGACGCGAAAATGGGATTTTACCTGCTCGGCGGCGGTCTCGCCGGCGCGGCTGTCGGCATCAAGCTGGTGCAGGTGCTGCGCGCCATGGGCCAGTTCGAGCTGTTCGTGGCGCTCTGCTACGTCGTGCTGCTCGGCATCATCGGCTCGCTGATGCTGGTCGAGAGCCTGGCGACGATGCGCAAGGCCAGCACCGGTGCAGGCGCGGCGGGCAAGTCCAGCCGGCATACCTGGGTGCACGGCCTGCCGCTGAAGACCCGCTTCCCGCGCTCGCGCCTCTACATCTCGGCGATCCCGCCGATCGCCATCGGGGCCTTTTCCGGCGTGCTCACCGCCGTCATGGGCGTCGGCGGCGGCTTCGTGCTGGTGCCGGCGATGGTCTACCTGCTGAGCATGCGGACCATCCTCGCGGTCGGCACGTCGCTGTTCAACATCGTCTTCGTCTCGGCCTTCGCCACACTGATGCAGGCTGTGAACGTGAAGAGCGTCGACATTCTGCTGGCGACGATCCTCATCGTCTCCGGGGTGATCGGAACCCAGCTCGGGACCAGGGCGGGCTCGGCGCTGAAGGGCGAGCAGCTGCGCGCGCTCCTTGCGCTCCTGGTGCTTGCCGTGTGCATCCGCGTCGCGGTCGGGCTGGTCGCGGCCCCGGACACGATCTTCTCCATGAGCGCCCGTGCAATGGCGAACTGATGGGTTGCCGGCGAGGCATCCGCTTGCTAGCTCACCGGCCGAGTAAAGACATACGCACGCCCAGCCCTGAGACGAGGCCGCCATGATCCCACGCTATTCCCGCCCCGAGATGGCCAAGCTGTGGGAGCCGGAGACGCGGTTCCGCATCTGGTTCGAGATCGAAGCCCACGCGGCGGCCGGCATGGCCGAGATCGGCATGATCCCGAAGGAGGCGGCCAAGGTCATCTGGGACAAGGGCTCGGCGGCCAAATTCGACGTCGCCAAGATCGACGCCATCGAGGCGGTCACCAAGCACGACGTCATCGCCTTCCTGACGCATCTCGCCGAGCACGTCGGCCCCGAGGCGCGCTTCGTCCACCAGGGCATGACCTCGTCGGACGTGCTCGACACCTGCCTCAACGTACAGCTGGTGCGGGCCTCCGACATTCTCATCGCCGGCATCGACCGCGTTCTCACCGCGCTCAAGGCGCGCGCCTTCGAGCACAAGCGCACGGTCACGATCGGCCGCAGCCATGGCATCCACGCCGAGCCGACCACCTTCGGCGTCAAGCTCGCTCAGGCCTTCGCCGAGTTCACGCGGGCTCGCGAGCGCCTCGTGTGCGCCCGCCAGGAAGTCGCGACCTGCGCCATCTCCGGCGCGGTCGGCACGTTCGCCAACATCGACCCGCGGGTCGAGGAATACGTGGCGGCGAAGATGAACCTCGAGCCGGAGCCGGTGTCGACCCAGGTCATCCCGCGCGACCGCCACGCCATGTATTTCGCCACGCTCGGGGTCATTGCCTCGTCCGTCGAGCGTCTGGCGATCGAGATCCGCCACCTGCAACGGACCGAGGTGCTGGAAGCGGAGGAGTTCTTCTCGGCGGGCCAGAAGGGCTCGTCAGCGATGCCGCACAAGCGCAATCCCGTGCTGACCGAAAACCTGACCGGCCTTGCCCGCATGGTCCGCGCCTATGCGATGCCGGCGATGGAGAACGTGGCGCTCTGGCACGAGCGCGACATCTCGCACTCGTCGGTGGAGCGCATGATCGGACCGGACGCCACGATCACCCTCGATTTCGCGCTCAACCGGCTCGCGGGCGTGATCGAGAAGCTGGTCGTCTATCCCGACAACATGAAGAAGAACCTCGACCGGCTCGGCGGGCTTCACAACTCGCAGCGCGTGCTGCTCGCGCTGACCCAAGCCGGCGTCAGCCGAGAGGACTCGTATGCGATCGTGCAGCGCAACGCCATGAAGACGTGGGAGCACGGCAAGGACTTCCTCACCGAGCTCAAGGCCGACCCCGATGTGTCAGCGAAGCTTCCGGCGAAGGAGCTCGAGGCCATGTTCGACCTCGAGTACCACCTCAAGCACGTCGACACGATCTTCCGGCGGGTGTTCGGGGAGGCGTGACCGCCGAGAATGCCCCACTTCTGGTCGAGCCGAAGCTGTATTAGCATTCTCCCATGACCGGATTTGCCGAAGACGCCGCGACTGCCTACGAGGCCCCCGTAACGAAGGCGGCGTTCTACGCCTGGGTGCAAGGGCGGGAAGGCCGGTACGAGCTGGACCGGGGACAGATCGTGATGATGACAGGGGCCACGCGCGACCATTGGCGCGTGATGATGGCCTTCGTTCGTGCCCTGGACGCCCGACTCGATACCGAGCAGTGGCTCGTCGGCGCCGCGGATCTCGCCGTCGAGATTGGGGAGCAGATTCGCTATCCGGACGTCCTGGTGGAGAAGGCCGGAGGCGCCGGCAAGGGACTTGCGGCTGACGATCCGATCATTCTCGTCGAGGTTCTCTCGACCAGCTCGCCCGCGCTCGATCTCCGCATCAAGCCCGCCGAGTACACCAGCCTGCCCTCGCTCGAGGCCTACATCGTCGCCAGCCAGGACGAGCCGATCTGCTGGGTCTGGCAGCGGGAGGCGAGCGGCGGCTTTCCAAAGGATCCGGCGGAGGTGAAGGGCCGCGAGGCCTCGATCGAGCTGAGCGGACGTGGCATCTCCCTTCCGCTCGCGGATATCTATCGCGGCATCGGGACGAGCTGAGCCGCCGTCTTGTTTTCCGTTCTTCTCGTCGGAAAACCGGTCCCCACTTATCCGGAAGCACTCTGATGCGCACCGCCGACGTCGATATCCTGATCGTGCCCGGCTGGTCGAGCTCGGGACCCGACCACTGGCAGTCGCGGTGGCAGCGCAGCCTGCCGACGGCGCGGCGCGTCGAGCAGGACGATTGGATCAACCCGGACAAGGACCGCTGGGTCGGGCGCCTCATCGACGAAGCGGCGCGGTCGACGCGCCCGCCTGTGCTGGTGGCCCACAGCCTCGGCTGCGCGACGGTGGTGCATGCGGCGGCCAAGCTGCCGAAAGGGCTGGTGCTCGGCGCCTTCCTGGTGGCGCCGGCGGACATCGAGCGCTCGGCGGACTGGCCGGTTACCCAGGGCGAGACGTTCGATGCCGCGAAGGGCGGCTTTCTGCCGCTGCCGGCGAGTCCCCTGCCCTTTCCGGCCGCGGTGGTGGCGTCGCGCGACGACCCATACTGCCGCCATGAGCGGGCGGAAGCCCTGGCCGCCGGGTGGGGCGCGTCGCTGATCGATGCCGGCGAGGCCGGCCACATCAACGTGTCGTCCGGACACGGGCCATGGCCGGAGGGCGTGCTGCGCTTCGGCGGCTTCCTGAAGCGGCTCGGCTGAGGCGGCCTCAGCCGCGTGGGGCAGCGGCCCCGGTGCCGCTGCCGCCTCGGTTGCAGGTCTACTTCGACTCGAGCTCGGTGACCGCCTTGGCCAGCAGCTCGTGCATCTTTTTTCTCAGGTCGGTGTCGCTAACGGCCACGCCCTTGTCGTCCAAGTCCTTGCGCAGTTTGCGGAAAACGTCATCGTCCCCCTTCTCCTGGAGGTCGGCCTTGCGCACAGCCTTGATGTACTCCTCGAGGGCCGGACCCGAGAGGCCGAGAAGGCCGCCGACCCACTCGCCCAGGTACTTGTTGCGGCGCGCCTCGGACTTGAACCGCAGGTCCTGATCGTGCGCGAACTTCTTCTCGAACGCCTTTTCCCGGTCGTCGAACGTCGTCATCAGCCCTCTCCACCACGACTGGTTGTACCGCCCCTGCCGGGGCCACGAGCACAAGTTGCATATGGCGCCCGGCTGGGCGGCTGTCCGGGGCGACGCTTATCGCGCCCGCCCAGTCAAATCAACGCTCACTTCGGACGGTCACCATGCCAGCAGCCGAGCCCATCGTTAAGATTGTTTCCGACCCCACCATCGGCTAGTGTCCGGGCCAGCATAGGTCATCCGTCGCCACCCCGCGCCAAACCGTGCAAGGTGAAAACACGTCGCAAGATCAAGGGGTCGGCACTTTCGGGGCGTATTGCCCGTCAGCAAAAAAAGAACAGCATGAGCTCGATTGTCAGAGGTCCAGGCATGAACAAGCGGCGCCGCATCTACGAGGGAAAGGCCAAGGTGCTCTACGAGGGCCCCGAGCCGGGCACCCTCATCCAGCACTTCAAGGATGACGCGACCGCCTTCAACGCCAAGAAGCACGCGCTCATCGATGGCAAGGGCGTGCTCAACAACCGCATCTCCGAGTACATCTTCGTCAAGCTCGGCGAGATCGGCGTTCCGACGCATTTCATCAAGCGGCTCAACATGCGCGAGCAGCTGATCCGCGAGGTCGAGATCATCCCGCTCGAGGTCGTGGTGCGCAACGTCGCCGCCGGCTCGCTGTCGCAGCGGCTCGGGCTCGAGGAGGGCATGGCGCTGCCGCGCTCGATCATCGAGTTCTACTACAAGGCCGACGCGCTCAACGACCCGATGGTGTCGGAGGAGCACATCACGGCGTTCGGATGGGCGACGCCGCAGGAGATCGACGAGATCATGCAGCTGGCGCTGCGGATCAACGACTTCCTCGTCGGCCTCTTCCTCGGCATCGGCATCCGCCTCGTCGACTTCAAGGTCGAGTTCGGGCGTCTCTGGGACAACGACCAGCAGATGCGCATCGTGCTCGCCGACGAGATCAGCCCCGACTGCTGCCGGCTGTGGGACATCAACACGTCCGACAAGCTCGACAAGGACCGCTTCCGCCGCGACCTCGGCGGCGTGCTGGAGGCCTACCAGGAGGTGGCCAAGCGTCTCGGCGTGCTCACCGAGGCCCGCCCGCCCAAGGGCACCGGCCCGGTGCTGGTGGCGTCCAACCCGAACGGCAAGCCGAACTGATGGAAAGGGAATAGGGAGTGGGGAGTAGGGAATAGGGAAGATGGGGTGCCGTGACGCCCTACTCCCTGCTCCCTACTCCCTACTGCCTCGCTTCAAATGAAAGCACGCATCAAGATCACGCTGAAGAACGGCGTCCTCGACCCGCAGGGCAAGGCCATCGAGCACGCGCTCGGCTCGCTCGGCTTCGGCGGCATCGACGGAGTTCGCCAGGGCAAGTACATCGAGGTCGCGCTCTCCGAGACCGACGAGGCGAAGGCCCGCGATCAGGTCGAGCGGATGTGCAAGGACCTGCTCGCCAACACCGTCATCGAGAACTACAGCTACGAGCTGACGGCCTGAGGCCAACGGCAGGGGCCTACCGGAACAATCCGAGCAGCCCGTGGCGGCGCGGGGATACGACGCGAGGCGTGCCTTTCGGCAGCGGCTTGGCCGGGGCGCGGGCCAGACGGCTCGCCTGTGCCATCACTGCGGAGGACTTGACCGCCTTCGCCGTGACAGTAGCGGCCTTGGCCGGGGGCGTGCTCCCCACGGTCGCCGTTTTCAGACCCGTGCCAGTGGCCAGCCTATCCAGGGTCGCGAAGCCGCCCTTCCCCCGGGCATTCTCGGCCGAGACCTGCTCGGCGGCCCTACGCAGCTGCGCGGCCAGGTCGGCGAGCCCACCTTTTGCCGCTCCGCCGGCCTTGCGCAGCACGCCGCCCAGCCACAGCAACACGATGCCGGCGATCCCGACCCACTTGGCATTCGAGAGATTGTCGAGCCTCGCCGGCGTGCGGACGCTGGTCGGCTTGGCCGGATCATAGGCGAGCGTCACCACGTCTCCGGGCTTGGCGCGGGCCAGGCCGAAGGCCGTCGTGCTGGGCTCGATGCGGACCGCCTGACCGCTTGCGGTCTTGAACTCGAGCGTCGCGGAGGAGCCGCCACGGCTCACTCGCAGGGCCTCGCCGGGCCGGGCCGCCTTGGCTCGCTCGGCATCAGCGCAGGCCATCTGCTGCCCACGAACGCGGCCATCGGCTCCGATCAGCCAGCAGCTGTGCGAGACGGCGACCACGCGCGCCTGTGCCGTTTGCTGGTTGCTGGCGCGCCAAATATCGCCGCCGGCCAGGTATGCCGCGCCGGCTAGAGCCAAGAAGCCGAAGGTTCTCAGACGGGCAGCGAGACTTTCGAGCACGGGGTGCGCCCTCTTCGATGGGTGGCTACGGTCCGACACTCTCGCATAGGCACGTTAAGGCCGGGTGCTCCCGGCGTGACACCCCTGCGCGGCTGAAGGCCGATCGCAGCTTGCTTCAATTTGCCGGGCAAGCGCAGGGCAGGGTTGCATGGACCTGAGCACCACTCTGTGGCAAGGGTGCGGTGGTGCAGAATGACGGACTTTCTCATGTCGCAGCAGCAACGGAACCACGACGACGGCGCGAAGGCGATCCGCTTCCTCGTCATCAAAGCCGCCATCTTCATCGGCATCCCCGTCGTGGCCTCGGCGGCTGCCGTGTTGCTGATGCTGAAGTGAACGGCCGGTCCAAATCGGCGGCGTGACGGGAGGCCTCGACACCCGCTATACGGTTGTCACGAAGAGCGTCCGAGGAGCCAGCAGAATGATCCGCGCGTCCGTCATCGTCTTTCCCGGCTCCAACTGCGACCGCGACGTCAAGGTGGCGCTGGAGCGGATCACCGGATTCCCGGTCAACATGGTCTGGCACGGCGATGCCAGCGTGCCGGCCTCGGACCTGATCGTGCTACCCGGCGGCTTCTCCTACGGCGACTACCTGCGCTGCGGCGCCATGGCGGCGCACTCCAACATCATGCGCGACGTCATCGCCAAGGCGAAAGCGGGCACGCCCGTGCTCGGCATCTGCAACGGCTTCCAGATCCTGTGCGAGTCCGGTCTGCTGCCCGGCGTGCTGATGCGCAACCGCTCGCTCAACTTCATCTGCCGCGACGTGTGGCTGAAGGTCGAGCGGTCCGACACGTTCTTCACCGGCGCCTACCGCCAGGGCGAGGTGGTGCGGATGCCGATCGCGCACGCGGAGGGCAACTATTTCGCGGACCCGGCGACCTTGGACGCGCTCGAAGGCGAAGGCCGTGTCGTGTTCCGCTACTCGGACGAGAACGGCAACGTCTCCGATGCGACCAATCCCAACGGCGCCCAGCGCAACATCGCCGGCATCTGCAGCGCCAACCGCCGCGTGGTCGGGTTGATGCCGCATCCCGAGCGGCTGTTCGAGGCGCCGCTCGGCGGCACCGACGGGCGGCGCATGTTCGAGAGCGCGCTGGTCGCCGTCACCGAGACGATGACCGGCTGAGGCCAGCGCCTGTCTCCTGCGCGGTGCTGCGGGATCAGTGCAGCTTCAATTCCGCGCCGACCAGCTTCAGCTCGGCTGGGCGGATGAGGCCGTTGTGCGCCACGGTGACCTTGAAGAGCTTGCCCTCCAGCTTCGCCGTCCAGAAATCCAGGAACGCCTTCAGCTTGGGAAAGCGGGGGTGGAGGTCGTAGTCCTGCCAGACGTAGCTCTGCAGGAGCGAGGGGTGATCGGGGAGCCGGTAGAGGATCTCGGCCGTCGTGAGGCTGAAGCCCGCAAGCATTCTCGTGAAGTCATCGTGGGCCATCCGGGGTTCTCCTTTCCGTCGCAAAGACCCATGCGACTGATAAGGATGATACCTGCGAATCGTTCCAAGAAAAGAAAAATCGTAAGCCATATCATTGCGTTAGCAGCATGCCCAGCAAGCTGCTAGCAAGCGGGACAGAGGTTGGGCAGCGCCCTGCCGCAAAAGGCAACACAGGCAACCTGCCATAGGTCGCAAGTGCGGGGACAATTCAGCCCGCTCGCCATTCTCAGCGCGTCACGGTAGGCGGCGCCTCGTCACCGGCGGTGACGGCGGGGCGCGGAGGATCGGAGGGCGGCACGGCGGCCACCGCCGAGCGGAAGCGCTCGGGCAGGTCGACGCTGGAGCGGCGGCCGATCATGGCGCGATGACGGTCGAGCCACTTGTGCGTCTCGGTGCGTCCGGCGCCGTGCAGGTAGGTGAAGAGGCCCCAGTCGGGCTTCATCTTGCTGTCGGGGCTGAGGCTCGCCGTGTAGCGGCCGGCCTCGATGAGGTGGAAGCGGTGGCGGGCCAGCGGCGCCCAGGGTCCGCGATAGCCGAACAGGCCCTTGGAGCAGGCACGCACGGTCTCGATGGTCTCGATGTCGCGCAGCAGCGGGGCGTTGAAGGTCAGCCGGTTGACATGACCGGCGATCTCGCGCACGCCGGTCGGCAGCTCATGGCGGGCCAGCGGATTGATCTGGACCAGCAGGGTGTCACCGACAGGGCTCTCCATGGCGAGGTTGACGAGATCAGGGTTGGCGGAGAAGCCGCCGTCCCAGTAGGCGACGCCGTCGATGACCACCGTGTGGTGGAGCGTCGGCAGGCAGGCGGAGGCCAGCACCGCGTCGACGGTCAAGCCGGCGCGACGGAACAGGCGCGGACGGCCGGTCGCAACCTCGGTCGCGGCGATCAGAAGCTCGATCGGACCGGCGCGGACGGCATCGAAGTCGATCCACTCCTCGAGCAGACGGCGCAGGGGGTCGAAGCCGAGGGGATTGAAGTCATAGGGCGACATCAGCCCGGCGACCTGGGCCATGGCCGGGGAGCGCGTCAGGCTGTAGAGGAACGGGTTGAGGCGCAGGAGGTCGGTGACGCCCGCCTTATGCACCGCATGCCAGACTTGGCGCAGCTTCTCGCGGGCGCCGTCTCTGCCCCCGGTCGCGAATCCGGACGCCAGCGCCACGGCGTTGATCGCACCGGCGCTCGTACCACTGATCCAGCCGAGGTCGATGCGCTCGTCCTCGAGGATGCGGTCGAGCACGCCCCAGGTGAAGGCGCCGTGGGCGCCGCCCCCTTGCAGAGCGAGGTTCAAGCCGACATGGCGCTCGTGCCGCCGCAAACGTCCCCACCACCGTTGCCGAACGAAGCCGCAGTGATAGCGGCAAACCGTGCTTCAGGACAGCGCCTCGCGCGCCACGACGACGGGAATGCCGCCGATGTCGTCCAGGGTGGCGTGGATGCCATAGGCGCGGGCGAGGGTCTCCGGGGTGAGCACCTCGCGCGGAGAGCCGTTCGCCACCGCGCGGCCGGCCTTGAGCATCAGCACGCGCGAGCAGTAGCGCGCCGCGAGCGACAGGTCGTGCAGCGCCACGGCGACGCCGCGTCCCTCCCTCGCCAGGCACGCGAAGTGCTCGAACAGCGCCAGCGCATGCGCCGGGTCGAGGCCTGCCGTCGGCTCGTCGGCCAGCAGGATGGGCGCCTCCTGGGCGAGGGCGCGCGCGAGCAGCACCCTGGCCCGCTCGCCGCCCGAGAGCGCGGTGACGGGGCGCCCGGCGAAGGCGGTGACATCCATGGCCCGCAACGCCGCGGCAACGGCGAGCCGGTCGCGGGCCGGATCGGTCAAGCCGCGATGCGGCAGGCGGCCAAGCTCCACCACCGCCTCGACGGTCAGCGGCCAATGCACGATGCGGTCCTGCGGCAGGTAGGCGACGGCGCGGGCGCGCGCACTGACGTCGAGCGCCGTCATGGCGCGGCCACCCAGCTCCACGCGGCCATCGTCCGGCGCAACGAGCCCGGCCAATGCGCGCAGGAGCGTCGACTTGCCGGCGCCGTTGGGGCCGACGATGGCGATGAGCTCGCCCGGGGCCACCGCGAGGTCGACGCCTTCGAGCGCTTGGCGCGAGCCGATCCGCACCGAGACGCCGCGCGCCTCGAGTGGGACGTGCCCCATCTCTCCCGGTCGTGGCCCCGCTCTTTCCCCTCCCCCTTGCGGTGAGGGGTCAGGGGTGGGGGGCTGCGATGCGAGCCCAACCCATTGCGACAGCCGCGATCCCGTCATGGCTGCTCCCGAGCGTCATCACCCCACCCCCAACCCCTCCCCGTCAAGGGGAGGGGAGCAGGGCGCCGCCGGCGGATACGCCAGAGCCTCTCCGACGGCGCCGTCATGGCCCGAGCTCCCGGCGCGTGCGAACGACGAGCCAGAGGAAGAACGGCGCGCCGACCAGCGCCGTCAGCACGCCCAGGCGGATCTCGCCCGCCGGGGAGATCAGCCGCAGCACCACGTCGGCGGCGAGGACGAGGGCGGCGCCGCCGAGGAGGCTCGCCCAGAGGAGCCGGCTCGGCTGGTGACCGACGAACGGGCGCAGGAGATGCGGCACGACGAGGCCGACGAAGCCGATGGTCCCGGCGACCGAGGTGGCGGCACCGACGGCCAGCGCCGTGCCCGCGACGACGGCGAGGCGCAGGCGGGATGGGTCGACGCCGAGGTTCAGTGCCGCGTCGTCGCCGAGCGTCAGGGCATCGAGCGCACGCCCGGTCGAGAGCAGGATCGCCGCGCCGGCCGCGATCATCGGCGCCGCCAGCCAGACGTGGAGCAGGCTGCGGTCGCCGAGCGAGCCCATCATCCAGAACAGCATCTCGACCGAGGCGAAGGGGTTGGGCGACAGGTTGAGCGCCAGCGAGGTCAGCGCGCCGGCCACGCTCGAGACCGCCACGCCGGCGAGGATCAGCGTGATCGGACCGCTGGCGGCGCCGGCCAGAGCGAGAACGGCCAGCATCGCGGCGACGGCGCCCAGGAGCCCTCCGAGGGGCAGCGCCAGGGCGAGCATCGAGGCGAGGCCCGTGTGGATCGCGGTCACGGCTCCGAGGGAGGCGCCGCCCGAGATGCCGATCAGCCCCGGCTCGGCGAGCGGATTGCGCAGGTAGCCCTGCAGCACGGCGCCGGACAGACCCAGCGCGCCGCCGATCAGCGCACCGAGGAGCGCCCTCGGCAGCCGGATCTCGACGAGGATGAGCCTGGCCGCGGCGGCATCGGCGGCCGGCCAGCCGATCCCGGCCGGTCCGACCAGCATGGATGCGGTGAAGCCCGCGAGCACCGCGAGGCCGAGCCAGAGTAGCACGCGGCGGCCAGCGAGCGCTCCGGTGCTGGGGATGGCGGCGTCGGCGACAGAGCTCATCGCCCGCCTCCGCTACGGGAAGCAGCAAACTCAACCGCAAGTGCCGCCGCCTCTCCCCTGCCCTTCGAGGTGAGGGATTGGGGGCGGGGTGGCGGGCTCGAATCTGCGGCTGATGCGGCGGCGGGAGCATCGCCATGCAGCGCCTTCGCGTGGCGCCCCCCCACCCCTGGCCCCTCCCCCGGCGGGGGAGGGGAACTCGTTGCGCCTCTCCCGGCGATACCGAGCAACGCTTTTCGGGCGTCGGCGACAGAGCTCATCGC
>WBZX01001675.1_pt1 | contig 16288 bp, 17 predicted proteins | sample 5204211 | NCBI WGS metagenome assembly WBZX01 (sample SAMN12344362, study PRJNA552823) | activated sludge metagenome | biome: Activated sludge suspended growth; feature: Nitrification reactor; material: Wastewater; isolation source: activated sludge from nitrification reactor of wastewater...
CGCCGTCGGCACGTCGTCCTCGCTCGGCAGCGGCGGACCGACTGCCGTATCCAGCTATCCGCTGCGGCTGGAGAACGACATCGAGGGACTTCTGCGCGGCATCGACGTGGACATGACCTCGCGGGCGATCGCCGCAGAGATCACCCTCGAAGCGACCGAGCGGCTGCGCCTCGAGATCGCCGAGACCAAGCCCGACCTCCTCGTCTGGCAGGTCGGCACCAACGACGCCATGGCCCGAGTCGAGAAGGACGATTTCGCCCGCCCGTTGCGCGATACGCTGCGCTGGCTGGCCGAGAACCACATCGACGTTGTGCTGATCGATCCCCAGTATGTGGAGCGCATGGCCAACGACACGCACTACAAGATGATCGTCGACACGATCGCCGAAGTGGCGCGGCAGGAGCGCGTTCTCCTGGTCCATCGTTACGACGCCATGGCCGATCTCGCCCGCCAGGAGGAGCCCGAGAAGGCCAACCGCTTCCGGCTCGTCGACCTCGGCTATCGCTGCATGGCGGAATACGCAGCCCGCGCCATCGTCGCCGGCATCATCCAGGCCGACGCCGACCAGCAAGGCGCGCCGCAGCCGCCCGCGCCTCCCCAGCCGCAGCAGTGATCCCCCGCTACGCGCTGGTCTCACCTGCCAGCGCGAAGAAATCGAGCGCCGCGTGCGCCGCGATCAGCGGCCAGAGGCGCCCGTTGCGGGCAAACCAGTAGGCGAAGGCGAGCCCCATCGCCATGATGATCAGCACCCCGCCTGGGCCCTGGTAGAGGTGATAGGAAGCGCGCAGCAGGGCGCTGGCCAGCACCGGTGTCCAAGGCGAAGTGCGGGGCCGCAGCGCGGCGACGAGATAGCCGGTGACGAACACCTCCTCGTAGGTCGCGTTGACGAGCGAGACCGTGGCGATGAAGCCCGGCCGGATTCCCGCCTCGACGAGGGAGCTTCTCGCCGTCTCGCCACCCTGCGCCACCGCCCCGAGCAGCTCGGATGCCGCGACATAGGCGAGGACTGCCACGCCGACGAACTTCCAACCCTGCGCCAGGTCGTCCCACGACGGCACCAATCCGAGATGCTCAAGCCGCCACCCGCGCAGTTGGAGCAGGAACGCCAGCATCATCATGGTCAAGAGCTCGACGAGGACCAGGACCTGGAGGTCGGCCTCGCTGATCCGTGGCGCCTCGGGTGAGAACAGCGAAACCACGCTGGAAAGGATGAAGTAGCCGAACGCCACCATGACGACGACGGCCAGCTCCGCGGCGAACGCCAGCCGTTCCGGCACACGGCTCGGCATACACCCCTCCTCATCCCGCTTCGACGGCGCCGCCCGGTCATGGCCGAGCAATTACCGGTCGGATGCGGAAGGATACCTCATTCCGTCCCGGAGGGCCTCACATCTCCGCGTAATTGGGCCCTTCGCCGCCCTGCGGGCAGGTCCAGGTGATGTTCTGGCTGGGATCCTTGATGTCGCAAGTCTTGCAGTGCACGCAGTTTTGCGCGTTGATCTGGAACCGCGCCTTGCCGTCCGATCCGGTGAGCACCTCGTAGACTCCGGCCGGGCAATAGCGCTGCGCCGGCTCGTCATAGAGGGGCAGATTGCTGCGCAGAGGAACCTCCGGGTCCTTCAACTGCAGGTGGACCGGCTGGTTCTCCTCGTGGTTCGTCTGCGAGAACGAGACGCTGGTCAGCCGGTCGAACGACAGCACGCCGTCGGGCTTCGGATAGTCGATCCGCTTGTAGTTGCGGGCCCATCCGAGCGACTCCGCGTCGGTGTGCTTGTGCCCGAGCGTATAGCCCAGACCGACCCGCGGGATGATCGTGTTGAGCCACATGTCCATGCCGCCCAGCGCCATGCCAAGAGCGCTTCCGAACCGCGACATCAGCGGCTTGGCGTTGCGCACAGGCCTGAGGTCGTCCGCGATCGGGCCCCACCGCACCGCGCCCTCGTACTCCTTGAGCGTGTCATGCGAGCGGCCCTCTCCAAGAGCATCGACGATGGCTTCCGCCGCAGCGATGCCCGATAGGATGGCGTTGTGGCTGCCCTTGATGCGCGGCACGTTCATGAAGCCGGCCGCGCAGCCGAGCAGGGCACCGCCCGGAAACGCCAGCTTCGGGATCGACTGCCAGCCGCCCTCCGTGATCGCCCGAGCGCCGTAGGCGATGCGCTTGCCGCCCCGCAGGTGCGGCGCGATAATCGCGTGCGTCTTGAAGCGCTGGAACTCCTTGAAGGGGTCGAGGTAGGGGTTCCGGTAGTTGAGATGGACGACGAAGCCGACCGCGACGCGGCGGTCCCCATAATGGTAGAGGAACGATCCGCCGCCGGTGCGGTTGTCGAGTGGCCAGCCCAGCGTGTGCTGCACGAGCCCCGGCTGGTGGACTTCCGCCGGAACCTCCCACAGCTCCTTGAGACCGATGCCGTACTTCTGCGGCTGGCGGCCCTCCGCCAGGTTGAAGTCGGCGATCAGCTCCTTGGCCAGCGAGCCCCGCGCGCCCTCGGCGATCAGCGTGTACTTGCCGCGCAGCTCCATGCCGCGTGCATAGTTGCGCGTCGGCTTGCCGTCGCGCCCGACACCCATGTCGCCGGTGGCGACCCCGACAACCGTGCCCTTCTCGTCGCGCAGGACCTCGGTGGCGGCGAAGCCCGGATAGATCTCGACACCGAGCTCGGCAGCCTGCTCGCCGAGCCACCGCACGAGCTGGCCGAGCGACACGATGTAGTTGCCGTGATTGCTCATCAGCGGCGGCATCATGAAATTCCACAGCCGCATCTCGCCCGACGGCCCGAGGTAGATGAAGCGATCTTCCTTCACCTCCGTCACCACCGGCGCGCCCTTGGCCTTCCAGTCCGGTATGAGCGCGTTGAGGCCCTTGGGATCGATCACCGCGCCCGACAGGATGTGCGCGCCGACCTCGGACCCCTTCTCGAGCACCACGACCGAGACGTCCCGCCCCTTCCGGGCCGCCGACTGCTTGATACGGATGGCGGCCGCGAGCCCTGCCGGCCCGGCGCCCACGATGACTACGTCGAACTCCATCGCCTCGCGGCCGCGCGTCTTCTGTGCTCGATACATCCTAGGCCTTTCTCCGTCGCCGGTTGCCTCTTCAGGCTCCGATTAGGTCTCGCTTGGCGCAAACGTCAAGCGACCTTGACAAACTCGGTGATGAAACGTCCGCGCGCCTGTCCTAGGATTAGAGCATGGCGGAAATCAATGAGCACGAAGGTTATGATTTCGAGGGACTGGCGGCCCTGCTCGCGTGGTATCGCGAGATGGGCGTCGACGCCGCCCTCGGCGGCGAGCCCGTCGACTGGCTGGCACGCGGCGAGGTCGCGCCTGGAGCCGGGTTCCGCGCACCCGCCCGCGGCACGCCGGAGCCGCCAGTCCAGCGCCCCTCTCTGCCAGCGCCACCACCGCCGAGCTCCGCCCCGCTGCAGCGCGCTTCGCCGGCCGCGATGCCGCCCGCCGCCCCCCGCGCCGAGCCGCGCCGCTTCGCCTCCGCCCCGCCGGATTCCGCCGAGGTCTCCGCCCGTCAATCCGCCCGAGCGGCCCAGACCTTGCCGGAGCTCGGTGACGCTCTCGAACGCTTCGACGGCTGCGGGCTTAAGGCGACGGCCAAATCCACCTGCTTCTATCGCGGCAGCCCCACCGCCCGCCTGATGATCATCGGCGAGGCCCCGGGCCGCGACGAGGACATCGAGGGCAAGCCCTTCGTCGGCCGCGCCGGCCAGCTCCTCGACCGCATGCTGGCCGCCATCGGCCTCGATGAGAGCCACGTCCACGTCACCAACATCGTCTACTGGCGCCCCCCCGGGAACCGCACGCCGACACCCCAGGAGGCGCAGGTCTGCCGGCCGTTCCTCGAGCGGCAGGTCGAGCTGGTCGCGCCTTCGGTGATCATGCTGCTCGGCGGCCCGGCCATGAAGCACATCCTCGACTTGCAGGACGGTATCATGCGCGTGCGCGGCAAATGGCGGCAGGTCGCCATCGGCAGCCATAAGGCCCAGGCCATGCCGACGCTCCACCCCGCCTACCTATTGCGGACACCTGCGGCCAAGCGCCTCGCATGGCGCGACCTGCTGCTCGTCAAGGAAGCGCTCGCGAAGTCCGAGTGAGACACGGGCGATTTGTTCGGCATTCGAGCGATCAATTTAAAGGCCCGCGAAACTGGCATTGGTATACCCAAGGGAGGCGGCAGCTGACCTGCCGCCACCGATTGGCGCGATGCCGATGGAGAGTTTCTTGGCCCGCTCGCTCGTCTACGTCAGACCCGTAGAGGTGGTTTTCGTCCGGGCTCGCGGCGCCTACGCCGATGCGGTCAACCAGGCCTGGGGCCGCATGTTCTCGTGGATGGACACAAACGGTCTCGGCGCCGAGGTCGACATCGGCTATGGCCTCGCCCACGACAATCCCCGCACGACGCCGCCTGAGCTTTGCCGCTACGACGCCTGCATTCCGGTGCCTGAGACGGTGCCGCGCGAGGCGCTCATGCAGCTGCAGCACATGAAGCTGCCGTCGGGCGTCTACGCCCGTGATCTGCTCTTGCGCTCCTACGACAGCATGGGAACCGTGCTCGCCTCGATCCGCGACGAGTGGGTACCGCGCAACGGCCTCAGCGTCGATGTGCGCCGCCCCGTGGTGACCATCTACCGCAACAATCCGCGGTATTGCCCGCCGGAGATGCTCAAGGCCGACATCTGCCTCCCCATCGTGCCGAGCGTGGCCGGCCACCGCGCCGCCTGAGGCACTACTTTCCGTAGCGCCCGGCCTCGCGCATTTCGGCCTTGCTCGCCCGGAAGACGATCATGAACGTCGGCCCGCCGTCGGCGTTCGGATAGCTCTCCACGGCCGTCGCGCGGTTGCCCCGACACGCGATGAGCTTTCCCTGCTTCTGCAGCTTCCCCAGCGCCTTAGAGGTCTTGGCAAAGCAGCTCTTGCTCATCCGCACCACCATCTCGAACTTCAGTGTGCGCGGCTCCTGGACCAGCAGCGTCATGTACCCGGTCTTGAGCGGCTTGCACGAAGCCGACACGCTGGCCGCCACGAAAGCCTTGAACCGCTTGTCGAGATCCGCCCTGTCGTCCCACAGGCACTCGGCCCGCACCGCGCTGGTCGACACCGCCAGCACCAGAAAGGAAATGATCAATCGGCCGATACGCATGACAGGCTCCGGAAATGGAGTTGAGCACGCCGCGACTGTCGCCAGTCGATCCGCATGCTGTCAAGCGCTTCCTCCCTCCCCCCCGGCGAGACATGCGCTTTACGCCACGCGCCGGCCTTGCCAAAGTGCGCGCGCCCATTGCTGAGGATATGCCTACCCCATGGCCAAGCTCGACGAGAACCGACCCTTCCTGCCCGTCAACATCGCGGTCATGACCGTGTCGGACACCCGCACGCTCGCCGACGACACATCGGGCCAGACGCTGGTCAAGATGATCGAGGAAGCCGGGCACAGGGTCGCCGACCGGAAGATCTCCCGTGACGATGTCCCCGCCATCCGGGCTCAGGTGCAGTCCTGGATCGACGATACGTCGATCGACGTCGTCATCACCACCGGCGGCACCGGCTTCACCGGCCGCGACGTCACGCCCGAGGCCGTGAAGCCGCTGTTCGAGAAGGAGATCGACGGCTTTTCCGTCGTCTTCCACATGATCTCGTACCAGAAGATCGAGACCTCCACGATCCAGTCCCGCGCCTGCGGCGGCGTCGCCCACGGCACCTACATCTTCTGCCTGCCGGGCTCGCCGGGAGCCTGCAAGGACGCCTGGAACGGCATCCTCAAGTGGCAGCTCGACAACCGCCACCGGCCCTGCAACTTCGTCGAGATCATGCCCCGCCTCGAGGAGCACCGGCGGGGCTGAGCGCGGCCGCCAAGAATCCGGTTTCGACCGCGGAGCCCTACTCCGGCCGGTATTCGAAGTCGCGCGGCCCCGTGTAGTCCGGGTTGTCGCGCGAATGGATCGAGGCCGCATGCAGCGCGATAAGGTTGGCCCCGAGCGTCGAGGTCTGGCAGGTGATCCAGCCGTTGGCGGTCGCGGTCTTGGCCCAGGTCAGCTCGGCGCGCGCCTTACGCTTGCGGTCGGCGACCGCCTTGAGCAGGGCGAGGTACGTCGGCCCTGCTTCGGGTCGCTGGTCGCCGGCCTGCCGCCCCCGCGCCGCCTCCGCATAGGCAAGGTCGGCCTGCTGCACTACCCAGGCCAGCAGGTCCAGGTCGCCGATGTCGGTAGCCATGGCCACCGCGCGCTGCCACTGACGCGGGCGCGGCTCGTCCGCCTCGTCGCGATATGGCACGGCACGAACGTATCGGTGCACCGCCTGCCATTTCCGGTGCGTGACCTCGGCCTGTACCATGTCGTCGCCAAGCTGCGAGAACGTCGATTCCGCGTCCGCGACGGCGTCCTTGGCCGCCTGCAGCAACTCCTCGCGCTGTCTGTCGTCGACCGCGCGCCGGCTGGCCGCGATGCGCCGCTCGAGCTCCGCCAGCCCCTTCGCCGCCGCCGCCGGATCCGCCGTGCCGCTGCCTTCGCTCATGGTCCGATCCCCGTGCTCTTTTCGACTGCCAGCGGTTACGGCCGCCGATGCCGATCGGTTCACGGATGCCGCGATGCTCAGTCCTTCGGACCGGCCCCGCCGCCGTCGTCCGCCATGTCGAAGATGGCCCGCGCCACCTGCGCCAGCAGCACCAGGATGAGCCCGCCGAAGCACTGTACGGCCGCCCATTTTGCCGTCTCCGCCAGACCGGCCGGGCTCGCCGCGAACGGCAGCCAGTCCGCCGTCTTGCTGGCCCAGGCGAGTGGCACCAGCACCAGACCTACGATCAGCATCAGCCACCCCACCGCAGCGACCGCGCGCGATGTCATCCGGCCGGCGCGATAACGCCCCCGTCCGGGCGAAGCATGAACAGCCGCCATCAGCAGTGGCTCCGGCACCAGGATCGCCGGCCGCCCGGGATCGGCCGCCGCCTCGTCGCCGCTACCGGAATTGCCACGCCCGGCCTCCGCACGGCGCTCCGTCTCGCCCTTCGACCCGTTCACCGAAGGCGCCGGGGCACCAGTTCCATCGGAAGCCCCATCGCCCGCCGCCTGCGCCGTGGCCGCGATGGCAACCGCCAGCGGATGCCCGCCGCGCTTGCTCTCGAGCCGGGACAATCCCTCCCGCGCCCCCGCCGCCTCGGTCGTTGCCCCGTAGTGCTCGACGACGTGACGGAAGAAATGCTCGGCCAGGTCCGGCTTGCCTTCGGCCTCAGCCCGGCGCCCGGCCGCGAGCACCTGCCCCGGCGTGAACTGCGGTGAGCTGGGCGGCATCGGACGGGCGGCCTCCGGATGGGTTGCTGTACCGATCCTAGTTCAACTTTCCATCTGAGAATATGACTTGTGCGCGACAGGCGAAGCGCAGACGACGCGTCCGGCCGTCCGTCCGGCAACGGCGTAATCGGCCGCCTCGTCGACATCGTCCAGCGTGGCGGCCATGGTCACCCGCAGCCCGCCGAGCGCCGCGATGTTGTCGGCCAGCGTCTCGGGGTGCGACCAGCGCACCCCGGCGAAGGCCCTCGGCACGCGCGGCCGCCGCTTCAGCCCGATCAGCCAATAGCCGCCGTCGGTCGCGGGACCGAGCACCGCGTCGCTCCGCCCTAGCTCACGAAAAGCAGCCGCGATGTGATGCGGCCGGATGCTGGGAACATCGCTGCCGATGATCAGCACGGGGCCGGGGGGCGACGTATCGAAAATGCGCTGCATCCGGCTTCCGAGATCGCCGCCGCGTTGCGGCCAGCGTCCGAGCCGGCGAGCCCAGAACCGGCTCCCCGCCGCCCGGTCGGGAGCCACCGCCAGCAGCGTGATCCAGCGCCGGTCCCGCCCCACCCGAGCGAGAGTCGCCGCCGTCGTGTTCCGGTAGAACGCCGTCGCCGCGACTACGCCGATGCCCCGCCCGAGCCGGGTCTTCACGAGTCCGCATTGCGGCGCCTTCACCATCACGATGAGGCGGGCCGCGAACGGTCCGGGGCGGCGACGGCTCACGCTTTTTCCGCCCGCGCCCCGCGACCCTCGTAGATGCGCCGGATGCGCTCCGAGGGGACGGCAAGGAAGTAGAGCGCGAGACAGAGCTGGTTTCGGGCCACGCGCGCAAGATAGCCGTCGTTCTTGTACCGCGCCGCGCTCGTTAGCGCCCGCGTTCTGAGCATTGTGATCCGCCGCCGCCCCAGACGCCGCACGATGTCGACGTCCTCCATCAGCGGCATCGGCTTGTAGCCGCCGATCTCCTGGTAGAGCGGGCGTGGGATCAGCAGCCCCTGGTCGCCATAGGGCAGCTTCAGCGCCGTCGAACGCATCCGCACCATGGCCTCGAGCAGACGCGGCGCCGCGCCCATGTCGTCGAGCGCATAGCCGAACGCCGCCGCCGTGGGCGCCATCCGCTCGCCATCCACGCGCTCCATGAGCTTCGCTGCATCGTGCTCCCAGCCGCTCTCGAGCACCGTGTCGGCGTGCAGGAACAGCAGCCACGGGAATCGCGCCCGCGCCGCGCCCGCCGCCAGCTGCGCTCCCCGGCCGCCCTTCGCCTGCACGACATCCGCCCCGCAACCGTCGGCGATGCGCAGCGTCTGATCGGTCGACCCGCCGTCCACGACGATGACTTCGCGCACGATGCCTTCGACCGCCGCGGGCACCAGCGCGGAGAGCGTGGGCGCGAGCGTCGCCTCGGCATTGAGGGTTGGGATGACGACCGAGATCATGGCCGCTCTCTCTGGCATGGACCCGCCTAGTCCAACAAGCGACCGAAAGGCCACGGCGCCCTCGGATCTGCGGACAGAGACGTTGATGTTCTTGTTATGTTCGATGATCCGGGCTATATTGCGTCACATGCGTGCAAACGACCCGTCAGCCCTGCCGGAGAGGTCCGCGACCGTTGTCGATGGCGAGCGCCGCCGCGGCCGTGGCTCGCTGTCCAATTGTTCCGGCCGCTACGAGACCGAGGAGCGCTCCGTCTTCGACGACGGCTGGGCGAGCGCGGCCGAGCTCCCGCCCTTCCGCACCGAGGTTCAGGAGGAGGCGGCCCGCTCGATCATCACGACCAACGACAGCCCGGATATCTCCTTCGACCAGTCGATCAATCCATATCGCGGCTGCGAGCACGGCTGCATCTACTGCTACGCCCGGCCATCCCACTGCTACCTGGGCCACTCGGCCGGGCTCGACTTCGAGACGCGCCTCTACGCCAAGCCCAACGCCGCCACGCTGCTCGTCGCCGAGCTGGCCCACCCGCGTTACGTGGCGAAGACGATCGCGCTTGGCACCAATACAGACCCCTACCAGCCGATCGAGCGCGAGCGCCGCATCACCCGGTCGGTGATCGACGTGCTGGCGGCCCATCGTCATCCCGTCGGCATCGTCACCAAATCCGCGCTCGTCGCCCGCGATATCGATATCCTCGCGCCGATGGCCGCCGAGGGGCTTGCCAAGGTCGCCATCTCCATCACGACGCTCGACCGCCATCTCGCCCGCCGCATGGAGCCGCGCGCGGCGACGCCCGGCCGGCGGCTGGAGACGATCCGGCAGCTCACGGCAGCAGGCATCCCGGCTGCTGTCATGGTCGCCCCGGTCATCCCCGGCCTCAACGACAGCGAGATCGAGTCCATTCTCGGAGCTGCCCGCGAGGCGGGAGCAACCGAGGCGGGCTACGTGGCGCTGCGCCTGCCGCTCGAGATCAAGACGCTGTTTCGCGAGTGGCTGGAAGCCGAGGTGCCGGACCGCGCCGCCCGCGTCGTCAAGCTCATGCAGTCGATGCATGGTGGCCGCGACTACACGGCGGAGTTCGGCCTGCGCCAGAAGGGCTCCGGACCCTACGCCGCGCAGATCGCGCAGCGTTTCCGCCTAGCTACCCGGCGCCTGGGGCTGAATGAGAGTAAACTCGCGCTGCGCACCGACCTCTTCACCCCGCCGATACCACCTGGCAGTCAGATGCGATTGCTTTGAGCGGAGGCACGATCACCACCCCCACACCAGCGCGCCGCCAGTCAGTCCGGCTCCCGCAGCCGTTATGAGCACGCGGTCGCCGCGCCGGTAGCCCCGCTCGCCCGCCCGCAGCGACAGCGTCAGCGGGATCGTCGCGGCCGAGCTGTTGCCGTACTCCGCGACGCTTGAGAGCGTCCGCTCGGCCGGGATCGCGAGCTGCCGCCGCGCCGCCTCGATGATGCGCGCGTTGGCCTGGTGCGGCACGAAGTGCGCGACGTCCACGGCCCGGATGCCGGCGCGCGCCATCGCCGTCCGCGCGCTCGACGCCATCATGTCCACCGCCTTGGTGAAGACCGCGCGGCCGTCGGCGATGCTCATGAGCACGTCCTCAGGCTCGAGCTGGGTGGAGAAAGGCCGCCGGCTGCCTCCGGCTGGGATCTTGATCAGGTCGTAGCCGCCGCCGTCCGCCGCCAGCTCCACCCCGAGCACGCCCGCGCCCGCGCGATCGGTTGGCGACAGGACCACCGCGCCCGCCGCGTCCGCGAACAGGATGGCGCTCGCCCTCTCCGCCGGGTTGATCCGGCGCGACAGGATGTTGGCCGCCACTACAAGCACCGGCCGCCCCTGCGTGAAGACGAACCCGTGCCCCAGCGCCAGCGCGTAGACGAAGCCGGCGCAGGCGCCCGCCATGTCGATGCCGCCGGCCTTCGCCAGCCCCAGGCGATGGGCCAGCAGCGGCGCCGAAGGCGGCAGCAGGTGGTCCGGCGTCGAGGTGGCGAGCAGAACCAGCGCGACATCGCTCCGCGCGATGCCGGCCGCTCCGAGCGCCATCTCGCCGGCCTTCGCGGCGATGTCGGTCAGCGCCTCGCCATCGGCCGCGAAGCGGCGCTCACGAATGCCGGTGCGGCGCTCGATCCAGCCGGCCTCGAGCCCCAGCCGCGCCTCGATCTCGGCGTTACCGACGGCGCGCTCCGGCGCATGATGCCCGAGCCCTAGGATCTCCGCTGCCACGCCCAATCTCCTTGTCGTCCACTCCCTCGCCCCATGCCCCTGCGCTCGGCATGGGGAGAGGGTCGGGGTGAGGGGCAGCAACCCATGCTGCTGCTTGAAGCTGCCCCTCACCCTAACCCTCTCCCCGTAAGGACGGGGAGAGGGAAACTCGTGGCACGACGGAGCTAACTCAGCACTTCGTCAACGCAATCGAGACACGCGCCACGTCGAGCCCGCTCGGCGCGATGGCGATCGACTGCTTGCAGCCCGCCGTGGTCACCGCCATGGCCGCCGAGAAGTGATCGCCATCGATTGTCAGGTTGAGTCCGGCGTCCGATGCCCGCCCGCGGACGGCTCCCTCGGCCTTGTAGTTGTGCTCGGTCCATTTGCCCGAGACCTCGCCGCCGCTGAGCTTCAGCTCGGCTTCGGCCTCGACGCGGGCGCTGGCCGACGCGCACTTGAGACTCTGACGCAGCGTGCCGCCGTCCCCCGCCACGTACTGGACGACGCACCGGACCTGCTCGGACGCCCCGCCCGCCATCACGATGCTGCCCCAGCCGGACCAGCGGCCCTCGATGTCGGCGGCGAGGTCGGCGTGAGCGGCTCCGCCAACGAGTGCCAGGGCCAGCGCGGTCGCGCAGACTGTGGTGCACCGGCGGATGACAGCTGGCAGCTGCATTCGGGCCTCCTGTCGAGGAGCCGTCCGATAGCTGGTCATCATGGCGAAATCCGCGCCATGCTCTTTCTCACGCCTTCCGCAGGGCATGCAGGTGGTCGACGGGCCCATGCCCCTCGCCGACCTCGATATCGCGCCCTGAGACGAGCGCCCGCCAGACGAAATCCTTCGCCTCCCTGACCGCGTCCTCGAGCTCCGCGCCCCGGACCAGATACGCCACGATCGCCGCCGATAGCGTGCACCCGGTGCCGTGCGTGTTCGGCGTGTCGATACGCTCGCGCTCGAGCACCATGATGCCGTCAACTGTCGCCAGGATGTCGATCGCCTGGTCGCCGTCACCGTGCCCGCCCTTGAGCAGCGCCGCCTTCGGACCCAGCGCCAGCAGCGCCCTGGCCTGCGCCCGAGCCTCGGCCTCGTCGTAGGCGATCCCCATGCCGAGCAGCCGCGCCGCCTCCGGCAGGTTGGGCGTGATGACATCGGCCAGCGGCAGCAGCTCGTCGCGCAGGATGGTGACGGCATCATGTGAGATCAGCGCGTCTCCGCTGGTCGCGATCATGACGGGATCGACGACCAGCGGATGCAGGTCGTGGGCGCGCACGGCGTCGACCACCGTCCACACCGTCTCGGCGTCGGCCAGCATGCCCGTCTTCACGGCGGCAATCGAAAGATCGCCCGCGACCGCGTCGATTTGCGCCCTGATGAACGCCGGCGTTACCACCTGCACGCCGGAGACGCCGCGCGTGTTCTGCGCCGTCAGCGCCGTGATCACGCTCGCCCCGTAGACGCCCAGCATGGTGAACGTCTTCAGGTCGGCCTGGATGCCGGCCCCGCCCGAGCTGTCCGACCCGGCGATGGTCAGCGCTGCGGGAAGCTTCACTCCGCGCCCTTCTTCATGATCTCGCGCTGCAGGTTCTTCGGCACCAGCTTCTCCTCGATGGTCGTAAGCCCCGGGAAGGTGTCGATCATCCACTGCCCGAACCAGTTCATCGAGCCGGTCAGGAACATGATCCCGGTGAGGATGAGCACGACGCCCATTCCCTTCTCGACGCGCCCGAGGTGCCGCTTGAAGCGCCGCATGAATTTGAGGAACGGCCCGATCGCCACCGCCGCCAGAACGAACGGCACCCCGAGGCCGAGGGAGTAGGCGAGCAGCAGCGTCACGCCGGCCTTGAGGCTCGCCTCCTGAGCCGCCAGCGCCAGCACCGCCGTCAGGATGGGGCCGACGCACGGCGTCCATCCGAACGCGAACGCGAGCCCGATGAGGTAGGAGCCCAGGTAGCTCGCGCCGCTGGTCTCGTGGTGATAGCGCTTCTCGACGTAGAGGAACGGGATCTTGAGCACACCGACGAAGTGCAGCCCGAACAGGATGATGATGGCGCCCGCCACCATCGAAAGCTGGCTTTTGTACGACTGTATCACCTGCCCGAAGGCGGAAGCGCCCGCGCCGAGCCCGACGAACACCGTGGTGAATCCGAGCACGAAGAAGATCGAGCACGCGACGACGCGCCGCCAGACGTGGTCCTCGACACCCTCCTCGGCCGTCATCTCGTCGATGGTCGTGCCGCCGAGATAGCCGAGATAGGGTGGCACCAGCGGCAGCACGCAGGGGCTGAGAAAGCTGACCAGTCCGGCCAGCGCCACGCCGAGATAAATGTGAGCATCCGCGAACATCGTTTCTCCGTCCCCCGGGATCGAGCGAGCTTGCCTCTTCTCGCGCGTCACAGTCCGCAAATCAATTCCGATCCGCCGGGTGACTTCGCAACAGCGAGATCAGCTCCGCAGGATGCGGACGCGCTCACCCGCCATCGTGCCGACAGTATGATGGTCCTTGAGGTAGGCCGCCAGCACCTCCCAGATCGGGGGCCCGTCGACATGCGGATTGATCGATCCCCAGCCGGCCACGCGATAGGTGTGCCCGGCCTCGATCGGCTTGCCCGAGGGCTCGAGCCTGAGATCCGAGATGCGCGAGCCCATCGCCGCATTGGGCGCGATCGCGTAGCTCATGCCGCCGACCCGCACCATGTCGCCGCCCTGCTGGTAATAGGGGTCGGGGTTGAGCAGATTGTCCGCCACGTCCTCGAGCACGGCCTTGAGCGTCTCGCCGCTCAATCGCGTCACGTAGCAGTTGGGATAGGTGATCGCGGTCGCGTCGTAGACGTCCTCCCACGTGATCGCCTCGCCGGGCAGCAGCGTCGCGCCCCATCGAAAGCCTGGCGACAGACAGATATCGGCGTGCCGCACCGACAGCATGGCGTCGCAGATGAGGTCGTCGAGCGTTCCGTTGAAGTTGCCGCGCCGATAGAGCAGCGCGTCGGTGCGGGCGAGCTCGGTGCCGAGCATCTCGCGATAGGGCGCCCGGATGCGATCGATCATCGCCGCCATAGTCGGATCGGGATCGATGGCGTCCGCCAGCACCGGGATCAGCGCATAGCGGAAATCCGATACTTTTCCTCCCTTCACCTCGATATCCAGCCGCGACAGGAACTTGCCGTGCGAGCCCGAGGCAATGAGCAGCGTATTGCCGACCTTGACCGGCGCGGGAAGCGCGTCGTGCGTATGGCCCGTGAGGATGACGTCGACGCCGTGCACGCGCGCGGCGAGCTTGCGGTCCACGTCGAAGCCGTTGTGCGACAAGAGCACGACGATGTCGGCGCCCTTGGCGCGGGCCGCCTTGACGTGGCGGCGGAGCGTGCTCTCGCGAATGCCGAACGACCACTTGGGCATCATCCAGCGCGGATTGGCGATCGGCGTGTAGGGGAAGGCCTGCCCGATGACCGCGATCGTCACACCACCCTTCTCGAACATTTTGGTCGAGGCGAACACCGCCTCCTCGAAGTCCGTGTCGACGACGTTGCCGGCCAGGAACGCCATCCTCGCCGAGCCCTTCTTGTCGTACCCGCCGTAGAGCTCGCTGATGCGGTCGGCCCCGAGCGTGAACTCCCAGTGCCCCGTCGTCGCCTCGACGCCCAGCGCCTCCGCCACCGCAACCATGTCGGCGCCCTTCGTCGCCAGTGCCGTATACGAGCCCTGCAGGAGATCGCCACCGTCGAGAAGCAGCACGCGTCCGGCCCCGCGCTGGTCGCGGATGGCCTTGACCAGGGTAGCCATGCGGTCCATGCCCCCGACCCGGCCGTAGCTCCGCGCCAGCACTTCGAAGTCGAGCGCCGTTAGCATGTAGGCATCGAGCGACCCCTCGGCGATGCCGTAGGCCTTCAGCATCTCCGCGCCTGTGAGGTGAGGCGGAAGCCCCGCCGCCTCGCCGACCCCGATGTTGACCAGTGGTTCGCGGAACCAGATTGGCCTCAGCTGCGCATGCACGTCGCTCATGTGCAGCAGCGTCACCTGCCCCTTGCTCTCGAAGCGCAGGAGATCGTCGAGTTTCAGCCTCTGCTGGGCCACCGCCCGCAGCAGCGGCGCGCCGCCGGTGAGCGCGCCCACGGCAGCGGCCACACCGAGAAACTCCCGTCGCGTGATCATGGGGCTCTCCTCGCACGCACTCCCCCGGTCCGGGCGAGCGCGAGCTCTGTCCTCACTTGTTGACGGGGCTGTCGGGGGAAACAACGAAAGCAACAAGATCCTTGATCTGCTCGATCGACAGGAATTTCGACGCGCCGAAACGGGGCATCAGCGAGCAGGCCTGGAGCGATTGGGAGTTGTAGATCTTCTCGTAGACGAGCCGCGTGGTCCCCTCATCGAACTTATGGGCGCGGCCGTAGCCGGTGAGCGACGGACCGAGCGTGCCGTAGTCGATCTCGGAAGGCGCGAGCTGGTGGCAGGCATAGCAATTGCCGCCGTTGGGCCGCGAGGCGTCCTTGTCGGTGAAGCGGCCGCCATAGCCCGAAAGCGCCAGATTCTCACCGTTCTTCCAATCGCCCATGAGCTTGCCGTCCGGCGGGTAGACGATCGTTGCCTTTTCCCGCTGCCGGATCCCCGCCGCCGTCTCGGCCGTCGGATGGTTCCGCGTATCCGAGCACACCTTCTGCGTCTCGTCCTGCTCCAGCCGTGCCCGCCACTCCGGAGCCGCCTTGGTCCAGCTCGACTCGATGGCGCGTTCGACCACAGCCGGATCGATCGTGTCGGCGGCGAGCGCCGGCATGACGAGCAGCGCCGCCCATCCTGCGGCGGCAATCCGGCAGGGCGTGCGCCGGCGGCTCATGACGCATCCCTCCTCATCGCTCGATCGCCTCATCTCTTGATCGAGGGAGCCTGGATGACGGCACCCGCTCCCTTGCCGGCAAGATAGGCCGTCAGCGCGATCGTCACGTCGGAAGTGTAATCCACCTGCGGCAACCGCATCTGCCAATAGCAGTCATACAACCGGTGCTGCATCGTCCTGAGCGCGTTCTGCGACACGCGGTAGGCCGGCCAGGTGGCCATCACCGCCCGCGCCTGTGCCGGATCGTCGAAGTACGGCAGCGGCTGCAACCGGATGCGCCGCCCGGGCTCGCCGTGGCATGACGCGCAAGCCATGTCGTACGGCCCCTGCCGGCGGAAGAACAGCGCCTCGCCCAGGCGATAGGCCGCCACTTCGCGCGGGTCCGTCTGCGGGGGGACCAGCTTCTTTCCGTTCGACTTGGAGGCCACGAATGCAGCGAGATCCTCGAGGTCGGAGGTCCGCTCGGGCGTCGAGAAGCGGTTCTTGATCATCTCGGCGGCGCTGCGCCCCTGCAGATGCACCATGCAC
>WBZX01001676.1_pt1 | contig 16286 bp, 12 predicted proteins | sample 5204211 | NCBI WGS metagenome assembly WBZX01 (sample SAMN12344362, study PRJNA552823) | activated sludge metagenome | biome: Activated sludge suspended growth; feature: Nitrification reactor; material: Wastewater; isolation source: activated sludge from nitrification reactor of wastewater...
GGTTTTATTGAATCCGAGCAGTTGACCGGTGGGTGGAAATACGACATCTCGGATTACTCGCGTGCAGGAGCCGATTTTTCGCTCCGTAAAAACACCGGATCGGGCGATGGCGAGACTGACCGGCTGAGTCTGTGGTATGGCCGTGACCTTGCGCGGGATTGGAATTTAAAAGCCTCTTATCAGTACAAGATCACCAAGGGCACTACGGATCAAGCCACGGGCAATGTGTTCGGGATTACCGTTGGATACAATTTTTCAGAGTTTTAATTAAGGTTTACCGTTATGGCTGCAGAATACGAGCTAACGCTCAACGACTACCTGCAAATTCTTCGTCGGCGGGCTGTGCATCTGGTGGGAGCTTTTGTCGCCCTGTTGCTGATAACGATCGTGGTTGCCGTTGTTATCCCGCCGGTTTATCAATCGACCGGCACCATCCTGATCGAGTCCCAGCAGATTCCCACTGATCTTGTACAAGCCACTGTAACCAGCTATGCGGATGAGCGTATTGAAGTCATACGCCAGCGCGTCATGACGCGTGAAAATCTGCTACGCATTATCGAAAAATACCAACTTTTCAAGGATGATCAACGCGATCTTGCTACTTCTGAACGGGTTGACCAGTTGCGTGAATTTATACGTGTCGAATTGGTCAGCGCCAATATGCAGAATCGGCAACAGAGCAAGGCGGCGATTGCGTTCAAGGTGTCTTTTGAATATCGCAATGCAGAAATTGCTCATAAGGTCGCAAACGAACTGGTGACACTCTTTCTTGACGAGAACGTTAAAACCAGAACAGAGCGTGCGGTAGAAACGACCGAGTTTCTGGCTCAGGAAGCGGAACGGCTCAGGCAAGAGCTTGAGAAAATAGAGAATCAGGTTGCGCTTTACAAGCAGCAACATGCAAATGCGCTGCCGGAGCATCTGGAAATGCGAATGCAAATGGTGCAGCAATCCGATGCGCAGATGAATGAACTTGAGCGCGAGTACAAAGATACCCAGGAAAGGCTGCGCTATCTCGATGTCGAATTGAGCGCAGCAAAGAGCAATGCCGGGCAAATCATCGATAGTGCAGGGCAGGCACAATTACCCATGACAGAACTGGAAAAACTGCGGGCAGAATATGCGCGGCTTTCTTCCACCTATAAAGAAGATCATCCGGATATCAAAGCCCTCAAGCGCAAGATCGACGCTCTTGAAAAAAGCCAGTCGGCCGCTACTGCAACCACAGGTGCAGACAAGGCTCAAGCTTCGCCGCCAGTGAATCTTCTGGTAGCCAAAATCCAGGCACAGATCGATGCTGGTAATAGCCGACTGGCATCAATCGATCAGCAGCGTAAAACACTACGTGCCAGATTGGGGCAATTACAAAACGAAATTATCCGCAGCCCGCAGGTCGAGCACGAACTATCCACCCTGTTGCGCGACTACGATACCGCCAAGAAAAAATATGACGAAGTCACATCCAAGCGCAATACAGCACGCATTGCCGAGAACCTGGAGCAGGAAAACAAGGCAGAACGATTCACATTGCTTGAACCTCCCATGATGCCTGATAAACCCATCAAACCGGACCGCAAGAAAATTGTCGTGATGGGTTTTCTGCTGGCAATTGCGGGCTCTTTAGGTGCTATCGGTGCTTTTGAAACCATGGACCCCCGTGTGCGTGGTGCAGAGGCGCTATCGGCTGTTGCCGGTATACGGCCGCTGGCGGTTGTGCCATATATCACTACGCAAGCCGAATTGCGCAGGCGTATGCATTTAAATAAATACCTTGCTGCTGTTGTGGTGCTCGTCGTTATTGTCGTGTTGTTGGCCGTGCATTTTCTGGCGATCCCGCTGGATGTGCTGACCTACAAAGTCATGGCTAGATTTTCTTAGGTGGAGATATGGAAAGAATCAAGGAAGCCCTGGAAAAGGCACGAGGCCAACGCCCAAAACAGCCCGCTGGCAGCATGGTTCCAGATGCTCAACAGGCCGGCACGCCGACGCCTTTTGAGCCGCATGAGCTCGAAAAACTCAACTATGAGCATACCAGAACCACGACGCTTGACCATGCCTGGCTTGAAAAGCATCGCATTGTTGCATTAAACAAGAACGAGCGTGCCAGTTGGACTTTTGACCTGTTGCGAACACAGGTAATGCAAAGGATGGAAGAGCGGGGGTGGCGCACGCTTGCCGTAGTCTCGCCTACGCCTGAAGCAGGAAAATCCGTTGTTTCCATTAACCTTGCCATGAGTATTGCCCGGCAGTCGCACAAAACCGCTTTGTTGGTGGATTTTGATCTTCGGCGCCCAAAGGTAGGCGAATATCTTGGGTTGTCGATGGAAAAAACCCTGAACGAATATTTCAGCGGCCAGGCAGACCTTTCCGAAATCATGGTCAACCCGGAGATCCCGCGTTTTGTCGTTCTGCCCACCGGGCGGCCTGTCCCAAAATCCGCAGAGCTACTAAGCTCACCGCAGACACAGACCTTAATCAATGAGCTAAGAGAGCGCTACGATTCTCGTATCGTCATCTTCGATCTTCCGCCGGTACTCAGCGCCGACGACGCAATTGCCGTTCTCCCCATGATCGATTGCGTGCTCCTTGTCGTCGGAAATGGAATGTCCAAGCCAGTGGAAATCGAAGAAACCATGCGCTATCTGAATTCATCCAATCTTCTTGGCGTGGTGCTCAATAAAAGCGAAGTGGAACAGGCGCCTCATTATTATTGACCTTTACAACGCATTTTGCGTTGCCTGCTAACTTGCGGACGCAATTTCACAGATGAAAATATTAGTAATTACTCCGTTCAATGAGGTTGACTGGACATGGTTTGGACAGGATTTCGGTGGCGCTGATTACTCCTGGAAAATTGTCAATCTAGCACTTTTCGGAGAAAAGCCATGGACATGGTTCTGGCGGGCGCTCAAGGTCGCACCAGAAATAAAGAAATATGATATGGTCATTTCACATGCGCCATATATGAGTTTCTATCTCGCACTCATCATTTATATTTTCAGAATCAGAACCAGGCACCATGCATTTAGTTTTAATCATGGAAATGGACGTTTTTTTCGTGGCTTGATGAAAAGTGTCGCAATAAAGATTCTTCAGCAAGTTGAGGGATTCGTTGTCTATTCAGAGCAGGAAAAGACAATTTATTCAGACTATTACAAGATTCCGTATCATAAATTCTCATTCACGCACTGGGCGACAAAATTTCCCGTTCGATGGAAGGATAGTGAACTGCCGGATTACATCACGAAACATCGACCATTTATTTGCTGCATGGGACGTAATAATCGAGATTTTGATTTGTTTATTCAGGCGGTTAGCGAACTTGGTGTGATGGCTGTCATTGTCGCAAAAAAAGGAATGTTAAACAGAGACGGATTGCCTCCAAATGTTTACTTGCTGGAAGATATAGAAATGAGCGAGGCGATGCAAATATTGGCTAATGCCACGTTTAGTGTCGTTCCCTTGAAGGATGCCTCTACTGGTGCAGGACACATTACGATTGTTTCTGCTATGCAATTGGGTATTCCGCAGATTATTACTGAATTAACGACAGTTTCTGATTATTTCATAGCGGGGCAACATGGCTTGTTTGTTGCCCAAGGATCACTGAACTCCTTGAAAAAGGCCATACTAAAACTCTGGAGTGACCAGGAGCTACGGCTACAGATGTCTGAAGCAGCACAATCCTTTGCAAATAGATGGTTTAGTGAGGATAGTTCGAAAAGACACCTTGCTGGATACCTTAGGGCAGTAAACGCCAATCAAATTCTTGCGTGTCCGCCTGACTGGCACCAGTGACCCTTCTCTGAGTGATCGTCCTCCTGAATAACTTAATTCAACCGGTAGTTAAGTTTCTCGGTTCCTCCTCTGCAATAAAAACTCTGATTACCGGCGGTTTGTCTTGAAAATGTGAAAGAAGAAATAAAACGGCTATATTGGATAAGTTCCAAATAGCCGTGAGAGGTTTTGTAGAAACAGAGATTATTTCTTCTTCAAGGGGCAATTTTAATAACCGATTTGGTTGGTGCTGTTGTCACTGCTTTTGTTGTGGTAGTTGCTGATGTAGGTGCGGAGGTAGTAGTTTTATTGACTGTGTTTGAAACAGTTGTGCTTGTAACTGTAGTCTGTTTTGCGGTCGTGACTGCCTGATCCATGGTGCTGGCCGTCGAAGTAGACACAATTTTGTTGGATGTCAAAGTCAGGCCGGAGGCAGAACCGAGTGTGCCACTGCTACTTGATTGCGTTGTGCTTAGCAGGCAAGATGCTTCTCCTCCAATATTGGAATTGCTCATCATGCATACTGCGGCTGTTGTTAATGCCTGATTGTTGCTGACCGCTATATCTTTGTGCGTAGGTAAGTCGTCACAAGTATAAGTGGAACCAAAGTTATTTAAATGAAAGATAGGGCTGTTGGGCGGTCTGTTTGTGCTGCGTTCAGTAAAGAGGTTGTCTTTAATAACAATATCATTAAGAGGGCGCCGAGCAGCATTCTTGAAAGAATTCAGCAGAACCCTTGGCGACGGCGAGTTGTCTACGTTGTCAAAAATATTATTGCTAACGATTACATGAGCAGATGCACTAATGTTCAATGGGTTTTCCGCATTTTTCAGAATGTTCCGGGTGAATACAATACGATCGCTGAACTTGATCTCACTAGGGTTGTTTGGGCTGAACTCAACGAGGTTGAAATTATAGCGCTTGCCATTTTCCCATGGGCAACCTCCCGTAATACCTATCGTAGCGCAGTGGGCAGATGTTCTTGGGTCTATCCAGCCTTCAAAAGTGTTGTCTGAAATCCATACCGATTTTGTTGTGAATTTGGCTGGATCTGTGCCGAAAATTCGAACTTGCAGGCGTCCAAATGCTTGGCGACTGAATTTGTTTCCTACAATCAGACTATTACTCATGTTAGTGTAGAGCATGTGGTTGCCTGAGTAGTCGAACTTATTGTTCAAAATGGCAACATCAGTGGCGGTTTCGCTATACATATGGGTCACCTGAGAGTCGGTGAACGTGCTGTCTTTGACAAACTCGCCATGAGGGTTGGTGATGCCAATACCTTGGTTGAATTTATTAACATCAATACGGTTGAAGATTAGGTTTAGCGGGTATCCAGCAGAAGACACAAATAAAGCCCGATTTTCTACTAAGGGGCGGAAAGGGTCGGTAGTCTTAGTGTTTTCCAAATTGAACTCAAGATCTTGTAGAGTCAGATGCATCATTCCTACTCCACCAAGAATAAATGCTTCACAACTAGCTGTAGCAGTGTTGAAGATTTTTGGTTTTGCCCCAGTTCCGTAGGCGTTGTACAGTATGCCTTGTGCGGTAGTCCAGTGGGGAACGTTTACCATGGACATACAATAGGGCTGTTTTGTCGTGGTATTTGTCGCAATCATCCCGGTTTCAAACTCAAAGGTCTGTCCGCGATTGAATGCGATGGTGTCTCCCGCTTTAAGCGTAGAGGTCTGACTATTGCGTAGTGTATCGCAACTAGTGACGGCGGTTGTCTTGCCATTTGCAGTGACTGTGTTGGCAGAAGACGATGTACATACCGTTGATGAGCCATATTTACTGTCATCGATGCTGGATGATACCCAACTGCGTGGCGATAGCGCCCCAAAGGCGCGAGTTGCGGTTTTCCAGGGGCCACTACAGGTGCCTATCGGCTTGGCGACGCGGTCGCAGCTAAAATCCGGAGTTTGCGATAGCCCGTTGTAGCGGTCATCCCCTAGCGAGGCATCCACGTAGTAGGTTTTGCCACTGCGTGGCCAGACAGTCACCGTTTTCTGGTCGGTGACGGTGCTGCCATTGTTAAGCGTCATTGTAAGTTTGGCGGTGTAGGTGCCTTCTTTTTCAAAAACATAGGCCGCATTGAAAGCGTCATATTTGGCTAAGTCGCCGCTGGGCCCGCTAATTACCCACTGATAGCTTTTGATGTTGCTGTCAGGAATGGCGGTTTTTGACCGGAAGAACGCGCCAAAAGGAGCAAAGCCCTTGGAGAGATCAACCAGGCTGGGGTCGGCCAGACATTGTGCCTGTGTCGGGACGGGCAAACCGGCTGCCTTGAATCCCGGTGCATAATAGTTCTGCAGATAGTAGCTGCATTTGCGATTGGCATCCTTGAAATGAGGATGATCGTCCTGTGCGATATAGACTTCCACCTGCTTGCCGGTAGTCAGCACAGGCGTTTCAGTTGGCGTGATACATTGCGATGCAGCCGATACTTGCAGAGACACCAAGGATAATGCCATATATGAAGCTAAGGCTCTGGTTTTCATGTCAATCTCCTAAAAACTGCGTATATAAGGTTAAAGCTAATGCTAAATGGATGTCAGTACAATAGCCCATTTGGGTTTCCTCCAATCAATTTCTGTTTGTTAAGAGTAACAATGTGCAGGTGTAGCGTCAAAAATAGCCGATGAGTGGTTGTTTTGTGTGAGTAAAAGGCTTGAGAGGTCTGTTGATGAGTTGCTTTCCATATGTGGAAGTTCGGTAGTGGCTTGGTATAGGAGGCCAAAGCGCGCCGGGTCAAGGCGATTTATAGTGAAGTCGTTACCGATAACCTGGAAAGAAACGTGTAATAGCAATCCGAAACATAGAGGAAATTTTTCTCCGCCAGATCATCGACAGAGCGGTAGGAATAGGCTTTTTCTGCCAGCGTGCTCGGGTTGATATGGGCGAAATATTCAGCATACAACAGATTTTCTTTAGCCCAGTAGGGATGGGTGTCACTGGCCTTGGCTATTTTGAGGGATCTGGCAACAAAGCCGTATGTGAACTTGTAATGCAGTAAAACACAGGTGATGTCGGCAATCCTGGCATTGGCGCAATAGTGCGGATGCGTAAAAGGGGTGATGGTTTGGTCTACAAACATCAGCGGATGCTTGACCAGTAAAAACTCATGGTCGGTTTGCAGGGCAATTTTTCTGATGCCGTTTTTGTAGATGCCAATCCCATGGGGCACCGTGTTGCGATGAGTCAGCCAGTTGACCGGATAAGCAGATTTTTCGATATCCGTTATATCGGTGAAAGGGTAGCGGCTCGAAAAATCGGTGGAGGTATCCTGGCAATCGTTGCCTGCGGTAAACATGTCCAGCATGCAAGCTGTTACCGCGTTATATTGGTGGGTGTTCAGATAATCGATCAATTGTGACATGCCTGCCCGGCCCCGACCGGGAAAATCGAAATGTTCATCAATGTCGACAGCCATGACCCAGGTATTTTTGCAGAAGTGTTTGAGAAAACTGCGACGCATCCGGCATTCGTACTGGGCAAAATGCAGAGAAGAAGAAAACACTGTGACATTCTCGTATGATTTTGCTTTCTCAACCGTGCGGTCCTCGGATTGGTTGTCGATGAGCAGAATTTGTTTTGCACCCAATGCACGGTAGTGATGAATAAACTCATCGATATGCTCTTCACCATTTCTAACAAGGCAAAAAACGTAAAACTCTCGATTGGTCAGGGAGGCGGGATGTGCGCCGTACACATGGCGGATGTGGTGCAGGACGTACTGATGTTCGAGACGGGCAGCCAAGCGTCGGTAAAGCTGTTTCACGCAAGAGAACAATTTCATGGCGCGGCAGGGTCGGCGTAGGGTATGGGTTTGCCCCGCAGGGCAGGTGGCTATGGCAACTCGATCATGCTAACCTAAGTGAAAGATAATGGGAATGACACGTTCCGGGGCTAATAGATAATCCGGATTCAGGCAATCCAGCAGTCAGGAGTGATGTGAGAATTTCTACCTTGTTTTGTGGACATCCCAAGGGGTATGGGGTCGGGTATGCGTGCCAATCCATTGTGGGGGGCATGGCCAGTGCGGGGGCAGAGGTCGATCTGTATTGCATCAGCGCTGACAAGGCGGTGATGCAACCCTATTTCCGCCCGCTGATCCCGGTATGGGGGCAAGCCATTGGTTATCGCCTTTTCAAGCCGACCAGCATCCAACCGTTTCTGGAATCGCGCTATTTGCGCCATTTGAAGGCGGGTGATATTGCCTATATTTGGCCGGGCGCATCTGTAGAGATGTATCGGATTGCGAAAGAAAAAGGCTGTGTTCTCGTTACCGAGAACATCAATACCCATACTGCAACGAGCAAGCAGATACTTGATCGGGAATACGCACGCCTGGGGCTGCCCCCTGCACATTCTGTCGATGCCGGGATGATTGCAGACGAGAATGCCAAACTGGCATTGGTGGACTATGTGTTCAGTCCCAGCCCGGAGGTTTCTCACTCGTTGCGCGCGGCTGGGGTACTCGAGGCCGGAATTATCGAATCCAGCTATGGAATGGATATTGGCGACATTCTGCCGGCGGATGCAATTCCGGCCCGGCGGGAGGCTAAATCTGTGCCGACGGCTCTTTTTGTCGGGCGTATCGGGATACGCAAAGGGGTACACCTTTTACTGGAGTATTGGGTCAAGGCCGGGGTGCCGGGTATTCTTAAGCTGGTGGGCAATATCGAGGCGGATGCCCGGCATCTGATCGAGCCATATTTGCTGCACCCCGGTATTCAACATATCCCGTTTAGTACCGATCTGAAACAACTGTATCAGGATGCCGATGTGTTTATTTTCCCCAGCCTTGAAGAAGGCAGTCCGCTGGTAACATATCTTGCGCTTGGGGCTGGCTTACCGGCTTTGGTCAGCCCGATGGGCGGGGGCGGCGTGGTTGAGGACGGTGTGAATGGATGGGTGATGGATCCCCATGACGCGCAGGCCTGGGTAGAGTCTATTCGCAAGGCATTTTTCGATGTGGAGCTGCGGCATCGATATTCGGAGAATGCATACGCCAAGGCGTCTTGCTACTTCTGGCATGAGGTGGGGGCAAGGCGTTATCAGCAGCTTGCCGCGTTGGTCGCCAGGTAATCGATAGGAAGTTAAAACGCCCTTCGGCAATCTCAGGCTAAGCAGAATGATTTAATCGGCGCTTCCTTAATAAGGTGCTGTCGTGAATTTGAAAGGGGAAGTCGTGAAAAAAAATGAGGGCACTCATCAAAGTGTAGCGGTAGTGGTATTGGCTTTCTCGAAGGCTGAGCTTCTCAAGCAGTTGGTGGATAGTTTGCGCACGCAAACCAGAAAGCCTGATGAAATTATTGTTGTTTTTCAGGGCAGTGATGCACGGATTCTGAATTGGCTCAAGGAACAGCAGGATCTGACTCTGCATGCGCAAGAAAATCTGGGGAGTGCAGGCGGGTTTTCAACAGGGATACAGTTGGCTATTGCCAAGGGGCATCGGTGGACCTGGATTGTTGATGATGATGCTGTTCCGGCTGCCGATGCCTTGCAGCGGATGGTCGAGTCCCCGCATTTTGACTGGAACAGTACAGGATTTTTGAGCAGCAGAATTGTCGACCCTGCTGGACGAACCTATATGTCGCCCACGCCAAAGGATGCCAATCTATGGTATGGCACTGTACTTACGGAGCATTGCGTCCCGGTCATGAAGGCGACCTGGTTGGGAATGCTGGTTTCGACCTCGGCGGTCATTGAGTGTGGTTTGCCGATCAAAGAGTATTTCTTGTGGGACGAGGATATCGAATTTACTTCACGGATTGCACATGCCCGGCCATCGTATTGCGTTATTGATAGTGTCATCGTGCATTACCAGAAAGATCAATTCGACCCATTCAGTCCGGGTGACAAAATCAAACATTTGCATTTTGTCAGAAACCGCGTTGCCACTATACGGCTTTCGCAAGGCACATTCGTTAAGCGATGGGCAAGGATTTTGTTGTGGGTAGCCAAGGTGGTTGGGGATGTCTTTAAAAGAAAGGCTCCTGTCGAGTCGATTTTTTGGGTCTTGAATGGTGTTTTCATGTTTAGACCGAGAATCCAGCATCTTGAATTACCGTAACGGCTTGCTTTGTATTGGACAACTGGTGGGAATAAGTGCGATACAGGCAAACGGCAAGCCTCAAATTCTATTGAGGCATTGTGAACATGCCTGAATATCTACGGACATTGATCGTCATTATGATTCTGGCGGGTGGCGTGCTTCACCTTGCCGGGCGCAACGCAATGCTTGTGTCGGCGCAGCAAGGGCTCCTGAGGCAACGCAAGAGGGTATGGCTGTTTCTTACCACTGCTGCATTTTTGAGCCATAGTTTCTGGGTTTATGCAGCAATCGTTATAGGAACGCTCTTCACGATTCGGTCGAAAGCGCACAATCCAGCGGCGTTGTTTTATTTTCTACTATTTCTATTGCCCGCCGCCAGCATCCAGATTCCGGGGCTGGGGCTGATCAATTACTTTTTTGAGCTGAATCATATCCGCTTATTGAGCCTGCTCCTGCTGCTGCCTGCCTGGCTGAAATTGCGGCGTAGCAGTTCGGTAGCTGGTTTCGGAAAGCTGGGGGCGGACAGGCTGTTGTTAATGTATCTGCTTTTGCTGTCAGCCTTGATGTTTGCCAGATCGCCCTCAATGACGGCTGCTTTCCGCTCCGTATTCGGATTGTTTGTTGACGTGTTTCTGCCGTATTTTGTGCTTAGCCGGGCAGTACGAGACATGCGGGACTTCAAGGACGTGATTTCCAGCTACGTGATTGCAGCGTCAATTATTGGTGTAATCGGGATATTTGAAGTGATGCGCCACTGGCTGCTTTATGCGCCGATTGTCAGTGTGCTGGGGTTGGACTGGGGATATTCTGGGTATCTTGGACGAGAAGGGATGCTACGCGCAAGTGCGAGTGCCGGACAACCGATCGCACTAGGGTTTGCCATGGTGGTTGCCATGGGGTTTTATTATTTTTTAATTAATGGCAAAACACGAGGGCAACGCATATTGGGTGCCTTGCTGGCGGGGGGAGTCATTGCGCCGCTATCTCGTGGGCCGTGGGTGGGCCTTGCCGCGATGGCACTGGCTGTGGTTGGCACTGGGCGGCAGGCTCTGAGCAAGTTGATAAAGCTTTTTTTTGCGGCAGCGTTGATTTTTGGCATGCTTTCAGTATTGCCGGGCGGGCAGCGGATTGTTGCCTTTTTGCCGTTTGTGGGTTCGGTCGAAACTGGAGGGATCGATTACCGGCAGCGACTGTTTGATAATTCTCTGATCGTTATTGAGCGCAATCCACTGTTTGGATCTACTAATTTTCTTGAAACCCCGGAAATGCAGGAGATGATGCAGGGGCAAGGGATTATCGATGTCACCAATACCTATCTTGCCATTGCACTGAATTACGGACTGGTGGGATTGGGTTTGTTCGCGGGCTTTTTTCTCTGGACGATGTTTTCAATCTACCGCTGTCTTAAAAAGCATCAGAGCAACGCAGAGATGCATTTGCTTGGACAAGTGCTTTTAGGGGTGTTGGTTGCCATAGTGACGACGTTGGCTACGGTGAGCAGTATTACTGTAATTCCCACAATTTACTGGTCGGTGGCGGGGCTTGCTGTTGCCTATGTTCAACTTTCGAGAAACAGGCCATCCTGAAAGCAGGTGTTTGCCTGTGCCGGTTTTTCAATAACACAAGTAAAAGAACTTATTTAAATCATGTCCAAGCTTTCTCTACGACAGCGGGCTTTTAATGCCGGTTCATGGGCGCTGACGGGCGTCGCGGTCGGCCAGTTGCTGCGCCTGGGGGGGAACCTGATATTGACGCGCCTGATGTTTCCGGAGGCATTTGGACTGATGGCAATTATGCAGACGGTCATGATTGGCGTGACCTTGTTATCGGACTTCGGGATACAACAGGGCATTATTCGCCATAGCCGTGGCCATGAGGCGGATTTTCTCAATACCGCCTGGACGATACAAGTGATGCAGGGGCTGGCAATCTGGTTGATGCTTTGCCTGCTTGCGCCTGTGGTCGCCTGGTTTTACAAGGAGCCGTCGATCACATTGATGCTGCCGGTTGTGGCACTGAATGTTCTGATTATGGGCTTTAACCCTACCAAACAGGTGTCGCTGAACCGCGCCCTGGCGCTTAAATATGTAACATTCATCGATGTCGCATCACAGGCGTTAGGGCTTGTGGTGACTGTGCTGTTGGCCTGGATGCTTCGTTCGGTCTGGGCGTTGGTGTTGGGCGGCCTAGTTGGGGCGATAACGCGGGTATGGGCTGGCTATGCCTTGCTGGAGGGGCCGAATAATCGTTTTTTCTGGGACAAGAAAGCCGCCAATGAGTTGTTGAAGTTTGGCGCATGGGTCATGGTGAGTTCCAGCATGACTTTTCTTGCTGGCGAGGGCAATAAACTGGTTTTGGGGGCGTTTCTCGGCGTGAAGTACCTGGCGTTTTTTACGCTGGCGAGCACGATGGGCTCAATTTTCGGGCAGTTGGCGCAGAAAGTCAGCGGCAAAGTGTTATATCCGGTGTATGCCGAGGTGTTCAGGGAGCGGCCGCAACAGATCCATTCGGTACTGATGCGTAGCCGCTTGCTGATGATCTCGGTGGGCTTCGCGGTTGCGCTCTTTTTTGTGTTTTTCGGCAATGCGCTGATGGGGTTTCTTTATGATCCGCGCTATGCCGCATCGGGCTGGATGTTGCAGATTTTGGCCGTGGGTTTACTGATCGATGCGGTTAATGGTTCGTATACCGGACTGTTGATGGCCAAGGGCATGATGCGCTCGATGACGATATTGACGCTGGTGCAGGTGGTCATCCAGTTGGGGGGGGTTGTCATTGGTTATTATCTGGCCGGAGAGCAGGGCGTGATATTGAGCATTGCGGCTGCCTACTGGGTGCAATACCCTTTTATCGCTTATGCGCAGGCCAGGGCCGGGCTATGGCAGCCCAGGGTGGATTTGCCGTTTATTGCGTTAGCCATGGCGATTGTGGCTGAGATGTGGTGGTCCGGCAGGTTACAGCACCTGATGGCCGGGGCTTGAGATGATGATGAAAAGCGAGGCCTGGCGGCCATGAGACTTTTGTTTGAGGAGCGCGCCATTCACCTGCGTAGCGGAATGAGCGTTAACGTCGTCGGCGGCAATAACGGGGCCGGGCTGGCCGTGGATGCTCAACTGCTGCTGAATGTGTTGGCAGAAAGCCGTCTCTGGGCAACCTGGTCAAAAGGTCGTCAGCCCCGGCGCGTATGGCGGGCTGTGCATGGGGCCGGGTTGGGGCGATGGGCGCAATGCGATGTCAATGTGTTTCTTGAGACGGTTCTCCCGAATTGGCTGCCTTACGCGCGAAAAAATGTGCTGATCCCCAATCCGGAGTGGTTTCGTGAAGAGAATCTGGCGTATATGCACCAGATTGACCGGGTATTGTGCAAATCGGAATCTGCGCGACAAATGTTTGCCGGCAAGGGCTATCGCGCGCAGTGGATCGGTTTTTCCGGCAAGGATCATTTTGCCGGTGAGTTGGCGGCAGGGCATGCCCCGAGTGCATTGCACCAGGCCGGGCGCAGCGAACATAAGGGCACAAGGTTTGTGGTCGAAGCCTGGCGGCGGCATCCCGAGTGGCCGATGCTGACGGTGTTGCGGCGTTCGGAATTAAGCGCGCCGGATTTTGATGTCAGCCCGGCGAAAAATATTCGGTTTATCCATGAGCGCTTGTCGGACGAGGCTATGCTGTCACTTCAGCGACAAAGCCCGATCCATGTCATGCCGTCTGAGGCCGAAGGCTATGGGCAGGCGTTGTCGGAAAGCCTGAGTGTAGGCGCAGTGGTGGTGACTACGGATGCGCCGCCCATGAATGAGCTGATTACACGGGAGCGCGGGGTGTTGGTCAGGGCTGGGGTGGGGGTGCCGATGAATTTCGGTTTCCGGTATCAGGTAGAGGCGGCCGCGTTGGAGATGGCGTTGACGGAGGTATTTTCCTGGAGCCGGGATATCCGGCTGGCAATGGGGCAGGCGGCAAGGCAATGGTTCCTGGATAATCATCGCCGGTTTTGTCATGATTTCTCTGCCGTGCTGACAGAGATTGCTGCAGACTGCACTGATTGTTGGAGATAGGTAGCAGTCGTTCGTGCTAGCATGGTTATGCTGGCGATATGCCCACTTTAGGGGTGTGCTGATTGATTTCGTTTGTGGCCAGCCTGTCGGGCTCTGAACGGAGTCAATCACATGACATCAGGAAGCTGAAATGCCCTTCGACAAGTTCAGGGCGAACGCAATGAAACGGTGCTTCCTTAATGATATTCAAGAATACTGATTGACAACATGATGAAGATACTGGTGCTGGGGGGCAATGGATTTATCGGATCGCATATTGTCGACCGACTCTTGAACGAAGGCTACGCAGTCCGGATATTTGACCGGTCGGCAAACCGCTGGCAGCCTCCTCATCCGCAGGTCGATTATTTTATCGGGGATTTTGGCGATGCCCCCATGCTGGCCGAGGCCATGCAGGGTGTGGATGCGGTTGTGCACTCGATTAGCACGACTGTTCCGAGCACGTCGAATCTCGACCCGATTGCCGATATACAGAGCAATCTTGTCAATAGCGTGCGCTTGATGCAGATGATGGCCATGGCTAGGGTGAAGCGGCTGGTATTTATTTCTTCAGGGGGGACGGTGTATGGCGTGCCGCAGCAATTGCCGGTGGCAGAAACCCATCCGCTCAACCCGATATGCTCTTATGGTGTCGTTAAGCTGGCGATAGAAAAATATATGGGGATGTTTGAGCATCTCCATGGTGTTGAGACATTGATTTTACGGGCATCCAACCCTTTCGGCCCTCGGCAGGGACATGGTGGAGTGCAGGGAGCGGTGGCCACCTTTATGCAGAAAGTCATGGCGGATGAAAAGATTACGATCTGGGGGGATGGTTCCGTGCGTCGGGATTATCTCTACGTGGCTGATTTGGCATGCCTTTGCGCCAAGGCTATTGTTTCTGAGGAAACAGGGATTTTTAATGCTGGGTATGGCCAAGGCCATACCTTGAATGAACTGATCCTGGCGATTGAAAAGGTGTTGGGTAAAAAGGCGTTTGTCGATTATGTTCAGGCGAGAAAGTTTGATGTTCAGGATATCGTGCTGGATATTCAAAAAGCCCGGCAGGTTTTTGACTGGATGCCACAAGTGCCGTTTGAGCAAGGGCTGAAATTGCACCATGATTGGCTAAAAAGAGGCTGGGCGTAGATTTGATGGCTATGAATGATCTAACGATTTTAATCGTCAATTACAATACGGCGCATCTTCTGGATGAGATGTTTACGACTCTGTATGCCTCGCTCGGTACGGGTGTCAAGGCGCGGATTGTCGTGATTGATAATGCATCTACGGATAACTCGGTAGAGGTGCTTAAAACACAGTATCCGGAAGTGATGCTGATTGAGAATCAGACCAATGTCGGGTTTGGCCGCGCCAATAACCAGGGGCTGCCCTATGTTGAAGGGCGTTATGTGCTGCTGTTGAATACGGATGCGTTTGTTGCGCCGGATACCTTGGCGAAAACCCTTGCCTATATGGATGCGCATCCGCAATGCGGTGTGTTGGGCGTGCGGCTGGTTGGCCGGGATGGGGAGATGCAACCGTGTTGCCGGTATTTTGCGACAGCCTGGAGTATGTTTTTACTTCGTACAGGACTCACGCGCTTTTTCAGGAATGTGCGTATGGTGGATGACATGGTGTGGGATCATGCCTCTGTCCGGGAGTGTGACTGGGTCCCCGGCTGTTATTTCTTGATTCGGCGAGAGGCGGTGGACCGTGTGGGGCTGTTTGATCCACGCTATTTTTTGTATAGCGAAGAGGTCGATTTGTGTCATGCGGTAAAAAATGCCGGATGGCAGGTGGTTTATTTTCCCGATACCACGGTGGTGCATATCGGTGGGGAAAGTGCGAAATCGGTGGGGAACATGAGCGCTGTTGGAAAACAGATCAAGCCCTTGCAGATGGAGAGTGAGTGGCTGTATTTTCGCAAGCATCATGGATTACCTGGCTTGATGTGGCATGTTGCACTAACCTTGCTTGCCGATTTGATCGTCATGGGTAAATTAGTGGTTAAAACACACCGTTTGCACTGGATTGGGTCGATGTTGCGGCAAGTGAGGTTGCGACTGGCGCTGCTGATGCGGACGCGGCTGGGGAGCGTGCCTACACGCTGAACGGGTTGTAAGGGATTTAGGGCGCCTTTAAAAATCCAATTTTCGTCACCATGCGGCGTTGCTCACAAAAAATTACTCCTTACATATCAGGCATATGCTGCGTCGCAATTTTTTGTTCGCGCCTTGCCTAGTTTAGAAACTTGAATTTTTAGAGGCACCCTTTAGGTTTACCGAATGCAGAACTTGCTGACAGTGATTGTGATCGGTCTCAATGAGGCAGCCGGTTTGGCAGCAGCATTAAATGCCGTGTTTCGCCATCGCCCGGAAGGCTGGGAGATGGAGGTGATTTATGTGGATAGCGGCTCC
>WBZX01001677.1_pt1 | contig 16284 bp, 13 predicted proteins | sample 5204211 | NCBI WGS metagenome assembly WBZX01 (sample SAMN12344362, study PRJNA552823) | activated sludge metagenome | biome: Activated sludge suspended growth; feature: Nitrification reactor; material: Wastewater; isolation source: activated sludge from nitrification reactor of wastewater...
GATCGCCTCCAGCTTGTCGAGCGTGCCGCCGGTGTGGCCCAGGCCGCGGCCCGAGATCATCGGCACCGCGGCGCCGCAGGCCGCGAGCATCGGTGCCAAGTGCAGGCTGACCTTGTCGCCCACGCCACCGGTCGAGTGCTTGTCGACCACCGGCCCTGGCAGCGACATGCCGCGCCAGTCGAGCACGGTGCCCGAGCGCATCATCGACGAGGTCAGCGCGACGCGCTCGTCCATGTCCATGCCGCGGAAGAACACCGCCATCGCGAGCGCGGCGACCTGGCCCTCGGAGAACGAGCCGTCGACCAGGCCGCGCACGAACGCGGCGATGGCCGCGGGCGAAAGCGCGTGGCCGTCGCGCTTGCGGCGGATGATTTCCTGCGGGAACAGCTCGGCGGCGGGGTCGGCGGACATGGGCGGTGGCTCCTTCGGCGTGACGGCGGCGATGGGGCGGCGTCACTCGCCGTAGGGCACCCAGATGTTCTTCACGTGCACGCCGTGGCGCAGGAACTCGCGGCCCTCGCCCTGGCGGCGATCGAACCAGTCGCGGCGACGGCCGTAGTTCACCCACGTGCGCTTCATGTTGCCGATGCTGGCGGCCTCGACCATGCGGCTGCCGGCGGCGGGGCCGAAGTACCACATCGACTCCAGCTCGTCGTGCTCGGCCAAGGTCTTGGCGAGGTCGTCGCGCACGCCGGTGACGATGTTGACCACGCCGCCGGGCACGTCGGAGGTGTCGAGCACCTGGTAGAGGTCGGTGGCCGCGAGCGGGAAGCGCTGCGAGGGCACCACGATCACACGGTTGCCGACCGCGATCGCGGGTGCCACCAGCGACACGAACGCCAGCAGCGGGCACTCGTCGGGGCACGCGATGCCCATCACGCCGATGGCCTCGTTCATCGCGATGGCGACCGAGCGCGAGGGCGGGTTGTGGACCACGCCCTCGAACTTGTCGGCCCACGCACCGTAGGTGAACAGGCGCGCGATGGTGGCCTCGACCTCGCGCGCGGCCGCGGCCGCGTCACCCGAGAGCTGCGCGAGCCGATCGCGGAAGTCCTGCGCACGGGCCTGTAGGTTCTCGGCGATGAAGTAGAGCACCTGCGCGCGGCCGTGGGCCGTCGCGCCGGTCCAGCCGGTCGCGTTGCGGGCCGCCTCGACCGCGTCGCGGATGTCCTTGCGGTTGCCGTCGCCGACCTCGCCGCACAGGCGGCCGCCGTGGCCGACGACCGCACGGCTGTAGGCGCCGTCGGGGCGCACCTGCTTGCCGCCGATGTAGAGCTTGGGCGTGCGATCGATGCCGACGCCGTCGCCGCCCAGCTGCACGCCGCCGCTCACGAAGCCGGGGTAGGGCTCGACCGCCGCGGGCTCGTCGATCTGCGGCAGCGCGTGCTCGAAGTCGGGCTCGAGGTAGGCGTGCATGCCCTCGATGCCGCCCTCGCGGCCGAAGCCCGACTCGCGGTAGCCACCGAAGCCGCACGCGGCGTCGAAGGTGTTGGTGCAGTTGACCCACACCACGCCGCAGCGCAGCCGCGGCGCGACGTCGAGCGCGAGGTTGAGGCTCTCGCTCCAGACGCTGGCGGCCAGGCCGTAGCGGGTGTTGTTGGCCAGCTCGACCGCCTCGTCCGGGGTCCGGAAGCTCATCGCGACCAGCACCGGCCCGAAGATCTCCTCCTGCACGATGCTCGAGGCCGGGTGCACGTCGGTGAACAGCGACGGCGGATAGAAGCAGCCCTCGGTCGGCACCGCCCACGACGGCTGCCACAGCGTCGCGCCCTCGGCCACGCCCTGCTTCACCAGCTGGTCGATGCGGGCCAGCTGCACCGGCGCCACGATCGCGCCGATGTCGATGCACTTGTCGAGCGGGTCGCCGACCCGCAGCGTCTCCATGCGGGCGCGCAGCTTGGCGATGAAGCGCGGCGCGATGTCCTCCTGCACGAGCAGGCGCGAGCCGGCGCAGCACACCTGGCCCTGGTTGAACCAGATGGCATCGACCACACCTTCGACCGCGCTGTCGAGGTCGGCGTCGTTGAACACCAAGAACGGCGACTTGCCACCGAGCTCGAGGGTGAGGTGCTTGCCCGAGCCGGCGGTGGCCTTGCGGATGATGCGTCCGACCTCGGTCGAGCCGGTGAACGCGATCTTGTCGATGCCGGGGTGCTCGACCATCTGCGCGCCGGTGCTGCCGTCGCCGGTGATGATGTTGACGACGCCCGCCGGCAGGCCCGCGCGCTCGATGAGCTCGCACAGCAGCAACGCCGACAGCGGCGTGAACTCGGCCGGCTTCAGCACGATGGTGTTACCGGCCGCGAGCGCGGGCGCGATCTTCCACGCGAGCATCAGCAGCGGGAAGTTCCACGGGATGATCTGACCGACCACGCCCACTGCCTTCGAGCCGGCGAGCTCGGTGTCCATCAGCTGCGCCCAGCCGGCGTGGTGGTAGAAGTGGCGGGCGACCAGTGGGATGTCGATGTCGCGGGTCTCGCGGATCGGCTTGCCGTTGTCGAGGGTCTCGATGACGCTCAGCAACCGCGCGTGCCGCTGCACCAGCCGGGCGATCGCGTAGAGGTGGCGCGCGCGGGTGTGCCCGGGCAGCGCGGCCCAGGCCGGCTGCGCCGCGCGGGCGGCTGCGACCGCGGCGTCGACGTCGGCCTTGCCGGCGTGGGCGACCTTGGCGAGCTCGCGGTTCTTGCTGGGATCGAGGGTCGCGAAGTAGGCCCCCGACGCGGGCGCGACCCAGCGGCCGTCGATGAAGAGGTCGAACTTGTTGCCGTGGGCCCGCAGCCACGCCAGCGCCGGGCCCGAGCCCTCCGGTGCGGGTCCGTACTCCATGCTCTGATAGATCTCGGCGACGCTGCTCACGGCTGACCTCTTTGCAGCCAGCGGCGCCCACGGGCGGCTGGTGCGAGGCAGAGCATGCCGCAATCCGTCGGGCTTGTGGATCCGCCGCGACCGCTCGCGGTGCGTCAGGCCAGCGGGTGGCGATAGCCGGCGGAGTAGCGGCCGGTGACGTGGTGCTCGAGCTGGCGCTCGATGTCGCCGAGCAGGCTCGACGCGCCGAAGCGGAACATCTCGGGCTCGAGCCACGCGCGGCCCAGCTCGTCCTTCATCATCGCGAGGTAGACCAGCGCCTGCTTGGCCTGGCTGATGCCGCCGGCGGGCTTGAAGCCGATCTCGACGCCGGTGCGCTCGAGGTACTCGCGGATCATCCGCACCATCACCAGGCTCACCGGCAGGGTCGCGTTCACGCTCTCCTTGCCGGTCGAGGTCTTGATGAAATCGGCGCCGGCCATCATGCACACCAAGCTGGCGCGCGCGACGTTGCGGAGCACGCGGAGGTCGCCGGTCGCGAGGATGGCCTTGAGGTGGGCGTCGCCGCAGGCGTGGCGGAATGCCTTGACCTCGTCGTACATGGCCTGCCAGTTGCCCGTGAACAGGTGCGCGCGCGTGATGACGATGTCGATCTCGCGGGCACCCGCGGCGACCGAGGCCTCGATCTCGCGGATGCGCTCGGGCAGCGGCGACAGGCCGGCCGGGAAGCCCGCCGAGACCGCGGCGACCGGGATGCCGCTGCCGTCCAGGGCCTCGACTGCGACCGGCACCATCTCGTGATAGACGCAGACCGCCGCGGTGCGCAGGTCGAGCGCGCCGATGCCGAGCGCGTCGACGATGTGCTGCTCGAGCGGGCGCCGGGCCTTGGCGCACAGCCGCTGCACGCGACCGGGGGTGTCGTCGCCCGACAGCGTGGTGAGGTCCATCAGGCGGATCGCCCGCAACAGCCACGCCGCCTGCCAGTCCTTCTTCACGCTGCGGCGGGGGCCGATGGTCGCGGCCCGACGCTCGACCGCGCTGCGGTTGACGCGGACGTCGCGGACCCAGTCGAGCTCGAGCGGCATGCCCGGGTTGCGCGCATGCGTCGTGCTCGGCTCGGGCGCGGGGTTCGGCACCGGACGGATCGCGCTGGGACCTGCGCCACTGCTGCTCTTGTCGCTGGGGCTCATGGGCAATTCCTTCGGGCCTGTCGCACCCTGGGCGCGCCTGGGCACCGCTTCGGGGCAAGCGAGTCTGCCGGATCGTTCACGACCCCGACAAGGCCCCACGCGCCGGTCGGGCTCGCGCGGTGCCTGGGGCGTCGATCCACGGCGCAGGGACGATCGCACCCGCCGGTCGGCGTCGCTCGGGGCGCGGCGCGTCAGCGCTCGGGCGCGAGGTTCGTCGGCGCGCGCTCGGTGTCGAGCACCTCGCGCACCTTGTCGGCCAGCGCCGCGGGCGTGAAGGGCTTGGGCAGGAACGCGACGTCGTCCCGCATCACGCCGTGACGGAGCACCGCGTCGTCGGCGTGGCCGGACATGTAGAGCACCCGGAGCTCGGGGCGTCGCGCGCGGAGCAGCTCGGCGAGCTCTCGCCCGCCCATGCGCGGCATGACGACGTCGGTGAGCAGCAGATCGATGCGCTCGCCGTCGGTGTCGAAGCGCTCGCACGCGGCGTGGCCGTGTTCGGCGCTCAGGACCTCGTAGCCGAGTCGGCGCAGCAACAGCCCGACCAGCTCGCGCACGCTGGCGTCGTCCTCGACCACCAGCACGGTCTCGCGTCCCCGCGGCGTGGCCCGCAGGCCCACGCTCCGTGGCGCCGGCACGGTGGCGTCGGGCGGCAGCGCAGCGAAGTAGATCGCGAAGCGCGTGCCGACCGCGCGCGTGCTCTCGAGCTCGATGACGCCGCCGCTCTGCTGCACGATGCCGAGCACCGTCGAGAGGCCGAGGCCGGTGCCGCGTCCGACTTCCTTGGTCGTGAAGAAGGGCTCGAAGGCGCGGGCCTGCACCTCGGGCTCCATGCCGACGCCGTCGTCGGAGACCGCGAGCAGCACGTGGGCGCCCGGTGACAAGCCGGGGTGCGCGGCACAGAACGCCGCGTCGAGCACGACGTTGCGGACCTCGATGGTGAGCTGGCCGCCGGTCGGCATGGCGTCGCGGGCATTGATCGCGAGGTTCATCAGCACCTGCTCGAGCTGGCCGCGATCGAGCAAGACCAGCGGCAGCTCGCCGTCCTGCGCGACCACCAGATCGATGTCCTCGCCGATCATCCGCCGCAGCATCCGATGTAGCCCTCGGACGACCTCGCCCAGCGCGGTCGGGCGCGGCTCGAGCAGCTGACCGCGGCTGAACGCGAGCAGCTGCCGCGTCAGCGCCTCGGCGCGATCGGCCGCGCGACGGATCTCCTGCACGTACTCCTGCACCGGGTGCTCGCGGGGCAGCTCGGCGAGCGACAGCTCGCTGCAGGAGATCACCACGCTCAGCAGGTTGTTGAAGTCGTGGGCCACGCCGCCGGCCAGCCGGCCGACCGCCTCGAGCTTCTGCGACTGGCGCAGCTGCGCCTCGCTGCGTGCGAGCGCGGCCTCGGCCTCGCGACGGGCGGCGCGCGTGCTGGCCTCGGCGACCTCGCGCTCCACCGCCGGGCCCAGGCGGGTCATGTGGCCCTTGAGCACGAAGTCCCGGGCGCCGGCACGCATGGCCTCGACCGCCGTCTCCTCGCCGACGGTGCCGGACATCAAGATGAACGGGATGTCGCGTCCGGTCTCGCGCAGCATCGCGAGCGCTGCGGGCCCGCTGAACCGCGGCATGGCCCAGTCACACACCACCACGTCCCACGGGCCCGCCGCGAGCGCGGCCGCGAACGCGTCGGCGGTATCGACGATCTGTGCGGTGATCTGGCGGCCGCCGCGTCGCAACTCGTGCAGCGCGAGCTTGGCGTCGCTGGGATTGTCGTCGACCAACAATACCCGGAGCGCCTCCGTCACGGCGAGCCTCGGGTGGCGGGGGGCGGCTCGTTCAGGCGCAGCCAGAAGTCGCCGAGCGTCTGCGCGGCGGCGACGAACGCGGAGAAGTCGACCTGCTTGCGCACGTAGGCGTTGGCGCCCATCGAGTAGGCCGCGAGTCGGTCTTCGTCGAGCGTGGAGCTGGTCAGCACGATCACCGGCACCAGCTGGGTGCGGATGTCGGCACGGATGCGGCGCAGGACCTCGAGGCCGTCGACGCGCGGCAGCTTGAGGTCGAGCAGCACGATCGCTGGCAGATCGGCGCCGGTCGGCGACGTCGGCCCGTGCAGCCACAGGAACTCGAGCGCCTCCACACCGTCGCGCGCGACCGCGACCTCGGTGGCGACGCCGGCCTTCGATAGTGCGCGCAGCGTGAGTTTCTCGTCGCTGGGGTTGTCTTCGACCAGCAGCACCAGCTTGCGCATCACGGCTCTCCACCGGTTTCGTCGAGCAACGTGAACCAGAACGTCGCGCCGTCGCCCGCGCGGGACTCCGCCCACACGCGGCCGCCGTGACGCCGGACGATGCGCTGGACGGTCGCCAACCCGATGCCGGTGCCGGGGAATTCGACGGCGCTGTGCAGCCGCGCGAACGGGCTGAACAGCCGCTTGACGTACTCCATCGCGAAGCTGGCCCCGTTGTCGCGCAGGTAGTACGCGGGCCCGCCGACCAGCTCGGCCCGTCCGAATTCGATGCGGGGATTCTGGGTGGCCGCGGTGAACTTCCAGGCGTTGTCGAACAGGTTCTCGAGCAGCACGCGCGCCAGCACCGGGTCGACCCACGCGACCAGATCGGGCGCCACCTCCACGTCCACGTGGCGCTGCGCGTCGCGGGCCGCGTGATCGGTCGCGATGCGGGCGACGATCTGGGACAGGTCGACTCGCTCGCGTCGCAGCTCACTGCGGGCCACGCGGGACAGCGACAGCAGCGCATCGATCAGCGCGCCCATGCGCTCGGCGTTGTCCCGGATCTCGTGCAGGCAGTCGAGGCCGTCGGGGCCGAGCTTGTCGGCGTAGTCGGCGAGCAGGATCTGCGCGAAGCCGTTCATGCCTCGCAGCGGCGCGCGCAGGTCGTGGGCGACCGAGTAGCTGAACGCCTCGAGCTCCTTGTTCGCGAGCGCGAGTGCGAGCTCGGTCTCGCGTCGCGAGGTCACGTCGCGGATGGCGCTCGCGACCAGCGTGCGCTCGGGGGTCACCAGCGGGCCCAGGCTGATCTCCACCGGAAACGTCGAGCCGTCCTTGCGCAGCGCGTGCAGACCCTGGCCCGACGCCATCTCGCGCGTGCGCGGGTCGGCCATGAAGCGCGCGCGGTGTCTGGCGTGTTGCTCACGGTGTGCGAGCGGCACGAGCTGCTCGATGCCGAGCCCGACCAGCTCGTCGCGCACGTAGCCGAACATCCGCTCGGCCTGGGCATTCACGGCGACGATGTGCCCGCTGCCGTCGACCACGACCATCGCGTCGGGGGTGACCTCGAGGATCTCGTTGTAGCGCGGATCGGGGATCGCCCTCGCGGGCGTGTCGTCGGTGCCGAGCGTCACGAAGCTCTGGGCTACCCTGAAACGCGCTGGCTGGGCAATCGGGCCCGCCCCGGATGCTCAGGGGTCGGCGCCGACGAGGCCCATCCGCATCGCGCAGCGCACCAGGCCCGCCACGCCCCGAACGCCGATCCGAAGCAACAGCTGCGCGCGATGGCTCTCGACGGTCTTCACGCTCACCTGCAGCGCATCGGCAATCTCCCGGGTGGACAAACCCTCGGCGATGAGCCGCAGCACCTCGACCTGCCGCGGGGTGAGCCGCGGCGTCGGCGGGCTCGCGATGCCCTCGGACCCGGTGGTCGGGGGGTCCGTCGACACCGGCGTCGGCGCCGGATCGATGCCGCGCACGCGGGCGAGCAGGGTCCGCGCGTCCTCGAGCGCACGCTGTCGCACCTCACCGGTGTGCTGCGCGGCGGCGTCGAGCAGCGCGGCCAGCTCGGCCAGCGCGTTGGTCGTCGCAGGCACGGACGGCGCGCCATCGAGCCCGCGCGCGACCGCATGCGCGAGGCGGTGCAGGTGATCCTTGCTGACCACGTCGACCGCACCCAGCGCGAGTGCCTCGGCGGTCGCAGCCTCGCTGATCGACCCCGACACCACGATGAAGGGCACGTCGGGTTGCTGCGCCCGCGTGATGCGGAGCGCCGCGCTGGCGTCGAGCCCCGGCGTGCTGGAGTCCGAGATCACCAGCGACCAGCGCTGTCGGGCCAGCGCCTCGCGCAGCTCGTGTTCCTGCTCCACCCGCACACAGCGTGCGGAGCGGCCCATGCGTCGCAACTCGTGGCCGATGAGCTTCGCATCGGTCTCGGAGTCCTCGACAATGAGGATGTCGTACGTCGCTGAAGTCTCGACCACCGGCGTGCTCCTGCGGCGGCAGTGTAACCCGGAGTCACCGCGGGATACCCGGAAGTATGTTCACACCCGCGCGCGGCAGCTCGACGCCGCGCGTATCAGGGCTACCCCGAGGACATTCGATCGCACGGGCGCCGAGCGCGGCCGCAGGCTTTCGTGCTCAGGTGAGGCGTCGCAGGAATTCGATCACGAGTCGCTGTAGATCCGCGGCGGCGACGCCCGACATGTGCAGCGTCTGCTCGTGGCTGAGCACCTCGTCGGCCAGTCCGGCGCCGAGGTTGGTCAGCACCGAGATCGCGGCGACGCGCATGCCGCAGTGTCGCGCGACGATCACCTCGGGCACGGTCGACATGCCGACTGCGTTGGCGCCGAGCGTCGCGAATGCGCGGATCTCGGCCGGGGTCTCGAAGCAGGGGCCGAGCAGCGCCATGTACACGCCCTCGCGCAGCGCGATGCCGAGCTCCGCCGCGGTCGATCGCAGCACCGCCTGCAGGGCCCCGTCGTAGGCGCCGCTCATGGCGGGGAAGCGTGGTCCGAAGGCGTCGTCGTTGGCACCCACCAAGGGGTTCTGGCCCTGCAGGTTGATGTGATCCGTGACGAGCATCAAGGTGCCCGGGGTCGCGTCGCGGTCCAGCGCGCCCGCGGCGTTGGTGACCACCAGCGTGTCACACCCGAGCAGCTTCAGCGTGCGGACCAACGGCACCACGGCCGCGGCGGGGTGGCCCTCGTAGAGGTGCACGCGACCCGCCAGGCACGCGACGTCGCGACCACCCAGGCGTCCCATCACGAGTGAGCCGCGATGACCGGCGATGCTCGGCACCGGGAAGCCCGGCAGCTCGCCGTAGTCGATCGCGACCGCGTCCTCGATGCGGTCGGCGAGGCCACCGAGGCCCGAGCCGAGGATGATGCCCACGCGGGGCTCGAGCGCGCCCTTGCGGGCACTGGCGATCGCGGCGGCGCGACGGGCTTGGTCGGACATGGGCGGCCAAGCGTAGGGGCTGGGGCTCGCGGTCCGCAAGCGGCCGCGACCGCGCGGGCACCGGCCTCACACGAACTTGCGCGCGAGCGGCTCCCACACGCTGCGCGGCAGCGCGCTCATCGAACGCATGGCGACGGCGATCGGCAGCGGGAAGGCGTGCAGCGCCTTGCGAGCGACGATGGCGTCGAAGATCTCCTGCGCGGCCTGCTCGGGCTGCAGCTCGAACGGCAGCTTGCCCGCGCCCTCGTTCATGGCCGTGCGCACGTAGCCGGGGCGGACCTCGGTGACGCCGATCCCGGCGGGGCCGAGGTCGACCCGCAGCGCGTCGAGGAACGCAGAGAGGTAGGCCTTGCTGGCGCTGTACACCGCGAGCTTGGGCAGCCCGCGCCAGGCCGCGATGCTCGACACACCGACGAGCGTGCCGCGGCCGCGCTCGATCATCCCCGGGATCGCCGCGACCAGGGTCGCGGTCGCGCCGACGACGTTGACGTCGAGCATGGTGCCGCAATCGGCCCAGGTGAGCTTCGCGCTGTGTCGCTGGATCGCGACGCCGGCGTTGGCGACCACGAGGTCGAGCCCACCGAGCTCGCGATCCGCCTGCTGCACCGCGGCGGTGATGGCCGCGGGGTCACCGACGTCGACCGCAACCGTGGTGGCGCGGCCACCCGCGGCGGTGATGCTGGCGGCGACGCGCTGCAGCTCGGCCTGGCGGCGGGCCGCGAGCACGACGTGGATGCCGGCGCGCGCGAGCACGTGGGCGAGAGCGTCACCGATGCCGGCGGAGGCACCGGTGACGAAGGCGTGGTGGAGATCGTGGCCGGGCATTTGCCGGCGCAGCATCGCTTTAAATCCGCGAGGTCGCGGCCCACAGGCGGGGCTACGGGCCGTAGACGCACGCCGAGCCGTCCCAGGCGCAGTGGCCGACGTCGTTGCAGATCGACTCGGGGAGCGGCGCGCAGTCGACCGCGCAGCCGCTCGGGTACAGCGCGCACTGCGGGTTGTCGTCACACGCGTCGCCCATCAACGACGCGCAGTCGACCCAGCCCGCGGTGGTACCCATGCTGGCGCTGGCCGTCGCGCTGGGATCCTCGCCGGTGCTCGAGCTGCTGCCGGTGCTGGTCCCGGCCCCGTCGTCGCCGTTGTCGTCCGGGGCGCAGGCGAAGAGACAGCCGGCGAGCAGGCACAGCAGCGGGGCGCGTCGCATCATGGACACCACGTTAGCGGAGCGACGCGCGGCTCGGAAGGTCCCGTGCCGCGCCGGGTCAGCGTGAACCCGGGGCGATCGACCCCGACAACAACGACGCGGCGCGCGCGGCCGCCGGCGGTGCCACGCCGAGCAAGTCGGCGAGTGTGGGTGCGAGCTGCAGCATCGATGGCACCGCGTCGTGGACCCCGTGGGCGACGCGGCCGGGCGCAGCCACGAGGATCGGCACCTCGCGATCGTAGGACCACGGCGAGCCATGGGCGGTGCACTCGCCGACCTCGTCGTCGAGCAGCGCGTGCTCGGGCGCGATCATGTAGATGTCGCCCGAGTGCGGCGCGAACACGCTGCGGCACGCGAGCGCGTCGAGCCGGTCGGTCTCGCCGCAGGGCTCGTGCATCGCGTCGATGGCCCCGACCCACGCGAGCCCGGCGTCGCGCAGGGCTGCCAGCGCGTGGGTCATCGCGAGCTCGCGGCGCGCCGCAGGCTGGGCATGGAACGCGGCCGACAGCGTGAGCTCGGTGGTGGTCGCACCGTCGACCCAGCGACCCTCGCCGAGCTCCGCGGCGATCGTGCGCTCGACCAGCGTCACCAGCGTGTCGGTCAGCAGCAGCGGCGCGGGCCGACCCGCGGCCGCGGCCGCGGCACGCGAGGGCAGGGCGCCGTGATCGCTGGTGAGCACGACCGCGTACTGCTCGCGACCGACCGCAGCGTCGAGCGCCGCGACGAGCCGTGCGAGCCCGCGATCGATGTCGAGCAGGTGCGCGCTGCGTTCCCACGATTCTTGGCACCACGCGTGGCCGGCATAGTCGTGCGGCGAGAACGACACCGCCAGCAGGTCGGGCGCATCGTCGCGGCCCAGCTGCTCGCCTTCGAGGGCCGCGATCGCGGCGTCGACGAGCAGGCCGTTGGCTGCGGGGAGCAGGCCGAGCGCCTCGAGCGGTGCCGGCGAAGCGCTGGGATCGTGGGGGAAGCGGGCGCCGAGGCCCGCGGGGTCGCCCTCGCCGTCCTGGTCGTCGCCGCGACCGGTCATGCGCGCGAGCGCATCGGCATCGTCGGCGTGCCACGGCTGCAGCAACGCCGACGGCGGGTGGGCCGCGGCGAGCGGGGCCACCCACGCCGGCAGCCGATCGGTGTAGGCAGTGCTGGTGGTCATCGCGCCCTGCTCGGCGTCGAACCACAGCGCGAGATCGGGGTGCTGGCCCAGCATCAACACCGCCGCGCGGGGCTTCCACGCGATTGCGACGGCCTTGCCCGCCGGCGTCGCGGCATGCAGCGCGTCGGCGATGCCCGGCACTCGCAGGCGATGGGCCGAGGCGCCACCTGGGTGACGAGCGCCATCGACGACGCCGAACTGCGCCACTGCGTCGTCGCGATCGACGCCGACGCGCTGGCCCTCGACGTACCAGCGGTTGGCGATGATGCCGTGCACCGACGGCGTGGTGCCCGAGCCGATGGTGGCGTGGCCCGGCGCGGTGTTGGTGGTCGCGTACGGGTAGCGGGCCTTCGGCCACAGCGCGCCGCGCACGAGCAAACCGGCGATGCCGCCGTCGAGGTCGTCGCGGTCGCGATCGAACGACCAGCTCGGCAGCTGATCGATCACGATCAGCACCACCAGCTTGGGGCGCGTGACCGCGGCGGTCGTGGGCGTGGGCGAGGCCGTGTCGGTGCCATGGGGGCACGCTCCGAGCACGGTCGCGAGCACGGCGGAGCACAGGGCGAGTGGGAGGTGACGACGCATCGGCATGGCCAGTCGCCGCGACCCTACGACGGGCCTGCGACGCGAGCGTGTCGCAGTGGTCTCAGACCGGCGGATGCGGATCGTACTGGATGTACCGCCGCACCTGCTGGGCGCGCTCGCGGGAGTGCAGTCGCGCGACCAGGTGCAGCGCGAGATCGATGCCGGCCGAGACCCCGGCGGCCGTGAGCACCGCGCCGTTGTCGACGAAGCGCGCCTCCGGCTGCACGTCGATGTCGCGGCCCAGCTCGCGCAGCAGCGCCAGCGAGCCGTGATGCGTGGTGGCGGGCCGACCGTCGAGCAGGCCGGCCTTCGCCAGCACCAGCGCGCCGGTGCACACACTGGCGATGATGGTGCCGCGGGCGGCCTGCTCGCGCACCCACGCCAGCATGGTCGCGTCCTGCAGCATCGGCCGCGTGCCGCGCCCGCCGGGGAACACCAGCAGCTCGGCGTGGGGCGCGTCGGCGAGGGTGTGATCGGCGACCACGCGCAGTCCCTTCGCGCAGCGGATCTCGCCCGCGACCGGCGCCATCGTGAAGGTCTGCACCCGATCGTCGGGGAACTGCTCGGCCCAGGCCGACAGCACCTCCCACGGACCGGCGAAGTCGAGCTCCTCGACACCCTCGAAGACCAGCACTGCGATGCGTCGAACGTCCGTCATGGCGAGGCGCCAGCTTAGCGTGCCCGTCGCGCCGCGTGGTAGGCTCCACGGTGAACGATGTCCCCCGAGTTCTACAAGGTCCTGCACGTCTTCGGCGTGGCGCTGTTGTTCTGTTCCCTGGGTGGCATCGCGCTGCACGCACCCCACGCCAAGCGCGGTGACGCGGCCGCAACGTCGGCGCGCAAGCGCCTGGCGGCCGCGCACGGCATCGCAATGCTGCTGGTGCTCGTCGGCGGCTTCGGCTTGATGGCCAAGCTGGGCCTGATGAGCACGTGGCCGCTGTGGATCATCATCAAGCTGGTGGTGTGGGTGGTGCTCGGTGGCGCGAGCGCCTTCGTGGCGCGCAAGCCCGAGGTCGGCGCGGGCTGGGTGTTCGTGCTGCCGTTGCTCGGCACCATTGCGCTGTGGGCGGTGTTCTACAAGCCTGGGTGAGCCGACCGACCATGCGAACGCCGAGCGATTCGTCCCTGCGTGTGCGGCTGTTGGCGGTCGCGGTGGTGCTCGCGTCGCTCGCGGCCTGCGACCCGCCGGGGCCCTCGGATGCCCGCATCTCGGTGGTCGCGCCGCGCGACGACGACCCCGTGACCGCGCGGGTGGTCGCGGAGCTGGTGTCGAAGCTCGAGCGCATCGGCGACGAGCCGGTCGCCGTCACGCGCACGACCCCACACGACGCACGGGCGGCAATCGCCGGCGCGGGCACCGACTTGGTGGTGGTGGTCGGTGCCGACGTGCTCGCGCCCGATCGCTTCGACGAGGCCCGTACCGCCGCGCTCGGTGAGTCGGGGTTCGTGCTCGAGGTCGACGGCGACCGGGACGAGCGTGCGGTGGCGTGGCTGGCCGGTGGCAGCGCGCTGGCGCGGCAGTACGCCGCCCACGAGCTGCTGCGCCGGCTCGGCGTGCGCTACTTCCATCCCGAGGACACCTATGTGCCCGAGCTGCCGCCGGAGCAGATCGCCGCGAGAGCCCGCACGCCCACGATCCTCACGCGCGCCGACGAGACCGATCACGTGCCCGACTTCGCGTGGCGCAGCTGGTCGTTCCACTCGCAGCACCCGCTCGAGCAGCTCGAGTCCTTCTCCGACGGCAGCTTCCCCATCGACGAGGCCGAGCACGTCAACACCTGGATGATCGCGAACTTCGGCAACCGCTTCCGCGGGGCCGGTCGCGGCGTCGCCGGGCCCGCGGCCAGCGACCTGCGCAAGCTCGAGCTCGAGGACCTGCGCACCGAGCTGGGCTTCCCGCGCGGCGGCGGCATCACGCTGCACAACCAGCAGCAGGGCGCGTCGGCGCAGATCGACCCGACCAGCGCGACGCCGGTGCAGCAGCAGATCGAGAACATCGTCGACGAGCAGCTGCGCGACATGCCGGACGCGCGGTGGTTCGGCATCCACTTTGGCGCCACCGAGTTCACGACCACGCCCGATGTCGAGACCGTGCAGTGGATCGACTGGGCCGCGCAGGCGGTGCTGGCCCGCGACCCGTCCATCTCGATCGAGATCAACGACCACACCACCGGCTCGCAGCCGAGCCCCAACTTCGACGACCTCGGGTGCCCCAACGGTACCAACGACGAGGGGCGCATCGACTACTACGATCTGGCGTTCCACACCGATCCCCGCGCGGGCGTGTCGGTGCACACCACGATGTTCTACCCCCTCGAGGGACCGGCGCGGGTCTATGCGCAGCAGAGCTTCGCCCACAAGCTGTGCCTGATGCAGAAGGCCTCGGCGCAGGGCCGCGACCTGACATGGTTCCCGGAGTCGGCGTGGTGGCTGGCGTTCGACAACGCGGTGCCGGTCTACTTGCCGCTCTACGTCACCGCGCGCGTGCGCGACGTCGAGCTGCTGCGGCCGCTGTTGCCCCGCAACGGCGGCACCCTGCGGGGCCACCGGATGTTCAACACCGGTCAGGAGTGGGGCTACTGGCAGCAGGACTACGCGGTCGCGCTGCTGGGCTGGAACGCCGACCTCACGGCCGCCGACATCTGGGGCGAGATCTTCGATCCGCTGTGCCCGGCGGACACCTGGCCAAACGGCTGCGACGTACGCGACGACGCGGTGGCGATCGTCACGGATCTCGCCGAGCACCAGCGGCGGCTGTTCCTCGAGCAGGCGGACGCGCGCGGCCGGCCCGGCGGGCTGTACACGTACTTCGCCGGCGAGGATCCGGCCGATGCCATTGCGGCCGACGCCGGGCTCGAGTTCCGCCCGGTGCGGCCGTCGTTCTCGGCCGTGGCGCGCTACGACGAGGACGAGCTGGCCGCGCTGCGCGATGTCGACCTCGCGGCGCTGACGGACTCGCTCGACACCCATCGCGCACTCGAGGACCGCGCCTTCGCGTTGCTCGCACGCGTCGACGATGCCGACGCCGCGCAGTGGTTCCTCGAGATCACCGATGGCATCCAGATCGATCGCCTGCGGGTGGAGCAGGCGGTGCACCTCTATCGCGCCGTGATCGACTGGCGGCAGGCCCTGCTCGATGGCGTCGAGGCCAGCGCGGCCGCCGACGCCGTCGCCGACGAGCTCGCGCTCGCGAGCGCGGTCACCGACACCGCCGCCGAGGTGATCGCGCGGCGCGAACTCTTCTACCGCTACCCCGCCGCGCAGGCCTACGGTGGCGGCGTCACGCCCGAGACCGGCGTGCAAAACGGCACCACCTATCCGTATCGCGTCTATACCAAGACGCACCTGCTCAGCTACTGGCGCGGCCGTGACGACGAGGCTCGGCGGGTGATCGCGGGCGAGGACGACGGCGCGGCCACGCGGGTCGACATGCGCGAGGGCATCGCCGCGGTGGGCGAGCCACTGACGATCACGTGGCCGCAGCTGCAGGGCCTGGGCGGCGACGTGAGCGTCGGAGCGGCCGGCGAGGTCGGGCCGCCGGCGGCGACGTTCTCGCTGGGTGACGCCGAGGGCTGGTTCCCCATCGCCGGCGAGCTCACCTCGAGCGATGGCGCCGTGCCGGTGGTCGGCGCCGCGGCCCGCAGCGACGTGCTGGCGCGCACGCCGGCGCAGGGCGTCACGCTCATCGAGCCCACCAACCCGACCGCGCAGGGCGTGCTGCAGAGCGTGTTCCCGGCGCTGCAGTGGGCGCGGGTCGGCACCGCGGCGACGCTGGCATTCGCGCCCGACGCCGACGGCGATGGCTCGACGGTCGCCGCCGAGGTGACGGGCACCGCGTACACCGAGTCCGGCCCGAGCTTCACGGCGGCCGCGGTCGACTTCGTGCTGCCGATCCAGCTCGCGTCGGGCAACGCGATGTCGCAGGTCCATGTGGTCCACGCCGTGATCGAGGCGCCGCTCGATCTGAGCGCGCCGATCACCATGCGTGGCGAGCTCTCGGTCGACGATCTCGTTGCCTCCGTGCTGCGCGCCGAGCCCGATGGCAACACGATCTGGATCAGCAGCGTCGCCGTCATGAAATGCGCGCCGTCCTCCTGGTAGAGCCGGCTCGACGCCTCGATCTCCTGCAACTCCTCGCGCGTCGGGATGTCGATGCCGAGCGTCTTCTCGACCA
>WBZX01001678.1_pt1 | contig 16283 bp, 13 predicted proteins | sample 5204211 | NCBI WGS metagenome assembly WBZX01 (sample SAMN12344362, study PRJNA552823) | activated sludge metagenome | biome: Activated sludge suspended growth; feature: Nitrification reactor; material: Wastewater; isolation source: activated sludge from nitrification reactor of wastewater...
GCGCAGGCAGCCGGGCCGCCTGAACTACGGCTCCAGCGGCAACGGCACCATCGTGCAGTTGACGGCCGAACTGTTCAAGGCGCAGGCCGGCATCTTCGTCACGCACATCCCCTACAAGGGCACCGCACTGGCCATCCCGGACCTGGTCACCGGCAACCTGGACGTGATGTTCGACTCGCTGCCCACGGGCCTGCCGCACGTGCGCGACAAGCGCCTGCGCGCGCTGGCGGTCACCTCGCTCAAGCGCAGCCCGCTGGCGCCCGACCTGCCGCCGGTGGCCGACACGCTGCCGGGCTTCGACTCCAACACCTGGTTCGGGCTGTACGGCCCCAAGGGCCTGCCGGCCGATGCCGTGCAGCGGATCAATGCTGCGGTCAACACCGTGATCGCCCAGCCCGACCTGCGCGCCCGGCTGTCCACCTTCGGCATCGAGCCGGTGGGCGGCACGCCTCAGCAGATGGCACAGATGGTGGCCGAGGACCTGGCCAAGTGGAAGCGCATCATCGTCGAGCGCAAGATCTCCAACGACTGAGCTGGACACGACCATTCATGGCGCCGGCAGTCGACGCTGTCTTGGCCCCATGACCACGCCCCTGCCTCTGCCCACCCTGCACGCGGCGCCGGCTGCCGGCTTCGACGCGCCCTTCGACATGCTGGCCGCCTGCCACGAGCGAGTCGAGCGGTCGCTGGTCCTGCTCGAGCGGCTTGCGGCCCACCTCGGCACCCACGGGCCGGACGCGGCGGCCCGCGACGCGGCGCGCGACGTGCTGCGCTACTTCGATCTCGCGGCGCCGCACCATCACCAGGACGAGGAGCGCCATGTGCTGCCGGCGCTGCGCGCCGCGGGACAGGCCGCCCTGGCCGAACGGATCGAGCGCGAGCATGTCGCGCTGGTCGCAGCCTGGGTTGCGCTGCGGCCGGGCCTGCAGGCGCTGGCCGACGCGGCCCGCGCCCCGGACCCGCTGCACGACGGCTGGGCGGGCTTCGCCGCGGCCTATCGCGCCCATGCGGTGCTGGAGGACACGAACCTGTTTCCCCGCGCCAGGACCCTGCTGGACGCGCGGGCCCAGGCGGCGATGGGCCGCGAGATGGCTGTGCGCCGCGGCGCCGTCTTGCCCTGACTCGGCAGCGCGCTGACACGCCGCAGCGCCTCAGCCGGTCCAGCCGTGCCGCAGGGCCCAGAGCATGGCGTTGAGGGTGAAGAACGACGCCACCGTGGCGCCCAGCAGCGCCGCGGCGGCCATGCGCTCGTGCCCGTGCCGCATCGCCAGCAGCGGGTAGATGCCCATCATCGGCATGCCCGCCAGCAGGACGGCCGCGGCGTGCAGGTCGCGCGGCAGCGCCGTCATGCCGGCGGCGGCCGTGAGCGCCAGCGCGCCCGTGACCATCAGCGGATGCACGAGCAGCTTTCCGGCCACCACGGTGGCCGCGGTCGATGCCACGCCGCGCATGCTGGCCGCGGCCAGCGTGCCGCCGATGACGAACAGCGACAGCACGCTGCTGGCCTGGCCGAACAGCGTCACCGTGCGGCCGGCCGCGGCCGGCAGCCGCCACTCGAACAGCGAGAACGCCACGCCCAGCGCCAGGCCAATCACCAGCGGGTTGATCGCCAGGCGTCGCACGGACTGGCCCACCACGCGGTGCCAGCGGCCCCCCGCGCCGCGCTCGCGCTCGGCCAGCGCGAGCACGATCGGGATCATCAGGAAGTTCTCCACCACCACGTTCAGCGCCAGCGCCGTGCCGGCCACGCCGGGCAGGGCCAGCAGCAGGATCGGGAACCCCACGTAGCCGCTGTTGGAGCAGCACATGCCCATGGCCATGTAGGTGGCGGCCGTGGGCGGCTGGTGCGCGACCCGCCGCGCCCAGGCATAGCCGAGCGCCAGCGTCGCGAGCGAGCCCGCCGCATACGCCAGCAGGTAGCTGCCGTTGAGGATGTCGCCGAAGCGCTGGCGCGCCACCGCGTCGAACAGCAGGCAGGGCAGGGCGAGGTTGATCACGAATCGGCCCATCACCCGCAGGTCGTCCTGCGAGAACAGGCCGGCGCGCGTGCTGACGGCGCCCGCGCCGATGGCCAGGAAAATGGGCGCGGTGACGGCCAGGATGTCGAACATGCGCCCAGTATCGCGGCGGCGGCGGGCGTTGCGGGTTGGCCCCGCTGACGCGCCCGGGCGCGCCCGCTAGCATCGCTTCAATGACCCGATTCGAATTCTGCTGCGAGCTGGCACGCGACGCGGGACGGCTGGCGCACACGGGCTTCGGCCGTTCCGGCATGTCCAACAAGGGCCACCACGACGAGGTGACCGAGATGGACGCCAAGGTCGAGCGCTTCATCCGCGAGGCCATCGCGGCGCGGTTCCCGGACGACGCCGTGCTCGGCGAGGAGGACGGCGTCAGCGGCCAGGCCCAGGCCGACCACCTCTGGATCGTCGACCCCATCGACGGCACGGCCAACTATGCGCGCGGCATCGCCCACTATTGCGTGTCCATCGGCCTGATGTCGCACGGGCAGCTGACCGCCGGTGCGCTGCACGACCCGTCGCACGACCGGCTCTACTGGGCCGGCCTGGGCACCGGCGCCTGGATGAACGGCGAGCGCATCCGCGTCAGCCCGGTGGCCGACGTGCGCGCGGCCACGGTGGAATGCGGCTGGTCCACCCGCCGCAGCACCGACGACTACCTGGCGATGGTGCGGCGCGTTTTCGACGCCGGCTGCGCCATGCGTCGAGCGGGCTCGGGCGCGTTGGGGCTGGCCGACGTGGCCGCCGGCCGCGTCGAGGCCTATGGCGAACTGCACATCAACTCCTGGGACTGTGCTGCCGGCGTGCTGCTGGTGCGCGAAGCGGGGGGTTTCACCAATGACTTCTTTGCCGGGGATGGTTTGAACTCGGGCAATCCGCTCGTCGCCACCAATGCCGCGCTGGCCCAGCCGCTGGCGCAGGTACTCGGCGTCGCCACCCTCGTCTAGTTTTTTCAGGAGAGAACATGAACTTCCGTCACTGGCTGGCCGCTGCGGCCGTTGCTGCGTCCCCCTTTGCCGCCACCCCCGCGCTGGCCCAGGGCGAGGTCGTCGTCTACTGCAGCGTGCAGGAGGAGTGGTGCCGCCCGATGGTGGCCGCCTTCGAGAAGGCCACCGGCATCAAGGTGCTCATGACGCGCAAGAGCTCGGGCGAGTTCTATGCCCAGATCAAGGCCGAGTCGGCCAACCCGAAGGGCGACGTGTGGTGGGGTGGCACCGGCGACCCGCACCTGCAGGCTGCCGAGGAGCTGCTGACCGACCCGTATGTGTCGCCGGTCCTCAACGACCTGCAGGACTGGGCCGTGCGCCAGGCCAAGGCGTCCAACTTCCGCACCGTGGGCATCTACGCGGGCGCTCTCGGCTACAGTTACAACGCCCCGGAACTGGCCAAGCGCAAGCTGCCCGAGCCCAAGTGCTGGGCCGATCTGGTCAAGCCCGCCTTCAAGGACGAGGTGCAGGTGGCCAACCCGAATTCGTCGGGCACGTCGTACACGATGCTGGCCACGCTGGTGCAGCTGATGGGCGAGGACAAGGCCTTCGACTACCTGAAGGCGCTGCACAAGAACGTCAACCAGTACACCAAGAGCGGCGCCGCGCCGGCGCGCGCCGCGGCCACCGGTGAAAGCCTGGTGGGCATCACCTTCCAGCACGACGCGGTGACGCAGGCGGTCAACGGTGCGCCGGTCAAGATCGTCAGCCCCTGCGAAGGCACCGGCTACGAAATCGGCTCCATGAGCATCATCAAGGGCGCCAAGAATCTGGCCAACGCCCGCAAGTGGTACGACTGGGCGCTGTCGCCCGAGGCGCAGGCCATCGGCGGCGGCGTCAAGAGCTTCCAGGTGCCGTCCAACAAGAAGGCGCCGGTGCCGGCGCAGGCGCCCAAGCTGGCCCAGATCAAGCTCATCGACTACGACTTCGCCAAGTACGGCTCTTCGGCCGAGCGCACGCGCCTGCTCAAGAAGTGGGATAACGACGTGAGCAAGCTGCCGAAGTGACCGGCGCAGGTTCGGGCGGCGCCATGCCTTGGCGCCTGGTGGCCGCGGCCACGGGCGCCGCTGCGGCGGGCCTGCTGGTGCACGGCTTCGCCGGCGGCGGCGAGGCCTTCGGTGCAGCGCGGTACGCCGCACTGTTCGTGCTGACGGTGATGTTCGCGCGTGCGCTCGCACGCTGCGGCTTCTTCGTCAGCGACCCGACCGTGTCCACCATCGTCGTGACGATCGCGGCGATGCTGGGCCTGTTTATCTTCTTCCCGGTCGGCAAGTCGCTGCTGGCCGCGGTGCTCGATTCCCAGGGCAACTTCGCGCCCGGCGTGGCGGTGGAGCGGCTGTTCTCCGCCGACATCTGGGGCCTGGGCTGCCTGGGCGGCGGCACGCAGTGCGGCGTGGCGGTCAACTCGGTCATCCTGGCCACCATCGTCGGCTTCGGCACCACGGCCATCGGCCTGGTCATGGCGCTGGCGGCGCAGCGCGGCGGCCAGCGCTTCTCGGGCCTGTACCGCGTGATGGCGGTGCTGCCGATCGTGACGCCGCCGTTCGTCATCGCGCTGGCGCTGGTGGTGCTTTTCGGCCGCACCGGCCTGATCACCGGCTGGCTCAACACGGCGTTCGACATCCCGCGCTCGCGCTGGATCTACGGCCTGACCGGCGTCACGCTGGCCCAATTGCTCACGTTCACGCCCATCGCCTTCATGATCCTGCACGGCGCGCTCGCCGCCGTGAGCCCGTCGCTGGAGGAAGCGGCGCAGACGCTGCGCGCGTCGCGCGCCCGGGTCTTTCGCAGCGTGACCTGGCCGCTGCTGCGGCCGGCGCTGGCCAACAGCTTCCTGCTCGGCTTCGTCGAGAGCCTGGCCGACTTCGGCAACCCGGTGGTGCTGGCGGGCAACTACGAAGTGCTGTCGACCAAGATCTTCTTCGCCGTGGCCGGCGCCCAGCACGAGCCGGGCCGCGCCGCCGCGCTGGCCACCGTGCTGCTCGGCTTCACGCTGCTGGCGTTCTGGCTGCAGCAGCGCTGGCTCGGCAAGGCCAGCTACGTCACCGTGAGCGGCAAGGGCGACTCGGGCCTGCCCGCGCCGCTGCCCGACGGCCTGCGCCGCGGCTGCGTCGGTTTCGGCACCGCCTGGATCGTGTTCACCCTGGCCTGCTACGCGGTCATCCTGGTGGGTGGCTTCGTCAAGGACATCGGCCGCGGCGACATGACCCCGGTGATCGCGCACTTCAAGGACGGCTTCGGCATCGAGATGCGCAACGGCTGGCCCGCACTCGTCGGCTCGGCCTGGGACAGCTTCTTCACCACGGTGGAGGTGGCGGCCATCGCGGCCCCGCTCACTGCGGTGGTGGGCCTGCTGTCGGCCTACGTCATCACGCGCCAGCACTTCGCCGGCCGGCGCGCCTTCGAGTTCCTCACGATGGTGAGCTTCGCGGTGCCGGGCACGGTGATCGGCGTGGCCTACATCGTGGCGTTCAACGTGGCGCCGCTGGAGCTGACCGGCGGCCTGGCGATCCTGATCATCTGCTTCGTGTTCCGCAACATGCCGGTGGGCGTGCGCACCGGCATCGCGGCGCTGGCGCAGATCGACAAGTCGCTCGACGAGGCCTCGTCCACGCTGCGTGCGTCCACCTGGCGCACGCTCACGCAGGTGATCCTGCCGCTGCTCAAGCCGGCGATCGTGGCCACGCTGATCTTCTCCTTCACCCACGCGATGACGGCCGTCAGCGCGGTGATCTTCCTGGCCACGGCCAAGTACAACCTGGCCACGGTCTACATCATCGGCCGCGTCGAGGCGGGCGAGTACCCGCTGGCGATCGCCTATTCCACCGTGCTCATCGTCTTCATGTCGCTGGTGCTGCTGGTGCTTCAGCGCGTGACCGGCAGCGTGCGCATCGGCCGGCGGTCGCAGGCCGAGCTGGTGACGGGCCATTGAAAGCAATCGAGCCATGAGCAACGACAAGAACGCGAACCCCAGCGGTGTGGTCTTCGACCGCGTGAGCAAGCGCTACGGCAGCGTCACGGCGGTGGACTCGGTGTCCTTCACCATCGAGCCGGCCACGCTGGTCACGCTGCTGGGCCCGTCGGGCTGCGGCAAGACGACCACGCTGCGCATGGTGGCGGGCCTGGAGGCCGCCAGCGGCGGCCGCATCCTGATCGGCGGCAAGGACGTCACCAGCCTGTCGGCCGCCGAGCGCGACGTGAGCATGGTGTTCCAGTCCTATGCGCTGTTCCCGCACATGACCGTGATGGACAACGCCTGCTACGGTCCGCAGTCGATGGGCAAGTCGCGCGCCGAGGCCGAGGCGCTGGCGCAGTCCAAGCTGCAGATGCTGGGCCTGGGCGGGCTGGAAAAGCGCCTGCCGTCGGAGCTGTCCGGCGGCCAGCAGCAGCGGGTGGCGGTGGCGCGGTCGCTGGTGCTGGAGCCGGCCGTGCTGCTGTTCGACGAGCCGCTGTCCAACCTGGACGCCAAGCTGCGCCGCCGCGTGCGCCAGGAGATCCGCGAGCTGCAGCAGTCGCTGCGGCTGACGGTGGTGTACGTCACGCACGACCAGTCCGAGGCGCTGGCGGTGTCCGACCGCATCATCGTGATGGAAGCCGGCCGCATCGCGCAGCAGGGCTCGCCGCAGGACCTGTACCAGCGACCGGCGAGCCGCTTCCTGGCCGACTTCATCGGCGACGCCAACCTGGTGGACGGCGACGTGGTGGACGACGGCCGCACCTTCGTGTCGGCCGGCGTGCGGCTGGCGATCGACCCGGTGCCCTCAGGGCCGGCCACGCTGGCGCTGCGGCCGCACCGCCTGCGGCTGTGCGCCGCCGGCGCCGGCCGGGTGGACGGCACCTGCCATCGCGTCGACTACCTCGGCAGCCACCATGAGGTGCTGGTGGACACGCCCTGGGGCACGCTGCTGATGTTCGTGCCCGACGACGCCGCGCCGCCGAAGGCCGGCGCCCCGGTGGGCGTGGACTTCGACCCCGCGACGATGATCGTTCTGCCGCGCGGCTAGGCCGGCGGCAGGGCTAGGCTGCCAGCGCGGCGTCGCGGGCTTCGCGGCGCAGGGCCGGCGCGTCGACCTCGGCCACCGTGGTGTCGCCGTCGCGCAGGCGGAACAGGCGCATGGCACTCGTCACCACGTCGACCTGGCCGTTGAGCGACTGCGCGGCCGCGGCGAGCTCTTCCACCATGGCGGCGTTCTGCTGCGTCACGCCGTCCATGTGGCTCACCGCCTCGTTCACCTGGGTCACGCCCAGCAGTTGCTCGCGCGAGGCCTGGTCGATCTGCGCCAGCAGCCGGCCGACGTCGGCCACGGCCTGCAGCGCCTCCTGCATCGCCGCCTGCGCGGCGTCGGTCTGCTGCACGCCGCCGGCCACGCGGTCCGCCGCCTCGGCGATCAGCTGCCGGATCTCGCGCGCCGCGTCGCTGGTGCGCTTGGCCAGGGCCCGCACCTCGGCGGCCACCACGGCGAAGCCGCGGCCGGCCTCGCCGGCGCGGGCGGCTTCCACCGCGGCGTTGAGCGCCAGGATGTTGGTCTGGAAGGACACGCCCTCGATCACCTGGATGATCTCGCCGATGCGGTGCGAGCTTTCGCTGATGCCCTGCATGGCCTTGACGGCCCCCTGCACCGCATTGCGGCTGCGCGTGGCCACCTCGGCCGTGCCGGCGGCCATGCGTGCGCCCTGTTCGGCAAACGACGCCGTGTTGCGCACGGTGCCGTTGATCTGCTCCATCGAGGCGGCGGTCTGCTCCAGGCTGCTGGCCTGGGCTTCGGTGCGGGACGACAGGTCCTGGTTGCCCGAGGCGATCTCGGCGGCCGCGCCACGAACGCTTTCGACTTCGCTGCGCACGTCGGCGATGGCGGTGCGCAGGTTCAACCCGATCTGCGACAGCGCAAGCTGCAGCTCGCCCATGCGCCCGTGCTGCGGCGCCGACCGCAACTGGCGCAGGTCGCCCGCCGCCAGCCGCAGCGCGTCGCCGAGCAGCGACTGCAGCGCGGTCTCACGGCGCCAGCGGACCAGGGCCCAGGCACCTGTGGCCAGCACGATGGCCGCGGGCACCCAGACCACGGGGCCGGCGAGCGACGCGGCCAGGCCGGTGCCCGCGGCAGCGGCCAGGGGTGCCATGCCATCGAGGCCCCAGCGCCCAAGCGCCGAGGTCAGCGCGCCGGCAACGCGACCCACCGGGTCGAGGCGAACCACGCCGCCGGCCCGCAGGCCGGTGCGCAGCCGCTGGCCGCGCGCCTCGTCCTGCATTCGCGCATACAGAGCCTGGCACGCGTCGATCTGCGCGCGCGATGGCGCCATCCGCACCGACAGGTAGCCGACGATGCGGTCTGCGTCGCGCATCGGCGTGGCGTTGGCCATCACCCAGTAGTGGTCGCCGTTCTTGCGGCGGTTCTTGACCACGCCTTGCCAGGGGTGGCCGGACTCGATCGTGGCCCACAGGTCGCGGAAGGCCTCCTCGGGCATGTCGGGGTGACGGACCAGGTTGTGGGGCTGGCCCAGCAACTCGGCCTGCGAGTAGCCGCTGGCGGTGGCGAAGGCCGCGTTGCAGTAGGTGATCCGGCCCTTGAGGTCGGTGACCGACACCAGGGTCAGGTCGGGGGGCAGGACGTATTCGGTCTGGGAAACCGGCAGGTTGGTTCGCATGGTCGACCCTCGACGGGGAAATGGCCGTACCGGTCATTGTCGAAACGTCGGGCCCTGCGAAGGCGCGGAACAGCGCCCGGGACACCGGGGAGTTCCGGCGTTGCGGGCGACCCGGCGGGCGGACGTCCGGGAGCTAGCGCAGCCCGCCGAGCTGGGTGTCGTTGATGACGTCGGCCGCGCCGCCGTCGTCGAACAGGCGCAGCGCGTTGCGCACCGCGCGCTCGCGGAACGACTTGCGCGCGAACAGCTTGGCCTGCGCCTGGTCGGGCAGGTCGGTGATGTTGATCACGTTGCGCGCGATCAGCGTGTCGATCACGTCCTCGAGCACGCGCACGAAGTCGGCGTCGAGGCGGCCGAATCCGCTGTCGGTGCCGCCCAGGAAGGCCGTCACCTCGGGATGGTCGGTGCCGAGCAGTTCCGCGCCCGGGCTGGGGGCGTCACGGTGCAGGGCGTCGATCCGGCCATCCGGGCCGCGGGTCACGTAGGGCATGTCGGATTGTCGGCCGGGGCGGGCCGGACTTCAGAGCTCGCCGTACGAATGCAGCCCGGACAGGAACATGTTCACGCCCAGGAACGCGAAGGTGGTCACGGCCAGGCCGACCAGCGCCCACCAGGCCGACACCGTGCCGCGCAGACCCTTCATCAGGCGCATGTGCAGCCAGGCGGCGTAGTTGAGCCAGACGATCAGCGCCCAGGTCTCCTTCGGGTCCCAGCTCCAGTAGCCGCCCCAGGCCTCGGCGGCCCAGAACGCGCCCAGGATGGTGGCGATGGTGAAGAACGCGAACCCGACCGCGATGGCCTTGTACATCACGTCGTCGAGCACGTCGAAGGCCGGCAGGCGCGCGGCGATGCGCCGGCGCAGCACCAGGATGCCGCCCACGATCAGCGCCGACACGCCGAAGTACACCGCCCAGTAGTTGGCGATGCCGCCGCCGCCCTGGCGGAACACGAAGGGCTCGAAGCACAGCACCACGCCCAGCGCCCACAGCGGCGCGAGCTTCCACCAGCGTGTCTCGTCGGCCTGCTGCTTGATCAGGTAGGCGAAGGCCACCATGGCCGCGATGGCGAAGGTGCCGTAGCCGATGAAGTTGGCCGGCACGTGCAGCTTCATCCACCAGCTCTGCAGCGCGGGCACCAGCGGCTGGATCTCGTGCGCCTCGCGCGCCACCGTGTACCAGACCAGGAAGCCCACCGCCGCCGTGACGATCAGCATCGCGAAGGCGCCGAGCGCGCGCGTGGCGTAGCGCTGCTCGAACCACAGGTAGAACAGCGACGTCATCCAGCAGAACATGACGAACACTTCGTACAGGTTCGACACCGGGATGTGGCCGACGTCGGGCGCGATCTGGTGGCTTTCGTACCAGCGCACCAGAGTGCCCACCAGGGCCATCGCCACGGCGGCCCAGGCGAGCTGGCTGCCCAGCCGCAGCGCGGTGTTGTCCTCGGCCTTGACGAAGAAGCCGATCCAGTAGAACACCGTGCTCATGACAAAGAGCACGCACATCCAGAGGATGGCGCTCTGGCTGGACAGGAAATACTTCAGCAGGAACACGTGGTCGGCCTGCGCCAGGTCGGCGCCGAAGCCGTCGGTGGTGCGGCTGTACAGCGCGATGGCCAGCAGGGCCGCCGCGCCCACGCCCACCGACAGGGTGCGCAGCGCGCCCCAGAACCAGCCCAGCGCCACCACGGCCGGCACCGTGCCGAGCAGGATGGCCTTCTCGTAGCCGTCCATCGAGCCGGAATAGCGCGAGAACGCATAGCCGGCGCCGGCCACCACGGCGAGTGCGAAGAGCCAGTCCCATGCGCTGCGGCGCGCCCAGTAGCCCGGCCCGCCGAAGCTGAGCGTGGTGGTGTTCATGGCTTGGACTCCCCGGGCCACAGGGCCCGCTTCAGTTGTTCGAACTCGACGTCGGTGTCGAGCGTGCGCCGGTTGCTCGACAGCGCCGCGGTCAGGCGGCTGCCGCCGGCGCCGTCGGCTTCGATCCAGACCCACAGGCGGCGTTCCCTGATGTAGAGCATCGCGAACACGCCCACGATCAGCAGCACCGCGCCCAGGTAGACGATGTTCTTGCCGGGCGCCCGGGCGACCTGGAACACGCTGGCCTGCACCTGCTTGAAGTCGGCCAGCTGGAACAGCAGCGGCGCCGGGTAGAAGTGGGCGTCCGACAGTGCCAGCACCGCCTGGGTCATGAAGGCCTGTGTGGTCTCGCCGGGGGCCAGCGGCTTGGCGCCGGCCTTCTCGCGCGCCAGGTTGGCCAGCTCGAACAGGGCGCCGTTGACGATGCGCAGCAGCACGTCGGAGATGCGCGCGCGCTCGGCCTCGGGCACGCTGGTCTCGATGAACTGCCCCAGCGCCGGCAGCCCGCCGCGCGCCGCGTCGGCCGCCGCGTCCCTGGCCGGCGCCTCGGCGCCGGCGAACAGCGCCAGGGCGCGCGTGGCCGTGGCGGCGAGCTGCTGCGCCATGTCGGTCCGGTCGGCCGGTGCGGCCTGCGCCACGTAGCGCCGCACCGCCTCGGCACGCATCTGCGGGTCGTCGAGCGCCCGGCGCAGGCCGACCCAGGTGGCCAGCTCGCCTTCGTCGTCGGCGGGGATGCGCAGGTAGCGGAACGGCTCGCCGGGCGTGTCGCGCACGCCGGCCAGGAACACGCGACGGCCGTCGAGTTCCACCGGCAACATGTAGTTCTGGAACTCGCGGGCCTGACCCGCCGAGTCGCGCAGCTTGTAGGTGACCGACGGGCCGACGTTGCGAAGTTCCTTCTTCGTGCGCGACTTGGCGCCCGAGCCGAGATGGTCCTGCAGCGTGGTGGCCAGGTCGACACGCCGCACGTCGGTGGCCGAAGCTGCTTCGCCGCCGAGGTTCTCGACATTGATGACGCGCAGGCCGGTGTACTCGAGCGTGAGCTTGTCGGCTCCGCTGGTCAGCTCGCTGGTGCCGCCGACGACACCCTCGACCTCGAAGGGCTGGCCGCTCATGCCCAGCGGCAGGGCCTTCAGCTTGAGCGAAGAGCCGCCATCGTCGAAGCTGCTCTGGTAGATGGCCACTCCGCGGTGGAAGGCGGGCTCGTTGACCTTGACCGTGGCCGCGATCGCCTGCTTCGTTTCGTGGTCGTGGATCACGATTTCGCTGGCGAACAGCTTGGGCATGCCGGTGGCGTAGTACTCGACGATGAACTTCTTGAGCTCCACGTCGAAGGGCAGGTCCTGCAGCACCACGCCGGAGGGCATCGAAAGGATGGCCGTGCCAGCGCGCTGGCCCTCGGGCACCATGAGGTTGCCCCGGAAGGTGGGGTTGGCCGGCGACAGACGGTGCTCGGGCTTCACGTCGCCGACCATGCCGCCGCCGCTGTAGATGCTCTTGCCAAGCAGCGCCATCTGGGTCCGGACGACGAGGTCGCCGTCGAGCAGGCCGCCGATGCATACCAGCACGATCGCCGAGTGGGCGGCGAGATAGCCGATCTTGTTGGCCGCGCCCTTGCGGGCGGCCACCATCGTGCCGTGGGGCCTGACCTCGGCCTTGGCCTTCCAGCCGGCGCGCACCAGCAGACCGGAAACGCGCTGCAGGGCCGCGTCGGGCGTCTCGGCGGCAATCGCGCCGGCGGCCTTGTGGTGGAAGGCCGCCAGCGCCTGTTCGCGCACCTGCTCCTTCATCGCGCGCAGGTCGGTCAGGATCTTGGGCGTGTTGCGCGCGATGCACAGGCTGGTGGACACGACCAGGAAGCCCAGGATCAGCAGGAACCAAGGCGCGCTGTACACCGTGTACAGGCCCAGCGCGCCGAACACCTCGGCCCAGAACGGCCCGAACTGGTTGACGTAGTTGTTGGCCGGCTCGCCCTGCTTGACCACGGTGCCGATCACCGAGGCAATGCAGATCACCGTGAGCAGCGAGATCGCGAAGCGCATCGACGACAGCAGCTCGAGCGCGTCGCGCCCGCGCTGCGATCGGGGTGCCGCGGCGGTGTCGGAAGTCATCGACGGATTATCCCGGCCGGGCCTTCGCCAAACGCAGAAGGCCGGTCAAAGACCGGCCCTCTCGTACTGGGTTCGCGCTGGGTTTGCGCCTTCGGCGCGGGGTAATCAGCGCAGTCCGGCGATGTAATCCGACACGGCCTTGATCTCGCGGTCGCTCATCTTGGCCGCGATCGTGACCATCTGCGCGTTGTTGCCCCGCGCACCGCTACGGAATGCAACGAGTTGGGCCTCGGTGTAGTCGGCGTGCTGGCCGCCCACGCGCGGGTACTGCGCGGGAATGCCGGCGCCGTTGGGGCTGTGGCAGCCGGCGCAGGCGGGGACAGCCTTGTCGGCGATGCCGCCGCGGTAGATCTTCTCGCCGAGCTTGACCAGCTCCTTGTCCTTCGAGAAGCCGGGCTTGGCCGACTTGCTGGCGTAGAACGCGGCGACGTTCTTCATGTCGTCGTCCGACAGCGTCGATGCGAAGCCCTTCATGATCGCGTTGGCGCGCTTGCCGGACTTGAACTCCTGCAGCTGCTTGACGAGATATTCCGGGTGCTGGCCGGCGAGGATCGGGTTGGCGGGGCTGCCGCGCGAGCCGTCGGCGGTGTGGCAAGCCGCGCAGACCTGCGTCGACAGGGCCTGGCCCTTGGCGAGGTCGGGCTTCGCGGCAGGTGCCGGGGTGGCGGCCATGGCCATCGTGCAGACGAGGGGCAGGGCGCCGATCAGCAGGTTTCGAGCCTTCATGGGTCGCTGGCTTGGTTGTGCGGTTGAGGGGCGCCGTGGCGCAAAAACCCGCGAATTTTACAATGCCGCATGAACCCCCCCCTGGATAGCGCCTCGACGGCGAAAACGGCACAGGCCTGGGCGCGCAGCGCCCGCTTCCTGACCACGGCCAGCCGACTCGACCAGATGCCGCTTCCGGAGCTGCCGGAAATCGCCTTTGTCGGTCGCAGCAACGCCGGCAAATCGACGGCGATCAACACGCTGGCGCAGCACAAGCGGCTGGCGTTCGCGTCCAAGACGCCCGGCCGCACGCAGCACATCAACCTGTTCGAACTCGGCCCGGCCGAGGCGCCGGACGCCCTGTTCGCGGACCTGCCGGGCTACGGCTATGCGGCGGTGGAGCGCGAGGCCAAGGTGCGCTGGCAGCAGGTGATGGCCGACTACCTGGCGCAGCGGCGCGACCTGACCGGCGTGGTGCTGATGGCCGATTCGCGCCTGGGCCTGACCGAGCTCGACCATCGCCTCCTGCAGTGGATCGCGCCGCGCGTGGGCACTGGCATGGTCAAGCTGCTGGTGCTGCTCACCAAGGCCGACAAGCTGTCGCGCCGCGATGCCGATGCGTCGCTGCGCGCCACGACCGAGGCGCTGGGGGCCTACGCCAGCGAGTCCTCGGACATCGGCGTGGTGCTGTTTTCCGCCCTCAAGAAGACCGGCCTGGACGACGTGACCTCCCAGCTCTACGGCTGGGCCCATTCGTGACGGACATCCGTACGCGCGACATCGCGCTGCCGCACGGCATCACCCTGTCGTGCCGCGAGGCCGGGCCGGCTGGCGCGCCTTGCGTGGTGCTGCTGCACGGCTTCCCGGAAGGCGCGTTCGTCTGGGACGACGTGATGCGTGGCCTGGCGCCGCGGCTGCACTGCATCGCTCCCAACCTGCGCGGCTACGAGCGCTCCAGCGCGCCGGCCGACGTGGCCGCCTACCGCGCGCGGCATCTCGTGGCCGACATCGCGGCGCTGATCCAGGCGGCGGGTGCGCCGGTTGCGCTGCTGGTGGCCCACGACTGGGGCGGTGCGGTGGCGTGGAACCTGGCGGCGCAGCAGCCCGCGCTGCTGAAGCGCCTGCTGATTCTCAACTCGCCGCATCCGGCCACGTTCCTGCGCGAGCTGCGTCACAGCCCGGCGCAGCAGGCGGCCAGCGCGTACATGAACTTCCTGTGCCGCCCTGATGCGGCGGCGCTGCTGGCAGCGGACGACTACGCGCGCCTGTGGGGCTTCTTCACCGGCATGGGCGGGCAGGCGTGGCTGGACGAGGCCACGCGCGAGCGCTACCGCGGCGTCTGGCGTCACGGCCTCGAAGGCGCGCTGAACTACTACCGGGCGTCGCCGCTGCGTCCGCCGGCCGGCCCCGCGGACCCGATCCACGCCATCGAGTTCGCCGACGACGCCGTCACCGTGCGCGTGCCCGTCACGGTGCTGTGGGGCGAGGGCGACACCGCGCTGCCGCCGGTGCTGCTGGACGGCCTGGAGCGCTGGGTGCCGGACCTGGACTTGCGCCGCGTGCCCGGCGCGTCGCACTGGCTGGTGCACGAGGACCCGGCACGGGTGGCCGCGACCATCGACGAGCTGGTGGCGCGCGCCTAGGGGCGGCCCAGGAACAGCATCACGCCCGTGCTGCCGCGCGGCGCATGGGTGAGCGCCAGGTAGAGCGGTCCCACGCCGGTGTCGGCCCCGAAGTACAGGCTCATGCCGGTGCGCACGGCGCCCAGCCGGAAGGCCTCGCGCGTGGCCCAGGCGTTGCCGGCCTCGGCGGTCGCGCCGACGAAGAAGGCCCGGCTGATCACCGGCTGATACGGCAGCTTCATGTACCAGCCCAGCCGTGCCAGCAGCACGTAGTTGCCCAGCAGCTGGCCGTCGCGATAGCCGGAAAGCTGATGAAAGCCTCCGAGTTCGTAGCGCCCGATCGTGTTGCGCAGCTGCGCGCTGGCGCCGCGCGCCAGCCCGTAAAGGCTGAAGGTGTGCGCCCCGATCGTCCCCACGCCCATGGCCTCGGCGTCCAGCGTCTGGAAGCGGCCTTCGTCGCTGCCTTCGCCCAGTCTCAGGTCGGCCACCGCACGGAAGCCGCGGGTCGGGAAGTTGGCGTAGTCGAGCTGGTCGACCACCATGCCCAGGCGCAGGCCGGTCTGGCGCTGGACCACCGCGTCCGCCACGTTGGCCAAGGGTGCGGCCACCAGGGTCGGCCTTGCGCGGATGCGTTGCGTGGCCAGGCCGATGCGCAACTCGCCGAAGCGGCCCCAGGGCTGACCCAGGTCCACGCCCGCGTAGGCGGCGGTGCGCTTGAAGCGCGCCAGCTCGGTGGCGTCGTCCGGGTCGTACAGCGTGCCGGTCCTGCGCTCCGCACCGGCATACGCGGCCACGAACCAGTCATTCGACAGGCCGATGGTCCAGCGCAGCGGATGGTAGATCTCGGTGAAGGCGCTCGGCACCTCGCCGATCTGCAGCCGGTTGCGCCACTCGGTGCCCGCGGGCGTGAGCCAGTGCCGGTTGTGGCTGACCTTCAGATTGAACGCGCCGCGACCCTGGAAGTCGGTCGACAGGTCCAGCCCCACGCGCAGGTAGTTGGGACCCCAGGGCTTGTCCTCCAGGTCGAACACCAGGCCGTCGCTGTTGCCGCGGGTCACCAGCCGGTAGTCGGCGCGCAGGTAGTCGCCGCCGGCGGCCAGCGTTCGGGCGTCCCGCTCGGCCCGGCCGACATCGAACTCGGTTCCCGGCTGCGTCTCGAACTGGGCGGCGAAGCGGGCCGGGTTCGTCAGCGTGGAGCCCTCGAACTCCACGAAGTCGACCGTTGCGCTCGGGCGGCGCAGGCGGGGATGAGCCGCCTGCCATTCGGCATAGACCTGCGGTGGCACGGACAGCGCCTTGAGGCGGTCCAGGGCGGCCCGCGCTCCGGACTCGCCGGCCGC
>WBZX01001683.1_pt1 | contig 16241 bp, 15 predicted proteins | sample 5204211 | NCBI WGS metagenome assembly WBZX01 (sample SAMN12344362, study PRJNA552823) | activated sludge metagenome | biome: Activated sludge suspended growth; feature: Nitrification reactor; material: Wastewater; isolation source: activated sludge from nitrification reactor of wastewater...
GGCAAGGAAGTCTGGTTCTGGATCAACCGCGACGCCCTGGAAAGCACGCTGGGCAATGTACTCGATTACCTGAAGGAAAACACCTGATGCGCAAGTTGTTGCGGCCGCTGTTGCGCGGCCTGGCCCGTTTGCTGTTCCGTGTCGACATCACCTTCCGGCAGTCCGATTTCTCGCATCAGCGCCTGCTCATCGTCGCCAATCACGAATCCTTTCTCGATGGCCTGCTGCTCGGCCTGTTCCTGCCGATAGACCCGGTTTTCGTCGTTCATACCAGCATCGCCAACAGCTTCTGGTTCCGCATCCTGCTGTCGCAGGTCGATTACCTGGCGGTCGATCCGACCAGCCCGATGGCGATGAAGAAGGTGATCCGGCTGATCGAATCCGGCCGGCCGGTGGTAATCTTCCCGGAAGGGCGCATCACGCTGACCGGCTCACTGATGAAGGTCTACGACGGCCCGGCCTTCGTCGCCGCCAAGACCAGCGCGACGGTGATTCCGGTGCGCCTCGACGGTGCCTCCCGCTCCTATTTTTCGCGCCTGTCCGGCCGCCATCCGAAGGAAGTCTTCCCGAAAATCCGCTTGACCGTGTTGCCTGAAGCGCATTTTCCGATGCCCGAAGCGGCGACCGCCAAGTTGCGTCGGCGCAAGGCCGGCGAGCAGATGCGTCGCCTGATGCAGGAAATGATCTTCGCCTCGCGCCCCGAACAGACGATCTACACCGCACTGTGCGACGCGGCGGAAATCTTCGGTCGCGGCCGTCGCCCGCTGGAGGACGTCAAGCAGATCGAGTATTCGTACAACGATCTGCTGAAGATGGCGCTGATTCTTGCGCGCCAGATCGAGCGCATGACGCAACCCGGCGAACGCGTCGGCCTGCTGCTGCCCAACCTGGTGCCGACCCTGGGGTTGATCTTCGGCCTCAGCGCCCGCCGCCGGGTGCCGGCCATGCTCAACTACACGGCTGGTGTCGACGCCATGCAGGCGGCTTGCGACGGCGCCGAAATCCGCACCATCGTCACCTCGCGCGCCTTTGTCGAGCAGGGCAAGCTGACCGACAAGCTGGCCGGGCTGAAGGGGGTGCAACTGCATTACCTCGAAGACATCCGCGAGCAGATCGGCCTTGGCGACAAATTGTGGTTGATTCTCTACGCCATCCACTTCCCGCGCGCCTTCGAACTGCGCACCTCGCCCGAGGAAGCCGCCGTCGTGCTGTTCACCTCCGGTTCCGAAGGCAAGCCGAAGGGCGTCGTGCTGCCGCACCGGGCGATTCTTGCCAACATCGCTCAGATTCGCGCCGTCATCGACTTCTCGGTCTACGACAAGGTGCTCAACGCGCTGCCCATCTTCCACTCCTTCGGCCTGACGGCGGGTGCGCTTCTGCCGGTACTCAACGGCGCCAGCTTGTTCCTCTATCCCTCGCCACTGCACTACCGCGTGATTCCGGAACTGGCCTACGACCGAGGCTGCACGGTGCTGTTCGGCACCTCGACCTTCCTCGCCAACTACGCCAAGTTCGCTAATCCCTACGACTTCTACCGCCTGCGCTACGTCGTCGCCGGTGCCGAAAAGCTCTCCGAAGCGGTGCGCAGCCAGTGGTTCGAGAAATTCGGACTGCGTATCTTCGAAGGCTACGGCGCGACCGAAACGGCGCCGGTGATTGCGGTCAACACGCCGATGGCCTATAAAACCGGCACCGTCGGCAACCTGCTGCCAGGCATCGAACATCGCCTGCTGCCGGTTGCCGGCATCGAGCACGGCGGTATACTGCACGTGCGCGGCCCCAACGTCATGGCCGGCTACCTCAAGGCCGACCGGCCGGGCGTGCTGCGGCCGCCACTTTCCGAACTCGGCGACGGCTGGTACGAAACCGGCGATGTGGTGCAGATCGACGACGAGGGCTTCGTGAAGATCGTCGGCCGCGTCAAGCGCTTTGCCAAGATTGCCGGCGAGATGGTCAGCCTGGAAGTCGCCGAAAAGGTGGCGACGGCGACTTCGCCGGACAAGGCGCATGCCGTTTCCAGCCAGCCCGATGCCGCCAAGGGCGAGGCGCTGGTGCTGTTCACCACCGACGGCGAGCTGACCCGCGAGCTGCTGACCGGCAAGGCGCGCGAACTCGGCGTGCCGGAGCTGGCTGTGCCGCGCAAGATTCAGCGGGTCGAAGCGCTGCCGCTGCTCGGCACCGGCAAGGTCGATTACGTGACGCTCAAGCGTCTGGCGGAGGCAGTGTAAACATGAGCGGACAATTCGGACTCCTCAAGCAAAAGCGTTTCGCCCCCTTCTTCGGCACCCAGTTCCTCGGCGCCTTCAACGACAACCTGTTCAAGAACGCGCTGATCGTGCTGCTGACCTTCCAGTCGGCGCAATGGACGACACTCAAGCCGGAGTTGCTGGCCAACCCGGCGGCCGGCATCTTCATCCTGCCCTTTTTCCTGTTCTCGGCGACCGCCGGGCAACTGGCCGACAAGTACGACAAGGCGCGGCTGGCGCGGCTGGTCAAGGTGCTGGAGATGGTCATCATGGGCGTCGCCGGCGCCGGCTTCTTCATGCACAGCTTGCCGGTGCTGATGGGCGCGCTGTTCCTGCTCGGCTGCCATTCGACGCTGTTCGGCCCGGTCAAGTACGCCATCCTGCCGCAGCACCTGCACACCGACGAACTGGTCGGCGGCAATGCGCTGATCGAGGCCGGCACCTTCGTCGCCATCCTGATCGGCACGCTGGCCGGCGGGCTGCTCGCCGGGTCGGTCGAACATCCGGCGTGGATCGCGCTCGGCGGCTTCGTCGTCGCTGCGGCCGGCTATGTCATGAGCCGCGGTATCCCGCCGGCCCCGGCGCCGGCGCCGAACCTGACGGTCAACCCCAATCCGGTCACCGAAACCTGGCGCAACATCAACTTCGCCCGCGCCAACCGCACGGTCTTCCTGTCCATCCTCGGCATCTCGTGGTTCTGGCTCTACGGCGCGCTCTTCCTTGCCCAGTTCCCGGCCTACGCCCGCTTCGTTCTGGGCGGCGGCGAATCGTCAGTGACGCTGCTGCTCGCCACCTTCACGGTCGGCATCGGCCTCGGTTCGCTGCTCTGCGAACGCATGTCGGGCAAGCGCGTCGAAATCGGCCTCGTCCCCTTCGGCTCGATCGGCCTGACGCTGTTCGGGCTCGACCTCTGGTCCGCCTCACCGGTCGGCCTCGCCGGCAATGGCCCGCACGCGCTGCTGGCGCTGCTCAGCCTGCCGGCGATCTGGCGCGTGCTGTTCGACCTGATGATGCTCGGCGTCTTCGGCGGCTTCTTCATCGTGCCGCTCTACGCGCTGGTCCAGCTGCGCAGCTCGCCCGAGCACCGGGCGCGCATCATCGCCGCCAACAACATCGTCAACGCGCTGTTCATGGTTGTCGGCGCGCTGGGGGCGGCGGCGCTGCTGAGCGCCGGGCTGTCGATCCCGGCCCTGTTCGGCATCGCCGCGCTGCTCAACGCGGCGGTGGCGATCTACATCTACGGGCTGGTGCCGGAATTCCTGCTGCGCTTCATCGCCTGGCTGCTGATCAAGGCCGCCTACCGGCTGCGCAGCGAAGGGCTGGAGCACATCCCGGCAGAGGGCGCCGCCGTGCTGGTCGCCAACCACATCAGCTTCGTCGACGCGGTGATCGTCATGGGCGCCGCGCCGCGCCCGGTGCGCTTCGTCATGGACTACCGCATCTTCCGCATCCCTGTCCTCAGTTACATCTTCCGCCACTGCGGCGCAATTCCCATCGCCGCAGCCAAGGAAGACCCGGCGCTGATGGAAAAGGCCTTCGCCGAGGTGTCGACCGCATTGAACGAAGGCGAACTGGTCGCCATCTTCCCCGAGGGCAACATCACCCGCGACGGCGAACTGCAGACCTTCCGCCCCGGCATCACGCGCATCCTCGCCGCCAACCCGGTGCCGGTCGTGCCGCTGGCGCTGTCCGGGCTGTGGGGCAGCTATTTTTCTCGGGTCGATGGCGAGGCGATGAAGCGGCCGTTCCGGCGCGGGCTGTTCTCGCGCATCACGCTACGCGCCGGGACGCCGATTGCTGCTGCCGATGCGCGACCCGAGTTCCTGCAACGGCGGGTGGCCGAATTGCGCGGCGCCGATCGTTAGGCAATTTTATGGGTCGCGACCGATAAGGTGCTGGCCACCGGCCTGGATGAGGGCGTTGGCCGATATGGCTTGATTTACAATCAAAAAATTATTATGGCCCCTTGGGCCGACAGGGGAAAACATGCAAGACTCGCCAAGCTTCAATGGCATCGATCGCCTCGAACGCAGCGATGACTGGGGTGTTTACAAAACGCTGCTCGAGTCGACCAAGGCGATCCCCTGGAAGATCAACTGGCAGACCAAGCAGTTCGACTATATCGGCCCGCAAATCGAGAGCTTGCTTGGCTGGCCGCGTGACAGCTGGCTCGGGGCGATGGACTGGATCGAGCGCATTCATCCGGAAGACCGGGAAAGGACGGCCAATTTCTGCATCAGCCAGTCCGAGGAAGGGGTCGATCACGAAGCCGACTATCGGGCGCTGAAGGCCGATGGAAGCTACGTCTGGATTCGCGATGTGGTGCATGTCATCCGCGATGAAAATGGTGTGACACAGGATCTGGTCGGCTTCATGTTCGACATCTCGGCGCGCAAGCGGATGGAGCAGGAGGTTGCCGATCTCAATCGCAAGCTGGAAGCCTGGTCGAATCAGGATGGCCTGACCGGCATTGCCAACCGCCGCCTGTTCGATCAGACGATGGCCGCCGAATGGGCGCGCGGCAAGCGCAGCGGGGCGCCGCTGTCGCTGCTGATGCTCGATGTCGATCATTTCAAGGGTTACAACGATCACTACGGGCATGTGAAGGGCGACGAATGCCTGATCCGTGTGGCACGGGCAATCGGCCAGGTGCCCATGCGTTCGACAGATTTGTTTGCGCGTTATGGCGGCGAGGAATTCGCGCTCGTTCTGCCGCAGACGCCGGCCGACGCAGCGCAACTGGTCGCGGAGAAGTGCCGTGAACTGGTGGCGGCGCTGAGCATTCCGCATGCGGTATCGCCGGCCGGGGTGATTACGATCAGCGTCGGGGTCTGCACGATGGTTCCCGGCGACGAGAGTTCCTTCACGACCCTGGTCGAGCGGGCGGACGACAAGCTTTATCGAGCCAAGCGCAACGGCCGGAACTGCGTCTGCTCGTATTAGCCGATCCGGGCCGCTTGTGACAGGCGGTGCGGAAGGGGGCGGCCAAGGTAAAATCGGACCACTATGAACTGGCCTATCCTCAAGGAAAAACTCGATCTCTACGAAAAGCTGATGCGGCTCGACAAGCCAATCGGCATTCTGCTCCTGCTGTGGCCGACGTTGTGGGCGCTGTGGCTGTCGGCCGCCGGGCGGCCCGACCGCATCGTGCTCTGGGTCTTCATCCTCGGCACCGTGCTGATGCGCTCGGCCGGCTGCGTCATCAACGACTATGCCGACCGCGATTTCGACCGCCATGTCGAGCGGACGAAGGAGCGCCCGCTGACTGCCGGCCGGGTGACGACGAAGGAGGCGCTGGCGCTGTTCGCCACCCTGTCGCTGTGCGCCTTCGCGCTGGTGTTGCTGCTCGGCAATCCGCTGGTGATCTGGCTGTCGGTGCCGGCGCTCTTCCTCGCCGCCAGCTATCCGTTCACCAAGCGTTTCTTCGCCATTCCGCAGGCCTACCTCGGCATCGCCTTCGGCTTCGGCATCCCGATGGCCTATGCGGCGCACCTCGGCGAAGTGCCGGCCGAGGCGTGGTGGCTGCTGCTCGCCAACGTTTTCTGGGCGGTGGCCTACGACACCGAGTACGCCATGGTCGACCGCGAGGACGACATGAAGATCGGCATCAAGACCTCGGCGATCACCTTCGGCAGACTCGACGTGGCGGCGGTGATGTTCTGCTACGCGGTGACGCTCGGAATCATCGGCTGGATCGGCTTCTCGCTGCACCTCGGCTGGGCCTTCTGCGCCGGGCTGGCGGTCGCGGCGGGGATCATGGGTGTCCATTACACGTGGATACGCGGCCGTGAGCGCATGGCCTGCTTCAAGGCCTTCCTGCACAACAATTACGTCGGTGCGGCGATTTTTGCCGGCATCGTTGTCGATTTCCTGGTTTCCGGAAGGAGCTTCGGGTGAGCGCCCTCATTTTTGCCCATTTTCCGGCGTCGACCGCAACCGAGTGAAAGTTTGACCGATGAAATACCACGACCTGCGCGACTTCATGTCGCAACTGGAAAAGACCGGCCAGCTCAAGCGCGTCGGCGTCGAGGTCGATACGCGCCTCGAAATGACCGAAATCTGCGACCGCGTGTTGCGCGCCGCAGGGCCGGCCATCCTGTTCGAAAAGCCGAGGGGGCATACGATCCCGGTGCTCGCCAACCTGTTCGGCACGCCCAGGCGCGTGGCGCTCGGCATGGGCGAGGAATCGGTGCAGGCGCTGCGCGAGGTCGGCAAACTGCTCGCCTACCTCAAGGAGCCGGAGCCGCCCAAGGGCCTGAAGGACGCCTGGGACAAGCTGCCCATCCTCAAGCAGGTGCTCAACATGGCGCCCAAGAAGGTGTCGAACGCGCCCTGCCAGGAAATCGTCTGGGAGGGCAAGGATGTCGATCTGAGCCGTCTGCCGATCCAGCACTGCTGGCCGGGCGATATTGCGCCGCTGATTACCTGGGGGCTGGTGGTCACCAAGGGGCCGCACAAGAACCGGCAGAATCTCGGCATCTACCGCCAGCAGGTGTTGGGGCCAAACAAGGTCATCATGCGCTGGCTGGCGCATCGCGGCGGGGCGCTGGATTTTCGTGACCATCAGTTGGCCAATCCCGGCCAGCCGTTCCCGGTCGCCGTCGTGCTCGGCTGCGACCCGGCGACCATCCTCGGCGCCGTGACGCCGGTGCCCGATTCGCTGTCCGAATACCAGTTCGCCGGCCTCTTGCGCGGCGGCAAGACCGAACTGACGCAGTGCCTGAGCTCCACTCTGCAAGTGCCCGCCTCGGCCGAGATCGTGCTCGAAGGCGTCATCCACCCCGGCGAGATGGCGCTCGAAGGGCCCTATGGCGACCACACCGGCTACTACAACGAACAGGCCGAGTTCCCGGTGTTCACCATCGAGCGCATCACCATGCGCCGCGACCCGATCTACCACAGCACCTACACCGGCAAGCCGCCCGACGAGCCGGCCGTGTTGGGCGTCGCGTTGAATGAAGTCTTCGTGCCGCTGTTGCAGAAGCAGTATCCGGAAATCGTCGATTTCTACCTGCCGCCGGAAGGCTGTTCGTACCGGATGGCCATCGTCAGCATCAAGAAACAGTATCCCGGTCACGCCAAGCGGATCATGTTCGGCATCTGGAGCTTCCTGCGCCAGTTCATGTACACCAAGACGATCATCGTCGTGGACGACGACATCGACATCCGCGACTGGAAGGAAGTGGTCTGGGCGATGACGACGCGCATGGACGCGACGCGCGACACGACGCTGGTCGACAACACGCCGATCGACTACCTCGACTTCGCCAGTCCAGTCGCCGGCCTCGGTTCCAAGATGGGGCTGGATGCGACCAACAAATGGCCGGGCGAAACGACGCGCGAATGGGGGCGGCCGATTGTCATGGACGCCGATGTGAAAAAACGCGTTGACGGCATGTGGCAGGATCTCGGCCTGTGACGCTGCGGGTGGTTGCGGTCGACCTAGAAAACGAGGCCATTTCCAAAGTCTGGCTCGAACTGCTCGACCACTACGCCCGCGACCCGATGGGCGGCGGCGCCGGTTTGTCCGATTACGCCAGACGCCATCTGGTCGATGAACTGAAAAGCCTGCCGACCTTCCACGGCGCGCTGGCTTGGGCCGGCGACGAGCCGGTCGGCCTGATCAACTGCTTCGCCGGCTTTTCCACCTTCGCCGCCAAACCGCTGCTCAACATCCACGACATCGTCGTCCATGCCGGCGCGCGCGGGCAGGGCATCGCCCGGGCGCTGCTGGGCTGGGCCGAGCAGCGGGCGCGCGTGCTCGGCTGCTGCAAGCTGACACTCGAAGTCCTGTCCAACAACACGCGCGCGCTGGCCGCCTACGAGCGCGCCGGCTTCGCGCCCTACGTGCTCGACCCCGCCGCCGGGCACGCGCTGTTTCTGCAGAAAACCCTTTCGGAGAACTGATCCATGCCCGAACCCGTCCCCGTCACCCTCGTGCACGGCGTGCGCAATTCGCTGGTGCAGCTGACCCATTTCATCTACGGCCTGCACGCCATCGCCGTCCTCATCGGCGTCACCTCGTCGGCGACGGTCGCCGGCGGCTTCGTCTTCGGCCTGCCCTCGCTGCTCGCCGTGCTGCTCAACTACCTGAAGCGCGGCGACGTCAACGGCACCTGGCTGGAAAGCCATTTCCGCTGGCAGATCCGCACCTTCTGGTTCACCGCGCTGTGGCTGGTGGCCTATGGCCTGCTGATCATCACCATCATCGGCATTCCCATTGCCTGGATCCTGATCGTCGTCCTCGGCCTGTGGGTCGGCTACCGCGTCATCCGCGGCTGGGTCGCGCTGTTCAGCGAACGGCCGGTCGCCTAACCCTTGCGGCCGCGCGGCTGCAGTTCGCTGCCCACCCAGCGCGCAAACTCGTTGCGCGTGCAACTGCCGGTGCGGTTCAGGCCGTTGCCGTCCACCACCTTGTAGATGACCAGGTCGAACTCGGGGTTGTCCGAGCGCCGTTCGTCGATGATCTGGCGCACCGACCACCGTTGCCCCGGCTGGTCGTTACAGTAGAAGCGTCCGAGCCGGACCTCCGGCAGGCTGGCGTCCTGTTCGCGCTGCGCGATGTCCAGCGTCTGGTGAATCAGTTCGCCCATTTCGTCGGGACTGACATCGACGACGACGTTGAGGTGCTCCATTGCCGCCACGACGTGCCGCTCGTCGATGAGCGGCCAACTGGTGCCGGGGTGCTCCGGCGCATGCCGGTAGCGCATCAGGCTGGCCGGGTAGCGGCGCCAGGGAAAGGCATGGTTGAAGACGATGCCGACGGCGAGGATGATCACGCAGTTGAGCAGGATCGGGCTCAGCGCGTAGCGATAGCCGAGCTCATGCACCGTCGCACCGCCGATCACCGCCGCCAGCGCGGTGGCGCCGCCCGGCGGGTGCAGGCAGCGCGCGAGGTGCATGGCGCCGATCGCCAGGCCGACAGCGAGGCCGGCCGCCAGGATCGGATTGGGGATCAGCTGCCAGCAGGCGACGCCGACCAGCGCCGACAGGACGTGCCCGGCCAGCACCGCCCACGGCTGGGCGAACGGGCTGTGCGGCGCGGCGAAGATGAGCACCGCCGAGGCGCCCATCGAGGGCACGATGACCAGCGCCGCCGTCGGCCCGACGAGCGCCCCGGTGACGGCCAGCACGAGGATGATGCCGAGCGCGCCGCCGAGCGTCGCGACCAGTTGCTCGCCGGCATGGTGGCCGGTTGCCGGGAAGCCGATGAAATGACGGAAGCGCTGCCAGCGGGTCTGGGTCATGGTGCCGAGTTGTCGCCGCCGGCCGGTGGCGCCGGTTCGAGCAATGCCTGCGCCGCCGCGAACAGCTCGCGCTCCTCGAAACGGACGTGGGCGCCGAGCAGTTCGCCGAAACGTTCCAGTATTGCCGGGTCGGCCTCGTTCAGGCGGGCGGCGAGGCGGCGCATTTCGTCGTGCTCGTTCAGCGTCCGCTCGACGAGCGCGCTGGCGCCGGCCTGCGTGAGCAGCGGCAGCAGATCGTTCTCCTCGCGGACGAAATGCGGCTCCAGGTCGCTGCTGAAGGCCTCGGCGCACTGCGTTGCCGCCGCCCGGATCTGCGCCGGGTCGCCCGCCGCGACCGCGCGTTTGGCGGCCAGCGCCAGCCGGAGGGCGAGATGGTGCTCACGCGAGAGATCCTGCAGCCATTCATGACGTTTCATGTGACGCCTCCTTTCCGGTCGACCGCCGGCCGCGCACGACGCTGCCCAGGACGGTGGCGATGAACAGCAGCAGGGCGCCGGCGTTGGCCGCGGCGCCGCCGCGCTGCGCGGCGAAATCCCCGGCCAGGCCGCCGCCGACGCGCCAGGCGAGCGACGCGTGCAGCGCCAGCAGCGGCAGGTAGAAGGCCGGGTGGTAGGGAATCTTCACCCGTGCCACGGCCGGGAAGATGATCGGCGCATGGCCGAAGACCATGGCGAAGACGAAACCGAGGGCGAGCGCGTGGACGGCGGCATCGCGCCACGCATGACCGGGCGCCAGCGCGCCGGCCAGCCCGAGGGCGCCGGTCAGGGCCAGCCAGACGTAGCCGGAGAGCAGGCACAGCGCGATGTAGCGCGTCAGCCCTGCTTGCCGCGTGTTGCGCCGGGCGATGTCGTAGCGCAGCAGCCAGGCGGCCAACGCCAGCAGGCCGCCGGCGAACAGGCGCAGGCCGGCATCGGCCTGCCCGAGACTGAGCGCCGCCCCGAGCAGGATGACGGCGATGATGGCAATGAACAGGCGTTGCGCGAGCGGCGGCGTCGGCAGGAAGCGGGTCAGTTCGAGGCGCTCGCCGGCGATGGTCAGGACCAGGAAGGCTAGCCACCAGGGCACGGCGGCGGCCAGCCCGCCGCTGGCCAGCCAGGCCAAGCCGCCGATCAGCCAGCAGGCGGCGCCGAGCGCGAGGACGATGGTGAACGGGGCGGTCAGGCGGCGCAGGACCTGCAGGCTGGCGGCGAGCATCACGGCGGCGGCGAGCAGCGCCAGCGCCTGCGCGGCGGCGGGCGCCCCGGCGATCAGGCAGAGACCGCCGCCGCCGGCCGCCGCCGGCGCCGCATAGGCCCACAGGCGGCCGATGGCGACGGCGCGTTCGAGGCCGATGACGGTGCCGAAGAAGGCCGGGATCATCAGCGCACCATGCCAGCCGGCGGCGCTCGCGGCGAGCGGCGGCACCTCCCAGGCAAGGCGCGCCAGCCCGGCCATGACGCCGGCGAGCAGCGAGATCATGCCGAAGAAGAGCAGCGGCAGGCGGGCGGCCGGGCGCAGGTCGTTCATCGCAATCGTCCTTGAACGGGCGGCATGCGCCTACCAGCCGAAATTCTCGCGGGTGCGCGCGCTCATCATCGCCGGGTTCCACGGCGGTTCCCAGACCAGCGCGACATCCGCCGGCCAGGCCGGCAGCTTGTCGGCGAGCACGGCACGCACGTCGTCGACAATCATCTCGCCCATCGGGCAGGCTGGCGAGGTCATGGTCATCCGGATCAGGATGTTGTCGGCGCCGACCTCGATTTCATAAACGAGGCCCATGTCGACGATGTTGGCGCCGACCTCGGGGTCGATGACCTGGCGCAGCAGGGCACGCACGGTATCGGCGTCGGGTGCGGGGTTGTTCATGCTTGCCTTCGGTAGCAGGGAGGATGGGGAAGGATCATAGGGCGGTGCGTTGCTGCCGGCTATGGCTTACATCAAGTCCCGGCCGGCAAGCGCACCCGGAAATGTTCGCGGATCGTCTGCAGCGAGATCGAATAGGTGTGGCGCAGTTGGTCGGCGTCGTAGCGATGGGTGCTGCCGACCGGGCAGACGAGACGCGCCTGGCAGGTGAAGGCGCAGGCCGAGTCGGGCTGCAGGCGGTAGGTGGCGCAGCGGGCGAGGGAAAAGCTGCCGTCGGCCATTGCCTGCGCCGGGCAGGCGGCGATGCAGGGCTGCGTCTTGCAGCTATTACAGGGGCTGTTGCGGTCGACGGCTAAAAAGGGGCGAAAACCGGTGTCGGCCAGGACAACGGCGCGGTAGGCGTACCAGCTGCCCCAGTCCGGGTCGATGCCGACCAAGAAAGGCGAGGCGTGGTGCCAGCCGGCGAGCGCGCCAAGCTGCTGCAGGCCGACCGGCTGGTCGCCGGGGTAGACGATGGAATAGCAGTTGTCCGGCAGATGTTCGGCGAAGCAGCGTTCGATGCTGCGCACGGTGACGTTGTCGATCGGGTTCTCGCCGCCGCTGCCCGCCGCCTTGACGCACTCCCAGAGGGCTTTGCCGCCATGGCCGAGGAGGACGAGCTGGCGGTAGGGCGCGACGTCGCCCAATGTGGCGATGACCGCGGGCGGCAGGTCGGCGAGGTCGAAGACGTGCTGCCGGTTCAGTCCGCAGCGCGCCAGCGCCTCGGCGGGAAAGGGCTGGAATCCGGTCATCGCGGCCGGCTCACTCGCTTTCGAGGACGACGTTCTTCTCACCGGCCCGCCGCTGCGCGACCCAGACCAGCAGCGCGTCGATGGCGGGGCTGCCAGCCTGAGCCTTGGGATGGTTGATGAAAAAGGTGACGGCGTAGCGCCGACCCTGAGCATCGAGCGCGTAGCCGGCGGCGGTCTTGACGCCGTCCAGCGTGCCGGTCTTGATGTGGGCGCGGCCGGTGGCCTCGGAGCCGTTGAGGCGCTTCTTCATGGTGCCGTCGATGCCGACGATCGGCATGCTGGATACGAATTCCGGCATCACCGGGTTCTTCCAGGCGTCGAGCAGCAGGCGGTTGAGGCTGTCGGCGCTGATTCGCTCGCGCCGCGAGAGGCCGGAGCCGTTCTCGATCTCCAGTTCGGCAAAGCGCAGGCCGCGCGCGTTCAGCCAGTCGCCGATGCGGCGCCGCGCGCGTTCGGCGGTGGCCGGAGCCGTGTCGTTGCCGAGCGTCAGGAAGACCTGACGGGCCATCACGTTGTTGCTGAACTTGTTGATGTCGCGCACGGCGTCGGCCAGCGGCGGCGATTCGTGCTGGGCGAGCAGTTTGCTGCCGGCGGGAATGTTGCCGCCGCGCACCTGGCCGGCGAGCGTGCCGCCCAGTTCCTTCCAAAGGCTGCGGATCAGCCCGCCGGCCTGCGCATCGGCGGGCAGCGGCGAAAGGTTGAGCGGCTTCTCGCCGCACTGCGGGCTGTAGGTGCCGGTGAATTCGAGCCGGTTGCCGCTGTTTTCCGGGATCAGGCGGACGTTGATGAAGTCCTTCCAGTTGCTGCCGCAGCCGCCTTCGCCGGCGCGCAACTGGTTGTCAACGCGCAGGCCGTCGCTCGGCGTTTCCATCAGCACGCGCGGCCGGCCGTTGTCCGGCAGCAGCGTGAAGCGCAGCGCGCGGAAGTTGATCAGCAGGCCATCCGGGCCGACGTTGTAGGGGCGCATCGGCTTGTCGTCGAAGGCGCCGGGGTCGATGGCCGGGACGTTGAAAACGGTGCGGTCGAGCACGACGTCGCCGCCGATGTGCTGGATGCCGCGCACGCGCAACTGGCGCAGCAGGCCCCACAGGTGCTCGATGGAGAAGCGCGGGTCGCCGCTGCCCTTGAGGTACAAATTGCCGTTCAAAACGCCGTCGACCGCAGCAGAGTCGGTCCACGCCGTGGTCTTCCAGGTCCACGCCGGGCCGAGCAGGTCGAGGGCGGCGTAGGTGGTGACCAGCTTCATGACCGAGGCGGGGTTCATCGCCTGGGTGGCGTTGTGGGCGACCAGGGGTTTTCCGGCATCGACCGGCTGGATGACGACAGCGACGTTGGCGGCGGGAATCTGCGCCGCCTTCAGTGCGCCGAGCACGTTGGGCGGCAGGCCGTCGGCGAGCGCCGGGCGGCCCAGAAGGGCGATGAGCAGCAGTGCGGCAAGACGCTTCATGCGGCGAGCGTCGGGTAGTCGAGATAGCCCTTTTCGCCGCCCTGGTAGAAGGTGTCGCGGTCGGGTTCGTTGAGCGGTGCGCCGCGCCGGAAGCGTTCGACGAGGTCCGGGTTGGCGATCCACGCCATGCCGTAGGCGACGGCATCGCAAAGGTTGGCGGCGAGGCGGGTTTCGCCCTTGGCCTGGTCGAGGGCGCCGTTGCTGATGACCGGCATGGTGGCGATGGGCCGGAAGTGGGCGCCGACGTCGAGCAGTGTGCCTGGCGTGTTGGCCACCTGTTTCGGCGACAGCGGCTCGGTCAGGTGCAGGTAGGCCAGCCCGTAGCCGTTGGCGGTGCGTACGACGTGCTCCCACATCGGCACCGTGTCCTCGTCCACGGTGATGCCATGGAAGTGGTTGAGCATCGGGTTGAGGCGGAAGCCGACGCGGTCGAGCGGCATGACTTCGCCAACCGCGTCGAGCACCTCGCGGAAGAAGCGGGCGCGGTTTTCGTGGCTGCCGCCGTATTCGTCGTCGCGCTGATTCGACTGGTACGAGAAGAACTGGTGAAACAGGTAGCCGTTGGACGAATGGATCTCGATGCCGTCGAAACCGGCGGCCATGGCGTTGGCGGCGCCGCGCCGGAAGTCGGCGACGGTGGCCTTGATCTCGTCGCGGGTCAGCGCGTGCGGCGTCACCGTTTCCGGATGGCCGGTCGTCGAAAACATCTTCCAGTTCGGGTTGACCGCGGACGGCGCGACGGGCGGGTTGCCGTCGTGGAATTCGGGCAGCGACAGGCGGCCGCAATGCCAGAGCTGGCAGACAATCAGCCCGCCCTGTTCATGCACGGCATCGGTCGCCAGCTGCCAGCCCGCAACCTGCTCGGCCGACCAGATGCCCGGCGTGAACGGGTAGCCACGGGCCTGCGGCGAGACGATGGTGCCTTCGGAAATGATCAGCCCGGCGCTGGCGCGCTGCGCGTAGTAGCGGGCGGTCATTTCAGTCGGCACGTAGCCGGGATTGTCGGTGCGGCAGCGCGTCAGCGGCGCCATGACGACGCGGTTCTTCAGTTCAAGCGCGCCGAGGCGGATGGGGGTGAGCAGTTGCTGGGTCATGGCAATGAGAAGGGGAGCCGGAAAGCTCCCCATTCTACTTGCCGGCGAAGTGGCGCGGTATCAGACGTTGAACAGGAAGTTCAGCACGTCACCGTCCTTGACCACGTATTCCTTGCCTTCGGCACGCATCTTGCCAGCTTCCTTGGCGCCGGCCTCGCCCTTGTAGGTGATGAAGTCGTCGAAGGCGATGGTCTGGGCGCGGATGAAACCACGTTCGAAGTCGGTGTGGATGACGCCGGCGGCCTGCGGGGCGGTGTCGCCCTGGTGGATGGTCCACGCGCGCACTTCCTTGACGCCGGCGGTGAAGTAGGTGGCCAGCCCGAGCAGCTTGTAACCGGCGTGGATCAGGCGGTCGAGGCCGGGTTCTTCGAGGCCGAGGTCGGCGAGGAACATCTGCTTTTCCTCGTCGTCGAGGTCGGCGATTTCGGATTCGATGGCGGCGCAGACGGCAACGACTTCGGCCTTCTCGGTCGCGGCATGGGCGCGCACGGCGTCGAGTAGCGGGTTGTTCTCGAAACCATTCTCGGCGACGTTGGCGACGTAAAGCACCGGCTTGGCGGTGATCAGGCAGAAGGGCTTGAGGCTGGCCCATTCCTCCTTCGAGAGATCGAGGCCGCGCACGGCCTTGGCCTGGTCGAGTCGGGCAAAGCACTTTTCGAGGACGGCAACGAGGATCTTGGCTTCCTTGTCGCCGGAGCTGGCCGGGCGGCGGTAGCGGTTGAGCGCCTTTTCGACGGTTGCCATGTCGGCGAGGGCGAGCTCGGTGTCGATGACTTCGATGTCGCGCAGCGGGTCGACGCCGCCGGAAACGTGCACCACGTTGTCGTCGGCGAAGCAGCGCACGACATGGACGATGGCATCGGTTTCGCGGATGTTGGCGAGGAACTGGTTGCCCAGGCCTTCCCCCTTCGAGGCGCCGGCAACGAGGCCGGCGATATCGACGAATTCGACGATCGCCGGCTGCATGCGCTGCGGCTTGACGATGGCGGCCAGCTGGGCCATGCGCTTGTCCGGCACTTCGACGATGCCGACATTCGGCTCGATGGTGCAGAACGGGTAGTTGGCGGCATCGATGCCGGCCTTGGTCAGGGCGTTGAAGAGGGTGGATTTGCCGACGTTGGGCAGGCCGACGATGCCGCATTTCAAAGACATGGGTTTTCCTTTGGGGTTGCCAACTAAACGGCTTTGCCGTGCAACTGTTGTTGGGCGCCGGCGAAGTCGCCGGCGGCAAGTTTGGGCCAAGCCAGCAGGCAGCGGGCGAGGGCGTGTTCGATGTCCGGCATTTCTTCCTTGCGCGGCGGGTGCAGCACGAAGTCGACGACCTGTTGCGCCAGATTGAGGGTGCGCGGATGACCGATGCCGATACGAAGGCGCCAGAAGTCCGGGGTGCCGAGCCTGGCCTGGATGTCCTTCAGGCCGTTGTGCCCGCCGTTGCCACCGCCTTGCTTCAAGCGGATGCCGCCGGGTGGCAGGTCGAGTTCGTCATGGATGACGAGAATCTCGCCCGGTTCGATCTTGTAGAAATTGGCCAGCGCCGCCACCGACTGGCCGGAACGGTTCATGAAGGTAGTCGG